>Ga0160505_101418_pt1 | contig 11359 bp, 16 predicted proteins | sample DIDeMG_FD_108225 | JGI IMG/M metagenome (GOLD analysis project Ga0160505, IMG submission 108225) | Enriched chicken feces microbial communities from UW Madison campus, WI, USA - DID2874_E49_Stillage MG | ecosystem: Host-associated > Birds > Digestive system > Large intestine > Fecal ...
CGAGGGTGTGATTCGGGAGGCTTGTGAGTACCAGTAGGAGCAGTCTGAGCTAGCCTTATGTTGTTTGCAGCTCACAACACTTTGGCGGCATGCTCACACCACAGGCGAGACGCTCGCACCCACGACCCAAGTGTACATTGACGCGGCGGACATTTTGGCAGAGGACTTTGGGACGGCGGCGGCGTACCGCATCCTGCGCCTCATCCTCGGCAAGCTCCAGAGTAAGTTTCCAACGGGACAGACGACACGCTATCATGGACCAGTTCTGACCTCAGCCCCCGGCCGCCTTATCCTCTCGCTCCCCTCCTCCCCGTTCGCAGAGGATATGCTCTCCTCGACGCTCTCCCCCTCCCTTGCGTTGTTGACACCGCACCATGCGCGCGCCGTCGAGTCCACGTCGCGCGCGCTCCTGATTCCAGCAACAGAGGACCGGTTCTGGCACCACGTCTCGCTAAAGCAGGGCGACGCGCTCGCGCTGCGGGGGTCCGAGGGCGTAGATGTCAACAGCGAAGACAGCTATGTCGTGCAGGTTTTGCTGCGGAAGGCGACGGGCGGCGCGAAGGGGATGCAGCGCACGCTGGAGGGGTTGAGGAGGCAGAAGGGGACAACAAGGTGGGAGGTCACCGAGTTGGAGTCTGTGGTGCGCGCGAGCCCCCTCGCCGATGTCAAGGTCACGACGCACGCCGACCTCGCGCTGCCCTTCAACCTGTCCCTTACGGACCGCCAGAGGGCCGAGCGCGGGAGCGTGCCGCTGCCGTATGCGCATGAAGGTGAAGGAGCGGATTTGGGCATGGGGATGGATTGGAGTGATGATGAGGAGGACGATGAGATCTAGGCGAAGAGTGTGGGGCAAGATGGAGATGAGGGAGGTGGAGACGCACTGCACTGCACACAACACAACGACACCACGTAGACTTCCATCATGTATATACTGCATACAGCGGCACGTTACGTCCCGGTAGGTTGAACGAGGGAACGGCGCCTTGTCCTGTCTCCCGCACTTGACAGATGCGCTGAGAACGACTGATACTGAGACTGATCGCGATACTGATCGTACCGACCATGCCCCCGAAAACTTCATGTCACAGAGCTCACCGCCCCCTCCCTCCTCGAGAAGCGGCCTTGACAATGTAGCTGACTCGCGCGAGTGTAAACGCGAGGCATGAATCGTGCACGCGGTCATGTCTCGCAAGTATCAACCACTGCTCATGCCAACCATCGGATTGTGGTGGGTGGACCGTCAGACTGTCGTCGTCACTCGGAACGTCCGGCGGCCTCTCCACCGCACCTCCCACGCTCATTTCCAGCACCAGACCAGCGGTATCAGCCCGCCCGTCATCGCGGCGTATTAAACGTTCGGCCGTATTCTACACATCTGTCTCAGTTGGAACTGAACCGTGCCGTAGGCCCGGCGGTGTGGTATACGAGTGATTGAGTGATTCAGATAGGTTCAAAGTCAGGTTGACGTTGAGGTCTCGAACGCGTGCAAGTGGAGGGAGGGTCTGCACGAGTTCTGGACCAGAGATCCAGAGACCAGACCAGACCAGAGCGAGTAGTTTTGAGCACGAGAAGCACGAGGTGATGCGTTATCTCATCCCCACGCCATGGCTGTCCAATACGGCGAAACCGTGGTGCGGGCTGTCAGGCATGACGACATGGAATTAACGTACAGTACAGTTACAGTAACTGTCCTCATGACGTCGCGTTGGAGCTGGAATCCGGGTGGGAAAGGAGCCCATTTGTCGCCTTTGCATGACTCTGGGGAGGCTCGCTGACGCTCATGCTCATGCTCATGCTAGCATGCCCTACCATGCAATACAAGCTCTATCCGCCAGCTGCAGCAAAGCAAAGCAAGGCAAAGCAAGTGCTGGAATGACGTTTTGGGGTGGAATGCAAAATGACATCATGAGCCAACACGACCATGGATGACAGTGTGGAAATGTGGCAGCACGTCCAAGCTCTTTTCTGCTGGCCGGGAATATATTTAAACACCACCGGCCGTATCCAGTCTACATAATCCCAGCGACAGAACAAACCTACAGCTACTCCTACAGCTACAGTACACTCCCGCCACTACTCCCCCACCCCAAATATCACCACCACAATGCCCGTCACCATCCTCGCCCCCGCCTTCCGCCGCGCCGTCTTCGCGCCGACCGTCTACCGCGGCTTCACGACCAGCGCCGCGGCGAACAAGACGCTCAAGGACACGGTCAAGGACGCCGCTGGCACCGTGAGTATACATCCGCAACTGTGGCTGACATTAGGTCGCGGAGAAGGTCAACAAAGCAGCCTCGACGGCGCAGACCAAGCTCGACGACGCGGCGCGCCTCGCGGCCGACAAGGCTGCGGACGCGGCCGAGGCCATGGAGAAGATGGAGAAGGTTGTCGGTGAGTGACTAGCAACTATAGCTTGGGAGTGTATGGTCGGTACGCTGACAAGTCCTTAGGTCGCAAGGCGCCGTCCGAGGGAGACATCAAGGACGGCATTGACTCTGCGGCGCAGAAGGCCAAGGAAGCGACGTCCGAGGCGGCCAAGAAGGCCGAGCAGGCCAGCAGGGACGTCAAGAGCAAGCTCTGAGTACGGAGCGTGTACAGTCTACGAACAAGCAAACGAACGACGAACAAGCCATCGATCGAGATCGAGCCTTAGGCTGTGGGCTTGGGAGTAAATACATTGTCATGCATCAGAAGGGATTGGCCGCGTCGTCGGGACTGAGTACAGCTGCGACTCTGCACGCCGTGGCTGCGGGTGGTACTGACATGGCAGGTAGGAGTCGGACTAACGGGCGGTATCGATACCAGTTCACATGGCGTGAACGCGTGACACGTTCCCGAACTTCTGGTGTCAGCCCAGGGTGAGCGCTGCTCGTTGAATGGCGATGTATCGGATGTCCAGGACACCAGCTTCACACCGTAGCAGCGCGTGTGAGCATCTCGCGTCTAGGCTGGTCCTCCGCAACGTACGGCTGACATCCATGAGGCAGCAGCAGCGCGAGGTTCGTGTCAACTGAGAGGAGCAGCGAGCTCCACGGGCTCCTGTCGTATCCGCTCCCTCAGCGGAGCCGGAGTAACCACGCGGCCTCGGATGAGGGCATCATGACATGGCCACCAGACAGCGGGAAGGGAGCGGAAGCTCTACACTTGCGTGCGTGCACGACGATGACCTTGTTACCGCGATCTTAAGAGTGTGGCGTCAGTGGCTCATCTGTGTTCTCTCCTCGTAACCTGATGCCAAGTAGCCGAGCACGACTGGCTCTTCGTCTGAAGTGGGAGATGCTATGGAGGTTGACCTCTCTGTCAGCAGCGTACGGTGGGAGAGTCAGACGTCGTGAACAGCAGGCAGAGATCAGTAGCCGATAGAGGGGGAACCTCGCCATCTGTCTGCACAGAAAGTGGGCGTTGGACGTTATTCATGATTGTACATTTCCTGATCGAGTACATGGGTATCGGGTGCTGGGTATACAATGGCCGAGTTGTCGGTGCTAGAGCAGATGTGTTGGAGAGCGCTGAGGGCGAATACGGCGCGACAGGACGCGAGGGCGAATAGCCGAAGAGAAGACAGCGAGCGCGATTCGATACCCGCCGCCGTGCGTCCACCGCCGTCCACGCTCAAGCGCCGCCTTATCGTCTCTGTCGTCTCGATGGTGATCTACTTTCCCGGCCGCGCCGCAGCTGCCGCAAAGTTCGTCCCCCCGGTCCCGGGTACACCCGTGTCGGCCGGCTGCTCATTCTCCGCGTCAGCACCACCCAGTTTTGTATATCTACCTGCTTCTCGTGCACCATGCCCTGAAAGCGGGACCAGAGCGCCGCGACGCTGCCAAACTCCTTGCCGACGCCGTGCACCTCCTCGAGCTTGCGGTTCAGAATGTTCGTGTGTGTCATTAGTTCTTCGAAGCCCTGCTGTTAGCCTGCGATGTATGGAGTGGGTTGCACGCGTCGAGATTGGGGGGACGCGTAGATGGCGAAAGTGACAGATATGGCGTGTGATGTCCAACTGTCGCTGCAATTTGTCACTCACTGTCGTGATCTCATTGATGAGCCTCTGGCGCTCCGTCTCGAAGAATGACTCGTCTGCTGGCCGTGTTGACATTGTGGGATCGTTGGGGAGCGATAGTGACAGTGTTGTTGTGAAATCCACCTTGGTCATTGTTGTGACGATGTGGATGTGTAGATCACGGAACCAAATTCGCGTTCTCCTCCACCATCACACCACCTGCAGCTCTCTGTCTCTGTTATTCAAATCCATGCAACACAAAACGCATAACTACACCTCTAAGAAGCAGTATCAGGCAGACGGCTAGTGGCTACGACTATGTAAACCTTATGTACAGTACGCAGCAGAAACTAGAAGATGACATCGGCATCTCCTTCGTCGAGCATGTCGCCGCCGCCGCCGGCACCGCCTCCGACGCCGTCGTCGCGGTGCGCCTCGACGCCCTCGGCGGCCGCGGCCTCGTTGGCCGCAGAGCGGTCCGCGTCGGCCTTGGCTGCATCGCGCTTCTTCTTGCCCTGGACCTTCTTGAGGCGGAAGAACTCCTCACTGCATTGTTAGCGCTGTTCGTGAAAGCGAGGCTAGAGGCGTAGTGCTAAGGCTGGGTGACTGTGCGTCATCTGCCGGGCACCCGCTTGACCAGCACGACGCCTGGTCGCACTCAGCTCCACTCACCGGTCCATCTCGTCGAGCTCCGAGTTGATGTACGAGATGGTGTTCTCGAGACGCGGGATGACGACGTGCTCGATGGCGTTGACACGGCGGTTCGTCGCGCGGATGACCTCGTCGAGGATCGTGAAGGCGGTCTGTTGTTAGCTATGGAGAGATGGGGGAATGTGAAGATCATCTCACCTGGAGGGAAGCCAGTTCGACGAGGGTGCCCACGGCCTTGACGTATGTGTCTCGACTGCGCTGGATCTGCTGACCACCGCGGGAGAGACCGGTGAGGTTGAAGTCTGGCGTCAGTGGCAGCTCATGAGTGCTCAACAGATCAGTGAGCAAATATCGCAGCTTGCCCATCGAAATCCTCTAGCCGCTCACTCACCATTGCCAGTGTTGGACCGCACGCCCTCGAAAGCCGGGAGGACGACACCCGACACGTTCTCCTGCTTGGCGGCGACGGTGTACGACGCCTTGCGCACGCTCTCCTGCACCTGGTACCCGATATCGCCGGCCGTGTACGTGACCTCGGCGAGGGAGAAGGACGCGAGCTGGAGCACACGGCCCATTGCGCGCTTGGCCTCGTCGACCTTTTTCAGAATCGCGCGGAAACGGGTCGTGAGCGCATCGCGTTTCTTGGCGAGCAGCGAGTGGCCGGTCTGCGCGCCCTTGAGCCTACCCTTGGTCAAGGTCAGGTTCATGCGGGTGGGGCTGCGGTGTCAGTGTTCTGGTTGCATGAGGTCGTGGGAGACGACGACAAGTGATGGAGGAGAGGGAAGGTCGGAACGGGGATTCGCGCCGCATCACCGGCTCCGGCGCCGACTTACAAGATGGCCTCGCGGGGGCCTGTTCCGGACATGATGGGCGGCTAACGACGATGGGTGAAAGAGCGAAAAATAACGAGAGAGGATGAGTGAACGTTGTTGAGGTTGAGAGCGACGGCAGGTGTGGTAGTACCTGAGCCGATGACGATGGGATGGAAGGGCACAGCCAGGCTCAGGTGCTGGGCTGTACGGTGACGCTCCTGCCCAGCTTTGTTGCAGTGCACCGAGTGATCCGCTTTTTGGATCCGCTCACATTAAATCACTTGTCTCTAACCCCTATTCGGTCGTCCCTGCCGCACCATTAACGCATCAGCAACAACAATAACAAGCATGCGCAGCGACGACGAGGACGAGAACGACTACGAGGAGGACGAGGACGATGATGAGGTGAGTGATATCTTGATGCGCTGCCATGGATGCTAACAACTAGGAGAAGGATCTGTAAGTCGAATAGCCAAGCCTCGAATTTCAGGTGTTGTTGTTGCTGGCTCCGAAAAGTCAAGAAGCGCGCCGCGCGTTGGCAACAACTTACTTTGAAGGTGCGATCGTGTAGCTGACTGTACAGGTTTGGGGACGACCAGTACGATGGGGATGGAGATGGGGACGTGGATGTCGATGCGGACGATGGCGATGAAGATGAAGAGGAGGAGGATGACGATGATGGTGGAGGGGACGATGACGACGAGGACGAAGATGAGGACGAGGAGGAAGATGAGGATGAGGACGACGATGAGGGGAAAGACGAAGACGACGAAGATGCTGTAGAGGGCTCAACAGCTCCAGCTGCAGAAGGTACGTCCTTGCTAACCTCCACCCCCACATTGAAGCTAACCTCGCAGCAACGCCCGCACCGCCAAAGTCCAAGTCGGCATCACCAAAGCCCAGCGACGCGCCTCTCGCTCCTGCTTCACAACCTCCCCATCTCCTCCGCCGAGCGCTCTTCATCCCCGGATTCACCTCCCCACCCGCGTCCCTCTCCGTCGAAGCTATCGTCGGCATCCCGCTGCCATCCGCCGTCCACTGCCTCGCCGCATCAAGCTGCATGAGCTATCTCCTCGCAGGAAGCCAGGACGGCTACGTACGCGTGTACGACCTGTGGGCGTCGGTGAACGGCGGGCAGATTATGACGGCGCAGCAGCGAGCGGTCGTGGGTCTGGGCGAAGGCGTGTCAAAGGCTGGCGTCGGGCGAGGATGGTGGTCGGTCGAGACGCCAGTTACCGGGCCAGAGGCTGCGAACGGGACCGCCAACGGGCAGCCGCCGCTGCGGAAACAGGAGCCAGTGTACTCTCTGGCATGCCAGGGCGACGGATTATGGACATTAGCGGGAACGCAGAGCGGAGCTATCAATCTGTACTCCTTACGACACCAGCCGGGGCACCTCGTCCACAGTTTAACGGGCCATGCCGCCGTCGTGTCCGCGCTTGAATTGATGCCGGGCGAGACGAGTTTGTTAAGCGGATCGTGGGATGGTACTGTTCGAGTGAGTTACATGGATCCCATCTATCAACTCTCGTTGCTGCACTGGCTCACACTGCCTCCAGGAATGGGATCTCAACACGGGACAAACAACACGGACGTATCCGACATCAGGAGCGCAAATATCGTCCATCGGGATGCGACCAACAAATGTCACCGTCACTGTGCCCGAGGCGACCGTCAACGTCAACGTTGGACCAGACTTCTTCAAGGCGGACCGAGAAAACGGCGGAGCGGACAGTGTCAAGGAGGAGCAGAAGGACGGGGACGGGGACGCCAAAATGGCAGACGCTGATGGGGAGGCTGATGCGGACGCGGACGGCGAGGCTGACGATGGGGCATCGCTGGGATCGCTCTTTGACGACGACGCCGAGGGAGAGGACGAGGGCGATGTGACAATGACGGAGCCTACGCCTGCACCATCACTTGCCGTCCCGACACCAGCGCCCGCACCGGCACCGGCACCAGCACCTCTCCTTGCGCTCCCCGGAACCAGCAAACCTACCCCGCCAACTCCGACAGTCAGCACCCCCACAAAACCAGCCAAGACGTTCCCTACTCCGGCTGTCATACCTCCTAAGCCGGCACCATCCGGCGGTATGCCCATCTTATCCCCGACCGAGTTCCGCGGCATGTCGAACGATGTCCTTCTCACTGCCTCCATGAACGGCCAGGTCACCCTCGTGGATCGCCGAGTAGGCGGTGCCATTGGACGGCTGCAGCCGGGTGAAAAGGCACCGCCATGGTGCATGTCTGTAAGTTTGGAGCTAGCGTCATCACTGCCTGAAGCTCTAACACTCAGGCAACATGGCTCGGCGACGGCAACCAGGTGTTAGCGGGACGACGTAACGGCACGATTGACGTATGGGACACACGCATGGCGTCCCAGCACGCTCCAGGCCTGCTGCGAACACTACGCACGCCGCTCGACTCAGGACCTATCTCGTGTGTGGTCGCTTTCCCGGACGGCCGACACGTAGCCTCGGCATCCACAGACAACATCCGTCTGTGGAACACGGCAGACTACTACGACCCTGTGCTCGCCGAGAAGCTGTCGAACAGATCACGTCCACCGTTCAGGATCATTGCCGGACATCATGGTGGTACCATCTCGAGCATGAGTGAGTGAATAACAGGGAACTGAGCTGACAACAAGTCGTGGACCCCACATGTCGGTTCCTCGTTTCGGCATCAGGAGACCGTGGATGGCAGGGCGAGGCGACAAAGGTCGTCCTTGTGCATGAGGTCAAGTGGTAGATGTAGATGCTTGTATGAGTCACTAGTCATTGCATGCAGATGTGCAGGCGCTGTCAAAGTGTCGCAGCTGCAAGGAGTTGCAGATAAGAGCCCCCCAAGACTGTCGGATCTGTATGCGCCCATACCATTAAACAAGCCAGTGCGGTAGGACAACCGTTTAACGTGTAACACCCAATACGTGCAGCTGGCCTTGTGCCAAAGCCCGCTGTTCCACACAAACTGGTGCACAATCATTCGCGCACGGACTTATGACCCAATAGGCAGGGGCGTTATCGCCGGCGATAGAGGAAGAGATAGGACATCGGCCTCCACCGATACCAGTTACGAGAGCGTTTAGCCTTTCACTCTTAGCGTCGTCACACGCGTCACAGCTCACAGCATATATGACATCCCCCCGTACGCATTTCTACTCTTATATACATCTTACGATCTAACTAACCTACCACCTCGACGCCCGCAATGCCCTCACCAACACCAATGCCAGGGCCCGCAGCCCTCCTCGACGCCCTCCTCCGCACGACGACGGACGACATCATCCCTCAGACCGCAGCGGGCGTCGCGGCAGGCTGCAAGGTGTTTGGCGCGGCGATCCTGCGCAAGTCGGACCTCTCGCTCGTCGTGGCCGCGACGAACAAGGAGACGGCATCCCCGCTCCTGCATGGCGAGATCCACTGTATCCAGAAGTTCTGGGAGATTCCGGCGGACCAGAGGCAGGATGTCAGGGAGTGTGTGTTCTTCGCTACGCATGAGCCGTGCTCGCTTTGTGAGTTCCAAGCCCCGTGTGGTAAATGATGGATGGTGGATTGGTAGTGGATACCTGACTGTGGAGCGTGGCCCGCGTCGTTGTATCGGGCTGGCAAACTCGTCGTGCCCTCACCCGTCCCACCGCCCCCCGCCCCCCGGTCTCCGCCCCGATACATCGCCTTCAACGCTAACCCCAGGCCTGTCAGGCATAACCTGGTCCGGCTTCGACAACCACACGTACATGTTCACATACGAGGACACGCGCGCGGTCTTCGCGATCCCGCACGACATCCGGATCCTCGAAGAGGTCTACAAAGTGCCTGCTAAAGGCGAGAGCGAGGAAGACTTTGCCAAGAGGCCGCTGTACAACAAAACCAACGCGTTCTGGACGGCCAAGAGCCTCGCGGACCTTGTTGACGAGCTTCCAGAGCATGAGCGCGCCCCTGCGATGGCGAGGATTGAGGAGGTGAAAGGGAGGTATAATGCGCTGAGTGAGGTTTATCAGCAGGACAAGGGAAATAAGGGGATTCCGCTTGCTTAGAGAGCGAGAGGGGGGGAGGTTGTATGCATAACTGTTCGGTTGGTTCGTTTCAATACAAGACTGGAAGGACGATTGCGTCCTCTCCTCCGGCTGGCTGTTGAGCGATGGGCAACGTACTCTGATGGACTCCTGGGGGGTTTTTATAACCGGGTAGACAGAAGTGCCACAATGTAAACTTGTTACGTAACAACGGAATCAAATTAGGATCGGTCAGGTGGTTGACTGGAGTTCGGGAGAGACAAGACAAACAAAGCAGGCGCGCACAAGCAACAGCAAGGAACGTGACGAGGACGTGCAAAAGATCAAACACTCAAACATCAATAAGGTCAACATAAATAACATTGTCAACACATCTCCATAGCCTCTTGCATCATTCCATCTCTCACTCGTCACCACACACACCATGGTGGGATCTAGCATTGCACCACGGCTGCGCGAGTCGACACGCACGCGGTCCGCGCAGTCCCAGACAGAGGCGACGCCGGGCTCGTCGACGTCGAGCACGTCAGCGCCATCAGGGCGCATGACACGTCTGCGCGCCAAGGAGAGCGGCGTCGGCGTTCCGGCCGGCACTGTAGCCCAGCCAGCGCTCACGCGCACGAACACGACGGGATCCGCGGGCCTGTTCTCGAAGAGCAAGGAGGGGTTTCGCAAGGTATCCGACAAGATCAAGGAGAAGGAGAAGGAGGTGAGCTGCAATACAGTGATTAGAGCTGACAGCAGGCGGCGGCTAAGGCCAAAGGCAACGTTCGCGCCAGCGTCGCCCCCGCGCCCCAGCACACGGGGTACACCGAGTCGCTGCAGGCCTTCCTCCGCATCCGGCCCGCGGACGCCGAGGGCCCGGCCAACCCGTACCTCGAGATCAAGAACGACAAGGCCGTCGTCATGACCGCGCCGGCGGACGGAGGGGCGCGGCACCACATCCCCAAGCCGCCGCACACGTACAGCTTTGACCGCGTGTTTAGTCCCGAGACGCAGCAACAGGACTTTTTCGAGGTGACGACCCTCCCGCTCGTTGACAAGCTGCTCAAGGGCGACAATGGGTTAATGTTTGCGTACGGCGTTAGCAACTCGGGTAAAACGTGGGTGCTTGTCCCAGAGAAGTCGCTGACCCCACAGGTATACTATCCAGGGAGGGAACCAGACCGTTCTCGAGGAGCGCGGTGTGCTCCCCCGCTCTATTGACGTGGTGTTCAACTCCATCGCGGGCCTCGAGAGCAAGGCCAACGTGAGTTAGTGTCTTGAGGTCGTCTAACTCCCACGCAGCTCAAGTGCCAAGGACTCGCCGATGTCGTCCTCACTGACGAGCCCGACACGCCCCTCTGCAGCCTTGCCTCCGAGCCTGAAGCTCGCATTACAGACAGTGGGTTATCAAACGGTGGCTCCCATTAACCCACAGCTTGCAAGGTGGACCGCAACTTTTCCTATGCTGTCTTCGTCTCATACGCCGAGGTCTACAATGAGAAGGTAAGTTTTGAAACTGTGAGCCTTAGCTGACAGAAGGTATTTGACCTCTTGGAATCCGTCCTTCCTTCGGCTCGCCCCACTCTGTCCTACATGCCTCGCACCATGAGCATGGGCGTCGGTCTTAGCAGTGGCATCGGGTCGTCGATGAGCTTGGCAGCCATGGCGAACGGTGGCGCGGGTGTCCTCAAACGTCGCGCTCTGGTCCTCAAGAACGACCCCGAGGGCTCAGGAAAGTACATCTCCGGCCTCAACGAGATCCGCGTTCGCACTCGCGAGGAAGCCCTGGCCGTCTTCCGTTCCGGTCAGCGTGCCCGCCAGGTGTTTGGCACCATGGCCAACCGCGAGAGTAGCCGTAGCCACGGCATCTTCACGATCAAGGTCGTTCGCATCCACAAC
>Ga0160505_101419_pt1 | contig 11357 bp, 7 predicted proteins | sample DIDeMG_FD_108225 | JGI IMG/M metagenome (GOLD analysis project Ga0160505, IMG submission 108225) | Enriched chicken feces microbial communities from UW Madison campus, WI, USA - DID2874_E49_Stillage MG | ecosystem: Host-associated > Birds > Digestive system > Large intestine > Fecal ...
AAAAAAAGAAAGAAAGAAAGGAAAAAAAAAGAGATAACAAATAAACTAAGCAGCAGTAAATAGTATGATGTTAATTATACCAATATAGTGTTATTCATGGATGTCAATTAAACAAATGTGAAAGTGGTACCCTTCTGATCGTCTTGCCCCTCGCTGGAGGTCATTCTCGATTTGTCATGACGGAATGATGTAGAGTTTTGCATGAATATACTAGCCAACGTTGCCCCACTTCCGACAGGTGAAAGCTTTCCCAGGATATTCATATTGTTCCATGCCTGAACATACCTTTGTTGGCTTGTGCCAAAGTTGGTGGGTGATATTGCGGCCACTAGATCTGTAATGCTGCCGTTGGGTGAAAGTCCGAAGCTACCCTGCCCCACGTCAAAAAATTGTTCAGGCTCCGCCTCAACCTGGCCAACCACTCTACCAGAATTGTTGTTATTGACATCATTGACCTGGCCAATCTGTGGCACACTATTTTCAATGTGCGTAGAACTACCCTCCTCATCGTCGTCAAACAACTCTTCCACAGTAGCATGGTGTTGGTACAAGTCAGGCATGCGTAGGTTTCTGGGAACAAAATTTTTGAAGGATGCTATGAGAGTTCCCACCTTATTGTAAACATCTAGAGGAAGAGTCACGTCATTTTTGAATTGATTGACAAGACCAAAAATGGTTTCTAGACTATCGGCCATCAAATATTGTTTGGAGCTCTTTTGTATCGCAAATGTAAGGGAGTTCGCAATCTCTAGTAATTTTACGCAAATTCCGGGCCCATTGGACTCGAATGCGAACGAAGGCAACCCACTGGTTGCGGCAAGGAAGTCTCTAGCAATTTTAAGAGGGAAGTTCACCGAGAAACAATCAGTTTCATCATCCATATACTTTATCAATCCATTTTCCGAAGTGATATGCCATGCAATTGCTTGAATCCACGATTGGGATAGAATAATATTGAGAGTTTGCGAGTCGGAAATTTTGATGTGTGGATTCAAGGGCTTGACAAGCTTCAGTTGTACTTTTTGAATCCACTTTTTCTTATCGTTGATACCATGCGATTGGAGATAATCCCTGAATAGATCCACCTTCATGTGCCCACTCTTGTGATTAATTTCACCAAAGAAGTTCTTGTCAGGAATCGAGAAAACCTTAACAAGCTCGGTGAAACCAGCAAGCAAGCTGGGATACTCTTCATTCTCCAACAGAGGTAACTCGATACAAGACTCCAAAATGACCGGCATTCCGTCCTCAAAGCACATAAAGCGTTCAGTGACCAAGAGCATGTAGTATATTTTCTTCCAGCGGTGAATCTCTGCCGCCGACTTATTGACATAGGCAGTCGGCTCGTGGAAGCCCAAGATTTGGCACATGGAAATGGCCTCCCTCAAGTACACGATGGCCTGTTGAGCCTTGCCCTTGTGGTTTACATAGTGAGCATACAAGAAGAACGACGATATTAGAGTGACCACGTTCGGATTAGACGAGTAGTCGAAAAGATTCCTGACCCTCTTGGCCTCGTCGGCGTATACTTGTGGAGGTAAGCCACTCTGTATGCTGATGACTTTGTCTGACTGAGAAACGAACGAAATCTGAGTGGCTATGGCCGCACAAACCGCACATGCCAAAGCATAGGACATGGCATTAGATTCATTGAGCTCGATGTACTGGACCTGATTGTCCATGGTGCTGTTGCATGCCATGGTCAGCATAAGGTCGGCAACGGAGAGCACGGGCCAATAGCCATAGAACCACGTCTGGTACACCTGTAAATAGGGTAGAAGCATGTCTACGGGGATATTTGCAGTACCCTTGTTGGGACTGTGCTCAAAGCAGTTGAACAAGTCGTCACCGGGCCGTGGCTGGTCCATCAGGTCGTGGGAGAATTGTTGGGAATCTGACGAGGTCAGACCATCAGTTTCTTTGGGGTTTTCTGCTGAAAACAACCGTTGTAAAAAAGGCATCTCATCACCCTCATGCTTTCTGCGGATGCTCTTGGGTCCCAGCTTCTTGCGGACTCTCTTGTTGGTACATTCAGCACCGTGGGCCTGACAACCCACACATCTTGGGGAATCATCACGGAAAACACAGCGCACACGGCGCGAGGCACACATGTCACAGGGCCTACCGTACTTTCCACGTTTTTTGCCGTCGGTTTTCGCTATTTCAGAACCCATCTGGGAGCTAGAAGAATTGTCCATGGCAGATTTGAAGGATATGGTGCAACGAAGATGAATTGGCGGGGTGTAAGGAATGCACGGGTTTCTTCTCAGGTGGTGGGTCATTGCGGCCAAGTACTTAGTGCCGGTCCTACTATGGAGGACTTGGACCTATACCGGGCCGGGTGGTGCAGGTATTGAACAAGAAATTTTCATTAGAAACAGAGTTACTTTTTGATATTAGACGTGAATAGGTTATGTGAATTGTGTAACATGGTTTGCTTTCTATTATTTGACAATCAGCATTTACATTTTATGTATTTTATGGGTTTAATATCTATTCTATCATGAATACCACAATTGTGAGGTGATTCATTTCTGGTCACAGGCTCATGGTTTGGAAATGTCAGGGAATATTTTTTGTACCTTCCAATCTCCCACGGTTAAGTGACTTTTTGTTCTTTTTGTCCATCTTCTTCCTTTCTTCCTTCATACTAGTGCAGCTAAGCATGCTTGTATGACTTTTCTCACCTTTTGATCTCTTGACATGGTTATTCCATGTGTCTACTTTAGAGAGAGCTCTCTGGTTTGTTTCCTGAAGATTTCTGTGAATCTCTGGCTTCTAACCTTTCACCTTCTAATAATCTCTGCGTTCATGCCACTGTATACATGGTTTCGTATACTATGCCTCTGTATATTATGATTCTGCGTATATGCCTCTGTATGCGCCACGCCTGAGACTTCACCTCTCTTATGTGAACTTCTTAATTCTCACTTGTAGATCATCTGACTTATGAGATGGAATTCACAAACATCTTTTTCTCTCGTCTACTTCTTTCTTCTTTTCTATACTCAATAGCTTTCCTCAATCTCACTTCCCTCATCTTTTGGTCTGTGCCCTTCAATCTCTACATGCCTTGATGTGGAAATTCTACCATTGTATACTCCACACACCTGTCTGCATGAAGCACTCTGTATATTGGTCCAACCTCATATCTCTACTAATCTAATTATGCACACTTATCTCTGATCTCCCCCATGTTCACCACACTAAATGCTGGCTCGTTAGAGCAGCTTCACGTCAACTCGCCTACAGAGTATGCAAACAAGAGGATTTCTCCCGTCACGGGGAAACCCAAGCGCCACCGGTCTAGAATGGGGTGTTACTACTGTAGAGCACGAAAGAGAAAGTGTGACGAAAAGCGTCCCAGCTGTACCTTCTGCTCTCTAAGAGACCTTGACTGTCAGTATCCGCAAGATGAGAACAATAAGAACAAGAAAAATTGCAAGACCGTCCCACTAGACTCCGACAAAGAATGCTTGCCAAATGGGGACGATAACGCATTGGAGATTATGAAGTCCACCACATCTGACAACGCACAACTGTCACCGACTATAAAATCGGAATATTCTCTGTCAGTACTGGAGATCTTGCAGAGCTTGATTAGACTGCCTAAAGTGGAGGAGTTAGATGAAAATGGTGACCCCATTCAATCCGACCTGAATATCTCGGAAGTACTTCCCGGATTCTTGATAGAACCCACAGACACTTTCCGTCTCTACATGGACGAACGCAGCATGAACTTTGTGTCGTATTTCCATAAGGAAGTGGTCAATTTTGTCAGTATCACGCCTCTCACCATTCAGAACCACCTCGCAAACACCTACATGTCGGTGGCTGTCCAGGATCAGAGCTTCCTAGCGCTTTTGGCCACTTGGGGTGCGTTGTTCCTTGATGGACCAGAGTCAGAGAGCTATAAAGCACACCTAAACCAGGCCCATAAGATCGCCCGCCAGAAATTGGAGGCAGGCTTGCTCTCCGATATGGACAAGTTCATTGTATTGTGTTTCTATGCGGGAATCGCAGGTGTTGGCATTTGTGCTGGCAATACCTCAGACTGGTACGAGCTGCTTCGAATGAGTCTGCGAATCATGAGTGAATTCGGGTCTGTTCGTAACTTTTTGGAGAGGTTTCACTACCTGAATGAAGCAAAATGCATAGTGGCCAACCTCCAGTACCACGAGGTGATGTCGTCCATCTCCATGAAGAATGGAACACTTTTGAAAATGTCGGATTACTCGGCCGTTTTCGAAGACGACACCGACTTCTCTTATGGAGTCGACCCTCTTCAAGGGTGCATACACCCTGTGTTCACTTTACTAGGCGAGATTATCAATGCAAAGGCAGAGCATCTGCTTGCAGCCAATGAAATTGAAGAGGAGTTGAAGGGGATCACCGGGACCTCACCCAAGGAGAATGAGCAGTTTGAACTCCTCACTCACAAACGATTAACACATTACTTTAGGGCCAATAGCACAGCGTCGCTGTTGATGGCCAAAGTAGATGCGTGTGTACCCAAACAGAATCAGCAATGCTTTCTCAGTCCCAAAGAGTTGGACGAGCACTTAATTTTGTTTGAGGCGTTCCGGAACACCTGTAAGTTGAACATTCTTGTGTACATCCAGGGCATGCGGTTCAAGGCACCAGAAGTGCAGCTTATTTTAGTGGATACATTTAAGTTGATCGATCTACTTATCAAATGCCGGTTACGGTCAGCCATCAGCATGGTTCTACTTATGTGTGGGCTCTGTAGTTGTTATCCTGGCGACCGAGCCCATATCAAGAAGCAGTTTGAGGAGTTACAGTCGTACTACAATGTGCACAATGTGAAGAAAATTCAGACTTTAGTGGAGCACAGTTGGGTGATTAATCCGCACGGAGATGTGACAGTGCATTGGGAGGAGTTGTGTGAGCAGTTTGGATGGATATTGGCTGCATCGTGAGATTATAGAATGGGTATTTAATGTGATAAATTAGTGATAAGTGAACAGTAAGTGAACAGTGAGAATACGATTGAGAATTGAGAATAACTAACTTCATTAGACAAGTTTTTGACAATAATTGACATCAATTGACATAAGTTGACAATTTTTGAGCACGACCAGTTGTAGAAAAAAATCCCAGCCAAGAGTCATTATGTTAGTCATATCGATAAGGATGTGGAGACGGCCAGGCGCTAAAAAGCGCAGGTTCGCCCGAACGAGCAAGTCTTTCCGCCCCCATATATAAAGGCCCATTATCCCGTAACTTATCGTTATATCTATTGAAATTCTTCAATTGTCTAGTCAATTACCCTCTTAGATACTTCTCGCTTATCTCATCATGTCCTTCTCTATCAGACCAATCGAAAAAGATGACAAGCCTCAATGGTTGGACATGTGGCGCGGGGAAGGGTCCTACTTGGAGTTCTACAAGTCGTTAGATGTAGTGCCCCAGGAGGCCACTGACACAACGTTTGAACGGTTTTTCGACCCCAAGGAGCCTGTCTATGCCTGTGTGGCCGTGGACGACTCTGGCAAGCTCATTGGGTTTGCTCACTACCTTACTCATAGAAACACATGGACAGTAGAGGATTCTATGTATTTGAACGATTTGTTTGTTCGCGGCGACTCGCGGCTCCACGGTGTGGGCAGGGCCCTCATTGAGTATGTGTATGCGGAGGCCGACAAGTTGAAATGTCCAAAGGTGTACTGGAGCACCCAATTTGAGAATCACCGTGCGCAGTTGTTGTACACGAAGGTTGGAGTCAAGGCAGGATTCTTGACTTACAGAAGACCATGAGAACATCATGAGAACACTATTGTTAAGACTATTTAAGGGTCTGGGAAATTTTGACTTATGAATCTATTTAGATATCATCTTTACTAAATCTATGTATACGTTTTGTAAATCAAATTGATCATCAAATCCTTTCTATTATTAAATTTTTTTTTCTTTTCCTTTACTTTTTTTTTTGTAGGTTGTTAATTCTATACTTGATCTGTATGGTTAATTTAATTTGTATCACGCAACGAATTATTCTATGCATACTACCAGCTAATTTCTTTAGTGATCTAGTGATTCAATCAATGAAATTATAGAAAAAACTTTTGATATCCATTTTCTTGTATGCTCCCTCCGCCTTAATCATCATACTATCGTCAACCCCAAATCTATTCCTCTTTCTTTTATAATTTTCAATTTTAGGCTGTCCTGTCTCTTCTTCTACTTATACATCTCTCTCTTTTGTCTATCTGTAGTCCTTATCTCAACCACTCTCTTCTCATGACAAAAGAAGTTACCGCAAACGCCGACGCCGGAACCATCCGGATCTTCGTCGTCAGACACGGCAGAACCGATTTCAACGCCCAGAAAATCATGCAGGGCCATTTGGACATCGACATCAACGACGAAGGCAAGGTCCAGGCCCAAAAGGTAGGCCACTACCTAAAAGATATCCATTTTGACAACTACATCACTTCAGATTTGATCAGATGTGTCAATACGTCTGCACCCATCTTGGAGCATCAACAAGTGAAAGATGTAATCACTACTTCGAACTTGAGAGAGAGAAATATGGGCCCTGTTCAAGGTATGAGGATTCAAGATGCCATTGATCAATACGGTCCAGATTTCAGAAACTTGGGCGAGAAGGAGCACGAATTATTAGCACGTGTAGAAAGTGTTTGGAATCAAATCTTTAAGAAAGCCGTCACGGAAAACCACATGAACGTCTGTGTTTGCACCCACGGAGGTGTAATCACTGGTTTTATCAATCACCTCTACGATAGCCGTGATTACCAACTAGCAGAAGGCTTACTGAAGACTGACTTGAAGGTGCCATTTAATACGTCAGTGGCGGTGATCGACTTGGACAAGAAAACTGGGGCGGGAACCATCCAGAAATTTGGAGTCACTGAGCATTTGGGTGGTCACTTTGAGGTAAAGAACCAGCTATTAAGATAGAGATAGAAAAGTTAATTATAGGTACTAGACAATAGATGATTACTATGGAACCTATGTTTTTCTTAATAAAATCACTTCTGAAAACAAATCTTCTCGCAAGCCTACACGTTCCTTTCACTTACTATTGTTTTCTTGTTAAATCTCTAAAAAAAGCCTTGTATAAATATGAAGCTCTCGCGAAGGAGACGCTGGGAATTGAAATGATCAGGCAAGCATGTCTGGATCGATTGTGTTGGATCTTGAGAAAGATGCGTATCTCTGGAATGGATCGTTTCTCTCCAACTCGTACTCAGGGTTCTTCACCTTGGAGCTCCACTTGCGCTTGTAGATTCTCTTCATCCACTTCCAGAACTCAGAACCTGCCAAGAACAACAACGTTAAAGCAATCGCAACACCCCACTCGTAACCAATACCCGTGTGCAAAAATACCTTGTCATTGATGACAGGAATGTATACTACAGGGAACACAGAAACAAAACCACCCAACACGGACCAGAACAAAAACTGGTTACCCCAGAGTTCAATCCATGTCTGCTTCCACCAAGAGTTGTCTGTCTCTTGTCTCATGTGGAACAAAGAGTTGATTGGATGGACACACTCCCAAGCCAAAATAAGGGCACACCAGGTCATGGTTGCAAAAGATGCGGATCTACCCTCGAATACCAAGCGACATGTTTCGAGGTGGGCATCTGTAGAGTTACAGTCACGACCCAAATCTCCATTACCCTTTCCGAAGACAACAATCACAAAACACAACATACAGCATGCGGCCATCCAAAGTCCGTAGGCAAGCATATCAAGAATGAGTTCTTTGGTGAAGATCTTACGGTTTGGAGGTTGTTCCAAAATGTCTTCGGCAGCTCTTTCTTGACCCAAGCCCATGGCTGGGAAACAGGAAGTGACAACCAAAATCCACAAAACCTCAACCGGAGACAATGGGAACACCGATTGATGGTTTTCATCCATGAAGCACAAACCAACCATCAAATAGATAGCTTGAGCGACATTCTCAGCCAAAAGCTGCAAGATGAACTTCTGGATATTGGCTGCCATTCTTCTACCTTCTTCAATAGCGTGCAAAATAGAGGCAAAGTTGTCATCAGTCAAAACGATGTCAGAAGCATCCTTGGCAACGTCAGAACCGTTGAGACCCATAGCAATACCAACATCAGCCTTCTTCAAAGAAGGAGAGTCATTGACACCATCACCAGTCATTGCACAAAACTTATCACGACGGTGCAAGGCATCAATCATTCTCACTTTAGTTTGAGGCGCACACCGGGCAATGACTAATGGCAAAACTGGCAAGTTGTCAATCTGCTCATCTGATAAGGCATCGAATTCATTGGCAGTCATACACATGGCCTGGACAACTTCCTCACTGTAGTGGTACAAGTTGTGAGGCAAAATTCCAACTTCCTGAGCAATGGCCTTAGCAGTGCTAGGGTGGTCACCAGTGACCATGTGGACATTGATACCGGCTTTATGGCACAGTTTGACAGAGCCGGCTGTCTCAAGTCTGGGAGGATCGTAGATACCAACCAATCCATGGAAGATCAAGTTGGACTCAATGGCTTCTCTGTCCTTCATGTCCTCCTTCAGCTCGTCATAGTCTCTGCTTGCAAATGCCAATACACGCAAACCTTGAGACGACAAGGCATCCATGTTGGCTTCGATTTCAGAAATATCTTCCTCAGTCAATTTCTGAAGGTCTTCAGTGTCGGTCTTTTCCTCAGGGTTTCCAGTCCAATAAGTACATCTGCGGATAACTCTTTCTACAGCACCCTTAGTGAACACTTTAGTGTTGCCATCTTCCATTTTGTAGATCGCAGACATTCTCTTGATCGAGGAGTCAAATGGGAATTCCTCAAGGTGTTCCATGTTCTGAGCGTATTCCTCTCTCCCGAATCCCACTCTGCAACAGAACACTTGAATAGCAATTTCAGTGGCATCTCCGTGGGCCTTCCACACTAATTCTCCTGATTCTTCATCTTTGGTTTGGTTGACAGTAGCAATGTTAGCCAAAGTAGCCACATCCAACCACTTAAGGAAGTTGTTGGCAAAGGAGTCCTTATTTGTCTTATCCATTGGAAAGAAGTCAATCTCTTCATCGGTTTCCTTGATAAACTTAGGCGAATATTTGGTAAAGGTCAAATCTCCCATGGTTGGGTTGAAAGGCTCGTTGGAGTTGTCCATGCTGAAGGTTCCAACAGATGGAACCCACACTTTCTTGGCTACCATCTTACCTTGAGTCAAGGTACCGGTCTTATCGGAGCAGATATCATTGATTCCACCCAAGGCCTCCAAAGAGTCTAATTTTCTGACAATAACATTCTTGGACACCATAACCTGAGCACCCACGGACATTGTAATTGTCAAAACAACAATCAAGGCGGAAGGAATCATAGACAAGGCCACACAGACAGCATAGATGGCAACTTCCTTGTTGACCACCATCTTTTGCACGGCCATAACCACAATGGCGAACACCACAGCCACCCAGAACAAGAAAATGGCCAACCAAGACAAAGTTCTCTGCAAAGGGGTACCGACTGTGACACCCAAAAAGTTTCCTGTGATATCCTTGGCGGTTCCGAAGAAGGCTCTTGAGTAAGCCTTTGACGAGGCCTTACCGTCTTCGTCTCTCACTACTTTTCTGACAATTCCAGTTTCGGACTTCAAAGACTGGGCGATTTTTCCAATCTCTGTCTCCAAACCCGTGGCCACGGCAATACCTGTACCTCTACCCTTGGAAACCACAGAGGACGAAAATACCATGTTCAATCTGTCGCCGACTGGGATAGGAATCGAGGGGTCCGAGTACACTTCCTTATGCTTCTTGGCCACAGGCAAAGATTCACCGGTCAAAAGTGCCTCGTCAGTCTCCAAATTCATACTGTCGAACAATCTCAAGTCTGCAGGGACAGTGTCACCCACCTTGATATGGACAATGTCACCTGGGATAACCTCTTCGGCAGCAATAGATTGGTCCTCGCCATCACGAGTGACTCTAGCTGTGGGAGAACTCAAGGACCGCAAAGATCCCATGGTTTTCTCAGCCTTCATCTCCTGGAAGAAACCAATAGAGATGTTAATGAACACCACCGCAGCAATCACTCCACCCGAGATCCAGTCCTTGATGGCTAATGCAATCACCATGGAGATGAGCAACACCATGATCATGGCGTTGAAAAGCTGGTGGGCCAAAATCTTCGAATAGGAAATTTTGTCTCCTTCACCCAAAGAATTTGGACCATATTTCTGCAACAATTCGGAAGCTTTGGAGGAGGAGAAACCATCCTGGAGGTTGGAGTGGAAGTTTTGAGCAACCTCATCAATAGTGAGACGATAAGGTTGGAACTCTGCCGCAGCGGCCTGTTTAGATTCAGATTGAGTTTTAGCGTCTGGCTTTTCTGGTTTCCCAGTCATGCTGGCCAAGGAGGAATCGTCTCCTGTACCAGACCGGTTTACACTGCTATAGTTTGTCTTCTCTTTGAGCGATGACAGCTGTGACATGAAAAGAATACTACAGAATTTTTTCCAGGAAGCATTGCTTCCGGCAGATGTATGCTACTTATATAGACACCAACTGTCCAGTGGTATGCGTTGGGTTTCCATTGCCAAGGTGGGGCCAAGACTCCAAGAACTTGTGAATGTCATTCGGGGTCTAGCTGCCGGAATTGAGACCATGGTGGAAATTGGCGTGAAGGAGTAGGACTGGGGCAGAGGTTTGATGTGGAGGGATGACATGAGAAATTTTGGAATTCTGGGCAACTCTATCGATGATTTGTGACCATTTCACGGCAGTTTTCGCTCGGTATTTGGTATTTCTAATCGGTTTCAACAGAGTTTTTTTTGTATAATCGATAGCAACTGGAGTGTCTAAAGCGTGCTCAAAACGGTGGCAGACAAGATAGTAAGATGCAGTGCGCCATGTAGATACAGGAGCAATGGATAATGATGGGGAGAAACTAGCGATGATACATGGCATGGAAAATGACAAATGATGGAAAGATTGGGGGTTTTCCCTCACAAGGATTAGAAGTGTAGAGAGAGGAAGAGTCTTGAAGATTATTACATGAGCCGAGGTTATCATGTTGAAATGATTATAGGCATATAATTTTTGATTGTGAGGATTAAATCCTGACGAATCTATAGAGACTGGTTACCTACTATCATCTCAGAACAGATAAACAAATTTCTGAGACTACGCCATCAATAATAGATTTTCCGAATTTTTCTAAATCGCATGTGACCTTAATTTTTATTCCATTATCCCGTTTTTCTCCCAACCTTTGACTTTACGTTCTTCCGCCCTCCATTTCACCATATAGTTGAGGCTTATCATGTCAAACCTACCCGTTTCCATACAATACTTTCCTACATAAATCATGGAAGTCCACACAGGAGCCCTT
>Ga0160505_101420_pt1 | contig 11346 bp, 3 predicted proteins | sample DIDeMG_FD_108225 | JGI IMG/M metagenome (GOLD analysis project Ga0160505, IMG submission 108225) | Enriched chicken feces microbial communities from UW Madison campus, WI, USA - DID2874_E49_Stillage MG | ecosystem: Host-associated > Birds > Digestive system > Large intestine > Fecal ...
AAAATAAAAAAAAAAAAAAAAAAAAATTTTTTAAAAAAAAAAAAAATTTAACAAAAAAAAAAAAAAATACACAAAAAATTGGAAAGAAGCAAGAGCAAAAAAAAAAAGTATTTCAAATATTACCATTTACTGATATTTTATTTTGTAGTCTCTAAATGACAATGTATAACAGTTAATCTTGCAGCATTTGTTCTGTGGCTCCAAATAAATGCCCCTCCTGTACCTTTTTATTTTTCTTTTTATTTTTATTTTTCTTTTGGCAAGCCCTCTTCTATTGACCTTCGGTTATAACCGAATTAAATTTTTTTGTAGCGTGTTGTATTGTCAAAGTTATTTCTCCATATCTCACAGACGTTTTATAATGGCTTCATTTAGTGTAGTCTGAAAAGATATGCTGATAATATCAAATCTCTTCAACCTCTTTTTCGTAAAGGTCTACCGCTGGAAGAGATACTGGTTCTAGTTTTTCATTTTGCAGCTTATCAAGGTTAAACTGTTTTTTTTTTCTTTCTTTTTTTGTCAGTGATTAACTCAAGAGTGCAAAGAAGCATTGATCTAACGCTATTTCAAAAGTTTCATGGTAAACGTGTGCAGAGAAGATCAAGACTCACCTAAAACTATACTGCGCCTTTATTTTTAAAGCTCGGGCATTCGGCAAAGTCGGGTACTCCGTCTTAAGATCCTCATGGTGAGAGACCTCAGCAAGTTTGTTTCAAATGTGCAAGAACCTGAATTCAATCTTGCGCTGCTACCCGCAACCGGACATGTGAAGTTAACAAATCCCGGCTAGAGCTTTCAACACTTGCGCAAGGTTCCATGCTTTAGAGCGGAATCAGTGCCTAAAAAGATTTAACTATAGGGCTGTATTGACAGATGGGTTTGTGAAAACCGGGGACTATTAAAATGCATTTCTTATACCTACCAGCTACTAAGCCGCACACTTGGTAACTTGATAATGTAAATTGATGTAGTATCATTTTATTGCTATGGTATCTGAGAATCAAATATCATTTCAATTTTGCAATTAGAGAGTTGAAGGTTCTTACAAGTAACCTATTTGTTGTATAACTTTTATCGGCATGTTATGTTGTATTATAAAATCTGATTTTATTCTTGCTTACTTGTCTAAATGCACTGATCAATATAAATTTACTATCACCTATTGATTGACTATTCCCAGCTCCGATCGTCGTACCAGAGGGGGATCTAGGCTGCCCAACGCCTACATTGTATCACCCCGTACCAAGTATTATACAACCTTACCTGTATCGACTGTTGGTTGTTGCTTTTGACCAAGGAGTCTTCTCACGTGTCGACTGTGCGCGGAGGCACTCTCCAAGACTGAACCCACTTGATGTGTTTCATGTTGGCCGTTGTTGTGCTAGTTAGTATTGCTTTATTTATCGATTTTACTGCAAGGTGTACCAAAACCAGTTGTTCTCAACCCCTTGTCGTATTAATTCTGTGGTGTTTATTGGTGCGGTTCCTTCTGTCTTACCTGTGGCACTAGGGCTACTGATTCTCTTAAACATCCCCTCCGATGAAACCTTGGTGCCAATATTGAATAAAACCAGGAATGTTATATGCACAACTCGGCCGGCCTTATCGCGGATGTGTTTTACATCATGAGACAAAAGATAGAAAATAAACTGTAAGAGAAGAAAATGGTATTTTAGATCAACCTGGAAAATCTGTTGAAAAATCAAAATTGATATCCGGCCCCGAACCATTAGGTTAAACCCCATTCTTTCGTGTAGTCATATATTACTAAAAACACTCTCAGATTAGCGATTGAAATACCTTTTATTATTTATTCATTTATGCATTCATTTTTTCTTTCTTTCTAAACGTTGGGATGGTACTAAAAAATTATAATTCACAAAAGAAAGAGACCCGTAGGGTTTGAAACCTTGGCTATGTTAACAGCGATCTGTACGGGTAGAATCGAGATCTTAAACAGATATCAAATGCGCCCAACAACTAAATATTTCTTACACTTTGACGTCCAATCGTTTTCATTTTTTGGCTACAAGATTGAGATAAATTATTGAAACAGGAAATATTTTGACGTTTCAGTACTTAAGCATTACAAACGGTAAAACATTAGATAGATAGATAATCAGTTTATTGTCCTTACATCAAATAGTTACATAAAAATTACAAAACAAAACGATATACAAAGAAGACATGAAATTTCAAAAACAGTTGTCTCTATGAAACTGGCAAAGTAGCGGTGTCAGCGCGCGGTAAAACATTAATACAATTGCAATTGTTTTAGGATTTTTTGCTTTCCCCGGAAATCTGAACTATTGGGTATTTGACAACTATTACAAGGATTTTGTGCTGTTGAACATGATAGTTGGACATAATTATTGATTTGACGCTACGACGAGTGATTACCAACTGGGAATGTACTATCCATGATACAGGCCATGCTTTTGCACCAACGTAGAAAAACCGCAGAAACTCGGTGGATACCTTTGTTACAGTAAATATTGTAATCCGTTTGGAACTCTATACGGACAATCTCGCGTGGAGCTTAGCTTAGTAAAAGCCCTACAAAATGAGAACACTAACTGCGCGGACACGAGTGGTTGTTTTTTGGAAGGGAGAAGAGGAAGGGGGTTATTATTTGAATAGTACATCTTCTTTTGATACACCAGTACAAATCTCTAGCATGACCAATATAAGCTTTCTCAAATTAGACAGACTACTTTCTATTGCAAACAAAGATATTCTACAGCTGTAAACAGGGGTGCTGAAAAGGGTTAGTGTAACCTAGGTTTTTTTTCTTTTCTATACTTTAGGTGAATGCTAAGACTAATATTCAAAAATCAGCAATTCCTTCCAACGCCAAAAAGAGTAGAAATCTTGCTGTTAGCCAGGAGTGGTTGTGAATATTGAGTTCAGCTTGTTATAACATGGTTAAACAAATTCGCTCATGTTGAATGCGGTTACCAGTAGTAGTCAACACAGCAGTTTATTTTTATTTTTATATCAGCATAAATGTGGGTATCTTGTGTTACGCAAAGAGAAACGGCACTTCATGTATATCCAGACGTCAATAGAGCTTGTGTAAATATTGGAGTTATTTAAGCTAACTACAACTAGCCCCTATTTTCTTCGGTATAAATAATAGTTTGGTAACAGTGCTCAGATAATACCTGCATGCAGGTAGAAATATGTCAGAAAATAATATACATTCTAGGATCTGGTGGTCGTATTTTTCATTTAATCTTTTTTTGCCGGAGAGGTAAAAAAAGCTTTTGGGAATGATAAACTGCTAAAAATTAATGTGCTTATGATATTATTTATTTTCCTCTGCTTCTAATCCCCTGCTTTCCATAAAATGGATTCGCGTTGAATATGTATTTCACAGATAATATCATTTGATATTCAAGTTAGATAAAAAAAATGATATTGTCAATCAAAAACCATTCAATTTAGTTTAAAATCATTAGATTATTTGATACCACATGGCCTTTATCTCTCGTTGTAAAAGTTACAAGCCGGTCAGAGATCTAACAATAATAGCTCCTAAGACTAAAGCACAAAGTAACAATATTATATGAGTTTAAAATGAGGTTCTTAACAACTCTCCCATTTACTTAATATTGCACCATTCATATGGCATAAAGGAGCGGTAGGCTTTTAGCAAGAATCTTTGTCATCTGTAAAGCTCATAAAAGTATAAACATAATAGTGGTTTATATTCAATTCACTATAATATAAAATAGCATGTAAAATAGTGGAATTAGCAAAATGTCGACAATGGAAATATAGGTCTTTTGATATTACAATTGAAATGTGTTATAAATTTAACAATTGAAATGTTAAGAATCTGATTCAACTTGTAAAATAGAACTAAGTACTGAAAATGAAACATTAAAGGTATTAATATTTTGACCGTCTGAGAGAAGTTGGAGTTCAAGTTCAGTTTATTTTAAAAGAAATAATTTTTTTTTGATAAAAAGCTAACAGTGTGTGGTATTATGTTAGCGATAACAAAGATTAAAAAGTGCGTGATATAGTATGACACCACCTTGTTATTGTGATCAGAACTTGACAGGTATTTATTTGCATCACAATTGAAAACATATATACATTCAGTATTTTTTTGATAGCCCAACTTGTATCTCGACGTCTCCTATATGAGCCTACCAATTTATCAATTGTAGAACATGACTCTATGAATTTCCCTTTTGATTACTATGATTGCCCTTTATGTAACATGCTTGCCTCTGTTTTCACGAATCTAACGTTATAGTTTTGCATTGACAGATCTATAACTACCTGGGTTTGAAAGCCGATATGTAGCTCGAAACCTAACAGATGCCCTCTGGTAGCTTAGACTACATATGCGAGAACAAAACTCAGAATTTAATAAATTTTTTTTTTACTAATCGCTGGAATTGATCATTCCAAGCTAGGGTATTTTGTATTTTGAAACTCCGCTATTTTCATCTTATTGAGCATGTTTTTTAATTGATAGTTCTTTTGAAAAGTTTATATCAAATATCGGATTTTCCACTGCAGGTTAAACAAGCGGATCGAAGCAATTCTTTTCAAAATACATGAAATAAAAGTAAATGTAAATAGATTTGTTATGGGAAATGTGATTTAAGTACATAATTTTTTGTGATGCGTTATGCCAAAAACTTGTATGTTTGGACATCTAATAAACCAAGCTTTTCCCCCCAATAAAACCAACCAAATTCTATCAGGTTACTTATTGCTTTAACTCAAAATTGGGTTTTGATTTCAAATTGTTTTAAAAAGACTTTATGCTTACTGCTTTTGAAAAATAAACTGTGCTAAAGGTTGTAGCCATCTGAAGACTGGGGCTTTGAATCTTTGAGGCAGGCTTGGCTAAAATAGTATTTGGGTTGGTTAGTGTCGAATGAGCAGTCAAAAGATAGTAGGTTTGTATTAGTCAGGAACATGGTTAAACTCACTGTTTGTGGAATCAAACAAAAAATTTGTCACAAGTTTAAGCTGTCTTTTTTTCAGGTTTGGTTTACAATTGCTTCTTAATTACGGAAACGCAAAAGTTTAAGTTAGTAAGGTGAAGTTTTAAAGACAGAATTTATTCCCTATACTGTAACTTTATAGAACTAGATTTGAATCAAACTTCGTAGTGACCTGTCAAATACACTTTTCAGATTTATTTTTCATCCCTAAAGCAACCAATTTACAGAAAGGACATGAAAAGCCTTCTAGTTAGTGTTTTAAAGTTGTGATGTTAATGCCTAATCATGTATCTATTCAGAAAACAAGATGTCTTCTAGCTGTTGGTCACCGGCTATAAGCTTCTAATTCATTTTTAGTATTTTCTCGCTATGGCCAGGCAAAAAATGGAAATTTGGGTGATATTGATCATAATAGTATAAGGAAATGGAAGAGAAAAGAATTTAAGTACCTATATATTCTGGAAGAACTATAGCTTTTGCTTAAGTGTATAAATGACTCTCAAAGTTTTAAAGACCACATTTGGAAATATTTAAACTAAACTTCAAGTAAATTGTGTTAACCTACTCTAATGTAAAAAGATAATTGCTTGACTGAAGTTTAAAGAAACATCTAATATGACGTATCTCTAAATGTCTAACTACTTCTGTGAAACCAATGGTTTCATCATAATCGGTATACGTAACACAAAACATGTTTAGTTTTTAGAACAAGGCCAAAAGACTACAATAGCAACTGCTTATGGGTTAGATTAATGGAAGTTATGAATTTTTATTGCATGCAGAAAACATGCTAGGTAGTCATGCTACATTTATTATACATCATGAATAATATTTTTCTACTTGCCATGATTTGTACAGACATATCTGCTTCTAGAAATGTTAATCAATATTTGTTACTTTTCTTTATTTCAAGCCTTGCTAAGCTTGTGCTTGTTAATTTCCCTTTTTAAATCAGAGAGACTATTATTTTATCCCAATTATTAGACTGCCTTGGCAGTTACTCTATAAGAGTGTAAACTGCTTAAACTTTTTGATTTTATCCTGTTATGTCAAAATATCAAACAACCATTTATTTGCATTTGATAAATTTGATTATTATTAATCAGTTACAAAGCTTTGTTTATGATATAATCCAGCACCGTAGTAATGTTTCTAGCAACATTTCAAACTTCCATGTACAATTATTGTTTGAGCAGAATTGGAAATTCCTTTTGAAAGTACTTTTAATACATATTTTTGTAGACTGCAACAACTGCGCTTGATTCCTTCTGGGATTATAATAACCTTTCCTGGTAGTAAGGTAAAAGCTATACACTGATGCTTCGTTTCGAATAATTGTGTCTTTCAACACTATTGAGTGGTTTTGTGTGATTAGGCTGCACCTTTGAACGAACTAATTGATAGGTTTTACCAAGTAGTAATAAAACCCCCTCCAGTTAATATGGACAACTATGACAGCCTAGCCCTGACAATTTCAACATAGGAAAGTTTGGCTACAATATGTATTAACTGCTTTTATCTATTTAATATCGCTTTTACTGTATTTTCATCTTTAGCAATGTTTCATTCTTTTCTAAACAGGCCTCAAGTTAATTCAAGTAGCACAAAGCTTTAGCTGGACAAAATTTTATGAAACTTTTGGTAGCTCATGGAAAGTACTAAAAGGGTCATTAAGATTAAGTCAATTTAGCCATTTAAACAACTTGCAGGTTCGACTTTTTTAGAATTTCAAGACTTGCAGGGGTCAACGCTAAATATTCTGAAATATTATCGTCTCGTTATGGTTACGAAGCCTGGTTTTCTTTCTGCTTACTTTTCTAAGTGTACTTAACAATATGAACTATACAATCACCTGGTTTCTCCGTATTCCAAGCACTGAGCAATTATTGTTGTCTTTGGCACAGAACATACTAATTTTCTAGCAACCGCTCTTGACTCAGTAGTGAGAAAAAGAAAGGAGAAAGAAGAAGGGGGAGGGGAAAAATCTAAACCCGAAGCATTTCTCGTCATATATTTCATATACTTCTTTCCTCGAAAGCTACATCACACATGTTGATTGGGTCATCAAAATCACTGGATATTTCTACTGGCTGGTTTTTCCATCCACAATGGTGTAGTGCGGGACACTGAGCAGGACCGTCTAAACAATTGAGCCAACGCTATTGGCTGGTGAGAGTCACCAAAACTTCAGTACCATTAGAGCTTGATGATTGTGCCAGCCATTTAACACATGTTTTGGGGAAAAAAATTTTTCAGTAGATATTCCTGCGGAAAATTACCCAATGTGTTAACCTCCCCCTGAGTTCTGAATAGAATGAAGTCACTCTTTTCAAAAAAAAAAAAAAAAATTAAAAAAAAAAAAAGGAAGTGTAGCCAACCTATGCCAAATTTCTGTGGCATGGTTGCTCTATGCGCTTTGCTTGCACTTGTGGGATTTTTGATGTATGCGACATCCACTCTCAACTTTACCAATCTGTCTTGATGTGAAACTCTGTGTATACTTTTATTTAGAAAAAGAATCAATGCATGACTTTAAATCTCCAAAATTTCAGCAAAATTGCCTTTTTTACGGCTAAAAGAAAATTGGTTTTCGGTTTTTTTGAGCTCTTTATCCAGTTTATGTTGATACTCGTAGTGTAAGCATTATAATATCCTACGACTCGTTGTGTGGTGGTCACTGGCTGCTTTTAGGGTTTGTGTTTAGTTTTTGAGACATAGAACTTCGCTACTAAGCATTAGATATATGTGCTATGTACGGCTTACTGCCGTAAAGCGTATTTTGGATTTTCCCTATCACTCTTTCCGACCTTAATATCTTGCATCTCATGGGTTATACTCCCTATCATGAACGCTGATGAGAGTCCCAGACCTTATTTTTACAATTACCTATGAGAATATTTTTCCATCGGATCTATTTCTAGGACATCTTTATAAATTATAGGTATGTCACTTTGATTACGCTTTTAGACACGGAGCTTGTGGCCCGTGCCACGTTACTGTGTCCCTGTTGTTACGTAAGTAGCTCTATCAGTACCATCGTTCAACAAACTTTTTCTTGGAATATCTCCGGCACCCTGAATAGACACTTCCCAACTCCTCGTGTATCTGTTCGCATATCACTCAGGAGGCTATGAAATGTAAGTGCTCTATTACCTGGTTCTGCTTTTAATTTTTTTCTTCTATTTTATTCTTTTCTAACAGGGCTTAGTTTCATGTTTTCTCTCGATACTGTCGTTGGCGCTGCTGTGCGACCTGGTCCAGGCTCTAGACTATGCCTTTGATGATCCTAGTCTTTTGGAACGCCGCGAGTACGCCAACAACGATATTGACTACAAAACGTTGGAAAATCAAAATCAGTACTATAATGATGATGATAATTATAATGACAACAAAAATAATGAAGTGGTCGTGCCATTCGCGCTTGGGCCACCAAGTAGGTCGCTGACCGCGGTGCCGGCTTCGACTACCGACATAACGGAGATTGTGCCTGTCCGGTATGTGCTAAAAGCTGGAGAATACCACGTTTATAAGCTGAACGCATCCAATGCCGTTAGTGGTACAAAGATCAACTACTATGCAACTGGAAATCTCTGTGGTGTGCCGTCGTGGGATGGCAGCAAGGGCGGTGCCATGCGGATCCAACTCGCAACAAACCTCACGGATCTTACCACTAACAACCGCTCTCAACCACTATATGACTACTTTGATCGCGGGTTTTCCAATATTACAATCAATAACATGGATAGCTCAGCTTCAGCCAATTCAACAGCATATTTAATGGTGATGGCGCCAAAGCTCGAGCAGATTAACATCACCCAAGGTGCTGGCCTCAATACAAATGAAACATGGACGTATGAACTCGCCATCTCGACGCAATCACCAGTCCACCGGTATTTCGACAACCCAAATCTTTATCTTGTAGATACTGATTTTGCCAACGCGCTGCTGGTCTCGGGCAATCTTACAACCGATAAGAATATATCGGTATCAGCAAATGCGCCGTTTATGACAAACGCTTCAACCTACTATTCTATTCATGTGTTTCATTCAAATTCTTCGCAGGCGGTTTCAGCAATTGATCTTGATCGATCCTACTGCGCAGTACAAACGTCATCAAGGGTATTGCTTGATACTCTCAACGCGCAGGTATCCCACACCACGCGCGGTGCCGGCGGCTTTGAAAAACTGCAATATTTTCTTTCTGGGCTTAACAAATCTACTTCCTACGTTGCTTACCTGTCCGAACCTTTTAATCGCTCGAACACGGCCCAAGGCGGTGCCTTATTTGGTGGTGTTAATTTTACCAGCAAGGCTGAGACCAACTGCCAGATCGTTTATGATCTCGATCTTTGCTCCGATGTAGCCTTTGCGGTGCCAGGTAATGCAAGCGTTTATTCGGCCAAGAAGCTGTCAACTGCCTATGACGACTATGCCCGTGATCTTTACAACGCATTCAATACATCGATGCAGGTAATTCAGTGCGGTGATGATGTAGATGACGCTGACCGCTACTCCATATTGCGCACGTGCGACGATTGCCGCGAGTCTTATCGACAGTGGCTCTGCGCCACCACAATTCCGCGCTGCACAGATTCGACTATTGACAAGCCATTCCTGTTTTATCGCGACGCTAACTCCTCACGCACAGACTTCATTAACAATGTTATCCAGCCGGGACCTTACAATGAGGTACTCCCATGCATCGATCTCTGCTATGGCATACTGCAAGACTGTCCATCAAGCTTTGGCTTTGTGTGTCCACGACAGGGTTTGCCAGGCTTTGATGGTGCATACTACCTAAAGGAGGGTTCAGGCTCGGACGTGACCTGCAACTACCCGGGAGTTGTGTACACTCCAAACAGCGGCGCGAGGGTGACAGCGGCTCTCATGTGGATTAGCATGGCAATGGCCCTTTTCACTTTCATGTTTATTTTCTAGATGTCACCAGTTTTATACATAATATTATTCATAGCAAGAAACATTTTTGATTACAGATAATATAGCGTTAATGAAAAATCCACTAAATGAAATGCTAGAAAATCCAAAGATGGGGGGTGATCACGCCGCTAGCCGCAATGCAATTGTACGGCTACTCACTGTCGACCAGCGCAATGATTGAGAACATAGGGTTTTCCTTCTCCCGTTTAAAGTACTCGAGGACGTAGGGCAAACTGTGTTCAGGATCGAGTATATCCCGACCGCCAGATAGATCAGATTCTAGATGCACAATGGGGCCCACACGGCGGCCGTCATACTCAACAAGATGGTCGCCATCGGCGCCACGTGCCGCGCGCGTGAAGGCAACGAAATGCAAGTCAATGTTATCGTCGTCCGCCGCCGGTGCATCCGTTGACCCCGCAGCAGCGTACTGGTGGTGCACATCATAGAGGGGGCGGCTTGCCTCAAGGTACTTTGCCCGGTCCTCAACAGACAAGCCTTCAGTCTCGCGCAGCAAAGTGTCGGCAAGCGAGCCTGGCAAGATGGCCGCATCGCCGCTGTTGCCATTACCATCCTCGCTGCTGCGCGGGAAAGCATTTGCAAGCGTGTGCAGAATTGCATAAGTGCCACAGGCGTTCTTGATTGTTTGCGGGTACCACAGGGCGTTCTGCGCCGGGGTGCCGGCAATCACGCTGTAGCGCGCAGGAGACGCCGGGTCGCTGTCCACGGTCTCAATAGCACGCGCGTCAGCCTCGCGGCGGAACTGCTCGTAGGCCGGGCTGATGGGGAAAACGAGAATGAGGGCGTGGACGGGGCGTGGGATAAAGGCAAGCAGGTCAGGATCCGTAAGCGAAAACACGTCGGTAAACTCGTACTTTGGGCTGAGGCCGAGCGCGTGAGACAGCGCTGTGAAAACCTGAGGGTTCGACTCGAGGGGGACAAAAGCTTTGGACATGGTGTTTATATCTAATCAGACTGGGTTTAGTAATATAGGGCTGGTAATCGATGACGATGGTCAAGAGAGCTTGCTCAGGGCTAAAGGTTTTAGACTGGGGGAGGGGGGCGAGTTGAGGCTACAATTAAAGTTATTATATAATCAGAAAGCCAATATGCATGACCCCCAAATGGGCAGAGTCAGACCCTATGCATCAAGCGTCGATTAGCAGTGTCTTTTGCTGCGGTGAAGAGATCCCAGGCCCAAAATGGGTAAACTAAAATAAAAATGAAAAAACAAAAAGTGTCAAATATTTTATAACCTCCGGTCCTTTAAGTCCTCGAGTTGGCCACGCAGACACACTGTGAGAATCAAAATAGTCACACAGTTGAGGCTTGGAAGTTTAGCGCTTGAGGGGGGGGGGGGGGGGGGGGACAAAAAAGACTTAATGAAGCGTGTGTTTGTGGGTGGTGTTTGGAAAGACTTTTTTGTCTGTGTTTATTT
>Ga0160505_101421_pt1 | contig 11346 bp, 9 predicted proteins | sample DIDeMG_FD_108225 | JGI IMG/M metagenome (GOLD analysis project Ga0160505, IMG submission 108225) | Enriched chicken feces microbial communities from UW Madison campus, WI, USA - DID2874_E49_Stillage MG | ecosystem: Host-associated > Birds > Digestive system > Large intestine > Fecal ...
CGGCAGTGCAGGCGGGACTGAATGACGGTCTGTCGGATATCCTCGTCATCGGGCACTCACTCGGTGAGTCACACAGCAGCAGTAAACATCTGACACCAGGCGGCGCGATCGGACACCAGGTCGCGACATACCTCCAGCACCAGTTCCCTCAAGCAAGAGTCTATGGCCGGTTGTTCGCCTCGCCGCGCGTCGGCAACCCTGCCTGGGCAAACTACGTCGACTCAACCGTAAGTATCCTTCCCACGACGATCCTCTAACATGAAGCTCGGGGAGCGGGCACAGCACATGGTCAACTTCAACGACCTCGTCCCACAGCTCCCGCCGCAGGAGTGGGGGTTCCGGCAGAGCAGCAACGAGGTCTGGATCTCGAGTGTGGCGGATAACAACTTTGTCGCGTGCCCCGGTCAGGAGAACGCCGCGTGCCAGGATGGGCTCGGGCTCGTGGCGCAGGTCGCCGACTTTGGCAGGTATCTCGACCTCGCGATCCATCTCGGCCCGTATGCGGGCGTCTCGTAAGTTTGGGACTGGGGCGGGCTGACGGTAGAATCTCGAGTCTGGGCTGTAGCTAGGCAGTAAAGCAGGATCTTAATAATACCAATGAAGAATGAACTGAATGCACGTCTCATGGGTTGTCGCCTTGTCACGTTGGCTTTCAGCCTGTTGCCACATTCCGCGGACCCTGGTCGCTGATCGCCAGCCGTGCGCCCCTAGGACAAAATGGCCGATGGCAAAGACACCACATTCCAGGATGTAGGATGTGGGTTACTGACTTGCGGAGCGCCAGAAGCGGGACCCGTCCCTGGAGTGCAACACGCCCGATTTCATCGTTCCTGCTACGCGCAACGCCGCCCTGGCTCTCAAACCGTGTCAAGGGAATGTGCCAGGACGCCCATGACTTCGATTGTTCCTTACCATGTTCCATACATACTCGAGATTAGAATTTGATCCCACTTTCGCTCACCACTACTTGTGGAGTCTCGGAAGTCATACTCTTCAGATTCTTCTCGCATACTGATAACCTTACAAGACAACTCACACCCTTCACTAGCCTCTGAACGCACATTCACTACCTTCACCTCACCTTTCGACCCATCACATTCACACGTGCTCGACATGGTCGACCGACATCTTGCGGTCCATGCGCTCGGCCGCCGCCTGGGGCGCGGGCGGGATACCGTCGGGCGGCCACACCTTCTTCTGGCGGAACTGGGTGTAGCGACTGGGACCGTAGAACAGCTCGCCCATGCACTCAATCGGGATACCCTTGGTGTCGGGGATGAAGAAGAAGGTGAACACGAACGTGGCGGCACAGCATGCGCTGTAGAAGATGAACACGCCCCAGCCGACCTTGGCGAACATGTGCGGCGCGGACATGGTAGCCGCGAACGAGGAGAGCCACTGCGTCGACGCGCCCATTGATCCAGTCACTGAACGCATGCTGATTGGGAACATCTCGGACGAGACAATCCACGCCAGACTGTTGCCGCCCCACGACCAGAACCACGAGTAGAGCATGATGGCGGCGATGGCGCCCTGGCCTGCCCGGTGTTCGGACGGCGACATCGGGACGTCCTTGGAGGCTGCGGTCAGCCCAGTCGCCTATTTCTCAACTCACGAGCAGCAATCTTGACGTATGCGCCCATGTACACCAAGCACGCACAGCAGCTCGCCGCGGACGCGAGCCACGGCAGGCGGCGACCGACGCGGTCGACCTGGCGGGGGTCAGTGAAAGGTCATGAGAGCGTGCCGTGCCGCTATGAGCTCACCATGAAGAGACAGAACGTGATTGCGCCAAAAGCCTTGACGAGGCCGTAGTATCCAGTGTACAGGTTGATGTCCGACGCCGGGATGCCGACGGCGCCAAACAGCGTCGGCGAGTAGTAGTTGAGGACGACGGCACCGGAAAAGTTCATGAGGATGAAGATCCAGAAGAGGATGATGACGCGGTGGCGCACATCAGGGACCTTGAGCTCGCGGATAAAGGCGGCGAGGTACGCGACCATGCCGGTGCGGTCACCTGCGAGCCGGCGCTCCTCGTCAATAACGTGTTGGAGGCGCGCAATCTCCTCCTGGATGTACTCGTGGTCTTCGGGCAGCTTGCGGAGGTAGCTGAAGACCCGGTGGCACTCGTCGCTGCGGCCCTTGCGTAGCAGCCATCCAGGCGACTCTTTGAGAATCACGGAGCCCAGAGTTAAAAGTCCACCGGGGATGAGCTGCAGGCCATCGCGAGGCGCCACGACGAGTTGGCTTGGACGTTCATGTGCTGCGAGATGCCGTAGTTGATCCTGCTGTCAGATCGCGCTCTCCTCGCCGTCAAGCCATCCGTCGCCAACTTACCAAAAGCCAATCAACGTTCCACACTGGTAGCTGACCTCGAAAAAGCCCGTCAGCTGTCCACGAATGGGCGGCGGGGCAATCTCAGAAATATATGTGGGGATGACAGCAGTGAGGATTCCGACGGCAAAGCCGGTGATCACGCGGCCGGCATAGATCATCCCAAGGTTGTGCGTCGTCGCAGTCATCAGCACCGCGCCGACATTGAACACCAGCGCGGCCATCTGCAGCGGGCGCCGGCGGCCAAAGATCTCCATCGACGGCCAGCCGAAGACGGCGCCGAAGAACGCCGCGCCGGTGAACACGGACGTGACGTTGGTAGTAAAGTTCGTCTTCTGCGATTTGGTCATATGGTTGACGCCCATCGCCTCCTGGAACGACGGGCGCGCGATTGTTGTCCCAATCTGCCGTCAGCTAGCCGCTAACCTCGGTTTCACCCACAAATGCGCCATCGTAGCCGAAACACAGGGCGCCCATGCCGCACACGAGCGCCATGCCATACACGCGGAGGTTGTACACGGCCTTTGGCGTCGGCCTGTCCTCGACAATCTTGAACCCGCCCATCGTTGTTTGCTGAGAACTAGAGAACTAGGGACGTATTGGAGCATCTTGGTGTCTGGATAAATATATATGCATGGCCGCGGCCACCTATCAGCTGATGTACTCCACTCTGGGCAGCTTTCAGGCCCCGCGGGGCTCGTACGGGGGCTCGCACGGCGCTCATTGCCCATAGCCGCCTGCAGCCGCCATTCCCCGCCGTCCACCCAAGAGATACCTCGGCCCGGATGGCGCCGGTGGGGTTTGGCTGTAGTAAACAAGCTTTGAATGCCGAGGTTGGAAAATCAATCTCGGCATGATAATTCACCGGGCGGTTTCCTGGCGGTGGAGCACCGCGAACCCAGTGGGCATCATCAGGCTGAACGGATATGCGAAGGGTCTTACACGACTGGAGCGCGTATAAAGATGCGCACGTGAACGCCAAGGCCACTCCTCGCCGTCTGTCATTGGTCTGGGGCCTCCCACTTCCAGCCTCCACCTCCACCTCCACATCAACAAAGTCAGGTCCACAGTATCCTCTCCACAATCGAGTGTCTTGGCACTCGCCAGCCTACATTTTTGACAGCAAGCTTCTTGGCTGGAGGTTAATGACATTATGACTACCTGCCGGGCTAAGACTCTGCGCGAGAAGTGGCGAGGCCGAAGAATGTTTGACCATCGGGCATCGGGACTCGGGGGAACGACGTTTGTAACGCATCAAGGGCCCAGTAGAGCCTCTTCGATGCAAGTCCAGACTGGACACGGGCACTCGTTGATGTTGTCCCCGAATAACGAAGTTGAGCTTCTTGGGTTCTTCATATCCTGGTGTAGGGGGAAGCTTACGCCTCCACTTACCCACAACCTGGCCTCCACTTTCGCGTCCGCCTCATGGGTACACAGACCGACTCAACCATTCATTGGGTGGGCACAACGAACGAGTTTTGTGGGAGTACCCATCGCGAGGCAGTCGCTGTTGCTATCTAATCAACAACGGAACGGCAAGACGCCAAAATGGATAACCGTCCTCTGCTCCGTGCAAAACTGATTGGAGCGCCGTTCTTTCTCTCCGCTTCAACATTAGAAGATCCTGAGATAGCCAATATACGACAGGTCGATGGGACAGGGGTGCAGAGGGATGATGAAGATCACGTGACTTGACTCGACCTGCCTCGTTCGATCCCACGACCTGTCCAAGGTTCAGGATGACGCTCCTAGGCCCATCCTCGTCCTCCTCGATCCCCACTGCACACGTTGTACACGCCCTACCCAAACGCACTCCTACGGATCATCCTCACGCACACGCACACACACACACACACACACTCGCTGTCATGTCTGGCAGCCTTCCGCCGCTCACTCGCTGGCTAGCTATTGTCCTCGCTGCGGAGTGTCCCTAGAACGGTGTGCTGCGAACAACCCGTTCGTCAGCCTCCGCACGGACAGCAGGGGTTCGCCATGCAAAAAAACCCTTGAGACAGATTTCTCGTGCCACACATTGGCGGCGTGCAATGTCAAGTGCGCGCAACTGCATGCACGAGGAGGCAATCTTTGGCATTTTTAGTGGAACCCTCTCGCTCGGACGCTAACTTCGACTAAGCGAACGACTTCCAATCCCATGGTGGATATCACCCGTGACTCACCTCGTCGCGTTTCCTGCGGTCACATTAAGACGCTTGCTTGGACTGGCCATCAAGCGCACACACTCCACTAGAGCTGTTGCACGAGGCGCGCATTCGGTTCCGCCCTCAGGAGTGCAGGTCGATCCGCTAGGGCAGTAGCGCGAAGATCGGTGGAGGGATTCGAACGGCGAACGGCGCGCCAAACTCACACGCCATTTTGCTTCGCTCCTTTGTCGTCTTCTTTGTTGTCACTCACTCTCTCACTTTCCCCACACTCACACTCCTCACCGTTTCTCTCCTTTATTTCGCGACTACAAAACTTCCAGTTCTCCTCGCCCGCAGTCCGTCGTCGGTGTCCCTTTGACGCGGCCTCTCCCTCCGCATTCGCTCATTAGCCGCGTCGTCCCAGCCTGCATTCCGCGCTTTGCAGTGCACCTCGGGCCGCGGAAGCTCTGAATGGTGACCTGACCTTTCGACCGCGGACGAGCCTTCCGCCGATAACTTACCCGTTTCCTAGCGACATCCATACACATACACGACACACCACACACAACCGAAAGCGCGCGACATCTGGAGCACCAAAGGCGCGTCTCGGTATGCGGCCCCGCGAAGAATACCTCATTAACGCCGCCCCGACGCGTGCCGACCTGCCCGGGGACCACATTGCCGTCCGTAACCCATCTGGCGGCCTCGTAGTCAACGGCTACAAGGTGCGCGAGTTGACCGACGCCTTTCTTCTCAAGAATCCGCACTACCACCCCGTCAACCAGTCCGTCTGGGGGATAGAGATTGTTCATCCGCCGTACGAAGACATCCCGCAGCCGCAGTTTAGCTGGCCGCCGGCCGCGTTCGTGGTACCGGGATACAAGTGTAATCGGAGTGCCCTTGCCGTGTTTGCTCGGGCCACACTCCAGGAGGACGGTAGTATCCTTCTTGGGCCGTGCTATGCACACTTCGCTCATGGAAATAGTGCACAATGCCTGTATAGGAGCAAGGTGCTGCCCATTGTGAGTATGAGTAGCACGAGACGGACTCTGACGGATCAGATCAACCCCCGTGGCGTCCCTCCTGCCACTCCGCAACCCGAGCCCCCTAAGCTCTCTATGCCGAGTCCTGCAATCCACCCAGGCCCGGGGCTCATCTCGCCAACAGCTGCGATCCCGCCAGCGCTTTCCACTGTCTGCCAATCAGTCGATCCGCGATTCACTCGCCTGCCCGCCGAGGCCACAGCCGCGCTCCACATGTCGCCAACCCCATCAGTCGTCGCCCGTCCCGTCGAGAGTGGCGCCGATCCCACAGCTTCTGCACTTGCGCAGCCTGTCACCACTCCCAGTCCGGCAGTTGCCCGCTTGCTCGCCGAGCTGAGAGCACCTACGCCACTCACGGTAAAGACCGAGCCCGCTGTCCAGCCAGACAGCGTCGACTCCATCAAGATCCGCGAGCTGGAAGGAGCTCTGTCCTCGCGGGATCGCCGCATTCACGAGCTGGAGATGGCCCTCTCGACCAAGGACCTCGAGCTGAAGGCTGTCCTGTCTGCGAGTGGCGTCGAGCAGGAAAGCAGGGCGGCCAAAATCCGCGAGCTCGAAGCGTCCCTCGCCTCCAGTCGCAACGAGCTGGAGGCGTGCTCTGCAGCCGTTCGAGACCTCCAGGATACTGTCTCCTCCAGGGACCAGCAGCTGCACATTCTTACCGAAAGGATCGGCAAGCTGGAGCAAACTCTATCCTCGACGGACCGCGAGCTGCAGAGTCGCGCCGCCACAATCAGCACGTTGGAGCAAACTCTAGCCTCGAAGGACAACGAGCTGGAGAAGAGGTCGACCCCGGTTCGCGAGCTGGAGATTTATGCAGCTAAAACCCGCAAGCTGGAAGCGGACCTCGCGTCAAGTGGCCAACAGATGAAGGACACCATCGCGATACAGGACCGCGAGCTGGGCAAGCACATGGCGACTGTCCGTGATCTCAAGGATACGGTCTCCTCGAAGGACCGCGAGCTTCAGGCTCGCGCCGAAACGATGAGCAAGTTGGAGCACACTCTGGCGTCAAAGGACCATGAGCTGGAACAACGGTCGACCCGGATCCGCGAGCTGGAACGCTATGCCATCAAAATACAGAAATTTGAGGCGGACCTCGTATCAGGTAACCAGCAGATGAAGGACACTATCGCGACAAAGGACCGCCAGTTGGGTCAGCACTTAGCAACCATTCGCGATCTCAAGAATACCGTCGCCTCGAAGGACCGTGCGCTGCAGACTGGGGCGTCGACAATCAGCAAGCTGCAGCAAGCGCTTTCATCCAAGGACCGCGAGCTGGAACAAAGGTCAACCCGGATCCTTGAGCTGGAATCCTATGCAGCTAAGGCCCGAACGCTGGACGCTATCCTGGTATCGCGCGGACGCGAGCTGGAGACACTCACGACAGAACTGCGCGGGGTGAGGGACACTGTCGCTTCGAAGGACAGCGAGCTGCAGAATCGCGCCGCCACAATCAACAAGCTGGAGGAAACCCTCTCGACCAGGAACACTGAAATCGGTGGCCTCTCCATTAAGAACCGCGATCTCGAACAGGCGATCACCGCAAAAGATACCGAACTGCGGTGCATCGTCGCGGCTCACCAGTCCGAAATGCGCGAGCTGGAAGATTCGAAGGGCGACCTGAAAGCAGCGATCGCTGAGAAGGAGGGCGAGATCAAGACGGCTATAGCGTTGAAGGATCAAGAACTCGAGCGAATCCGTTCCTTGAGCACTCGCAGGCGAGACGAACGCGACGACTACGCCTTATGTCTCAAGATGATCCCGAACTACTGGCACGACGCACGGTTTCGCAAGGACTACAGGCGCTCTGTTCAACTGGGCTGGACAATCAGCAAGAAACTGCTTGATGATCTCGCATTGAAGGCACCACAGGATGAGACGACGGTGGAGGAGGATGAAGACGGAAGGAAGAGGAAGAAGGCGCGCGTTGGGGACGTTGATGTGTAATTCCGCCGGGTGTGGTGACTCTGTAGATCTGTATCCCCTCCGTTCAAAGCTTGTATATATTACGCGCTCCCTGCAGCATTACCATGCATTGTGTATTCTGTCTATCTGTCATGTGTATGCACGTAGAGGTTGCCTGTCATGTCCGAGTTCCACAGCCGCCTATCTCCTCGCACATAGGAACGCCTGAGCGCTGACCTGCAGATTATCACGTGATCTTTTGCGCCCGTCCTGGCGACCTGTGCGCGATCCTGGACGATTCTTCTCATGGCGACTCTCGTTCTTCTGGACTGTCCTTTCCATTCGTCCACCCCCTTTGTCCACGCTTCCCGCCCTGTCACCGATCTACCACAGACGGCCTGGACGCCGATTGCGCCACCGTTCTCGCGCGAGCACGGGCCTGCTGGTGGCTTGCATGCCCAGAGGACACAATCGTGTTCTTCGGTAATCGGCGCGAAGAACGGTGATCCTCGTCATTTACACACCGGCACCGAGCACGGACCTGAACCTCGAGGCCAACGCCCGTCCAGTGTCTCTTGTGAACAGGCGGTTATGGGCAGCGAGGCAGGCCAGGGCGTCTTACATGGCTCACTCGACCATTCTGGCCGGCTGGCACTAACTTTGGCACTAACCCCGCCACCTCCGGTTCCACACACTCACAACACTCACCACCCATCATCATTCACTCTCATTGTCTCATTTCCCCATTCTTTTCCCTCTTTCTCATTCCAACACTGTTCGCCTCCTGTTGTCCTTACACAGTATTAGTCTTCGCCCTTCGTTCTTCATTGTCCGCTCTTCAACTTGATTCTGTGACAGCATTGTCTCTCCATCCATTGCTTTCGACTTTTCCTCACATTCATCTCCCCGGTTCCAGTTCCGTCCGCCCTGTCACATCACCCAGCCCAAAGACCCCCTCCGCCAACTCCCTCTATCCACATACACACAATCAACCTGTCGTCCACCTAATGCGACAGCGACCTCGGCACGAATACCTCGCCAAGGTCGCGCCCACATGCGCAGACTTGCCTCCCGATCACCCAGCGCGTAGTCCGTCGTACGGCGATGAGATACAAGACCGCCGAGTACGCGCCGTGACTAATGATTTCTATCTCCGCAACCCACACTACCACCCAGTCAATCAGGCGGTTTGGGGTATCGAGATTGTACACCCTCCGTACCCCGCGCTCAAGCACAGGCCGAAACGTTCTTGGCCTCCTGCAGCTTTTAAGACCAACAGGCATTACTGCATCAAGGCACCTTCTGTGTTTCCGTATGCTGAACTGCAGCCTGATGGAAGCTTGCGTCTCGGCACGTGCTTTGCGCACTCTGTCCACGGTGGAGCGCCCCTGTGCAAGCACAAGGACATTGTCATTCCAGTGGTTAGTAGTACTGGTCACGCCCATGCCGTCGGCCTGGGCTGACGTGAACACAACACTGACATAAGCAGGTCAAGCCTCGAGGACAAGCCGCCACGGAACCTGCCAACCCACCTGCTACACAGGTAACGAGTGGTGCTTCAGCCTCTGCGCCAATCACGGCTCCGGCGTCTGCGCGAACCACTTCACTCGCACAACCAACCACTGGTACACGTACCCAACGTGAGACCGTCATCACCCACCATGGGCCTACCCAGAATCCGCCGACCCCCCAAAAGGTCCCACTCAAACCCCACGTCGCTAGCATCTCGACCGCGACTTCAGCGGCCGGGCAGTCTGGTGCCTCTTGCATCGCTGAGGGCTCTGGCGGCCAGATCCCTGCTCCGAACGATGGCCAACGTGCCAGTCCAAAGGTTGCACAAGCTCCCACTTCGACTCGTCCCGCTTCGATCCCTGCGCCTTCCATTCCTGCACCTTCCTCGATTCCTGCATCGCCTCTGATCCATGCCCCGCCTTTGACTCCGACTCCGATTGTTACCGCGCCTTCGAATCCGGCAGCGCCTTCGAACCGTATGTCCGCTTCCACCCCTGCATCCACTATTAAGGCGGCTTTGATTCCTACGCCTCCAATTCCTGTCCCCACTCCAACTGTTTTGACTTCGATTCCTGCAGACTCAGTTTCAGCGCCGGCTGAGACTCCTGCGGAGGGTTCAACTCCTGCTCTGGCTGCGGCTCCTTGGCCTTCAATTCCTTCGCCCTCGACTTCTGAGACGTTGACTTCTTCTTTGGCTCCTACTCCTTCGAGTCCTGCCCCTTCGGCCTCGGCTCTCGCCCGAGCGTGTCCTGCAAATGCCACGAGTACATCTGGGCAGCCTAGGCCCTCGGCAACGGCCCAGCGTCTTCTTGACCAGCTGCGACCCACTGTCGGCTCCGACCCCGCTCCCATTAACGATCCTGTGGGCCCATCCTCAGACGAGCAGCCCACAACGACGAGCCTGTCTGATATCAGGAGCATCCCAAAGCCGACCGTGCCCAAGTCTGAACCGTCAATGGAGGGACGATCTAGTGCTGTTGAGACAAGGTCGAGCGACTTTTTCGCGCAAATCAACGACTTGAACATGCAGGTTCTCAAGACGATGACTGCCCTGGAGAAGGAAAAGGAGGCCCTCAAGATCGAACTCGCGGCGGCAATGAGTGACAACGATGGGCTTAAGACCGAGCTCGCCGCCTCGAGGACGACGTGTAGCAGTGTTCAAGCCGACTACGATGTCCTCCAAGCCAAATACACCACCGTCGCATCTTCGCTTGCTGCTCTCGAGACCGATAAGACTAAACTGGAGGCCGACAAGACTAAACTTGAGACCGACAAGACTAAGCTTGAGGCCGAGGTTCGCAGCCTGAAGCGCAACTATGCAGTCGCCAACTCTAGAGCAACAGACTGCCTTACTCGCCTGAATGATGCTCAAAGCTGCTTCCCCGTCATCGTCGGTAATATCAACAACCCCCAGTTTTGCAAGAGGGTCGAGACAGTGATCAGCGAAGGCATCCCTATTACCAAGCAGCTTCTGCTCCGGCTTGTTGCCGTGGATGGAGAGTTGACTGCCTTGGACGAGAAGGAGACGGGCATCAGCAAGAAGATTAACGATCTCGTCAAACAGAGGAAGGATCTCAACCAAGAGAGGACGGACCTCGACAAGAAGAAGACAAACTGCGTGCTGGACGACTTTCGGTCGCCGAAGAGGCCTCGTATCGACTGACTCAGGTAGCTAGTAGTATAATCTGGATGACGCCGGTACGCTGGCAATGTATGTAGTTCAATGGTTGCACGCAGTTCACCTATGGTCTGGTCTTGTGTGCAACGCAACAACGAGGTGACACGGGCTCCATCCGACGTCCACATCCTTGTGTTCGTCGAGCGACACGCGACAACCAGCCGCTGGTAGGCTATGCGCCCCCTGAGTCCTGCAGGGCGTCGACTATTGTCCTACTTATCAACGTCATCCCCATCTCCTCCCTTACTTGTCCCCTGTTGTCGATCTCGACCCATGACACGCACAACAAGGTCTCCGCATTGGTTGGATGGTCCAGAAGTCGATCCCATGAGTGTTCTAAGGGCCATGGCACACACAAACAAGAAACTGAACGGCAACACCACACAGGAACAAGAATCTGAACGGCAACGCGCGCATGCCGTAAGCGAGACACGTTCAAGAGTTAAGCGTCCACCGTGGGCAGGTGGAGGTCCCGACTTTTCTTTCATTCATTTTGGGTGCGCCACGGCACCGAAGTGATAAGCGATGACCCGCATGACCCGGCGGCTTGAGGAGAGTGCACACCTGCGCACTCCTGACCGCAGCCACGATGTGTGATGCTTCCTGGCGTCGGATTGCTATCGACGTGATAAATACAAATGACGCCACGTTTGTCTTACTTCCCAGCAGAACGCCCCCGTCCTATAAAGGTCACAACTTTCTCACTGTCTTTCTTCTCTTTACTCAACTC
>Ga0160505_101422_pt1 | contig 11344 bp, 19 predicted proteins | sample DIDeMG_FD_108225 | JGI IMG/M metagenome (GOLD analysis project Ga0160505, IMG submission 108225) | Enriched chicken feces microbial communities from UW Madison campus, WI, USA - DID2874_E49_Stillage MG | ecosystem: Host-associated > Birds > Digestive system > Large intestine > Fecal ...
CCCTGCCGTCAGATCCTGCACCGTGTCGACAGTGCGCAGCTCACCATCGTGTGTTGTACCCGCTGAAACCGCGGTTCAAAACATCAAGCGAGCGGCGGTACGCGTCTAGAAGTCAGCATCTTGTTAGCCGTATACCACTTGCCAGAGAAGCGGTTCTGCATTGTGCCGGGCATATCCTGCATCTGCGTAATCGAGTCTCCCTACAGTCTCAGCATCCCAGTAAACGCCGCTAACGTACGAGGAGAATCACGCAGTCCTGATACGGCGCGGCCATCGTGGGTATACGGGTCGGGGTAGTGGTTAGAAGATGAGAATCAACAAGCAACCAGGAAGAGGAGCGTCAGCGAACTGGCAGCCTTATAAGCGGCTCTCGGTCGATTCTCGGCCTTCTAGAAGGCCTCGGACACGACTCTATCGGCGCTCAGCGATGTGAGGGCAGCAGGACCCTCCGAATGGGTGTGGTGGTCGGGCCGAGTGCAGGGCGCCGTATTGTCGGCCAACTTTGTCGGCCCATTCTCGATGACCCTGGCAGGTGTCTTGGCTGCGGGCAAAAACAGTTGGCTTCGTACTGACGAGAGTGGGATTCGAACCCACATCCGAAGCAGCAGAGGTTGCAACACCTTAACCTCGCCGATCACGTGATCTCCATGGACGGGATCGTCGCTGCATGTGGCAGAGCTCGTCTGATCGCCTGCGCCTCAAGAGGCGACTGTTCCTCCGTTGACTCACAGAACGAGTTGTGGATCCGGGGAGAGAAAAAGATGGTGGGTGCACGGGAGTGGGAGGGGGAGGGGACACAGAGGACGCCCCCAGGACTCTGAATTTACCTGAATAGCTGCCACAGTGTTCCGTTGGAACTGGTCTGCGAGTCTAGCTTTCAGGTTGGCGTGGTCCTGAGTGACCGCCGTTGTCAAGTTCTGTCGTACTCTGGCCTTACGCACCCGAGAGTCATGTTACTGTGGGTTACATGCTCCCTGAAAGCATGTCTGCTCTCCTCAAATCAAGCTGAATGAAACACACCGCTCATACCCAGTGTCGGTGGTACCCTCCTTCGCTGGAACACCAGCTTTGGGTCGCAGGTCCAGACTTACTTTTCGAGCGATCTCAACTCGTCTTGCATGGCAATGAGTCTGCACTTGAGAATACTCACTGTCGGTGAATGATTGTGCTCTTCAGTGGACTCGATAAAGATGGATTGTGGCGATTCACAAAGACCTTGAAACATCGTGCGTTATTTGCGTAACGGATCTCGGGCCCCAGGTACCCGTTCTTCGGCTCTTCCTCCCCTTAATTGTTGCTTCCGACGGCACTTGAGTTGGTCAAAACCTCCGCTTGGGGGCATTTCCAAGCGGTAAGCTTGTTAGAGCACACGGATGAAGCGGACGCGTCCTCGTTTCTTTCTTGCTGTTCGCAGGGTACCAATATTGTTGAGTTCAGCAGAACCATCTCGATTCACTCTGCCTGTTGCCCATCTGCTTCCTGTACACTTTTTACCTGTGGCCTGTGGCGCTGGTTGTCGTATGCAAGACAACCAGGCGGTTGGCGCAAACAAGCGAGGCTGCCTTGCAGCCTTACCACGACGGCCATAAACGATCAACTGCCCTCGATCCTCTCAGGAGCCAAAGTTGACCCACTCCTGCTCATTCTACCTTCCCCGTCTTCCTCACTCTTTATGGCCCCAGCGCACGTTCCGGCACAGCTTAAGAACAATTTACCTTTCAGGAATGTACTTCCGCCAGGAGAACCGAACGTTTCATGTCATGTTATTGTCGGTCGTATGCCTCTTTAACGTTAACGGCCGGATGCATGTCTGGAATAGCGCGCCAAGAACACCGTCGTCGTGGGTTCTCGCCAGGTTGGGGTCGCTCCAGGATCGCTCCTGGTTCCTGGTCACTTCGGCTCCGGGCTCCTTGAGCCGCGAAGCACGTCGAAGCTGAGGTGGACGGGGTTGCGGGTTCTGGATATGTGCCGCGCAGGCCGCTCGCACTTGGAGAGCGGTGTGTGAGGGACGGAGGGGAGTGGGAGGTGGTCTGAAGAAAGTACTTAAGGAGGTCTGAACGAGTACCTCTTCCTCCATGAGACATACACACTATCACTTTACACAATATCACAATGTTGGCCCCTCTGCTCGCCATCCTCTCCCTCTCCCTCGCCGCCGCCCGTCCCACCGAGCTCGGGCAGGGCGTCACACCCGCCGTGGAGAGCAGGCTGAGCCACAAGAGCTTTGCGATCCGGGCACGACAGACTAACGACCGGTACTGCGACCCAGGGTACGGCGCGTGCCCTGGTGGCATTTACTGTGCTCCGCTTGGATCGATCTGCTGTGGCAGTGAGTGTTCGGCTGCTCAATTTACGCTTTCGCTTTTGAACTAACGTCCCAGCGACCCCGTACAACTGCGAAGCTGGCACCTTGTGCTCTGACACGCTTAATGGGTGCTGCAAGAAGGGAAGCATTAACTGCCGTGAGTATCCTAGTGGCGTTTAGAGCCCATGTGGTTCATTCTACAGAGTATCTTGCTCGCTCCCCATGGATACGACTGACTCCCAGTCGATGGCTACGGCACGCCTGCGGTCGATATGGATGGCAACTCCAACAACGGCAACTCCAACAACGGTAACTCTAACAACGGCGGTAACACCGACACTCAGTTCGGTATCCCGCCTGTCCCCACGGCTACTCGTGTTGCCCAGGTCTACACCACTCCTGCCCTTACCCCTACCGCGCCTTTTACCACCCCAACCACGGACCCCAACAACAACGGCAACAACGGCAACAATGGTAGCAACGGCAACACCGATAACAACAGCAGCAATGCCAACAACGGAAACAACGCCAACAACGGCAACAATGGCACCAACGGTAACAACGCCAACAACGGTAATGTCAACAACGGCAATGGTAATGGTAACGGCTTGGGTAACGGCCAGAGCACCAAGACGAATGGGGCCAACGCCAACGGCGCAGCCGCCGACTCCACCAACACCGCCACGAATACCCAGAACTCGAGCACGGGTCCTACGGAGATCACCAAGAACAGTGGCGACATTCCTAATACCCAGACCGTCCCGGGAAGCGGTGCGCTCCGTCATGGTGCCTCTCTTACGATCATTGCTTCTGCGTTGATCTTGATCGTCCCCGCCCTCTTCCTTTAAGTTCCTGTACTCCGTCATAGATATTGTAGACGGCCAAGAGGACAAGGACTCCATACACTTCTACATACCTTTTATTACTTCTTCTACCGACATGGTACCTTCGTAATGGCATGGACAATGTGTTCTACTCGAGAGCGGCGTACACGACCTTCTGATACTTGATATACTCCTCAATCCACATGGGGTGCGACTGGTCCAGAAGGTTCGTCCCGAAGAGGCCCTGCGGTGTGTCAGACAAAACCCCAAGTCAAGACTTACGATGATACCCTTCTCGGGGTCGATCCAATACTCTGTCTTGGCGGCGCCGCCCCACCATCCCGTTCCGGCTTTGCGGCTAAAGTCCGAGTCGGCCTCGATGAGGCAGAGGCCAACGGAGTGGGACACAGTGTCTCCGGAGATCATCCCTGGGTCCTTGTGGCCAAAGCTACCGAGGAAAGCGCCGAGGGCAGCGTACACCTCGGGCTTCTCGTCGCGGGGCGGGAGGGCGTTCGTGAAGAGGAGCTTGAACCCCGCAGGACTCAAGATGCCTCCCTCGCGGTCCTTGCACTGGAGGAGATGCTGCAGGAAGACAAGGTACTCCTTCAGCGGGCCGATCGTGTGTCCTCCGCCCGAGAGCACTCCGATGTCCTCGGGCCGCAAGCGAGGCACGGGGCGGAATCCATCAATGTGGATGAGCTTGCCGTCCTGGTCGCGCCCACACAGCTGCATAAGACGGTTCCGGACATCGTCGCGCGGGTAGAACGTGATGCTCTCCACGCCGCACGGTTTCCAGATATTCTCGGAAAAGTACTCCTCGAGCGTCTGGCCAGTGACGCGCCACACGATGATGCCCGCCCAGTCGATGCCGTACCCGTACATGAACGTTGTCCCGGGTTCATCGAGCAGGGGGACGCAGTAAGCTTCCACGACGGCGTGCTTGGCGTTCCAGCTCGGGAGGTTGTTCTCCCTCTCCCACCGGCCGAGAAGCGGGATGAGCGCGCCGTACCCGATGCCAGCGGAGTGGGAGAGGAGGTGCTTGAGGGTCATCGGCCGCGTGCGTTTCTCGTAGATCGGCTTTCCCTCCGGTCCGTCCGACGTGTACCCCTTGAGAATCGGCTGCTTGGCCAACTCCGGAGCGTACTTCTCAATCACATCCGGATCATCGAGATCAATGATCCCCCGCTCGTGCAGCTGCACGCACGCGATAGACGTCATCACCTTGGTCATGGACCACAGCTCGACGGCTGATGTCAGCCTCTGGCTCGTGGAGAGCACGTACTCGTGTCATCGTTCACCTGCCCCTTCTCCGGGTCGCCATACACCAGATCGCCCTTCTTGTCCCAGTAGATGAGGTCGTCTGCCGTCGCGATTCCGTGGAACTGGGCCGGGAACCGGCCGCTGTTGACCGACTCGTCAAGGAACGCAGCGAGCGCAGCCCTGCCTTTCGCCGATACGCGCGGTGCCTTTGTGGGTTCTGAACCGATTGTCATTTTGCGAGAACGAATGAGATGCGTTGAAGATGGAACAGGAGATGGGGAGAAGAGAGAAAGATTGGTTGGGTTAAAGGGATACAAGTCTCGCCTAATCTACAACCACCGCGTCCCCAATGTACCACGCCTCCCGTCAACGTTTGCCTAGGCTAGTTTCATGTTCGGCTACTTGGCGCGCGTCTAGTGCGGGGAAAAGATCGATTGATGTGGGGCCCAGAGTCGGCTTGCCCCGATGCCGAGCGTGCCGAGATTCCGGCAGCTGGTACCTCCGCTGACCGGTTACCAGAAAGCGGGGTGATTTCCACAATCCATGGGCTATTCTACGTTTGGGCGCGCACTTCTGGAGCGTATACCCGCGGCCCAGAGCGCATATCATCGCGTCTGGGTTATGTTCATGACAAGATCCGGGACTCACCCCTTCTCACCTGACACACAGACTTGCTCGTACCGATCGGGTTCGGCTGCTTGATCGGGGCTTGGTGCTTCACCGAAGTAATCTGTATCCACCCGTGCCCACACGTTGCACGAACAGTCGGCTCTGCTCCCGCTCTAAACCCCGCTGATTCATCTTGCCCACCACTGACATTGAACGTCTCCGTCATTATCGCCGTCTGCTCTCGCGGCTTCTCTCGTAACTACATAGCAGCGATCACATCGTCCATTCTACTGATGTCTACAACAGATAACAATGTCACGTATCTCCGACTAAACAGCGCGATCACATCCATCTCCATCTCCGTCCTTCTTCACCACCTCCAAGTGGAGCTGCAGAAACTGGGCCGCATCGTCGGGCACTGGACCACCAGACTCCTCGGGGCGCTGGCACCAACACTTGTGGTCACATTCATGAGTGTGTGACGGAGCTGCAATGTCATGCGTGGCGATGCCCCAGACCGTCCGCATGATGAGACGTTGGAACATGCCTCGAGTCGGGTCAAGGAGCGCGGCGTCAAGCGGTGGCTGGGGCGGGACGCAGGGCACCTCCTTGTACCGACGAACCTTAAGAACGGTCTTTTGGCGCCATTCGTCCATGTCCATCAGCGATACGTGAACGATGGCGGGGATCTTCTTCCCTGACTGGCCGGGCTTCTTCATCACGTCCATTGAAATGTACTTGTACGTGTAGTGCGGGTCGCTGATGTCGCGGGGGTATCGAGAAGCAGTCTTCTGAATCGGTCCGCAGTAATCATAGGCGTGCACGAGACATGTAGGGTTCCGGCAATACTGCCATCCGTTGGCGCGCCAGTTGTGGCACTGAGTGGAGTGGACACGACGCTCAAGCGTGTTCAACACGCTGAACATATCTTTTGAAAGGCCGCTGGTGGGGATCATCTCGGACAGAAACTCGAGGGCGTTCATCATCCAAGCGTCGTCCTTCCTCTCGTTCAACGCCATGAGCTCGCAGGCTTGGCCGATCAGAAGAGGCGCCATCGATTGAGGAACGGGTCGGCCAGGCTGTGGCTTTAGCGGTCATTCTGAACCCTAGTTGCTTACAAGAACGATGTGCGTTGACATAAGGTGGTCGTCCTCCTCGTCATCCCCAAACATGTGGCCACCAAGAAGGAGCAGAATCTAGAGTCAGTTTAGTCGTGTCAATCATGCTACTCACATCATCGAGGTGTTTATGGTTAACGAGGAATTGGCAGCTTGGGTCATACACGATGCAGTACTGTACGACTGGGTCAATCATGATCGCGTACCACCCCTCTTGATAGAAGACAGGGAAGACGAAGCGATCGAAGCCGTTCAGTTCATACTGGAATTGTGTGTCAGTAACCATGTCTCACACAGAGAACACGTACAGCAGAATATGGGCTATTATCAAGCTTTGGAGCTCGCCCCAGACGCTTATCCCATTTGTCGAGCAAGTGGTCGAAAAACGTCGTATCCGAAAGCATAACGTTTCGACTCTTGACCAGCTTGTCCAATGCGAACATGTATTGGTCGACAATGATCTTCGCGACTGGTCCCTCAGGAGCGCTCGTGTCCCAGTTAACCAAAGCCATGACCTCATCGTACGTCGGGTGGCGAGGGGGCAGTTCATCCTTGTCCTCCATCTCGATGACAACCTGCTGGGCTGGGCAGGCCGCCCAGTCCTCGGGGCTGTGAAGCCACTTCCGAAGAACGTGCATGAGATAGTCCTAAACAGGGTCAGTATCGTCGGGAATCAATTCGCGAATGGAACTAACGGGGACGGGGCGAAGGTAGTTGTCGCAGAGCGCATTGATAGTGCGGTTGGTGCAAACACACATCATCAGACCGTCTTTCAGATAGATAGTCTCGCGAACCTTGGGCCCTTCTGCCGGCTTGATCGCACCTGCTTCGGCCTGCGTCGCACCGCCTCCCTGCTGCCCAGCTCCAGCCTGCTTCTGGGCGTCCTCCTTTTTGCGCTTCTCGGCAGCCTTGCGCAGCTGGTTACGCGTCTTCTTCTTGCCGCCTCCCTCCTTCTCTTGGGGAGTGGTGGAGGGAGAAGGTCCGCGCTTTGGATCGTTGGAGCCGTTCAACGTTAGCTCGAGGGCGGAAATCACGGGCTGTTCCTCGTGCTGGTGGAGAGCTTCGGTAGGCTGCTCTGGGGCTTGGGGAGATGTCTCCTTCTCAAGTTCGTCAACTTTGGGAAGTGGCTTGACCGAGACGTGAGTGCTTTCCGTAGCTGGTACCTTGATGTACGACCCGCAGGTCGGGCACGCAGCGAGTGCAGTGTCCGGAGTGGCTTGGACAGCTTTGTTGTCGGTTCCGTAAGCTGGGGGTGCTTCAATCGGAACAGGAGGCTCTGAAGGAGCTGTTGGTGGCGCCGGGGAAGGGATTTCGATAGGAGGCAGTAGATAAGTGGTCGTCGGCAAAGGAGTGGCGGATGTGGAAACTGTAGGAGCGGGAGAGACTGAAGCAGGAGGAGTCATAGAGACAGGAGCAGGGATGATCGGAGAGACTGGAGCAGGGGTAATCGAAGAGGCTGCAGCGGGAGGGGGGACCGGAGAGGACAGGCCTTCGCGTTCAGCCTTCTTCTTAGCCTTGAGCTTTGCTCGCTTCTCCTTCCTGCTCAGCTTTGGAGGCGGGGGCTTGGCCTCGGTGGGAGGACCTGCGTCCGAGGCGTTGCCAGAAGCCAGAAGCGAAGTGACAGGCAATATGACCTCCTGCACAGGCGACGGTTGGTCGCTCTGCGGAACCATCGGTGTGGCAACTTCCGTATAAACAGTCACGGACTCGGACCCGGTGGGTGAGCCTGGCACTGTAGGAGTCGAGACCTGGGGTGTTGTCTTGGGAGCGTCGCCTGAGGATGAAAGAAGCACAGCTGAGTCCCGAGTTGTCACATGTTTGGGCAGGTCGGTGCCGTTGATGGCGGAAGGGAGGTCCTGGTTCTCCAAAGGCATCCAGTAAGGGGTGATCGGCTCGGATACAGCGGGCGGAGTTTCGCTGGGCTGGGCGGTCGGAGAGGCAGGTGGCTCAGGTGAAGACTGAGGAGGCGGAGTGGCGGATTTGCGCTTCTTGGACCTGCGCTTGGACTTCCGCTTTGGCTTGGGAGACGCGGTGACGTCCGAGGCAGAGCCAGAGACTGTTGGGGCATCCTCCACTTTCGTGGGTGCGTCCTGTCCGGTGAGAACACCCATGCCCTCCGGAGCGAGCGAAGTGTCGGCTACGATGGTGTCCTCGGACGTGTCGGCGGCCATGTCGGAGACGTGCGAGGGGCCGTCGGAAACCCGCAGAGGACCGCCCCAGGTAGTAGGCACGGTAGCCGGGGCAGTGACAGTTCGGGCTTCAGGAAAAGGGGGTGATGGGTGGTGGTCCTCCTTGTGATTGAAGAGAATGGCAGCGGCGGTTACGTGGTCTTCAAGCTTTTGAGCTTCCGCCACACAGCTGATCGTGACGGCCCTAAATGGAACGTCGGCGCCCTCGAAGGGGTATGGCGCAGGAGAGGGCGGAGGAGGAACTGGCGCTGACGAAGGTGGCTCGTGAGGGTCGGCAGCGGTTGGTGGAAGAGGCTGAAAGCCAGGTGGAGGGGCGATGGTCGTCGAAGGTGCGGGTCCAGAAGGAGGGATCGACGGGTGACCCAGACCGAGGTCACCATAAGGGCGGGGCTCTGGACGCGGAATGGAGTTCGATGAGGATGGGTTCGGCGATGGACCTTCAGTCATCTTGAAAGAAGGGGTGGAGTTGAAGGCGAACTCCTCGTCAGAATCCTCCCAATCAGCCCAGTTACCCGACCGTGGCTTTGGGAATGATCCCGGTTTCGGTTCGGGCTGCGGCTGCGGCTGCCGCTCTGGCTCTGTCTCCTCTACGTGTGTGGTAAGCCGACTGGAGCCGTTTCCCACAGTAGACATGAGCTTGTGGATGCGAGAAGGGCTCGGTGGCTGTGTGCAGAGTGTTAGGATGCGTCTCCTCAAGGGCCGTCATGTACTCACGAATCGAGCAAGGGTTTCCTTTTCCTGGGCCACGCGAGAGAGAAGATTGTGTAAGACAGTGAACCGCTGGCCGTTCTCGACGTGGTCGGCCCACCCGTGACCGGCAGGGAGAGGCTCGAGCTCGCCACTGCTCACGCTCGCGCGCACCCAGTTGGTGGTGACAAACGGAACGAGACCCTGGAACGCAACCAGGACACGGTTCGTGAGCTCGTTGGACACCTGCTGCCTGTCGGTTGGAAGGATGATGTATTCGACGGCCTTGTGTGCTTCGTAGATAATGACACCGCCGTGTGCCTGTGAGAAGCGTGTCAGTTAGGGAGCGAGGATCCAAAGGATCTAAAAGTTCAACGAGACCCGTGGATATGGTGGCGTGTCTCATGACCAGGGCAGGACTGGTACTCACACTAATGGCTTGAGTGATCAGCCAAGCCTCGAGGGGGTCGAACATCTCGGTGACGACAAGGAAGAGCTTGCCGGCGAAGATGCCGCTGGCCCTGACCGGTGCGTATGGCTGCGCTGGCGATGAGGGCACGTTGAACATCTGGGAAGGAACGCTGATCGTGCGGCCAAACGGCCTTGAGCCAGTCAACGAGGGTGGGAAACCGGCTCCGATGCGTGGGTCTGCCGACACTGGGCGAGGCCGAACAGACAAGGGAGGGGGTTTGTGTGGATCGAGCATGCTACTGTATTGTAGACGACGGGACGGTTAGGTAGGTGTGAGAGAGAGGAGCAGGAATGTGAAGAAGGAAGAGTGCGCAGGTAGGAAGGTCAATGTGCACGAGGGCCGGTTTATATAGACGAGGAGCGAGACTGTCGTCGAACAAAGTAGCAGTGACGATGGCGACGAGGCAGAGGGGACATGACAAAGAGGTGACTCCTCTCGCCATGTCCAAGGATCATCCCCTCACTGGCGTCCACCTTCCTCCTTCGTTCGCAGCCTCACAAAGGATCTTGCTGGCTTGCTCGCGTCGTTTCATGGCCTCGTGTCAGGCGGCCTTCGCGTCTCCACACTGCGTTGTGTGCGAGAGGCGGACGTCTGGTGCCGTAGACGACAGGGTTTGGTAAAAGGGAGTTAGACGTGTGGTGACAAGTGAGTGAGCCGTGTGCATGTGCAAGTGTCTAACTGAAGTGTGGACGGCCCAGTAACAAGAAAGTCAGTGCGCAAAGTACAATAAGAATGTCAGCTGCTTCTGAGGTTCCAATAATGGAGGCTCACAGCCATGAGCCATGAGAACGCGGGGGTGCCGCAGGAGTGGACGGTTGGGGGTGGCTTATGTGCCTGGAACACTGTGGGAACCAAGCACGCTCGAGCCGTTTGCAGTGCGAGTGCTGGGCTCATAGTCTGTTGACCGTCGGTCCGGAGCGTTTGGGGGTGGTGGACAAAAGGTTACCGTTGTGGTGACCGAGACAAAGGGGACAGAGTGGAAGAAAAGTGGGAAGCAGTGACACGTGCAGATCAAGCCTCCGAGCGAATGCCGGTCACAAGCGAATCCGAAGAACGCTCGGGAGCTATTCCGGTCAGGCTCCGGGGCATGGTGGATCCAGTCGATCTTCAATGACGCCAGGTGTATCGGAGCTGCTTCGGATGCATGTTATGCCTCAGACATGGACACTGTAACTCGTTCTTTCCTGCATGGCGTTACATTTCAAGGCTAGCAGGCTCAGCAAGAGCTACAAGCACGTGTAGCTCCAGTGGAATACTACCTGAAGTCTCCGATTCTTTAACAGGGTTAGAAGATGTGCAAAGCTGGAACAACAACGAAGCAGACGAGGGGCAAGACAATAGAGCGCGAGGCGCCGTGCACGGCCAGAAACCTTTGCGCACTGGGACCGACATTCTGGGTGGGGCCGGGGTTGTGGCTGGTGCTCATGGAAGCGATCCTTCGACTGGTTTGCCGATTGCCGCCCTAAGAGCGTCCACCGTTGGGATTGTTCTAGTTTGCGGTCGCGGGCGAGCGGTCGTCCAGCTGCACAGTGGTGCTGTGGACAGTCAGCGGAGCAAGAGTGAAGAGTCAGGGAGGCAGGGTTGCTTCAGTCAGTAGTCGGCAGTACGTTTACATACTCCGTAGCGTAATAGGACCGCCGCGGAAGGTCCCTGCAGCACTGACTCGTCTGTCGTTGACGGAGCTACAGGTCCATAGGAATCGGTAGCCGTTGCTGTCGGACCGCTGTCGGGGACCGTCAGGGACTGTTGTCGGTGGACGCTCCGCTGTGCGAAGACGTGGCGTCCGCGCCGCTGCTGACCGCAACGGGTGGCGTACCGTATCCACTGCTTCTGTCAGGGCGAACCTGAGGAAGAGCTGAAACGTCCGCAGAGGTTCGCCA
>Ga0160505_101423_pt1 | contig 11336 bp, 4 predicted proteins | sample DIDeMG_FD_108225 | JGI IMG/M metagenome (GOLD analysis project Ga0160505, IMG submission 108225) | Enriched chicken feces microbial communities from UW Madison campus, WI, USA - DID2874_E49_Stillage MG | ecosystem: Host-associated > Birds > Digestive system > Large intestine > Fecal ...
ACAGAGAGAATAGATGTGAAAAGAAAAGTAAAAAAAAAAGAAGAAAGAAAAAAAAAAAAAATTTAAAAAAAAAAAAAAAAAGCAAGCACCCTTTTTCTAATACTGTCACGCAAGTTGATACAAATAGAGGAAATAATTGCTTATAATAAAAATAGGTAACGGTATGTAAAAAAAAAACACTGGAAATTATGATATATTTGAATACTGGCCTCGTGTAAGACACTAGTAAATCGCACCTTTATTTTCTAAAGCCCAAATTCCTTACTTTACGAGCCCACAAAGGCCCTCGGTAGTGTGGCGGGCCTCTCGTAGAGCAGATCGCAGTAGATCCCTTCGCCAATTACACCCAGATGTCCAGCTCCTCCACTGGGCTAGTCGACACCTCTGGGTAGTATGGTACTAGTGCGTCGCTGCTCTGCACGTACGCCGTGTTGTAGAGCCGCCAGTACGGCGTCCGTACCTTGCGGGCTGGATGAAACAGGCCAGCCCAGATGTTGTTGAGCACGAGCCCAGCACCCACGGCATTGCGAATGCCGTCAATGCCCTCGAGCACACGGTCAATCACGTGCGGCGACGTTTCAAAGATGTTGGGCAGCAGCAGATCCAGCAGATGGATCATGGCGTCCTCGCACCCGAGCCCAATGCACCCAAGCGCCAAGTGCTTGACCACCGTAGCCGCTGTTTGTCGATGTACTTGGTCGCGATCTATCAGCGCGTCCTCCACCAGCGGTGTCACCGCGTATACGTAGTCCTTAGCCATGTCGCCAATGTACTCAAACATGAAAGTCAGCGACTTGAGCACACCGTTCTGCACGTTGAGCTCTGGTACCCGGTACTCGTTCATGAGCGCTGGCAGCACTGTAAAGGGCCCACATGTCTCAGCGACAATTCCGATTGCCACAGCTGTACACACACGCGACTGTCGCTCTTGTACCCGCAGGTTGCTCAGCAGCGTTGCCAGCACGTCCTGCGGGCCAATGGCCTTTGCAATGTAGCCAAACGTTTTATTAGCTGCCTTGCGAATAGCCTTCTTGTGGGCTTTTAGTAGATCAAGGAGCTCAAAGCAAATGCGCATCCACTCCCGCGCGCTAATGTACTCGGCACCACGGTCCGCAATCCGGCCCACCAGCAGAATCGTGTTTTCCTGTACTTTCTCATGACGGTTGCGCAGAATCGGGGTCAGCCGCGGCAGCAGGTCCCGGATCGGCGGCTGCATCGACGAGAGCCCAACCACTTCAACAATCGCGCCCATGGCACCGAGCAGTGAGCCCAGCACGTCGGGGTATTCCTCACCCAACTGCTCGTACAAAACGTTGCCGAGTTTTCCCATCAGCAAGTCGTCATCACACTGCTTCATGACGCGTGCAATCTTGGTGATCAAGTCCGCTGCCTGCTGGCGCACGGCCGGCTGCTGGTTGCTCAGCCGGAATAGAATCGTACTCACAATCTGCGGAATGTAAGGTTTGGTACGTGTTCCCAGCGCCGTCACAGTCGTACCGAATCCGTTCAGTAAGACTACATCCTGCACCGTCTGCTCCTGGAACGCCGTCAAGATACCGTCGATGAGACGTACCTCGAGACGCTCGGAAATGTCACCAGCACCAAGCGAGCCCAATACAATATCGACAGTCTCGACCGCCATCTTGCGGAAGGGCTCGGACTCGTCCTTCAGCACGTCCACTATGCGCTCAATTACGTCGGAAACGCCGACCTTTTGCGCTAGTACCAGCGTAGTCTCCACTACTAGCCGGTAGCTTTGCTTGTCAAGCGCCGTGCGCCGGACCCAAAAGTTTTTGAAAAAAGGTGGCAACACCTCCTCGCGCAGATACTGTGGCGTCACACCCTCTGTCGATGTACACTGTTGCACGACCTTGAGTACTGTCTTACGCAGGTCCTTGTCGGGGGTCTCGAACTCACGCAGCACGATTGCCATTACCTCGCGCGTATAATAGTTGGCATACTCTGGATCCATAAGCGGGATCAGGAATCCAATACACTTGAGATAAGCGTCAAGGCCGCGGCCACGTTGCCGCCGGATACCTGTCCATAGCGGCTCCAACACAGACTCAAAGGATTCAATTCCGTATGGCGCCGCTGCCTCAGCTAGCGCCGCCAGGGCCTGGCCCGTCATTGTACGCACCTTGGCATGCTCGTCGTTGAGACCAGGTGCAACGCACTCAACCAGCCCCGTCAAGTGTGGCAGCACTGTACATCCACTCATCATAGCAATACGCTGCACAATCTTGATACCTGTGTGTCGCGCCTCCCACGACTTCTTTGAAAGACACACTGCGCGCACAAACGGCAGCAGCGCTGGAATTCCCAGTGTACTGGCCACTACTGCAAACGCGCGTGCCGTCGTGTTACGCACGTACTCGTTTTCATTATCGAGATCTGATCGCATTGTCAGAATCATGTGCGCCATTCCTACCGCCTTGGAAAGCGTCGCAATGACATCGCGACCCTCACTCTGCGCGAATTGGTCGCTGTCAATTAGCAGCGGCTCAATGACAACCAAAATCGGTCGCGTGTGGGGGCGCACTTCGTCACCCAGCTTATGCAGAACACGGTCAATGACCTTGACAAGCAGATGCCGCTCCTGGTCTTCCAATGTTCTTTCCCGCAAAAGCGGCAGCAGCTGCTTAAAGATGGCATCAGCACCAAACGACCGTGCGTTGTCGGAGATCTGTCGCAGTGCGGCCTTTCGCACCGGCGGCACACCGTTTTTGATTTTGAGCAGCAGTCTCATAATTTTACGCTCCTTGAGCTCCTCCACCGTCAGCTCGTTCTCGTTGACGCGGTCGGTGAGCTTGCCAAAATGTGCCATGTCGCTCTCCTTGAAAAATTGCAGCTCGCCAACGCCGGGAATCTCAGTCGGTAATGCCTGGCTCATACCGAGACTTTGCGCATTGCTTTCCTCGAGCATTACAAAGCCATCTGTGGTGGCCGGTGCGGAGATCAGTTTGTTAGCGGCGGTCGTCAGCGGCACGTAGTTGACAGGCGGCTCAAGAATTTCGTAGCCCTCGCTAGGTAGGACACTGTCCAAGTACTCGTCGCTGAGAACCGAGTGAGACTGTGTAGATTGCTGTGGCGGGGCCTCGGGAACTTGATCCCATCGAGAGCGCCGGGGCTTGGGAGCAGTCTCCTGCGGCTTCTCCGGCTCGACCACGTCCCAGCGGCGTTTACGCGCGGGCGGGGCGGACAGCTCCTTCTTCTGGATCAGCTCCTCCACACGTTTCTCCTCCCGCTCAACTTCGCGTAGTTCACGGACCTTTTCGTAGGAGGCTTCGTCGGTGGGCTCGTCAAGCGGCCTCTCAAACCGCTGGCGCTGGTACTCGGATTCGCGATCGTAGATGGACTTGGCGGACTGGCGCGCCTTGAGGGGATCATTGGCTTCGTCGTCATCGTGGGCAATGATGTCATGCACCATATCGGCGGTGGCAGTGTATTGTGCAACGAGGCGCTTGGGGCGGACCTCGGGGGCGGGATCAGGTGTGCTTTCAGTGTCGGTGGCGGCGTCGACGCGCGCACCTATCTTGCCCTTGCGCGCCTCCTTGATGCGCCGCAGCTCCTCAAAATCGACTGTCGAGGGGTTAGAATTGAGGTTGTTAGGGATGGTTCGGCGGTACTTACTGTTCTCGTTAGAAGGCATCGGTTGTAGATTGTCTGACTGTCGGGTTTGTGGTTGTCGGGTGTTGGAGGTGGGAAAAGTTTTTGTCGGGAGCCCTTTCTTTTTTTTTTTTATTGAAAGTCCCATTGCTGAATTTTGTCATGGTGTCTTTACCTCCTTTGTCCCTAATTTTCCATCACCATCATTTGTCCACCACCACCATGAAACTCATACCCTCGATCGTGCTGGGTCTCGCTGCGCTTGTGGCTGCGCAGGAAAGCACACCGGCAAACGAGCAGGAAATTGACAACAGCAGATATAATTACACAGAGCAGCTGACGCTACAGCCCCTGCCGCGCCACCGGCTGCTTGCGTCGTTTGACTTTGAGAGCTACTCGGATCCGATCGCCCAGGGCAGCATCCCTGCCAGTAATGATTACGGTGTGTTTCCGCGCTCAATTGGTCAGATCCTTGACCAGACCGCTACGCAGGAGCTGCATCTGCGCTTTTCGCAGGGCTGGTGGGATGCCGAGGGCTGGGGCACACCGCCACGTAATGGATCTTTTGCCGGCGGTATTGGCGTCGAGCTCTGGGCGTGGGTAGAGGCCGACTCGGTCGCGGAGGCCCAGGCGCACTGGAGTAAGCTGGTCAACTCTTTGTCAGGCCTCTTTTGTGCTTCGCTCAACTTTATTGATTCAGCGCAGACAACCTTCCCGCGCAAGTCGTTCCAGCTCGCTGGCGAGAACCCTGCCGGCAAAAAACTGCATCTGCTGCGCGGCGCGCTCCCCAGGGAACCAGTCTGCACTGAAAATTTAACGCCCTTTATCAAGCTGCTTCCGTGCAAGGGAAAAGCTGGTATTTCATCGCTACTCGACGGCCACAAAATCTTTGACGCGCAGTGGCAGGGGATGGCAATTGACGTTGTGCGGGTGTGCGATAGTGCAGCACAGACGTGTCAGTGGAAGCTGGCGCAGGTCATTGATGCGGTCATCGATATCCCACGGTCACTACGTCGCCGCGACTCGCCGGTCCCCAAGCCTGTGCCCTATGACCAGCTGCGCTGCGACCCGTCCAAGCCATACGACTCCGTCAACGACTGTTTCCCGCTGAGCGAGGACCCACAGCAACATTACAAGCTGTCCGACATCTTTGGGCGTAAAATCAGTGGCAAGTGCCCCGTGGCGCGCAACTCGCACGAGCTCGTCGCGCGCGTCAGCAAGCCTGCATGGGAGGCCAAGATCTTTACAGGCGACACGCCGGATATTGCGTACACGACGATCTCAAACAAGTTCACGCTTAAAACCGCCAACTGGTACGATATTGAGCTCGATACGGTCAATGCTGAGGATGTGCTTGCGGCGCAGCGCGCGCCCGTCTATGTCGAGCGCTCGTTCACAGGATACGGCCAGGACAAGGGCGGCGTGCGGGCTGTGTTCCGCAACCCGGCCAGCACGCCCGTGCGCTTTTTCTACTTTGAGGCGTTGCCATGGTTCATGCGCGTATATCTACATACCCTCAAGGTTGAGACGATTGAGGGCCCCAGCGCTGGCGACAATGTGGTCAGAGACATTAGCTTTGTGCCGGCCATTGACCGCAAGCGGCCCAACCAGCTTGAGCTTGAGGTGGAGGTGCCAGGCAACGCAACGGTGGCTCTGAGCTACGACTTTGACAAGGCGCTGCTCTACATCGAAGAGTACCCGCCTGACGCGAACCACGGGTTTGAGATCCCGCCGGCGGCCGTCGCGGTTGTGGACGGGACCGGCGTGGTGGCGTCACTGCGCACCACGTCGCTGCTTCTGTCGCTGCCGACGCCCGACTTTAGTATGCCTTACAACGTCATCATCCTCACCTGCACCGTCATGGCGCTGGCGTTTGGGTCGCTTTACAACCTGCTCATCAAGCGCGTGGTCAGTGAGGAGGAGGCCGACGCGCTGGCGCGCTCCCACCCGCTGCGGCTCAAACTACAAAAGCTGTTCAAGCGCAAGACAACCTAGTGTCTGGTAATAATAATATTAATAAAGAATAGAGATACGTATTAACGCGTGGGCTTGTAATAAATGAAACTTGGGGAACTTCAGTAAATTATATAAACCAAAGAAAAGCGCCATTAGAACAGGAAGTTACTGTTTTCTGTTTGTTTGTTTAATCTGTACTAGGTTACTAATGTTTGGCAACGTCAAGTCATTACCTTTGTTTCATTGTCTTTTGTTCAACGGTATTCATCTAAACCCATCATTATTGGGGACTGGACAAAAAAAAAAAAAGGGGGGGAATAATATGGGTTGACCAGTTAGCTCCCATAGGAAACAGAAATTAAGTTTCGCAACAGGTACCCAACACTTTTGTGATTCTCATCAACAGGGCACGAGAAACTGAGATCATGATAAATAGAGAGTATTGGACGTATAACATATATATATATATTTTTTTAATAATAATCCATGATGAACAAAAAAAAAAAAAAAGAAAAAAAGGATCAGTCTATTCTAATTACATTTTTACCGTTTACGAGTAGCATGCACTCCCGTGGCGGAAGAAGACTCCGCCGTGAGCGCCAGTTCCAGCTTGCGCAGGGCTGTTTTGAGCGAGTTGGTACCGGCCTCGCAGTTGACCTCGAGCCAGCGCTCAAAGGTCCCGCGCAGGCGTGCAAGCTCACTTGTAATGGGCATGCCGTCCTCCCGCGCGCCCCCATTGTCGTCGTTGCCGCTGCCGTCGGTTCCACGCGCTGCAGCCACGGCCGCCGAGTTTAGGAGCGTGTGGAAAAGATCGGTCCAGAGGTGCTGCTGCCAGTACCGTTTGTACGGCGTGGAAATGCCGTAATGCATGGCACCGCTGCCGTCTGCGGCCTTGCGGGCAGTGGTCTGGATAAACCGGCCGAAGAGCAAGCAGTGCACGACGCCAGCGACGCCGTGGTAGTCGGCCTGGTAGCTCCACGCCCGGCCCTCGCGCATCTCAATGCAGTCTTGCTGGTCCATAGTGCCTGCCCACCCAGAGGAGCTGAACATGACGCCGGGCCGGTACGCCGCAAGATCGATGGCGCGGCCAAAGTCAATCAGCTTGAGCCGCTTCTGGGCCCACCCGGGCGACCCACCACCATCGCTGCCGCTGTCGGAGGGCGCGCGGTAGTGGCGGTCCCACACCTCTCCGGCCTCCTCGTCCACGGGATCGAGCTGGAGCATCACGTTATCGGGCTTGATGTCGCCGTGGATGACGCGTGCGGCGTGCAGCGCCTCCACGGCCCGCAGCAGCTGCGCAACAAAAAAGACCACGACGACCTCGTCGAGCAGCGCAGTGCCGCTGCCGCGGCGTGCCGCGTTCACGGCGTCGAGCACAGTGCCCTGCGGCAGGTACTCGAGCGCAAGGCAGCTCGCGTCACGGAAGAGGTAGGCGCCGTGCAGCCGCACGACGTGCTGCTCAAGCGCGTACCGCTGCGCGCGCAGAGCTGGCCCCGTCAGCCGCTGCTGGAGGAGCGTCAAGATGTACGGCTCCCACGCGTTGGGCTCCTCCTCGACCTTGAGCGCTACAGGGCGGCCCGTGGAATGGCCCTGGGGCATGAGGGGCTCGGCCAGGTAGACAGCACCAAACCCGCCCTCGCCTAGAAACTTGCGCACCATAAATTGTATATTGGTTGCTGGACGCAGGCCGCGACCGCCATTGGTGGCGGCACTGCTGCTGGGCAGCGAGAACAAGAAGCCATGGGTGTGGCCGTGGGCGTTAGCACGCTTAAAGGCCCGGCGCAGGGCCTGGTGCTCGCCCAGCCGCGTGGTGCTGGCGTCGTGGACGCGCGGCGACCCCGCTAACACCTCGCGCCGCGCCGTCAGGATGGCGCGTTTATGGTCGCGGGCAGTGGGGTCGCAGAGGGCATCGTAGATAACCACAGCAGGCGCATTCGCGACGCGCTCCTCGCGGGTGGGGGTACTAGCTGCGCGGGATGGGGTTGCCTCCGCGCGCGATCTTTTAGGCTTTTTCCGCCGCGGGGTGGCCACCACGGTGGTTGAAATGACGCCGTCCTCGCTAATGACCGTCGAGAAGCCTGCAGGCCCGGCGGCGGGCCGGTGGTACGTTTTGTACAGAATGTCGCGGCTCCGGGCCAACACCTCCTCGAGGCAATAGTCCTCCTGGTGCACCTCGTCGCGCAGATGCAAAAGTGCCACGGCAATATGCTCGCGCTTTGCCAGCCCCTTTGGCAGCACGTCGTCATAAGTATGTGGATGGTAGTCCTCGCTACTGCTACTGGCAGCCTGGGCCACGACCTGGTGGTACATTTTTTCGAGCCGTCGCGCAGGCCGTGCGCCGCGCTGCATGCCAATCTCGAGCACGCGGCGCGCGCGGCCCACAGCATCGACGTCAGCGCCGCCAGGCTTCCGCTGCTGCTGCGTCGCCGGAGGGGAAAGGAGCCACTCGGCGTAACTTTCGTAAAACCGCGCCAGCGCCGGGCCAATCCCCTGCGCGTAGAGATAAGTGTAGATACGGCCGTGGCTCTGGGGTGGCACACAGCGGCGCAGGTACGTGAGCCACACGGCCAAGTAGCGCGGGTCGTCGCGGTAAAAAGCGTACGCATGGGTGCCGAAACGGTCAAGGCAGGCGCGCAGCGTGCGCGCGTAGGCGGGAGGGGTGTTGGTCGTGTCGGCAACGGCGTGCGCGTCCAGGGGCTGCGGGGAGTCCGGCGGCCGCGAGGCCGTCAGGGGGTATTCGCGCTCAAGCTGCTGGAAGCACGTTAGGTAGGGCTCGATGGGGTCGTCCAGCTCGGCCAGATCGAGCCCCGCTAGCATGGCGGCGAGATCGGCGTCGGTGGAGATGCTCGCACGACTGCTGGCGGGCGTGGGTGACGCCAGGCCTGTGTGGCTGCTGCTGCTGCTGTTGGCGGCGGGGCTGTTGATGTATTCGTTGGTGCTGCCGGATGCGTTGGGGGTAGATGCATGATGGATGGGATCAGATGCCGCGGACAGGGATATCATCGCGCGCGGCACCTCTGTTGCTATAAACTGGGGTTGCTCCATGGCTCCATGGCGCCGTCCGTCAAGTCTCGGGCGCTGTAGGAAAAAAATAAGATAAGGGTATTTGATGAACCGCGAGGGTAAATATTAACCTCTGGCGGGGTAATGGAAAATCGTGACGCGTTAACGGCGCGGATTAAAAAAAATAAATTAGTTGATCAGAAGCCCGTCACCCGTGAATGAAAGACAATAATGAGACAGACGTGAATTATGCCAAGTGTATCTTCGTGTCTATCGGCCTAAAAATCGAAATAAAATAAATAAATAAAAAGAACGGTATCTCGCACAACGGAGCGCGCGATACGGTATTTGGGCACTGGTAAACAAACAACAAGAAACCAATAGTTCCTTTGCTAAATAAGATGCGTAGTAAGTGATATGTACACTTCGAACAATACTCGTCTATGCCGAAACAAAATAAAAAAACAAACTAAAGAGAACTCCTTGGTGGTGAAAGTTTGTCGTCCCGATCTGTGTGCTCCGAGTGATTTGGGTGATTTGGTGATTTGGTGATATGTGAGTGCACTTTTGGATCGTCAACAAAATGACACAACGGATGACAAATTAACGTCTCATTACTGAGTAATGATTATAAAATAGTTATATCAGCGTTATGTAACCACTTGTCAGTGATTACTACTCGTATTTTGGTTTCCAATATTTGTTTGTTTGTTATTTATTAGTCATTATCACACCTCGGGTAGCAAACCCTCTCGGGTGGCTTCACGTGATGGCAGGTCTAACGCCTCCATACCTTTGAATTGACTTTGTGCGATAAATGATAAATTACAATAAATAATAATAATAACGAATAATCAATTACAATAATAACAAACAAATTATGACATGTTATAATATGTTATAATAAATAAAATCCGACCTTGTGTTGTCACAACAACTACAATGATGTTGATAAAAAACCATTTATAGAGGAGACACTGTAACCTTGCTACGACGCGTCGCGTAGCAATAATCACTAAAAATAGTCCATTAAAGTTGTAACTAGAAAAAAAAAAAAAAACACAAATATAAAAAAAAAAAAACATAATAAAATAATAGTAGCAATAAAAAATAATAATGATAAAAACAGTATAGTAAAGACAACAATACAGAAACACAAATAAATAACCGGCGCGTATACGCCGTTAGGTCATTACCAGCGAACGCGCCACGGCCGCCTTACCAATTGTTAGCGCCCGTGTAACCATAGCTATAAGCGTACGGCGCATGGTTCTGCTGGTTCTGCTGGTTCTGCTGGCCCTGTTGACCCTGCTGGTCTGCGGTTGGCAGCCGGCGTGGGTTCTGTGTGGCGGTGTCAAAGGGCGCATAGGGCTGGTAGGTGTAGCCAAGCGGCGGCAGCGATGGCCGCGGGTACTGCGAGAAGAACTCATTTGTGTTTTGCACCTGCTGTGACTGAATACTTGACTGCGCTGTAGGTTGTTGCTGCTGCTGCTGTTGTTGTTGCTGTTGCTGCTGCTGTTGAGGCGGGGGTTGGTTGTAGTTGCCCAGTGATGGGTAGCGGTACGGCTGCGCCGTGCTCAGGGGCGCCGAGGCCGTGGCTGACTGGCGGAAGTCCATGTCAAAGCCGGCATTCTGGTCCGCAGCAAAATTGGCCAGCAGTTTGGCGGAGGCGGTGGCAGCGGCGGAGGTCGGTGCCGCTACGGGCTTAGCGCTAGGGCGGGTAGGGGTTGCCGACGCGGAGATGGCGCCGTTATCCGTGAGTGGCACGCGGAAGTTCTGATTTGTGAGCAGCTCGTCGCAAATAGTGATGTTTTTGAAAAAGTCCGAGGTCGAGGGGGTTGCAAACTGACCGGACAGGATATCTTCGGGCTTGTAATACGACACGAGGTGGAGGCTCTGGTTGTTGACGACCACCGACATGGTCTTTTTAATGAGGCCTTCCTTTTTGAACCCATACGAGTCGACAAGGGAGCCCACAAGGGCACGCTCGAGCTGTGAATTGTTGGTCATGGGGAGCGGCGGCTGGTACTTCTGCTCCTCCTCTGGCGGCGTGATTCTGGTGTAAGGCTCAGCGGCGGCCATCTTCTTTTTCTTGGAAACGTAGCTGCCCTTTTTGTTAGTTTGCTTTTTTTCGCCGGGAGTAAAGGGCTTTTCCAGCTGGCGGTAGACGAGAAAGTTGCCCAAAATCCGAGAGGGAGACCAGGCAATGCCGTCGGTCCAACGTTTAATGCCGGAAGACTGCTCGTTGAAGACAAAAACTGAGCCAGACACAACGAGCTCATTGCGTTCGCGGTCGTGCGGGCGGCGCGAGACAATGGGGAGGTCGCCAGAAAGGGCGGCCTGGAAGATCAAGAGGGCGTCGTGGGTGGTCTCCACGTAGCCATTATAGGTTGTTTGAAAGTTCATGGTGAGATATAGATGAGAGGCAATGGGTTGGAGAAGGAGAGAGAGAAAAGGGTGGGAGAGGCAAGTAATTTATACAAAACTTTGTTCGTCTCGGTGGTGTGTAGAACTTGGTGGTAGTGAACAAACAAAAAAAAAAAAAATTTTTTTTTCTGAGGCTTCTTCAGTTATTGTGGATATTTTGTTTTTATTTTCTGGTTTTTTTTTTTGTTTTTTTTTTAATTATTTTTTAGTGCGACAGAATAGGCTAGCGCAGAACCGCCAAAGGCAATAAATTGCTTTTTTGTATGAAGGGCAAAAAAAAAAAACAACAACAAGAAAAAAAAAAAACAACCACAAAAATAAAAAACACACAACAAAAAAAA
>Ga0160505_101424_pt1 | contig 11327 bp, 9 predicted proteins | sample DIDeMG_FD_108225 | JGI IMG/M metagenome (GOLD analysis project Ga0160505, IMG submission 108225) | Enriched chicken feces microbial communities from UW Madison campus, WI, USA - DID2874_E49_Stillage MG | ecosystem: Host-associated > Birds > Digestive system > Large intestine > Fecal ...
ACGATTGAACAACAAGCAACCTTTCTCCAAGTCAGTGTCTCTGACAATGGCCCTGGTTTTAAAGCCAACTTCTCGATTGAAAAAGAAGGCGGCATCGGATTGACCAATATTCAAAAACGATTGCAACTGCATTATGGTGATCAAGCGTCGTTAGCCATCGTCTCCTCGATTCCCTTCAAAAAGACGACGGTGCGCTTTGTGATCCCCTTAAAAGGAGTGAGTGAAACATGAAAAATATCCTCGTTGTTGACGATGAACCCTTGATAGCAAATGGTGTGGCTAACCTCGTTGCTTCTTTTGATTTCCCATTAGTGGTCAAAGGAATTTACACAGACAGTGAAGAAGCCTTGGCATTTTGTCAGCAAAACACCATCGACATCGTGATTACCGACATCAATATGCCTAAAGTCAATGGACTTGCCTTGATCAAAAAATTAAAAGCCATCAATCCTGCGATTCAAATCATTATTTTGACAGGCTTTGGCAGCTTCTCCTTTGCCAAAGAAGCGATGGCTTTAGGGGTCAAATTTTTCCTTGAAAAACCTGTTTTTCCGAGCAAGCTTTCAGAAGCGTTGGCTGAGACGATCGAACGCTCTGAACGTCGCCAAATGGAATCTACCCTCTATTTAAAACAACAAATTGAACAATACATCAATAGCTGCGGAGAAGAACCGCTGCCTGAATCGTTCGTTTTTCCATTTTGTATGTACTTATTTGATTCGAAATTCTATCACGCCATCGCTAAGCGGATCGAAAGCTATGAGAACCATCACGAGTTGGTGATCGGTCATCAAAACAAAGTTGGCTATATCCTGAACTTCAGTACGGAAAATACCTTTAATCTCTTTTTTAAAACGAAGGTACAGGCTGCGCATCTAGGAAAAGGGATCGCCATCAATTGCTGGGTCGAAACTCCCGAAAAATTTTTACTCAGTTATCATTTAGGCAAGCGGAACTTGGATAAGGAGTTTTATTTTGATACCTTTGAAGTCATCCAAGAAGCCCAAATCTCACAAGAAAATGTCTATGAAAATAGTCTCTATATGGAATACCGTGAAAAACTTTTGGCATTGATCGACAAAGGCGAACTGACTTTAGCCCAAGTTCTTACGGAAAACTTTTTTTCTACCTGTCGCATGGAGCTTTACCCTGTCCAACTATTGCGGCTGCAGGTCAACGATTTGTTATCGGCAATTTTTGAAAACCATCGCATCAAAAAAGACATCTACTTTGATGACTATTCCCCAAAGATCATGCTCTTGAATAATTGGCACGAACTCCAGTTTATGCTGCTTCACTGTATCGATTTGATGCGGGGCAGCTTAGATGATAGCGAGAACATGCAGCTGTCCCAAAAAGTCAACCTGATCATCGAAGAATATTATGACCATGAAGCATTGTCATTGAAATGGATAGCAGCCCATCTTTTGTACTTAAATCCTGAATACTTAGGAAAAACCTATTACAAAGAAACCGGGATTCGCTTCAATCAAAAATTAGCCGAATACCGCATCCAAAAAGCACAAGAACTGCTGAAGAAAAACTACAAAGTCTACGAAGTGGCAGCGATGACGGGCTTTAGCAATGCGCCTGAATATTTTGTTCAAACGTTCAAAAAGATTACTGGTATGACACCAAAGAAATTTTTGAAGCAGCAAGAAAAAGCCCTTCTCTCTTAACGTTTCTTCTATAACGAAAGCATTGTTTTGCTATTTCAACAAAAGAGGTAGTCCGCTCACGAATGTGAGCGAACTACCTCTTTGACTAACGAGTGATTGATGTCAAACAACTGATGCGACCGTGTTCGTTTTAAGGAATGAGCGTTTTGTCTAGCTTACAGCGTAAAGACTTCCTTTAACTCCTGTGTCACTGGCGAATCATCAGGATTTGTTTCCATAAGTTCTGCCATGTAATGCCACCATTTTTGGTTGATCTCGGTTGCCGCTAACTGCTGCCAGCGGGTTTCATCTTCAATCTCAAGGTAGCCAAACAACGCAAGGGTTTCTGGATCTAAGAAAATCTGGTAGCTTTTCGCTCCGTGTGCTATGAGCTGCTCTTTTAGTTCTGGCCATAGTTCACGATGCCGTTTTTCATATTCTGCTTCATAACCAGGATGTAGCTTCATCCGAATCGCTTTTTTGATCATCTTTGTCTGCTCCTCTCTTTATTACGTAAGGTTTTCTGCTTAACAAAATGAAACCAATAGTTCAGTAAATGCTAAAACTGTCAGTGATTGCCCGTAAGGCATCGCCGTAATCGCGATATTTTTGTAGTACTCCAAGTCTTCTCCCATTCCAGTACCGATGGAAACATTTTGGACTTCTCCATCTTCTGCGACTTGTTCGATCAAACCGGCTAACGCTTTATAGGCAACATCTTCCCAAGCTTTGTCAATGTAACGCTTATGAACGGCTTTTAAAATCCCATAGGCAAAACCAGCCGTCGCGGAAGCCTCCACATACGAGCTAGGATCGTCTAACAAGGTGTGCCACAGGCCACTTTCATCTTGCATTTCTTGCAAGGCAGTTAGTTGGTCTAAGAGGGTATTGATCAAGAAGCTACGTAACGCATCTCCTTCTCGCAAGTCGAGAATTTCAATGATCTCAGGAATCGCAATGGTGATCCAGCAGTTGCCTCTTGCCCAAAGCGCTTGTGCATAATTGTGGCGTTCTTCAAAGGTCCAGCCGTGGAACCAAAGCCCAGTTTTTTTATCCACTAAGTATTTGATATGGATCATAAATTGTTGTTTTGCTTCTTCGATATAAGCCGGACGATTCAGCAACATGCCAATTTTCGCCAAAGGCAAAGCAGTCATCATCAAGGTATCGTCCCAAAGCTGGTTGCGATTTTCTGGTCCATAGGTCGCATGCTGCAGACCATTTTCATCGGTTCGCGGCATATCATGCATGACCCATTCCGCCCATTGTTCAAGGTAAGGTAAGTAACGAGAATCTTTGGTGTCTTCATAAAGATACGCCATTGCCAAAAGCGGCGCCATCGTGTTGACATTTTTAGGGGGCGCGCCTTCTAACATCCGCTGCTCAAACCATTCTTCCACAACTTGGAGCGCTTTAGGATTTTTGGTGATTTGGTAGTTTTTATAAATGCCATATAGTCCCACCCCTTGCGGCCAGTTCCAAATCCCCCAGCTTTTATCATCAACGATCAAGCCGTCAAAGTCTAATAGAAATTCACCATTATCATCCTTGATCGTCGTTAAATTTTCGATCATGCGATCAATTTTTTCTTCCACGACACGTTTTTCCACAAATAACTGTTCTAAAATCACCATTGGGTTCATCCTCTCATTTCTCTTTGATAGATTGATCGTAACACGCTTACATTTACACGAAAATAGCAGTTATTGACACTTTACTATCTATTCTTGTATGATAAAATCAAACGAGCACGAAAGGAGCCAATCATGGAGAAGCAAAGTGCGGACACGATGATCAACGATCGCTTTGAGGCCTTTCATATCAAAGACATCGTAGAAGAAAACAATACCCTTTATCATTACCATAGTTTTTATGAGATTCACTGTACCTTAAAAGGATCAGCGGTCTTCTTTATCGATGGCGGAGAATTCCCTCTAGAACCTGGTACGATCATCTTGATTCCTCCGAATGTCTTGCATCGAATCGTCCATCAAACTTCTGATTTTTTCGAGCGAACCTACCTGTATATCAATCCTAGTTATCTCGCTGCCCTCTCCACTACCCAAACAGATCTCACTGCCTGTTTTCGTAGCAACGGCGGCATCAACAGTCGTATTTTATCGATCGATGCCGACCAACTAGACCAGCTATTGCGACCTTTGCGCAAAAAAACGGATAGCAATTATGGCACCGACTTACTTTATCAAAATCATTTGATCGCGTTTTTGATTTCCATCAATACGATTGCCTATCAGGAAAAAGAACCGCTGTTTTTATCCGACTCACTCTATAAAAATAAAGACATTTTGGCTGCCATTACCTATATCAATCAGCATTTGACCGCTGATCTCTCCTTAGAGACCGTCGCCAAAGCCCTTTTCATGAGCCCATACTCGCTTTCAAGGACTTTCAAAAAAGAAACTGGCGTCGCCTTTCATGCCTATGTCGTCAAGAAACGACTCTTAAAGAGCAAAGAAATTTTACGTAAAACCAGAAGCGCCACCGCCACCTTCGAAGCTTGCGGCTTCAACTCCTATACCCATTTTTTACGCTGCTTCAAACAAGAATTTCAACTGACACCAAAAGAATTTTTACAAGAAGAAGCCCAAAATCAGTTTGTTCGTTTTACGCATTTTGCAGGGAAAAAATAGCAAGCCGTTGCAAAGCGTCCACCATTGGCTCGTGTAAAAAAAGAGTTCCTGCTTGCCTGTCCTGATGTTGCACGACACAATACAAAAAGAATGACACATTTTCTCGTGTCATTCTTTTTGTATATTATAAAACTTCCCCATTTGAAGCGATCACTTTTTTATACCACTCAAAGGATTTTTTCTTGGTTCGTTTCAAGGTGCCGTTGCCTTGATCGTCTCGATCCACATAGATAAAGCCGTAGCGTTTACTCATTTGACCGGTGCTGGCTGCTACAAGATCAATACAACCCCAAGTAGTATAACCAAGTAGTTCCACGCCGTCGATCGTCACCGCATCTTTGAAGGCTTGAATATGTTTTTTTAAATAGTCGATCCGATAATCGTCTGCGACAAACCCATTCTCATCAGGGGTATCGATCGCCCCTAACCCATTTTCTACGATAAACAACGGTTTTTGATAGCGATCATACAATTGATTCAATGAATTTCTCAGTCCTAACGGATCAATTTGCCACCCCCACTCAGTCGATGGTAGATGTTCATTTTTAATTGATGGAAAGAGATTCCCCGTCGCTTGCGCATAGTCTTCTGGGTGGGCACTGACCGTTCGAGAACAGTAATAAGAAAAACTGACAAAATCAACAGGAGAAGCCGCTAAAATCGCCTCGTCCTCAGGTGTTATTTTGATTGTTAAGTCTTCTCGTTCAAATTTTTTCAAGGCATAATTGGGGTATTTGCCTCGGGCTTGCACATCGATAAAGAAATACCCTTCGCGATCACGATTGATTGCTTCTTGGTAATCTTCAGGTCGGCAAGTATAAGGATAATGACTGCCGCCAGCCAGCATACAACCAACTTGATTGGTCGGATCGATTTCATGAGCTTTTTGGGTTGCTAAGGCACTGGCGACTAACTGATGATGCGCTGCTTGGTATTTGATTTCTTGACGATTGTCCCCTTCTTTAAAGACGATCCCGCCACCTACAAAGGGCTGATGCAGCAAAATATTGATTTCATTGATCGTCAGCCAATATTTGACCAACCCGCGATAGCGTTGGAAGACGGTTTCCGCATAAGCCACATAGAAATCAATGAGTCGGCGATTTTTCCAGCCACCAAATTCCTTGATCAAATGCAGCGGAACATCGAAGTGGGCAATCGTGACTAATGGCTCGATTTGATGTTTTCTCAATTCTTTGAAGATTTTCTCATAAAAAAGCAGTCCTTCTTCGTTGGGCGCTTCGTCATTGCCATTTGGAAAAATCCGTGACCAAGAAAGTGACATCCGATACACGTTAAAACCCATTTCGGCAAAAAGGGCAATATCTTCCATATAATGGTGGTACATATCAATGGCCGTTTGGGCTGGATAAAAAGAATCTTCCTGCCATTCCAACATTTCCAGTTCACCAGCAGCGACCTTTGCGCGATCAGGACCAGTTGGTAAGAGATCGACATTTGATAAGCCACGTCCTCCTGCTAATACGCCTCCTGCTGCTTGATTGGCAGCCGTTGCACCACCCCATAAAAAATCATCTGATAATCCCATGTTATTTCCTCCTAAACTTTGACTACAAGTACTTCCTCTTCTTTAGCTACCAATCCTTCCTTCACAAGTTCGACTGCGGTATATTGTGGTGTATTGGTAACGATGATCGGTACTTGTGTGACATATCCTGCAGCTTTTATCTGCTGTACATCGAACGTCAGCAGTCGCTGCCCTTTTGTAACTTTTTGCTCTGCTTCTACTAACGCATCAAAATACTGACCATTTAGTTCCACTGTGTCTAAACCGACATGGATCAACAATTCAATTCCCGTGTCTGAAACCAAGCCAATCGCGTGTTTGGTAGGAAATACAGCAGCGACTTTTCCATCAAAAGGCGCAATGACTTCACCGATGGGTTCATCGACCGCAAATCCTTTTCCGAGTGCTTCAGAAGCAAATGCGTCATCTTTGACTTGATTCAGTGGCATCACGGTTCCTGGTACAGGATTGATCAATAGGGTATCTTCTAAGACTACTGCTTTCATATCTGGAACATCAATTGTCACTTTTGTTTCATATTTGAAACTTAAGACATAGGTAACGACCGCACTCACCACAGCTGCAATCACCAATGCGATAATGATATTCCAAAAATAGCGCATCGTATCATCACCGATATATAGTAAGACTGCTGGGAGACCAGACGAACCGGTCGCAAAGCGATGCGTATTGGTCAAGCCAGCATACAAACCACCAGAAGCCCCACCGATCATTGCCGCAACTAACGGATATTTTTTTGGCAAATTGATTCCATATAAAGCGGGTTCAGTAATCCCCATGTAGGCAGTGATCGCCCCTGATACCGCCAACTGCTTAGTCTTTTTCTCTTTCGTACGCAATGCGACAACTGCTACTGCGGTTGCTTGAGCAATGTTTGAGACCAATGCCCCTGGACCAAAAATACTGTCATACCCAAGTTCTGCCATTTGCATCACCCCTAAAGGAGCAATCCCATTGTGCAAACCAAACATCACCATGATTGGTAAAAAGCCCCCAATCAAAACCGCTGGAACCCAGCTAGCATGGACACTTAAGAAGGTAAAGAAAGTTGCCAAATAGCCACCCAAGATACTACCGATCGGTCCAAATAGCGAGAAGGCTAATGTACCCATTATCAAGAATGTTAGCATTGGAACAAAAACCAGTTCTACTGATTTTGGAATCACTTTGTTCAAAAACTTTTCGACATACGATTGGAAAAAAATCACGATCAGGATCGGAATAACTGATCCCGTATAGTTTGCTAATGTAAAAGGAATAACCCCAAAAAAGTGAACGGGTTCGCCTGCTGTGACCAAGGCACCCCAATTAGGATGCATCATCATAGCAGCCACTGAAGCCGCTAAAATCGGATTGCATCGCAATTTTTGTGCCACAGTGAAGGCCAGGATCATTGGTAAGAAGAAGAAAACACCATCTGCAAAAAGATTCAGCATGTAATAGGTTTGCGAATCAGCGGTGATCACATCAAAGACGATCAACAAAGCCAAAACTGCCTTAACCATTCCAGCACCGGACAATGCCGGAATAATTGGTTGAAACGTTCCTGCCACAAAATCGATCACTGCAGCTGCCGGTCCTTTTTTCTCCCCAGGCTCTGACGTCCCTGATGATTGAAGCGAAACCAATTTTGTGACTTCTTCATAGACATCTTTGACATGTGTTCCAATCACGACTTGATGTACCCCTGCGTTATTGATGTATTTGGCAACCCCATCGAGTGCCTCTAATTCTCCTTCATCTATACGCTTTTCATCTTTGACTTTAAAGCGTAATCGTGTTTGACAATGATAGGCATCCGTGATATTTTCTTGTCCCCCCAGATACTGGACGATTTTTTTTGCTAATGATTGATAATTTTCACTCATACATTCCACCCCTAGATAAATTTCAAAGAAAATCTATGTTGTATGTGCTCACCGGTAAAACATACTGTTCTTTCTGCCAGCAATGTACCATTTTTAGAGAACGGTTCCAATCCTTTTTCCTAAAGTCAAAATGGATTTCACCTTTTCATTAAATACCGCTCTTTTTTCGAAATTTATTCCACGAAAAGCCCCCGCATTGCCTTGACGAAGCCAGGAGAAACAATGGTATAATTTACTCTATGAATGCGACACTTTTGAATTGTGGCAATCAAAAACAATCGATGAGCGCACGCCATAGAATAATCATGTAAAAAAAGGCGGCACAATACTCTCTTAAAATTACTGGAACTGCAGCTTCTTTCCCCCAAACCGTTGAAGCACCTCATAATGGAACAACGATTCAGCATAGCCTGTTACGAACGGCGATGCTGCGTTGGATTTAAAAAAAACAGCCGAAGGGAACGAAAAAAATGACAAACGCAAAACAAGCAATTCCTCCAAAAACGATTGTCTTTAACGAAAAAGCTTTTCAAAAAACGGATCAAACGATCATTCGATGGTTAGGAAATTCCGGCATTCTTTTAAACAGCCGGGGTACTTGTATCATGGTCGATCCGGTCTTAGAAGGATTTGACCTGCCGTTACTGATCGATCTGCCAATCAAACCGTCGGCAGTTCCTCACTTAGATGCGGTATTGATCACCCATTCGGATAACGATCATTACAGCATTCCGACAATTGACAAATTAGTTTCTGTTACCGACAGCTTTCATGGACCCAAGTATGTCGCCGAACTTATACAAGAGCACTTTCATGTTGCTGCCCAAGGCCACGATATCTATGATTCATTCACCGTGAAGAATTTGACGATTTCTTTAACAAAGGCGTATCACCTTTGGCAAAATGAAACGACAAAATTTGATCGTGTCTTCCAAATTGAGGACTATTGTGGCTTTTGGATCGATACACCTGATGGCTCCTTGTGGATTCCTGGAGATTCTCGTCTTTTACCAGAGCAATTAGAGATGCCTCAGCCAGATGCGATCTTGTTTGACTTTAACGACAACGCGTGGCACATCGGCTTTGAGAATGCCGTCAAGCTGGCAAACACCTATCCGCATGCTGAATTGATCCTCTCCCATTGGGGAACAGTGGATGCTCCGCATATCGATGCCTTTAATGGGGATCCTGAAGCTTTGTACGATCGGATCGTCAATCCAGAGCGGATTCGTCTTGTCGCTGCCGGTGAGCCAATCGAATTGAAATCAACCACTCCTAACAATGTACAATAGGGAAAAAGGACCACACCATATTCGGTGCGGTCCTTTTATTCTTCTGCCATCTCTTTAAACGTCGTTTTTCGGCTCGTCTCTAAAAAACGAGCATTGGTGATTTTCATTTGGATATTTTCCTGATAATCGAGGGAAAATATCTTAGCAAACAAAACTGTCAAAAGGAACTGAATCGATTCTTCTGTGGAAAAATTTCCGATTTTGGAATACAGTTTTTCTCGGCTAGCAATCGTCAAGACGATCGTCGAATAGTCCCGCAAATAGTTCTCTCCACCACTCGTAATACTGATAATCGGCACACCATTTTTCAACAATGTTTTCACATTTTTCATAGGATACGTTTCTGAATTATTACCAGAATAAGAGATCAGAATGGCACAATCCTTTGGGGTCAGCGTATTAGAAATCAAGCCAGATTCATCCGCATCTGCAAGAAAGGCTTTTTTATGGATCGTGTTTAAGTTGCGTTTAAACAGCTGTCCGAAATAAGAATTTGGACTACGCCCATAGATGACGATGGTTTGAGCGCCATTGATGAGCCTCGCAGCTTGATTCAGGTCTTTTACGGTCATAAGTGCCGCTGTTTCTTTAATCGTTTGCATACGCAAGTTCGCCAAGTTTTCAATGATTTCTAATGTGTCTGCAGCTTCATCAAAAGGAATGTTCACATCGATTGCTGCTGACCCATCATCAAAATGAGCCAATTCGTGCATGAAGGCATATACAAATTCTTTCCAACCAGAAAAGCCAAAATATTTTGCAAAACGGACCAGCGTCGGCTTGGAAGTATGGGTCAGTTTTGCGATTTCTTCCATACTATACTCACTAACTTTTTCTCGATTGCTTAATAAAAAGTCACCAATCGTTCGTCTCGCATCATTTTGTTTAAACGCTGCTTCTTCAATTTTTTGAAAAAGATACATTTGGTTCTCCCCTCTGATTGACGCCGGCAGTTTGTCTAGTACGCTCAACTCATCATTGTTTCTTTTTATTATAAGCGATGAGAAGGATGAAATGAAGATGGAAAAACGAGGATCAAGCTAGCTTTCGCCTATCCTCGTTCAAAATACAGAAAGTATTTATTTCCCAAAAAAGCTAGAACACCAATCAAGCACAACAAGCCCCCAGATAGAATCATCTGCATCCCTGCTGTTTCATTGCCGCTGACTAGTATCAGCAAGCGTGATGCATAAGGTGCTAACGTGACCCCTAAATTGTAAGCAACGATCGAGACGATCGTGCCAAACTTAGCTTCCGCTTCACCACCAGTCGTCAGCAAGTGGGTGAAAAAAGGCATGATGTTGCGAAAGGCAAAGCCTAGTAGTAGAGAACAACCCAAGAGCAGCCCCACCGTCTGCAAGGGATACGTCAAATAGATGCTGCTTCCTGCAAGCAATGCCGCAATGGGTAGCAACCAGCGATGTAGGCGGCTATATATCAAGCCAAAGGCATTGCCTGCGATAAATGCCCCCGTCGCAATGGCGGCGATCATGTTACTGCCATCGGTCGCATCACCGATTCCTTTTTCCAACAACAACGGGGTGATCTGCAGATTGTAGTTGATAAACAAGATAACGATTAGAAACAAGAGCACCCCCAAAACAAATGACTTTTGTTTCCGTTCTTTTGAAACCGTCACGTTCGCTATCAGAGCCGCATCAGTGTTCGCTTTTGTTTCGTTGGGAATAAACACCTGAACAAAAAAGAGACTGATCAAGGCAAAGCCATAAACGAAGAAAGAGATCTCCCAACTGATCTTCACTAGCTGCCCTACCAGCAAAGTCATAAAGATACCGCCTAAACCACCGACGGCACTTTCTAACCCAAGAGCCTTGGCTTTCTTTTGCGGCTCATTTTGAAACAACAAACTAATCATTTGAATCGCCAAACGATTGAATAAGCCGATCCCAAAGCCAAGAATCGCGCGCGAAAGAAACAAGACGGGAAAGCTCCCCTGATACCATGCCGGCAGCGTGCCAAAAATCGCCACAATGACCAAGCCGGTGACCATCGTGTATTTTTTACCGATCCTTTTTTCGATCATGCTGGTAGTAAAAATCCCCAGCAAAAGAAACAATGACGGAATCGTGGTCAGTAACCCGACGTAGACCGCATCTACTTCTGGAAAGCTTGCCGCAATCGCTGGAACATTGGCAGAAATCGCCGGTGCCGAATAGACGACCATTGCCACCGACAACAGTGCCAGCAACTTCATTGAAAAAAATTTCATAGTTACCCCTTTTCTTTTTACAAAATACTATTTTTGTTTCTCTGAGCTCAACCGGATAAGACACCAAAGCAATCTTTTC
>Ga0160505_101425_pt1 | contig 11323 bp, 9 predicted proteins | sample DIDeMG_FD_108225 | JGI IMG/M metagenome (GOLD analysis project Ga0160505, IMG submission 108225) | Enriched chicken feces microbial communities from UW Madison campus, WI, USA - DID2874_E49_Stillage MG | ecosystem: Host-associated > Birds > Digestive system > Large intestine > Fecal ...
ACCTCACCATGACCCCCGGCCATCAGCACCAACCGTCGGCTTGTGGATTTCCCAGGATTACTGGAACAGGCGCTTCGTAACGCAGATCACTCCAGCTCATTATATTCCTTGGGAATGGCGTGGGGTGACACGTGACAAGAAGGGCGTCGGGAGCAGAAACCATCCAGATCGCGGTCAGCGATAGCTAACCATCAAAAAGTAGTCCTTGGAAAGGCTGCGACTCCTTCCTCGGACGTCGTCGTGCTCGCACGCTGAGTCGAACAGCGGTCAGCTCGGAGTTGGTCGACAGGCGCCACAACGAACGGTGATAACCACCTACACTATACGAGCCACGAAAGTGGCGTTTGCGGGCCGATTTCGGTGCGCTCGTGGTGCCACCCCCGACGGAGAGGGGACCGTCTCTTCCTCAGGAAGAAACCTAGAGGGGAGACACATGAGCTGGATATCACACCGTTTGGCTTCGATGGCTGTAACAGTGCCCAGAACTGAACTCTGCTATCTCGCTTGAAGCGGTCCCGGTTGGTGCCGCTACATCGGCGTTGTGAGTGAAAACAGCCTGCTTTGGGACCTGTTCCCTGTAGCGATGCTATCAGGCGCGTCACACAGAGTGTACTCGGCTTACGTGGCCACGCCACTCAGGCGGAGGCTAGTCGTATGGGCGTGTAGCTCAGTTGGTAGAGCGTTCCATTCGCAAGTGCAGTGTCGACCTGACGCATCACAAAGCAATTGGAAAGGTCTTTGGTTCAATTCCTAACTCGTCCAAGATATCCTTGAGAGCTTCAGCTCTCCTTTTTATAAAGGGTGAGATGGACCCACTGGATTTCAACTGCTGTTTAGCAGTTAGAATGAACGGTATGCCGGCGATGATCGACGATCGGCGACAGTGGCAATCGGATGTCATTTACTGTTCCTCTGTAAATGAGGGCTGCCTGCCACATCTATCAAATATACCATCAACTTCTGACAGTCCTTTATCTACCGGCACCTAGTTCCACCCAACCCGTCCTGGGTACTCCTATACCTGTCGGATGTCGCTGAACAGTCCGGCGAGCCGCGGAGTGGCGCCCAGGACGATCAGCATCTCAGGGCGTGTAGCTCAGTTGGTAGAGCGTGTCATTAGCATTACGTAAGACTATTTGACAAGGTCTTTGGTTCGATTCCTAACTCGTCCAGGCCCATCTCGAGAGAGATGGACAATGCTTTTTGGATAGTAGCGAGTCTGGAGACAAGCGAGTGGATGCTGGTTGCCTGATGTCAGCCACTCTGGCCATCTGGAATGTGTGGATCAAAGGACGTGACGATTGGGCGTCACGGATCGGCGTCCCGACGATCCCCGGGACGCAAGTGCCACATTCCGGCTGCCACCCTGTTGGAGCCGCATTCCCACTGTGACTCTCTTGGCACGAGACCCACGAGAGAAGCTTTGAGGTGGTATTGTTCGGGGAATTCCGAACCACGTTCCTTGTTCACTCGGCTCATCACGACTTCCACCGGCTGCAAGTCCTCGGTGGCGCTCAGCGGGGACCTCGAAAACAAGCCCGACGTTGCGGCGAGGCCATACCCCTGGTTCCCACGAGTAAGACAGGAAAGGGCTTGATGGTGGTGCACATATCACGCACGCTATACCTCTTCGTCAAGGAGATAACAGGAACGCGTTCAGCTTATCAGTGGTAGCTGCAACCGTTCCTGAGTTCAGCTGTGTGCTAAGTGCGTCGCTCAAGACCGACCATGCGACTTGCGCCACTGCTCGGCCATGTGCAGGCGGATATAGGGAAAAGCATACGGAAATACGGATAGGAGCTTAGGGGATGTGCGGTGATGTGGACGTGTGCCTTAGCTGATACCTGCGCCAAGCGAGCCAAGCAGGCCACAGCGCGCTTGCAACGAGCTGCGAGCGCATGTCGCTGTTCCTGTCGTATAGCTCCGGATAGCAGGGACGAGGATAATGCCGAACAAGGGAGTGGCGTTGAACGTACGTGGTCTCCCAGATCCGACAGTCTTGAGCTGGTCTGGTGGCTTGTGGCGCCGACCACGAGGCTCTCCCAGTCTTTCCGCCTTGGCATGCGGCGTGGCCTGTCAGAGGTTAGTACCTTTCTGTCTGATATCCACGCAGCAACTTGGATCTCTCTGAGAGGCTCATGCTCAGCGTCCTACTCTTTTGGGTTTGGATGCAGATCCAACAGCCGTGAGAGAGTACATCGTCGTCATCTAATTGATTCTGACTTTAAACATTTCGCCACACAATGTGGAATCTGAAAAATTCCTGTAGTTCTATTCTGTGAGCATGATCTGCTGACCCAGTTTGGCTATGGTATTCGCACCTGGAACTGTTCCCGAGCGCCTCGCTCCAAATCGAATGCGGATGGTGGAACAATCAACAGCGACGACCAGCTGTATGACAGGGAGTCGTGGCTGTGCGTCAGCGAATTGACCGCAGCTACCAATGAGCTCAGGTAGGTGAGGAGGGTGGGACAAGGTTGACGCCGCCAGACACACTAGTGAGATTTAGAAGCGCGCAAGCGGATCCACAAGGGCCTAGACCAGTTCCGTACGGTGGAGGCTTTGCAGGGAAGTGTGGCAAAGATGATGTATCCTGCAGTACGTACCGCGCGCCGACCTTCCCGACGCTATCGATAAGCGACGTGAGTTGTTGAATTCTACCATGCGTTTGCCTCATGCCATGCCTCATGGCTCTCGCAGCCATTCCCAAGTCATGTCGACCCCATGTCCCAAAACGTAAAGTAGTCACACAGACAGCTCTTCCCGCCGGGCTAGCGCTTCCCGAGGGCGCGCTCCTGCACTGCATCCGACATGGTTTTGTCAGAGCACGTCACCATTCCTGCACGCCACACGCTAGCATGTTCGCAGACAGAATATAAGGCCCTCGAACGATAAACGTCTGTCTGAGAACACCGCGGAGTTGCCGGCGACGCCCTCAACTCACGCGTGGAATGTCGATGGGTCCCGCGTCCCTTCCGGGAACAGCGAGTAACCCACATGTAACGAACGATGTGGGGCGAAGCTCCGGCAACAGTCAACGGCACTGTGTGAGCTGTCCACAAATTCCACAACATTGCCAAGACTACCTATCGCATGATAAAAAAGTACGTGGAATTCACGCTCCAGTAGAGCCTGCGAGACGCCACTGTGGCTGTCTGTCACGTTAATTATGGAATCATCCATTCCAAGACTATCCATTCTGTCGTACTCCAACATAATGGCCCATTGCGCACCATTTCAATGAACTGCGGAACCCATTCCTCATACCACCAAAACCCATTTTCAAGTGTGGAATGCTTCAAGGTACGGCAAGAGAGTGTGGCTCCACAGCCTCGTTCTAGACCCCCACTGATCCATTCTGCCGCCACATTGACGCAAAAGCGGGGGACGTCCAACTTCGTAAACGTGGCGTATACCGTGGAACGCGATACAGGCAGCGAACAGCCGGTTCGGCGATCATACATGACTCCGAAACCCGTACACTCGTTGTCAGCAAGACAGTGAGGGGTACACTTGGCGACTTGGCCTGTGATAATAAAATATAATATAATAAAATACCAGAAAATCAGGGAAAATAGGAAAAATCCCCGTGAACAATTTCCGAGAGGAACAATCGAATGAACTTTGCCTGCACCTCAACGAAGAGTTCTCGCCAGCAGTTTTAGAAGAGGATCGTGAGTGACTCTGCATTGAACCTCCCGAGAGACCCATCGCGGTAAGGATCATTATTGAGAGGACACAACAACTTGGAAAGTGAGTTGCCGCGCCAAAAAGGCACCTAGCCCATTGCCAAGGTCTCGATCACCCTTTTTTCGGGTTCTGGAATCGACACGGTGATGTGGCGTGACCACGAACACCCTCCACCGCGTTGAGATCTGGCCTTCCCGAGCATTGGCATCACAGAGCCGGAAATGGGTCCTCCACGTGTCCTTGTTCCGCTGGGAACGGTGGGCCCAAGAAAATGGTAGCTTTTCCGGGCGTGGATACCAAGTCCGAGACAGCCACTTACATCTGACCCTCGACTCCTTTGTGGCTCACTACGGTGACTCGTGCAACCAATAGTACGTTTCTATGGATTTACCGCCAATCCGTCTCAGGATTGCTCGGTCTCCGGTGTTCCCTCTGACAATTCAATGCAGATCCCATTCGCCGAGAAGCTATGGGCAGAATGGGATCGACGGCATTCGGTTCTAGTTTCATCGCGGACAAGGCTCGGAGACAACCCGGCGACGGGTGTCCCACCTTTCGATCATGCGCGATCGCTCTCCACAGCTAGGCTGAATAAGTGAGGCAAGTGTCACTGTGATGCATGATGCGTTGCTTTTGGGCAGACCCTCTGGGGACGACTGAGCTTCCCGTTCATGTGCGAAACACTGTATGAGTCCCATTTTGGGCTCGATCTTGGTGGTTCACAACTGATTCAAATTCGGAGATCTATTGCCCTCCGCGGGTCCAGGCCATCCATAGCAGCTTCGAAAGCCAGTGAGATGTCCGTGTTTAAGTCACATCGCTCACGAGACCAAAAAGTCTGCTTGCGCGAATCCATTGCGAGAGACCTGGTGTTTGGTAGTCCAGATCGACATGGTGGTGGTCTCGATCGATGAGTGGGGGGGCGGTGTGTGAGACACTGGGCGATCATTGCAGGACCATGAGACGGTCAGCTGGAGCGGAAATCCTCCGTAATGGAAAGGGTACAGATGCATCCAGCTGCCACGTATAATACTGCGTTCGCGGTTGTACGTATTATGCTTGACCTATACCTGACCCGTGTGTTGGTAACCGATGACGCACTCTAGACCCAACGATCTGGCCCGCACTTGAGGAGTTTTAACTTGACGGGAAATGTTGCGGACCCGTAGAGCCCGTAGATGGCACGTAATAGTGTAAATCATCGATCATACGAACACCCCTATCTTCTTGCCCCAGACCTCGGAATCGTCGGAAGAGCCAATGATGTTCCATTGTTCCAATGTTCCCACTGTTCCGTTATGTAACGCTGCCCTTTGGAGTGCGTACCAAACAGTTGGAACCAGGGAGGAGGACGTGCCGAGAGGCCATGTTGATGGCCGGCATCTTTAGGACAGGTCGGCCTCTCCGGGTCCGTCATGCCGGCATGTGATCGATGCTTGTGCTCGGTCCGAAGCGCTCAGTCACTACAACAACACTCGAAGAACCCATCCCTCAATGACCCCGGAGATGCCGTTATGTTTGAGTTGCGGACGGTACGTGTTCTTTGCTAGCATGTGCGCCCCTGCGTGACAGACGATTGCGTCAACAACACTTCCTGTAATGTCTTGAGCACCAGAGAAGGGAAGAGGATGTACGCACAGCTGTCCAGCACGTCCCCTCAGGACTCGGGCCGCTTCTATCCAAACAACGCGTCCACATTCATAAATGAAAACGGGAGACTACGGCAGCTAACCATGTTGTAAACAATTGTTGACAAGCTTCCCCACTCGACCAGGCAGGTCTGGACATCGATAGTCGATTCATGAAGCGTGACTAGCTTACGAGTTCCAAGTCATGTGGGAGCCCGTCCATCTTTTGGGGCATTTCATGTCATGATGCAACAGCAACAGAGGGTCTTCTGGTGTGTCTCAATTACAGTTTGGTAGTCGGCGCTACGGGGCACCAGATGCAGTCGACCACTGATTAGTAGCATTCATCCAGTGTAAGGTCCCAACATGTAATGCATGCATAAAAGAACAGAAAGCAAAATGTGCGTTACATCCGCTGCATACCAGTGACATGGCTAGAGGAGTAGTGTGGCACGCGCGGTGTTACATGTCACCCACCTTTACGTCCATCAGAGTGAACAAGCGCTGGAAGCGCCACAGTAAGAATTGGAAACAATGCAATAAAGACCGGGAACACTAAATTGTGGATCTGCGAAGTCCGACCAGCCATCCGCGGTCTCCTTGGTCTTCGGCGCATGCAGTGCTCTTGGCAGCGGAAGCAACGGCTGCGAGATGCCAAACACATCATCTGCAGAATGCTTGGGGTGACTGACGCCGGCGGATCGGGATTGGCGAGACGCTACATCCGAGGCGGGCAAATCCAAGAGTGCGGACGGCGCGGAGGTGTGACGCGGAGGCGATGAAGATGACCGAAACGGATAGTAATTAACTAGGAAGACTTAGCCCGTCACGCCGTGATCGAAACTTTGGAACAAACAAGGTTTTTGGACAGAGCGTGTCGGAACACTGCTGTCATCAGGAATCCACAGAACGGGAATCAGCAAACCCTCCCGGCCGCACTGCCGCGTTGTGCTATGGCGCTGCAGCCAGATTGATAAAATGCGCAGCATGCAGCCTACAGGGTAGTATGCACGCGCCCACTGGAGCTATCGGACTGTGCGCCGCATACAGCGTGGAAAGATGTGATGTGGAGTTTCCTGGTCGCACTTGCACGACTCTAGGTTTCGCCTGCCCTCGAGTGAACCTGACCTACGAGCTACTGATGATGTGCAACCCTTCCAAACCCCCGAGCTCTAAATCCGGAGACGCAAGCCACCTCCGAATCCACGGATCGCCCATAGGAAACCAAACAAGGTTTTTTTTCTTCTAGGATGAGTGACTGGTGCAACAGTTGGGGGAGGAGTATGACCTGAATAGGAAGTCTGGCAGAACAAGTCCTCGGCCGCAGGTAAACACGAGCAGTCGCACTAGCGGCCGCGGTGTGATCGTCCAGGAGGCGCTAACTCCTGGCTAAGGCCTGGTTTACGGCTTAGCACAGCCAGTGACATCACCCGCCATGGTTTTTCCATTCAGTCGTGTCTCGCTCACAGCGTCCACCGCGTCCAACTGAGAAGGCTGGAAATGAAATCAATAAAAGTGTAAACAACTTCGGGACAGGTCTGGAGGTCTGGCACATAGCCTCTACGCTCCTTGTACGCCGCCTGCCGCACCCGCAAAGTCACCCGAAGCTCGGAGTGCCGTCATGACTATCACTCTTCATGTCAGTATGCCTCGTACCTGCCGAGTAGTGCCGGATATAGGTACATGGTGGTCTATCTAGGCGTCACTGGCTGGGTCTACTGTAGTCGGCGACGACATGCCGAGACTAGCAGGATACGGCCGAATCGCAGGTGTGAGACCTGTCCAGCCAGTAGCCGAAAGATGGCGTCTCTAGCGCGGAGGCGGCGGCGGCACCGAGCTTGTTCACTCGGCGCCCTTGCGCACCTCAGCCAAAGCTTCCTTGAGGCGCTGGCGGATCTTGCTCACGAGCGCATCTTCATCCTTAGAGGGCGGAGGCTACAGTGTCAATAAGCATTATACGGGAGACTTGACTTGGCTGCAGTGTCGATCAAACGGGGCAAGCCATGACGTCCAGGCTAGCGTTCCACCAATGCCAAGATGCAGGGTTGAAGTGCGGTCACAGGCTCGGTCTCCCTTGGCCCCCTTAAGCCAAGGACAGGTGGAACCTCTTGGTATCACGCCATTTGCCCTCCCCCATGCCGTGCGTGCCGCACCGTCTGGTTTTATCGTTGGGAATATGGGTCTCTTGGTTCTGGCGCTATCCCCAACTGCTGGCCGCATGGATGATATCGGGAATGCCGTGGAAGGCAAGGGAGAGGAGAACTCACGAGCTGGTCGAGGAGATACCTGCAAAGGTGAGCCATGTGGCCGATATCCCGGTTCCCGTCGTAATCGTTCTAAACTCACTCAATCTCATCAATCGTCTGCAGCGTCGATTTCCGGTGGGTAGGTTCGGAATAGGCGCAAACCCAGCGTCATCAATATCGATAGCAGCCAAGCACCCGAGACGAATCATATTACAGTTGGTCAATTAAAGTGGGATCGACACAAGAGTTTGGATCCCGACGCGGCGACGTAAACCCGATATTGCGGTTGTTGGGTGGGGTAGCGTCGTGTTGAGACACAGGGCAGGAACAGCGCGCGAGACGAGCCGGAGGAAGCACATGGACACCGTGGATGGTCAGACAATGCAGTCTCTGTCAGCTCCTTGTGTCTTGTGATCTTCAAAGCTAGAGCTCGGTGGTATTGATCGGACGGGCAGCAAACGCCGCCGTTCAATGCACCAAGCTAAACGGATCCACCAGCCGAAACGAGTAACATACCAAAACGACTGGAATTCTGTGGTACGTCAGCATGATCTCCCAGGAGTGCACGCATCCAGTGCACATGATATTGACTCGGATGGTCTTGTCTTACCTGTTCATGGCGTTGAAAGAGAATGGGCGTGTGGATGAATGCAAAGTACGGAAGTGGAAGTGACGTCTACGTGGAGTTGGAGATGTGGGAAGATTCAAGCATCGGAGATGGCCATGTCACCGTGGAAAGGGCTGCTCCGACCGAACCTTGTCGCCCACACAAGCGAGCCAACACATTGCCGTCAGCATGCCGTCAAACGCGCGGACCAACCTTGACGTTAATGGGTCATGCAGCTCTTATCGGTTGCTTATCAGTGTTTGCGTTTGTGCTTGTTCAAGTCAGTCAGATGCTAGATAAAAATGCAGCCGTTGCCAGTGCAGTGCAGTGCGTACGTGTATCGCATGGCATCTACATGGTGATGGTGATGGCGGTGGTGGTGAAGGTGCTCTATATGCATGTCTACAACAACATGATCCCAAAAGGAGGAATGAAGAAAAAAATGAAGCAAAGAAGAAAATGGTACGCGCTCCAGAGTGTGTAAAAGGTAGCGTTCAGTGGAATCCAGTCCAGTCCCCTACTCGTGTGTATCGGTATGTAAAATGTGTGTCTGTGTTCTTGTTGCGGTGTGAAATGAAGGTCGTGTATAAGGTCGTTTCGTGTTCAACAGTCTCTTAGTATGCTGTTCGCCGAGAAACCATCTGCGCCTGGCGAAGACCAAGCTTCTTCCAGACTGGCGATGCGTTGGGAGGAGGAGTACCAGCGGCCATGTGGTCATCCGTGTATACCTTGTGGACCGCGGTGTTGGGCGCCTGGGGCTCGTCGACGCGCCAGATCTCGGGCGTGCCGCCGTTCTCAATGGTCGAACATGATGAGCACGAGGAGCATGTGGATGCTCCCGAGTCGCGACGGAGAAGTCCGGGAGTGGCCTCGTCGAGGTGGAGACGGGAGAATGAGTGAAGAGGGGAAGGAGCGTGAGCTGCATGCGGCTGGTGTGATGCGGCCGCGAGGTGGTGGGCGTGAATCGTCTGGGCGTGGTGCTGGATGCTGAAGTAGTCTCCGCTGGGTGACGACTTGTCCGAGACAGGTGGCGTGGGAAGTGCCTTGGCGGGTGCTGTGGCGAGGGCCGGGCCTGCACGACGGATAGTGTCGGTGGAGTAGGAACGGGGAGGGATAGGGAGACGGGATGAGGAAGGGAGGCAAACCGTTGTAGGCTTTGAGGGAGGAGTAAGGGGTGGAGAAAGGGGTCCAAGGGCAGGCGAGGCCATTGCGGCACGAGCAGCAACCATACGGCTGCGCTGAGCTGCCCAGAAGGGTTGAAGGTGAGTCGCCAGGGCAGGCTCATCGACTCGGAGATCATAGTCGAGAATGTAGAGAAGCTGCTTCTCCATGAGGTTGACCTCGGCAAGAGAGAAGAAGCGAGCGTAGCGCTGCCAGTGCATGTTCTTCGGGGACGAGTCGTTGAGGTACTTTGCGGCGCAAATGAGGACGGCGAGGAAGACACGATGCCGAGTGCACTTCATGCCGTGGGCGACTGGAGGGAGACGCTCCTTGAGACGGTTGAGGTAGACAAGAACGACGGACAGCGTAGGCATCTGCACGTTGGACTGGACAACTAGTCCACGAATGAAGTCGGAGAGGGAGGGGAGCTCGTCGAAGGACCCCTTGGGGGGCAATGGTGCCTCCCACCAACGCGAACCAGTACTCCGCCCGGAACGAGGGGAGCCTGGTGGTGATGGGAGCTCATCCTCGATACGGATGACAGACTCGCACTTGTCCGCAACGAAGTCTGAAAGGGGTTAGTTGCTGATCACATACACCGTGCGGGGATCTGTGTGTACAATGATCGTCATTGTACAAATGCGGTAACTTACCAAAGAACTCTGGCTGGACCTTGTTCTTGAGCGAGTGAACCACTGCTGGGTCGTGAGTGGAGAGGGGGAGGAGAGATGCGGGGTGGGTGGGGTCGCGAGGGCGGTAGGACATGATGGCGAGTGGTGGTGAGAAGAGGAGACAAGAGGGGAGGGGAAGTTATGGAAAGGGGAGAGTGAGATGGGGGTGGTGGGTGGTAACTTGTTGTGTGGTGTCTGCTATATGGTAGTCGCCTAATACGAGGAACGTGTGGACGGAGGTGAAGATCTTTGCTTGCGGTCCGTTATGATTAAGATTAAGCCGTCACCAGGACGTTGCCAGCACGATCGAAGGGGGTGGTTGAGGTGATGTGATGATGCGATGAGGAGTTGATGAGAACGTTGCGATGAGAACAGGTGGATAGGTTTGTTTAAAGATGAGCAGGGGCAAGGGCTGGCATGCAGGCGGCGTCGAGGATAAGGTGAAGGGCTCGCAAGGCTAGCCTGGAGGTGTCGATCGGCCAGGATGAGGTTGTGTGGAGGGGTTGAAGGTCATCTGCGCATCTTGACCATTGATATTATATGTAAGGTGTCTGTCTTTGCAGCGACTGATCCTTTCGTCCAGCCGAGATCAGGGGCCATGCAGATACATGCAAGGACACGACAGGCACATGAGCAGAGTCTATCGATACCGACCGAGCCGTCAGGTCATCTGCAGGCAGGTCACCCTGCTGACAGGTGCAGCAAGTGAGATGCCCGCAGTTATGCCTCGATCCACCAGTTTCCTTGAACTGGACCTTGCAGAGTGGTACAGGTAAATTGTATCTGACCTGGATCAAGTCCAGGATCCTGCAGTTGGGGGTCCTGCGCACTCCCGCGCGGCGCGCCAGCGACGCCATCACTTCATACCCGAACCCGCAGGTGCTTGCTTAGCTCGCTTACGTCCTTGTCTTTCCCACTTGTGTCTTCCATTTTGTTCTTCTCTTCTGTCTTGTTAATTTTTGAGACTAATGTCATGCCCCGATATCCCAACCTGTGCTCTTTGGTCTGTAGCCTGCTGGGTTTCCTCCTTGCAATGCAGGAGAGCGGCAGAGGATAGTCATGTTCGGAAGGTTGGGACCAAATGTCAGGGTCAAAGGGCAAACCAACCACGAATGGAATTAGACCAGAGGTTTAGAGCCATAGCAAGGCACATGGTCCGGACGGACAAGACATCACCTCCAGGATTCAAGGCAAGTCAAGTGAATGAGTGAGATGCGGGTATGTACGCAGCCTTGCAGTTTTTTTTTTTTTTTTCACTTTTTTTTTTACTGTTTTTTTCTTTCTGACTTCCCTTCCTCTTTCTTTCCCTTTTTCCTTTGG
>Ga0160505_101428_pt1 | contig 11308 bp, 11 predicted proteins | sample DIDeMG_FD_108225 | JGI IMG/M metagenome (GOLD analysis project Ga0160505, IMG submission 108225) | Enriched chicken feces microbial communities from UW Madison campus, WI, USA - DID2874_E49_Stillage MG | ecosystem: Host-associated > Birds > Digestive system > Large intestine > Fecal ...
ATTGTTGTTGTTGTCGTCGGTAAGTTTTGTTTTGTAAGCACACGCGCACGGAAAAGGTTTGGGTGAGTCAACTGGGCCTCCACATTGCGGTCAGAGTGGAGGGTGGAGGTTGCGATCAGAGTGCCGACTGGAGTGGCGAGATGGTTCGTTGACATTTCTATCTGCAGTGCGTAGCAGTGCGGAGCAGCTCGCGGACGATAAGGTGAGCAGACTAACAAAGTATATACAGATAGTCGACGCAATGAAAGCATGCATGTATATCCTCCCCACTCCTGGGTCAACAAACCATGCTGTCAAACCAAGCCTGCGCAAGGCGCCCCCAAGACCAAGGTATCGCGTGCCTGCTTGATGCCCTCTTGATCTCCACCCTGCTGCCCGCTTGCCCAAATAATTGGAACACGACCAAGACACGAGCAAAGAACCACATGACAAATGAAGACAAGGATACAAGAACAATGGGCAGCCAACAAGGTGGCGTGGCGATCCGGCCCGACGGTCCAAGGCGAGACTGCGAGACCGCGAGACCCAGATCCAGAAACGTGCAGCCGTTGGCGCCAAGCGGCGCGCGCCAAGGGGAAGAGACACGACATTCGGGTGAAATGGATGATACATACTTAGGGTGGGGGCAATAGGGAAGCCGGCTGTTCTTCTTCGTCCCCGCTCTATTGTGTCTTTTGACCACCGTGTCGTGTTCCCGTGACATGGCTTACAATTGGTTTCAGCGCTGTGGGAGCACGACTTGGATCTGGGTTCAGCGATGTGCTGTGATGGTCGACAGTCGAGACGATGAGCACGGCTCGTGATATCGATAGGTTTTAGAGTTCAAATACGGACCAATGTGTGGAAGCTTCGGATTTTGATCTTGCATCCCGAGCGGGAGAGTGAATTCTGCGGCCATGTGCGGCTCTGCGCAGTTGCTGCTGCTGCACGCTGCTGCACGCTGCGAGTGCCCAAAAGAGGTTGGATCCAAACGCATCCCAGGAGCGCAGGAACAAAAGCAAGGGAATCGCAGGGAAATCGCGCGCGCATGGGCGCATCCTCCCAGTTACCAAGATTGGGAACCCTGGGCGCTGTCTCGCTCGGTCTCTGGTCTCTGAAAGTTGACGTTGGGAAACGATACCGAGACAGAGACAGAGACACGTCGTGCATACGCGCCGCGAGCGCGTGGGCGTGCATCGTGCTGCTCATCACATCTGCGTCCCGTCACTCCCTCTTTATTTCTAAGCATCCTCCTCCCTCCACAATACTGCTCGACCTCGTTCTGGATAGGACCAAAGACGGCAATATCGCGTGCCTACCCCCTTCGGTCCCCGACACTCCCGTTCCTTAGGATCCTGCCCCTGGCTCAGTGACATCCACCCACCCACAAAGGACGATTCTTTATCCTGCGCATCTCCCATCTCTCGTCTCTCGTCTCTCATCTGCTCTTTTCTCTTCGTCACCGTCCTTGTCGCTCGACTATCTCCGCGCCTGACGACTCTCACAACATACGCTCGTATAAACGATGGCCCGAATCGCTGCCACCCTCCTCCTCGCAGCCGCGCTCGCGTTCGCGCACGGCGACCACGGCGAGAATGTCGACCCCGCTGCCGGGTTTGCAGAGAGGCATGTGCGTACCCCCTTTCCTTTATTGTTGATGTGTTGTGGGCGATCAGCTGTGAACGGACCATGGTCGTACCGCGCTCGTGATGTTGGCTCGCCGGAACGTCGGAGCATGCATCTTTGAGCCTCACGAGCTGCAACGCCGACAACGACAGCCATTGAATGACATTCCTCACTCAGTCTCTTGGACCACGCTGACAACAGATGGCGGCCGAGCACCACATCGACTCGTTCGACCTCCCCGCCTTCTTCAAGCTGCACGACCTGAACATGGACGGCGTGTGGGACCGCGACGAGATTGCCGCCATCTACGGCCTGCGGCACCACAGCGTGACGGGCCGCAAGAGCAACCACTACGTCCCCGCCGACCTCGAGAACAAGATCGTGGCTGCTGTGCTGGAGAAGCTGGACAAGGACGGAGATGGTGAGTGCGGCGTGCGGGGTGTTCGGCGCGAATCGTTCGGTATTGGTGGTGTGGGGACGCATTTCTGAGGATTTCTGCCGATCGCTGCGCACACGGAATCCGCGGCCCGCACTGTCCACCGGTTGGGACGCGCTCCCTGCTGTTCCCCGAGCTCCACACGACTCTTTGGCTGACGATGCAGGCAAGGTCTCGATGGACGAGTACGTCTCTGCTGGTCCCAACTCGCTCCCCGTGTTCAGCGAGCACAAGGACCTCGGCCACCACTACGACGAGGAGTCCGAGTAGTGAGTTTAAAGCACCAAGTGTTTTTTTTTTTTTTTTTTCTGACAGAAGCTTCCTCCACCACGAGGAGCTCTACCACAATACGCCCGAGACGCAGACGGACGAGTCGTACACTCACCCCGAGGGTAAGTTTGTTCCAAGAGATGTGGCTGACATGCGCAGACATTGAGCACTTCAAGCGTGAGTCCGAGAAGTGAACGAGGAGCAACGTATTGTCTCAAGCCGACATGGCGGATCAGAGGCAACGCTTGCTGCCAGCGTCATACGGCTCTCGGTTTGAGACCTGTACTAACAGCTCCCAGACCACGCACGCATCGAGGCCGAGGAGGACGCGCGTCAACGCATCTTCGAGGGTCTCCCTCCGAACGCCGACCTCTCGGAGGACCACAAGGCGCCCGAGGACCCGCTAGCGCACCACGAGCACGCGGAGAACGAGGGCCCCGCGGCCGTCGCGGAGAACGGCGAGGTGATCCCCGAGGAATCGCGCGCCGAGCGGGCAGCCCGCGCTGCTCGCAGGGCCCAGCCTAACCGCATCGTCGTCGACCAGTCGACCGAGGCGACGAGCAGGCACAGGCACAGGCATAACCCCGAAGAGCGCCTCCGCCCGGATGCTCCTTACAGTGAGTACAAGCTGTCTTGATACGTTTGTGGAGCTTGCTGACATTTCGCAGAGTACAAGTACGAGTCTACGCGCATGATTCAGAAATCGCTGACCGGCAGGATGCGCGGCGGCCTGCGTGCCGACGAGTTCTAGGCCGACGAGCGAGGAGAGGCAAGCGCCGCCCGTCTCTGGGCGGGTCGAGACCGCGGTTATCAGAGGTCATTGTTCGAGACGGGAAGTAGAATACAGATACAGGTACAAGCAAATACACCCACAACACATATACACCACACACGAGCGATTGCATTCGTGTCATCAGAGTCGCATCTCATTAGTTTGGATGATGTAGGCCTAGTCTATAGTATCCGAATGCAGGATATGTAGGAGAGTGTGGAGCTGGGGGATGGAGGCTGCCACGGACGTCGGAGTTCCCGGTTGCAAGGTGGGAGCGGACAACAAAGTGTCATGGCCGTCGTAGCGAGATTGCGTATCGTATATCGTTATCGCCGAGCGTAGTCATGAATCATGGCGGATGTGCCCATGGATAGTGGCTGTGATTGACGCCTGGGCGCCCAGTCGCTCGTCCATGGCAGGTCATCAACTAGGACGGAGGTCGCCCGACTCGTGCTGGTTTCTCACCGCCGGCCCCCCCTACACACGGGAATAAGGCTTAAAAGCCCAGGAAAGCAGCCACGGCGCAATGAGCTCTCCGGGCCCATTCTCCGGGAGGAGCCTGTTGCCGGCGATGCCCGCATCGAACCACGCATTGGTGGCAATACGGCCGGCGAAGAACATGGTCGTCCACGTCCACACGCGCCCGAGGGGTCCGCGGACGCGCTTGCCCGTGATGCGCTTTACAACAACTTCAGCGGCGCACCCCACACCGGTGAGGAAGAAGAAGGACGCAAGTGGGACGGGCGCGGGCACGGGGTTCATCGACAGCTCGCCGAGCGCGTGCAGGAGGCCCGAGTAGAAGAATGTGAGCGGGAACAGGGTGAATGGCGTATTTGGGAGGCGGAGGGCGGAGAGCGTTGCGGATGAGAGAATGATGAATTGGTGCTGTAACGTTAGAAAATGGACAAAAGCGTAAACTTACGCGGAACAGCTGGTGCCATCGCTTGCCCCAGAGATCGATCAAACTGTCGGCCTTCCACGGCGCATCGAACAGGTCGACATCCCACGAGCGGACCTCCCACAACCCCGTCGACAGCGTGAGCGCCGCCACGACGTGGAAGCCGCCCGAGAGAGCCTGCCAGATAACGATGGGCACGCAGCACTGCGTCCAGAACTCGACGAGGAACGGGTGCACGTCCCAGTCAAGCACGCCGGGGAGAACGCGGACGCCGGTCTGGGATACGAATTTGTGAAACAGCCCCGGCTGCGTCTGCGTCGCGGTCACCGCGAGCGTGTTCGGCCCCGTGCGCCGCAGGAGCGCGAGCAGCGTGTCGAGCACGACGTAGTGCACCAGTGCGTGTCCCGCGTGTCGTGCAATAGCCCCCGCGCGCGTCTTGGGGCGGTGCAGGTCCGAGTAGACGTACGCGTCGTGCTTGTGCGCACTGCCGTTCGCGATGCCATTCAGTTTCGCAGAGCCATTAGCGCTCCCATTCACCACCGCACTACCGTTCTGGGGGTGCACATGGCGATACCCATGCGCATGGTGGTGTTTCTTCCCGTGCCGCAAATGCCGCTCGACCTTGATATCGCGAATTGTCGCATTCGGCGCGCCAGCAGCCACATCGAGCCCCACGCTCCCCATCGAGATGAGCCGCGAGTTGAACCAGATATCCACGGCCGCGACGCACCGCCGCCGCCCGTACCGCATGTACGGGTCGTTGACATTGTCTTTAAGCAGCGCAAACTCGATGCTCTTGAGCGCGAGGTGGATCAGGACGATCGTGAACGCGTTGTTGAACGCGTTCAGCTCGGGGTCTGGGTGCCAGTGTCAGTGTCAGTGCTTTGCTGCTTTGCTGTAGATCGTAGAGTGGCGGGTGCACAGCCGCGGAATGTCGATCACGATCGTCGTTAAGTGTCCGAACGACGACGGCAACTATCGCCACTACACCCAAGCTTCTCTGCCGGCTCCCCGTGATTCTATTCCCGCAAGACACTCACTCGTGAACCGGAAACTCAACCATCCATGCACCAGCACCGCGATGCCTATCCCGCCAAGCGCGAGGCGTAGCCCCGGATGCGGCGTCTGGCCGACAAGAAGGTATGCCTGGAGGTAGAGCGGGATGAGCGGGAGGAGAGCGTACTGCGCCCAGCTGGCGAGCGAGCCCAGCGGCTGGGCAGCGAGTGCGGCGCGGTGCACCGGTTCGAGGATGCCGAACGGCGCATCGGCGGGTCGAGCGGCCATCGATGATAACTTTGCGGTCGCGGTCGTCGTTGTTGCTGTCGTTGTTGGTGTTGGTGTGGTGCCCTGCCCCGTCCGCTCGGACAGTGGAGGCGAGAAGCAAGGGTAGTCGCTGGCTTGGTAAGTCAGTCAAGGTCGAGGGCGATAGTGATGGAGTGTAATGTTGAACGCTCGAGCGGTGGAGTTGACGAGTCGCTTCTGTTCACTTCCGTCACGTTGGGTGGCCAAAGTCAGCAGTCACAAGCATCCAAGTGTGCATCATTGTCGAATTTTGTGGGGAGATTTTAATTTTGCGGAGCTGGCCGAACACTCTGATTCCACAGATTCCACAGTTCCACCACCAGATTACACCGATACACCGAAACGTGCACCGCAGCGTGCAAGCGTGCAAGCGTCGTCATCGCCGGCAGGCGTGTCTGACTTTTATCGTCATGCATGCTTACGACATGAGGTCATGTACCGAGCCTATTCGTTATCTGGGTAGCGACGAGCATTGGTCGTCAACGCTGCGACCGGGGAGGACCTGGAAGCTGATGGATATCTATGAGCAGCGACTACGAGTTCGAGTGTTATCGTCTGTCCAGCATTATCAATCGAGTTAGTTATCAGCATCCGAAGCGCCAAACTGGCACCAGACGTTTTCCGTTTCCCACGCCAAGTGTATTCAGTAATGTTTCTGGACCGGTCCGTGACGCGAGGCACACGTACGCGCACGCGCCGTACGCGCCGCGGCAGGAGGCGTCCGTTCCACTATTTATCTATCGGCAAATCCTTGTCTGGAGGGAGGAGGAGGCTGCGTATACGTATCGGATGAAAAAGTGCTCCGTATCTCGAGCAACTTTGTCCGCTGGAACAATGAATACACTTGTCGAATTGTCGTTTTGATCCGATGAACGTTGTCTCCCGATCGATGCTCATCACCAGCACCCAGCCGCCCACTGCTGTACCACAGGCTCCAGACTCAGAGGTCCCTTTGTGGATACGATCCCAAATCGGTTTCTACAGTCAAGTGCTGCATGCCTTGTCCTGGGTCTCTTTGGCCTTGACCGGCTACCCTCGACCAAAGGCGCACTCCGCTCGTCCTACATACAACCAGGAAGCGGAGCCGAGTAACCCTCATGTTCTTGACAAGGACACCCCAAAATCACATCAAGCAACTGCACCTACCTTTTCCTCGACGCTTTCCCAACATTTTCCCGTATGTCCTCGACTTGCCTCTTTCAAGATTGGCCCCTGTGACGTCTTGGGACCTTCGGCACTCGGTGGTGGCGTGCACTAATCCCCACCACGCGAGTTCCCTGTCCCGGGCTCTCGTTCTTGCTCCACGCTCCACACTCGTTGTCCGTCGCCCTGGCTCCTTCAGCCGGCACCTCCCCCTGATTCCTGGCCACCTGGCCTGTCGTATGCGTCGCCTCCTCTCTCGATCAACGGCTCGCCATCAAGCCAAGCAATTCTCCGCGCCGAGGGATAGGTTTTGGCGGTGGCGCTCGGCGCCTTGCGTCTTCTGGGACTTTGTGCTTGCTGCTGCTGACGGGCGGTGGTGGGTGTTCGGCTGGCTGGAGGCTCAGGCTGGAGACTGGGGCTGGGGCTGAGGCTTGACTCACTGCTTGCTTCCGCACCTTGCCTTACCCTGGTCTAAACTGCATTCCTGCATTCCTGTCTCCTTGTTTACCTATAATTGCCCAAACGTCAAACTGCACACTACCAAACGGGACATGCACCGTGTACGCTACAGTTGTGGAATGAAACCACCTGTGACCTGCGACCTGCGACCTGCGACCTGCGACCTGCGACCTGTGGCCTGGAATGAAAGACAACAAGAATGTCGCCTTTGCATCAAATCGCACTCTTGTCCAACTCGCCGACTGTCCGATCGTTCCTTTCGAGCCCTTGACCGAACCAGTGGGGTGGATGGAGACAATACATAGACACGCGACACGACCACTCGAGATATCGAGATTGATCCTCATCTGGACTGGAAGTATCGGTGAGTAGTCTAGCACGAGGACACGATTCGCGAGATGCGCGACAGCTTGCAGGCCGTCTACACGACCTGCTGAGCACAGACCATGCAGACCACCCACCTGCCCTCCACATGACGGACACGACCCCGCCGCGCCCAACCCCGTCCGTTATCCCAGGTCGTCGCAAATCGAGGCAAACGGGGGGTCTTTCTTTTTGATCTGAGACACTGCGCACCGTGCACCGTGCACAGTTTGCACGCGCTGGACGCCCTTTATCCTCCTGTTTCCAGGTCGTGGTTCCGGACGCCCAGTGTCCGCTGCCGCCCGCCTCCGCTCGATCCCTTTGTTCTGGCTGCTCGCGTCGTCGTGTCACCTGTCGTTGTCCTCTTTCCTTGTCTCCTTGTCTCGAGGAGCTATTGTCCTGCTTCTCTTCCCCATCTCCCCCTCTCCCCATCTCCCTCCACTCCTTCCCCCTCTTTTGTTCATCACCGTTCCTCCCCCCCACTCACTCCCACTCGTTTATCTCTAATCTAACGTGTACAGCTACGCGGGGCCCACACGTCCACAGTGCTGTAGCCTGATACCGTCCACACTCGTCCACACTCCACTCGACTGCCGATCGTTTTGCTAGTGTAACTCCCCCTCCCTCTGCCGCCGCCGCCGCCGCCGCTGCCTCCGTGTCTCGGCCTCGTTCCGACAGATCTGGTTGACGCCTCCGATTGCGACAGGAAGGGAAGTTCCTTTCTAGGATCTTGTTCTTGTTCGCACTCGCCCCGACGCTGTCTTCCGTATTGAGCACAGGAGCACGCGAAAGAATCAGCAGAGCGATCCAACGCGGTAATTGCCTGTTTCCGACCTCACTCCACCCTCGTTTGGCTTTGGAGCCATTGTCCCCGCCGTTGTCCGCCTCTCGTTCATCGCAGTCGGTCACATCACCTTTCTGCCCCATCACATTCCTTCGATTCCTTCTTTCCACTGGTGTTCGCTCGTCTGGGGAACACACAATCGCTTCCATCCATACACACTCTCACACGCGCCATAACGAGACTCCGACTGGCATCGACTTATCCTACAAGGAACACTCCTTTCCCAGCTACACTCCCTCCCAGTATACTAACACTACGCGATGCGTCTCCTAAGAGTGCGTACCCGCGGCCGAGGACTCACCTCTAACCGCAGGTGGCAGTGATGGGCGGCGGCGGCGTCGGCAAGAGCGCAATCACGATCCGGTTCATCAACGGCGCGTATGTGGAGGTCTACGATCCGACGAGTATGTCCACCGCAATTCTGAGGAACTCCGACTGACATGCGCTCCTTTCTTACGTCTCGCAGTCGAAGACTCGTACCGCAAGCAGTTTGAAGTCGACGGCCACCCGGTTCTCCTCGAGATCCTCGACACTGGTGCGTGTGCTGCGCCTGCGCGTACTGACATGTAGCCGGAATCGACCAGTACCTCTCCCTCAACGACATGTTCATTCGTGATTCGGATGGGTTTGTGCTCGTCTTCTCGTGAGTAGAGGAGCGAGTTAACCGGTGTTGTGGGCACGCTATGACCGGGAGCGCCATCGGGACTGCCGAGCACGACGGGCGTGTCGTGTCTTGGCGTCTTGGATGGCGTTCCGGCGCCACGAGCTGTCTTTGCCGGGGGACCGAACAGCCCACTAACGCGCGCAGGTTGGCACAGAAGGACTCGTTGCAAGAAGTCATCCGGACACACGAGAACATTACGCGAATCAAGCCGGAGGGCGAGCACGTGCCCATGGTCCTGGTTGGGAGTGAGTACCCCAGCGCCAACCGGCGTACGGCTTGCAATTCAGCCACGCTGACTCTGCAGACAAGTCAGATCTAGAGTTTGAGCGCGAGGTCGAGCACTCGGCGGGCAAACACCTCGGCAAGGAGTGGCGGTGCGAGTACATTGAGACGAGTGCGGTGAGTCGAGTTTGTCACGAGGTGCCGTACGCGCTTTCTATTCACCTCGTGCTTAGACTGCGTTACCCGCGGACTGGAAGCTCACACACAGCGCGATAACCTCAACATTGTGCCCGTGTTCGAGTCGGTGGTCCGCCAGCTCCGCAAGGGGAATCACGGGCGGCGGATCAAGGAGAAGACGAAGAAGAAGTGTATTATTTTGTGAGCGGGGAAGCGCGGTGTTGAGGAGAGGTAGTGAGGAGAGAGTACGGTAGGGAGAGTACATTAGGGAGAGTAAGAAGTCTGGGGGACGACGTCGGGGAAGAGCAAGTTTAGATAGCAGAGCGAGTCTCTTGGAGGTCACACCTTGGAGCAGGTAGTCGACGAGTTACAGCGTAGAGTCTTCTAGAGTTCGTGTAGCTAGAGGCGCGAGAATGCAGCAGTGCTCCTGCAACGTACAGTCAAGATGGATCAAGGATGCAATTTAGCCTATCTATTTAAGAAAAGAGTCTACGACGACTTGTTGGGACGGTCTGATTGTCAGCAACCACGCCCACTTCTTAGCTGTTGTACTCACTGACAAACCGCATGCTAATAAACTTGAGCACCTCATCGATAAAGATGACGGGAAGCGAGAGCCAGAGGACGGCGCGCCACTCCTCCCAGTTGAGGTACGTGACGCTGAAAATGTCGTGGAAGAAGGGGACGTAGAGAATGACAAAGTGGAGGCCCATCGAGAGCGCGATCGCGGCAATGAGGTACGGGTTGGTCCAGAGGGGCAGGACGAGCAGGCTCTCGTCCTCGGACAGCGAGTTGCACGCGTTGAACATTTCGATGACGACCAGGATTGTGAACGACATGGTGGACGCGGAGCGCGCGGCGGAGCCGGTGAACATACTGCAGTCGAGGTACGGGAATGCCGAGGCGCAGTTGTGGAAGTGGGTCTGACTGTCAGTTCTCATCGTGGAGTTTCAACTCACCAGCTCGTAGAAGGAAATCTGGGGTCCGCCAGAGTAGAACATGAACCACCACGCGTAGCCTGCCACCGTGGCCGCGCCGACATAGCAGCCAATGATGAGGTATCGGATAAAGAGCCAGCGACCGATGAGCGGGTCCTCGTTGGAGCGCGGGCGCGTCTTCATGATCTGCGTGTCGGCGCGGTTGAAGCTGAGCGAGACGGCGACAGCGCCGTCAGTCGCAAAGTTGATCCAGAGGAGTTGAACAGGGATGAGCGCCTCGGGCATGCCAAGCAGCACGGTCAGGAAGATGGAGACGACTTCACCAATGTTGGACGAGATGAGGTACCGGATAAACTGCTTGGTGTTGTTGTAGATCGTGCGGCCTTCCTCGACGGCCGACTCGATGATCGCAAAGTTGTCAGAGACGAGCACGAGGTCGGACGCCGCGCGCGCAACGTCCGTTCCGGAGCCCATGGCAATACCGATATCCGCCTTCTTGAGCGCCGGGGCGTCGTTGACGCCGTCGCCCGTCATGGCGACCACAAGATCGAGGGACTGGAGGAGGTCGACGAGGAGTGCCTTGTGGTTTGGCTCGGTGCGCGAGAACAGCGACGCGCGCTGCACGGCGGCGATCTGCTCGTCGCGCGTGAGCGCGTCCAGCTCGCGTCCGGTATAGCTCTTGCCAGTGAGATCCTCGTCAGGGCCAAACACGCCAATCTCGCGACAAATCGTCTCGGCCGTGTTCTTGTTGTCGCCAGTAATAACAATCGTGCGAATACCCGCTCCGCGGCACTTTGCAATCGCATCCCGGACCTCGGGGCGCGGGGGGTCCAGCATGCCGACAAGTCCGACAAAGACCATGTTCTGCTCGAACTTGATGTACTCCTCAGCGCGCTCAGTCTTGTAGTGCGAGACATTGCCGTCCGTCTCGTCGACGTATGCGAGCGCCAGGGTACGCAGGCCGCGGCGGCCGTACTCGACAAGGTAGCTTTCAACAAGGATGCGTACGGCGGGAGTAATAGGCGAAACACCAGTAGGGAGGAGGACGTACGAGCAGCGCTCGAGAATGGACTCGGGGGCACCCTTGACGAGAAGCGAGATGTCACCGCGGGGACCGCGCGTGAGGACCGACATGGACTTGCGGTCCCGTGAGAACTCAAACGTGAGCATGCGCTCAATCTTGTCGTCGTAGTGGTCGTTGACAGCCATAGTGCG
>Ga0160505_101429_pt1 | contig 11306 bp, 7 predicted proteins | sample DIDeMG_FD_108225 | JGI IMG/M metagenome (GOLD analysis project Ga0160505, IMG submission 108225) | Enriched chicken feces microbial communities from UW Madison campus, WI, USA - DID2874_E49_Stillage MG | ecosystem: Host-associated > Birds > Digestive system > Large intestine > Fecal ...
ACGCTGGCTGGTTTCATGTGGGGTAATCCGTTAACACCCTCTTTTCCCCCTTGGTTTTTTTTGGGAAAAAAAAATTAAACCGAAGCCACAAAAAAAAAAAAAAAAAAAAAAAAAAACCAAAATAGAATCTATCCGCTGTCGAATGTTTCCCCCTCTGCAATTTGTCTCAGAGCCTGTTTATAACTATCGCATTTATGATATAAATGACGGTTTTATTTTTTAACTACTCCTAAAGATAGTAACTGGAGTTGACGGTTTGTGCGGCTTAGTACATGTATCAAAGCGTTCTATAGAATGAGAATAAAATGCCTCTGCTTGTATTTCTTGTACGTATAGCTAGCACACTTTTTTTTTTTAAAGCAACTGTGTATTGATACGCCTAGAATCATCGGAATAAGTACCATTACCCAACAGTCTTGTAGGCGTTGCAATCATCTCTAAAACAATGTAAATGCACAACAACAATCTAAAGTGGCAAATATTGTTATCATAACTGTACAATTCCAGCTTCTGATTGCCATCCGATCTCGATTATTCAATCCTCAGTTGCTCTTGTACAAAGAATAAAGCCTAATTAAGTTTATTATGACATTAATATTTCCGGCTGTAGGAGTTGTAAATCGCTGTTTCTAATAATTCTCTCATTCTCTTCTTTTGAGTGTTTTGACTTTCTCTACTAAGTATCCGGCTTCCTTTGTACTTTATAGGTTGTTGCCCAAGTACAGTAGATAGTTGTGACTCTATCATAGATAATTTAGCCATTTCACTTAATATGTCTGATAGAGATGGCTGTGTAAGAAAATGGTCGTGGGATCTCTGTTCGCTCGGCTTACGCTCTCGAATTGAAGTCTGATGTTTTTCTAAGCCTCTTGGTTATGATAAATCTTTATCCTACAATCCAAAATCGATAAGGCGGAAATTTGAAGAGCTGATTGCTAATACAAGATATGATCCAGCAAGTAAATATAGATCATAATAACCCCTACAAGCATTGATTCTGTATCTAATAAATTCCAGTCTGAATTTTCGCTCTTCGTGTTACTAGGAATATCCAAGGGGTAATTCAATATCCGGTAAACAGTGGGCGATCTCATGTATCATTAGCAGATTCACAACGAAATTTTTATATTTAGAAATGCATGATTCAATCAAGTTCACTGAATTCTTCCCTCTACGCCACGCAGTCAACAGAAACAACAATCAATTTACAGACTCTAAGTACTTTTCAGGCCATCATTGAAAACTTTCCTGTTGTGAACAAGTGTTGAAACCCTCGGTAAAAATATCGTGTCTGCTAACCCCATAGTACCAAAACAGTAAGCCATTCACCATCCCTTGGACGGCCTTTGGTAAACTGTCATATGTCAAAAGAAAAAAAAAAGTCGTAAAGTTTAACCAATGTTGACTTCCTGGATTGTTACAAATTGCAACAATAAACAAAGCTTCTAGTAAAATCCAAACAAAACAGAGATACATTGGTTACTGAAGCTGTGGGTCGCAATTCTTTCAAGATATTGTGCTTGCGACAAGCATGATAGTCAAAACTGTGAAAAATATAAGGCCCGGCTGAACAGCCGGAATCTCGCTCAGAGATTTAGCAGCCAAAGAAAAGAGACAACTCTTTGCTAAATCCTTGTCCATTTTTTTCCACCTAAAGGGGTTGGCAATTGGGTAAATAGAAGTATCTTAGGCCTAAAGTGCCAGCAACCTTTCCTTCCAGTCTTTTTTTTTTTTTTGTAGACCTGGAACTGTAAAGAGCGCTCGGCAGCACAATACCGTTCTGTTACTTACGCCCCCTTACGACATCCATTAATCATCTGGGTTGCTTTTAAGATCGGCCCGTGAAACTCTGTCAGCAAGAAGTTTCCGAGGAGCCGCCAGCGTTGCAATCTCGAGGAAGTTCCTTGAGGCCGAATGTCTGTTTTAAGAAGAGAAAACGGCTGCGGTTCTGCGGTAAATCAGAAACAAAATGGAAAAAAAAATGAAAAAAGAAATTTCTGATGAACCAACAAGAAACCCAAAAGCTTCACGCTCCTCCATTGGTTGTAATCATGTACCAGTCACGTGACACTGTCAAATTAAAAAAGTGCGATTACTATGTACAAACACGCATTTATAATTGCTCCTTTCTGAGTCCTCCATAGTTTGCTCAAATCATAACAGAAGTTGCCAAATTAATACACACCAACCTTTCTCGGATTCTTTAAACGGAAGGCCTTGGGGGGAATCAAAGAGAAAAAAAAAAATCACCGTTAATATTAATCCTTTTTATTTCAGACTTTTTTTTTCATTTCTCTTCTTCTTCTTCTTCTTCTTTCTCCTCTCGTTCTTTTTCATTGTTTCACTTCTATCATCTTCTTAATTACCCTTCATTCCTTTTCTACATATCAACCCATCTACAATGCTAAGAATTAACTCTGCTCAGCTTTCGAGTGCAAGAAACGCCTTGGCTCTCGCCAGCAGAGGTCTCTCGACCTCTTCCTTAAGTTCCCCATCAACGATCGAAAATATACCTGGCAAATCCAATAATAGCAACCCAAAAATTAGATTAGAGCTCAGAGTCAATTCTGCGCCACAGTCAACGCCAAAAGCCGAGACACCAAAGCCTCAGCGCAAGCCCAAGCTGAGTTTACAGGAGCTCAACTCATATCTGGAACACAACATTGGCTCATACAATCACATCTCCTCTTTTTCCGATCTTCCCCTGGAGTTTGGTTACAATCAGCATATTTCTATTGATAATGAGATCAGAGAGAGACTAAGAGCTTTACTCTGGAAATTCAATGCCCCAATTAAGTACGCCTTTACCTATGGTTCTGGTGTTTTCTCTCAGGGCAAGGCTAGTGACGCAAAGAAGCCCCAGATCGATTTGATCTTCGGTGTCTCATATACTGAGCACTGGCACTCGCTTAACATGAAACAGCATCCTGAGCATTACTCTTTCCTCAAGCATTTTGGTAGTGGTGCTGTTTCTTTTGTACAGGAGAAGCTTGGTGCTGGCCTCTACTTCAACCCCTATGTGGAGATGGATGGTCTCAAGATTAAGTACGGTGTCGTTAATATAGATACCATGCTCACTGACTTGCACAAGTGGGATACGCTTTATCTGGCTGGCCGTCTTCACAAGCCTGTCAAGATTTTACGTGATGAGCCCAGAGTCAGATTTGTTAATCAGGCTAACCTGATCAGCGCCCTTCGCACCGCCCTATTAATCCTCCCTGAAGAGTTTTCTGAGTTGGATCTGTACAAGACTGTTGCTGGAATTTCTTACATGGGCGACCCTAGAATGACTTTCGGTGAAAACCCCAACAAGGTGAACAACATTGTTAACAATCAGTTCCTCAACTTCAGAAACCTTTACAGCTCACTTCTTGATGTTTTGCCTAATGTCACCTTGGTTCACTCTTCCGCATCCAAACTCCCTGGTACTGAGATTCCTATTGCTTCTCTGAGACAGGATATGGATCCCATCAAGCGTGGTAATATGGTATTTAGATTGCCTGAAGAGTTCAGAAAGAAGGTTTACAACCGTTTCCAGGGCAAGTACGAACGGGTTGAGACTGATGGTACTTCTCTTCAGAGCACTCTTTTTGACCAGCAGATTGCTGCTGACCCCACCTTGACTGCCAATGTCTCTCAGGCCATTCGAAGCACTGTCGCTTGGCCCAGTCTTACACAGAGCGCAAAGGGAATTCTTACTGCGGGAATCGGAAGAAGCATTCGCTACGCTGGTGAGAAGATCAAGAAGTCTAGAATGTAAACACTAGAGCATCATATATATTTCCCTTCTGCTTTATACTATTTATTATCATTTCATTACAATACATACAATAATGCAAACCTATCTAAACGACTGTAAAATTTATTTACGTAGCGCTTCAAATCGTTTTTTAAGGTCATCTAAATCACTTGTTGCTGAGGGCTTAGGCTTTGTCGGGGGTATATTGATAGAAGGCCGAATGTTATCGGATGTGGGAGCAGGGCCACTAACAGAAATAGAAGCCTTATCTTTGGACGGATCAGAAAGATGTGCAACACCAGCAAGTTTCTGAGATGTCGACACATTTGTATCATCGTCAGTGGTCAAAGGTGGAACAGGCACCTTCTCGCCGGTGCCGCCATTTTCATCATCAGAGTCCGTCTCAGAGAGCTCATCGTCGGTAAGCTCGCTGAACGGAGCATGGTAGGCTCTAGCAATCTCTTTCAAATAAAGCACAACCAATTCCTGACTAGGTGGCTCTACTGACAAACGTTTCACAACCTTTTGGGGAACAATACCACCAACATTATCTATCGCATCCTTGCTAAAGTCCTTTCCAAACTTGTGGATAAGAATTTCTCTAATAGTATGAAGTTCCTTGACTTCGGTTCGCAGGGCTGAATAAATAATCGTCTTGACAGCCTCTTCCAAGCCTGGGTCGCATTCCTTTGCATCCAGCAAGCCAATTCTTGCCAGCAAAAGCTCACAGTATAATTCCAGTATCTCGAGAACCTCAACGTTGATATCTTCGCGAATGATGTTTTCGACTCTGATTCGGGCGCTCTGTTCCTTTCCTTCTTGTAGCAATTGAGCAAGCTATAATATTTTTGTTTTGTGTCAGACCATCAGCTCTATTTAAGGGGTTGAAATATCTCAAATACTTACAGCTCTTCTCTGTTGTTTGGCAATGGCGGTCTCTTTCTGCTGAACAAGTCTCAGCCGGTTGATTGCCATCTTTAGCTGACTTTTAAGGCGAGACTGGAAGAAGGAAGAAGTTAGCGCAGGCTAGTCTCACAGCGGGCATAATATCCACAATTGCACATACAGTCAATGGGTTCACTACAGCCATTGTTGATGTTATGTTTCTATGTTCAAGGTGTTTTTGGAAATGATATGGTTAACAGTTCTTGGTGTTATTGAACAATGAAATTTCAAAGATGAGGGCAAGTTTAGTAGGAATAGTGAAGGGTTGGGGTTGTTCCGCCACCTAAGCCCACTTACATCTGACATTCAGCTCATGTTTCTGATTTTCTTAGGGTAGCCGTTCTTTTCTTTTTGCTTTCCTTCTTTACGTTTTACACGTAAGTTTCCTCATAGTTCAAAAACACCAATTACCATGTCTTGGTTTTCTTCTGCTGTTTCTATTGATGAACAGGTGGAACGGGCCACTTCGGAGTCATTGCCCACTGGAGAGCAAGACTTAGCTCTGAACCTCGAAATCTGTGATCTCATTCGAAGCAAAACTGTGCAACCAAAAGATGCCATGAGGTCTTTAAAGCGTCGACTGTTACACAAGAACCCAAATGTTCAAATTGCCACTTTACATCTTGTCGACGTCTGTATCAAGAATGGTGGCACTCATTTTCTTATAGAAATTGCAAGTCGCGAATTTATGGACACAGTATTGCTGGTTTTGAAGCCCTTAAACGGTACGCCAGTGAATATGCAGGTTGAGAGTCTAATTCTAGAGTACATCCAGAACTGGGCCCATGCCTTTGAGGGTCAATTACAACTTGCCTATGTGGGACAGGTCTACAAAAGACTTAAGGATGAGGGATACAAGTTTCCATACTCAACAAAGATCAACTCTTCCTTCATTGACTCGTCAGCGCCCCCTGAGTGGGTTGATTCAGATACTTGTATGAAGTGTGGTACTGCATTTACGTTTGTCAACAGAAAGCACCATTGCCGAAACTGCGGAGGTGTCTTTGACCAGGCGCATTGTAGTGAATATATCCCACTACCCCACCTTGGTATTAACCAGCCGGTTAGAGTCTGTGAAGACTGTTACGCAAAAATCAAGGGCCAGAAGAGGAAGTCTCATAAGCCGCTCCCTAACACTGTTCCCTACTCTTCTGGTTTCGAAGACGACATGGACGAAGATTTCAAGCGCGCTCTCCAGCTAAGTTTGGAAGACAGTAAGGGCTACTCTCCAGGCCACTATAAGCCCGAGCCAGCGAAAGTTGAGCCTCCTAAACAAAGCATTGTTTCTCCCAAGGATGAAGACGAAGAAGAACAGGCAATTAAAGCCGCCATTGAGGCTAGTTTACGTGATATTCAGGCTTCTTCCACCGCCACTAGTGCACCTGCTCCTAATGGCAATACTTTGCCTTCTTCTACAGGAGCTGTTGTTCGTCCGGCCTGGGAATTGACATCTGTTGAGGCGGATAATATTTCCATGTATGCTACTCTGGTCGAAAAGCTCAAGACTGCACCCCCCGGGTCCATTTTGCGTGAATCGCAAATTCAGGATCTTAACGAGAATATCACATCGCTTCGACCCAAGCTTGCTCGTACTCTGGCGGACGTTGCTGGCAAGTATGATCAGCTGGTGGATATGAACGCGAAACTTACCACGGCCATTCGCCTCTATGACAATATGTTGGAAGAACGCCTCAACCAGTCTTACCAACGACATGGTAGTACGGAAATTCATGGTCAGTATCCTGGCATGCTGCAGACTCACATCACTGGTCAGAGCCAAGGACCTCTATCGACTCCTCATGGTTACGCTTCTGAATATCCTCCTCAGGGCAATTACCCACCCCAGCAGTATGCACAACCCCAAGGTCCTCCGCCCCCTCAGCCTTACCCTGGTGCCCCGTATCCTGCTTCCACACCTCAACACCCTGATGCCAACTACCCTCCCCAGTCCTCTTACAACCAGCAGCATGCTGACTTTGCAAGCCCACCACCCCAACAGCAAACACAGCCTGAATCACCTATGAATTACGCATGCTATCCTCCATCTGTTCCTCCTTTGACTTCTCTTCAAGGTGCTCCCCCGCAGGGGCCTCCTCCCCAAAATGGGCCTCCTCATGATGCCCCTCCTCAGGGTGTTTCTCATCACGATGCTCCTCCTTCTGCTCCTCCTACTTCCCAAGTGTTTGGACTTCAGAGACAGGACTCTATTTCTTCACCATCCCCACAAATCAAAAGCCCTCCGCCATCAGCTCCTCACAACTTTGCTCCATCTTCGCCTTACTCTATGTCTTATCAAGGTCAGCTTCCACCTGTTCAGCCTCTTCCTTCTGGTGGCTCGTTCATCCCTACTTCTCAGGGTGGTCCTGGATCTCCGGTACAACAGTTCAGCTCGGCACCGCTAGAGTCCTCTCAGTTGCCTTCCGCACCTCCCTCAGCGCCTGCTCTTCCCGCCTCTTCTACTGCTCCTTACCCCTCAAGTCCTTCGCAGTCTCAGTCCTTTGATACTAGTCGAAATTTGCAGTATCCTCCTCAACAGCAACATCAACAGCAGCACCAACAACAGCAGCAGCATCAACAACAACAGGCTCCACATGCACCTTATCCGTTAGGACCAAATGATTATCCGTCAACAGCGCCAAATCCTAACCAACCACCACCAGTCAACTATGAAACTGCACCTTACCCCCAGCAGGCATATGCACCCCATCAACAAGAGCAACAACCTCCTGTCAAGAAGGAGGAGCCATTGCTAATTGACCTGTAATTCTGTTTTTATTATTATCTTTTTTTTATAGTTTGTTTTTATGTTTTACAACTGTTCATTCTCTCATTTATATTCAACTATGTAATATATAAATGACGTTTTATAATTATTATTATTATTATTATTATTCTTATTACTATTATTATTATTATTATTATTTTGTCTATTCCATAAGGAATTCGTAAAGATCAATTCCAATTTCCTTACTAATTTTCTCGACCAAATTCCACGAAGCATTAATTCTCCAGCGGGTACGTGAATCAAGCGGATCCGAGCTACTAGTCCGTGTTATCAGCCGTAGCTCCGTAAGGGTTGCAATCTGAGCGCCAATATCAACGTTAGACGGGAAGGCCTTTTCGGGCTCGTCAGTAAACATTCCCGTCGAGGTTGACGGTGCAATGGCATGAAGAATCGCCAGCATCCGCTCAAGATCGAATGCAGGGGCGGCCAGCAGCCGCGGGTTAATTTTGAGCATTTTGCGGCGGCCTGTGTCCCGGCGCTTGGCCCGCGCTTCCTTTGCACGTGAGAAAAACCGAATGTCGAACCGCGGCGGATTATATGATGCAAGATAAGCGGCGCAGATGATGTACTTGGATTGAAGGGGCAGTTCATTGATGCTTCCCTGGGACTTGGAAATGGTGGTGACGGTGGTCGACCGGGCACCGTCAGTAGAGCTTTTCTTTGCCGACTGGACGGAGTTGGTAAAGGAAGAAGAAATTAGTTTATCAGTGACGGCGCGTTCAGATGTAAACAGCTCCTGGTTCTCTCGATAAATTGATAGAAATTCCTCCACCTCAAACTTGCCCTTGACAACAGGGTCAATAAACTCTTGCCACAGCTGTTTGGCAGTCTCTTTTATAAGTCTAATATCACTGCCAGTGTAAGATGATAGTGCGTTAATGAGTACATTGCAGTATTGCTGCCAGAATTTTGTGGTCTGAAGATCAGCTTTTGTCAAGTTTTGATCAAGGCAGCTGTCAGGCAAACGACACAACGTCTTCATACTTGACAAGATTTCAAAAGTCTCATCCTTAGTATACTGCGGAAAACGGATATGAGGGATATGTGTCGTAACAAACGCCCGCTGTTCAAGCGAGCTTGTAATAAAAATAGGACATATGTTTTGCACGGGTGAAATTTCTTGTAGTCGGACTAGGCAAGTGATGAGATCAAACGTGTTGTCGGGCAATTGATCCAAACGATCCAAGACAAGATAATGAACAGAATCAGAGGTCTTGGAGACCTCTTGGAAGTTATGCAGAGCCGTGTAAAATGCAGTGACATTTTCTGTCACGACGTCAAAGTTGCCGCTCTGCGTGGGGTCAGCAAGCGTGGAAGGGTCAATGTTGAAAAACTGCTGGGTATCGCGCTTGATTGATCGTAGCGCTCGTTGCAAGAGGATTCTGATGGTGACGCATTGGTCGCAGTCGACCCAAGAAAATCTCGTGTGTGAAGCTTCAAAGACCGCACGAAGCAGCGACGACTTGCCCGTAGATGTGGCTCCGTATATTGACAGTCCTCGAGGACATTCTAAGTAATTCTAATTATGTGTGTGTTAGATAATTTAAGCAAAGCATAGAATGGATGCGTGCTTACGGTAGAAAGAAGACTGTTAAGAAGCTCCAATTGCGTATCTCTGCAAAGAATAGAAGACTTTACAGCCTGTATCTCGGATTCAGACAAGATCATTGACAGAGGAAATGGGGAGAAGAAGGATGATAATGGTAGTAAATTTTTGAGGATTGAAAAAGTCTTGTATGAGAGGTAAACAAGACGTCGAAGTAGTCTGCAGGTAAAGAAGAAAGTTTTTCACATACACAAATTATGATGAGACCAAGTACTTAAAACATATGCCATACCACAGCAGGGAACCTGGCTTTGAACTTAGATCATGTATTAAACTGGGCAGATGAATCAAATCTTAATGGGACTTTCTATAACGTACAAACAAGTCCCAACCAGTGGCAACTACATTCACCCTATATTGATATTAAAGTCTTGGTCCGAGATCACTTTGATCCTTTTCAACTAGAAGATTATAGATCTCTCTTTCTAAAGCTATCCTCAAATATCGCCGTAGCTACGGAAATCTTGCATATAACCATGGCCGAACTGACACCCGACATTATTGCTAAAAGAGAGGCAAACAAACAGCGCGCAATAGACAAACTTAGGGCAGCTCGCGAGCGCCTAGCCGCAGCTAAGGGCGGTAGCAGCAGTAACAGTAGTAAAGCCAACAGTAGTAGTGTTAACAGTAGCAACAGCAGCACTAATGCCGGTACATTTAATGTAAACGGTAAACGACCGGCGGAGACTACACCTGGACCTGGACCCGGGCCGTCACAGCATCGGAAAGCTAACAATCCGACTCAGCGACGAGACTATTCTAGTCGACTAACAGCAAACTACATTGAATTTGACTTTTCAAAGATGAAAGACTCAAAGGGTGGCTTCATTTCTGACGAGGCTGCAGTAAAGTCCAAAGAAGAACAGATGAAGGAAGAATGGAAGCAGCAGGAAAAACTAAGACAGGGGCGTAAGTACTAAGAATTCTTCATTCACAACTATTTTTTTCTCTCGACCATTGAACATATTATTAACCACTAAACGCAGCGGACATCCTGGATGGCGATGGACCAAAGTGCTACGAATGCGGCACAAACGAGCTCAATTTCAAACTTTTCAACATTTTCAAATGTCGTGTGTGCAAAAAGTGTGAAAAGGAGTTTCCAGACAAGTATTCGCTTCTCACCAAAACCGAGTGCAGGGAGGACTATTTATTGACTGATCGTGAGTTTTTCAGGACGCGTTCTTTTTATGATATACGGAGATAGTGAAGATTACTAACTCTTTTTTGCTTTTTTCTTGGACTGCAGCGGAACTAAGAGACACGGAGATTTTACCGCATATGGAACGCCCAAATCCCCACAAGACTACTTTCAACAATATGATGTTATATCTTAGGTATCAGGTCGAGGAGTTTGCATTTAAAAAGTGGGGAGGACCTGAAGGACTGGACGCCGAGTACGAACGGAGGGTTGTCACTAAGAAAGAAAGAAAGGACAAGAAGTTTTTGGCAAAGCTCAAGGAAATGCGCCGAACGACGCGTGCAAACATCCATAATAGCGGAAAAGAACGTCAACATACCCATGAGTGGTCCGCCGGTATTCAGGCGAGCAATGGGATGGTGAGACGGCGGTGTGCAATCTGCGGCCTCACTACAGAAGAGTTTGTGATGGGCTAAGGTCTAAGCTCTGGGTCAGAGCCATACGGCCGAGAATGGTTCATCAAAAATGTAATACCGGGTTCAAAGGCAATAAACAAACTTTGACCACAATGTCACAGAATAGGATTTCAGCCTTTGACCATGGTGGGTGGCAAGTTGGCGACCAGGGGGAGGTTGTAAGTCACATATCGAGCATATTTTTGTTATTCTAAATTTGTGCAAAAGCAGCCACAAGGTTACAGGTCACGACCCACAAATACCTGAAGGTTGCTGTGGTTAGTGAATTAAAAGAAACTTATTCCTTTTTTGGGAGTACTACACCCTATGTAGTAAGTGCTAATCTCCGCCTTGTTGTGCAGATATGCCTTAGTACACAGAAGGTAGTAGTTGTGACATAATGGTCACTCTCACTGGTACGACTCTAAAAATCCACGTCCTTTTAAAGCGCGTTTTTATTATTATCATTATTATCGTTATTATTCATGTTTAAATTTTTATTATTTCTATGTCTTAAATAATTTTTTTTTTTTTTTTTTTTTTTTTTTTATTTTTTGATTTTCAAAAATATTTTTTATGTTTGGTTTAAAAGTTTATTGGTTTTTATATTTCTACCACTGTTTTTTTTTTTTTAA
>Ga0160505_101430_pt1 | contig 11302 bp, 3 predicted proteins | sample DIDeMG_FD_108225 | JGI IMG/M metagenome (GOLD analysis project Ga0160505, IMG submission 108225) | Enriched chicken feces microbial communities from UW Madison campus, WI, USA - DID2874_E49_Stillage MG | ecosystem: Host-associated > Birds > Digestive system > Large intestine > Fecal ...
ATAATAATAATAATAATAATAATAATAATAATAATAATAATAATAATAATAATAATAATAATAATAATAATAATAATAATAATAATAATAATAATAATAATAATAATAATAATAATAATAGTAGTAGTAGTAGTAGTAGTAGTGGTAGGAGAAATGCAGGAAATACAGGAAATCCAAGGAATACAGAGAATACAGGGTTCACAATGACTTGGGGCAAAGGCGTGTAGTGTCTCAAATCTAAATAGATGACCCAAACTATAATTAACTAAATGTTGTCCACTAACTGGTCACATGAATCCTAAGCCTTATCCCAGCCTGAGCTATAAATATCATACTAGAAAATACTCAAACAAATATGTTGGTTTTTTTTTTGTTTGTTGTTATTATTAAACTTGAAAATAGTTTTTTCTTGATTCTTGATATCTAAGATTACTTTTAAATCAAAAAAGTAAGCTCATATTGCATTGTATTTTGTTGATTGCCTGGTAGAATAGAGTTATATGTTGTTTTTTACACTTATGGTTCATTACTTAAGTCATGTTTTGTAATTACTATATCTCATGTACAGCGTACTCCCAATGCTTTTTTCAAGTATCACTTATTTGCATCATATTTAGTTCTATTCAATAAATAACAGAAGGTGAGGATATATATGAGTTGAAACTAAGGGTTTTTAAAACCAAGTTCTTCAACATCTATAAATGTTAGAAGTCACATATTCAGCTATGTCCTAGGTTGCATTTTCATGAGCACAAATATCAACCTTTGTACCACGCTGCACTTTTATTTACCTAGATTTTAGTACGGGCAAATAGAAACCCGATATTTGGCCGGTACCAAGGTTTGCTAGCCTGTGCAAACCTAGAATTGTTTTTTTAGAGCCGGGATAGATACATGTCGCAAAAAGAATAAGTAATATTCACTGCATGCTAATTTAGAGGTGGTAAAGGATAATGGGACCCAACAGTTCAATTAACTAAACGGGCCATCTTATTTACATTTTAAACAGCATTTTTCTTGAATATTCAAGATAAGTGCACCACGAGTGACTATTGTTGTCTCTGAACAGACAAGCAGATGTTGAGAGTACCTGAGAAGTATTTACAAAAGATTTCTAAAGTATAGATGTTTCATCAGACTAATGCTAGGAATAGCTTCAGAATAGGTGGTCCTTGGCTTTTTTCTTTTTCAATTGGTAAATAGTTAAAGAATAATTAAGCCAATAATAAACTAAAAATGTATATATATTTTTAATATATCATGGGAAACTAACTAGTTGCATTGTTTTGAATTTCAACTTGAAAACAAGAAATTGGAGAGCAGTGCAAAACAGTTGAATGTTTAGATGCAATCTTATCCATTAGTTTGGTTTTTGTCTCCCCCGAGAGCAGGTGAAAATGCGTGATGACAGTAGGTTTTCAAATCTACGGCATCAAAAGAGAAAAAGCGAAATATAAACATTCAAATACTCGAGAATCTTTTATTGGCTTTACAACTGAAAAAGAAATGGTTAGACTTGTTATACAGCTACTTACTTAATTCTCATAATTTGGCTTTGCTCACACTTTTTTAGAGGCGATTGTTTTATACTTGATTGATTGAACAAGTGCTGACTACCTAGCTGTAGCTCAGTCATCAAATACTGAATACTCTGCCTTAGATAATGCCATAAAAAATATTATTGAAAAGCAGAATATTATTAAATGATAAAGCAATAACAAAGTTGCTTTGCAGCATTCCTACATAGTGCTACAGCAGTCTCAGAATCCCACGATTGTTAGTTTTCAGGTTCTGAGTTTGTGATCAGCGGCAGCAGCGACTAACCCCAATTAGGCCTCAACAATTGAAATCACCAAGTCCAAAACCTCTACTAAAGAGCAAATGACGCCAAAAACAACCACCTCATCGACAGTAAATATTTACGATGAGTATATATAAAAAAAAAAGAAAGATAGAACGTATTCCTATTTATTATTTTGTTTTGTGTTTTTAGCTACTAATGCTGCGCTAGTTTTGTCTTTACTTGTTTCAAGAGCTGCGTCTGAACGGGCTTTTACGACTTGTTACAACATGCCTGGCTCTGGGGGTAGGCAAATTAGGCCATGTCAAAGGAATTTCTGTAACCGATCCTGGCCAAAAAAAAAAAATTTTCAAAAAACATTGAAAAACAAAAAAGTAAGCACTATTATTCCTGAGAAAATAAAATAAAAAAGTATTAAAAGTTTTATGGAGTGTACAGTACTCGCAGACACATGAGTTGTAATTGTCTGTTACTACAACTGCAGCTCTTGCTTTTATTATTACTGCTTGTTGGCATGTGTATTATCAATGGCTACTGTTTTTGTTTCAGCTTTAAATTATTTTGAACTTTGGTTTTCTCATTTGTTTGTTTCTTAAATGTGCAATGCCTTGGAACAACTCGCCAGAATCGGATCAGACTGTACATGACTAGCATTGAGCATTGCCAGATATTCTTGTCTATTCTTGAAATGTGTTGCACAATAAACAAAATAAATTTTAGAGATATATAAGACTGGTGCAGCCCTGATAATTGACAAGCTCTCTTTTGAAACCAACCTGTTCTTTATAAACATCAATTTGTTTTCTTCTTATACAACATTTTTCTGTGTGACGCTTTTAATAGACCAAAATAAAAAGAGCACTAAACCATGCAACTTATTGTGTACCTTCTCCCAGTGCTTGTCACTGCAGCAGTAGCAGCGCAGAGTTTGGGGGACTTGTCTTACATTGTTCGATTTCCCGATATTTCTTCTGAGCTTTTACAAAAGCGTGAGCTCAACTACCACACCCAATTCTTTGAAAAGCTTGCTGCTGACGGCATCGACTACCTCCCCCGATTCAACTATTCTTCTCCCGCGCTCCACGGCGCTTCGGTAATATTTCGTGCCAGCAACGATTCTCAAACAGGCCAGTCCAAAGCCCAAGCAGAGTTGGCCAACCTTGTCTACCTCCGCTCGCTTGAAGGGATTGTTGCCCAAGCCTGGCCTACTGCCAAGATTTCACACACTAAAAAGGATACCATTACATCTGACATTGATGTAAACCCTAAAGCTGGTACGTTGGATAACACAAAGAAGAAGCTGTCTAAGCGTGATTCCACTGCCCGCACCTGCCCACGCGACGTATCTACCTCATCGCCCTGGTCCGCCATCCACAAAACTACAAATGTCGACAAGCTCCATAAACGGGGTATAAAAGGTGCTGGTGTTGTAATTGCTGTTATTGACAGTGGACTTGACACTTTGCACCCCGTTTTTGCTAACAAAATTGTGGGCGGCTGGGATTTTGTGGGCGACAATCCAACACCTGGGTCTTTGAACCCCGGTCCTGATCTCGCTGACAAGGATGGACATGGTACGCATGCGGCTGGTATTGCTGTCGGAAGCAGCAACCGCTATACTGGTGTTGCTCCTGATGCAAAGCTACTTGGTTACCGTACTTATTACAAGATTGATTCGTTTGTCAGCGAAGACATACTGCTTGCTGCCATGGAACGCGCATACTCTGACGGTGCCGATATCATTTCATTTTCTATTGGATCAGCACAGGGCTTTGCTGGTAACCCCATTGGTATCGCCGCCGAAAACCTCATCAAGAAAGGTATTATTTTTGTTGCTGCTGCCGGTAATGATGGTCGTAACGGGCCCTACAACCCGCTTAACGGTGGTGGAGCTTCCAACTCGCTGGCCGTTGGCACGGTAGAAAGTGAGTACCTAGCCACATGGCCCATCACCGCCGTTGCCGATGGATTGGATCAGACTCGCTCGCTTACATATATTTCGACCAATGGCGCTTACTTTGGTTTGAATGGCACACAAAACGCGGACTACTCACCCACCAATGCATGTGAAATTGATGCGCCCGCTGGCAACTCTTCCCTTATTGTTATCCCCCGTGGCAGCTGCACTGATGTAGAACAATTTGGGCGCCTTAATGATCTTGGTTATAAATACGCCTTGTTGGTCAATGGACCCAATCACGCTTTCCTCCACAGCTTTAACGTTACCTATACCAAGACCTTGAAAGCCGGTGGGTTTATCGACACTGCACACAGCGGCTGGATTGCTTCGCAGGCACATGCTGGAAACACTCTCGCTATCCAGTTCAATAACAACAGTAGTCCCATATCAGTGCGATCAGTTTTTGCTGGTGCTGGGTACCCTAATGTTGTCACCAGCTGGGGCCCCACTTACGAAAACTACTTTTACCCATCTGTAGTAGCGCCCGGTGGTGACGTGTTGGCTCCATCTCCTGGAGGTGTCTATCTTACAGTTTCAGGCACATCTTTTGCAACGCCTTATGTTGCCGGTGTTGCTGCGCTTTATCTCAGCAGCAAGGGTATTTCGCGCAGTGCTGGTAGACTCAGCACCGGCGCTGCCTTTGATTTCAGTAAACGGCTAATAGGTACTGCCCGCGTTCTTGACTTTTACGACGGTAAGGCTGCTGTAAGTGGGGTAAAGGCACCGCTGATCCAGCAGGGCGCTGGGCTTATTGATGCCGCGCGAATGATTGACCAGGATATCCACATTCAATCAGACCCGCTGCTCAGTCTTAATGACACCAGGTACCGCCAAGCCACACAAAAAATCACAATCAAAAATACTGGTAACAAGCTCCTCTCTTACACTGTTCGCCATGTGCCCGGTACTGCCGTTACCGTTGCCAATGCATCTGGCATTATCTCTCAGTTTCCACCGCCGTACTTTAAAAATAAGAGCGCATTCGTCACCTTTTTGCCCGCTGTCTGGGTGCTTGCCCCTGGTCATTCAACCAACATTTACGCATACTTTTCTTTCCCCAGTACCGCCCCTGAGGGTATTGTCTACTCGGGTAAGCTCGAGGTCACTGCTAGTAATGGCGACGTTGTCGGGGTACCCTATATGGCGGTGCAACAAGACACTAATGCTCTCATTAGCCCTTTCCCATCCCCGCCAGTGCTTTTGAAAGGTGATCCTGCCACCTTCCAATACGCGCCCATCCCCGACGATGGCACCGCCGTTTTCAACTTTGCCCAGTACGACGCGCCTCGTTACTCGGCTTATTCCAACTTTGGCTCGCGCTTTGTGTCGGTGGACCTAGTTACGGCCGACTTTGATTTGGACGCCGCCGTGGCTGCCAACGCCATTACAACGCTACCTTCACGGCCCGGGTACCTGGGCCCCGCGGGGATATACGACCCCAACTCCGGTTCTATTACTTTCCCACAGGCTCCCTTGCCTCGTATGCCGAAAAAGTACCTCGAGTTCCTCATTGTTGGGCTGGCTGAAAACTTTGCTCAGCTTGAGCCCGGCCGCTACCGCGTTTTGACCCGCGCGCTTCGCCCCTTTGGAGCGCCCAATAAAACTCGAGACTGGGTACTCTACCTCTCGCCGGCGTTTGAAGTGGTTTACAAATAAGTATGAGTTTATATAAGTAGTTGTCTGTAATTGAAAGATATATATAATATTATTCATATGTCATTCAGCTATCACATAATCAAATATATGTGATTATAAAAGATTAATATCTGATTGTTTTGCCTGAGATTATGCTGTTCCTATTTGAACATTCAAATTTTGTTGTTTTGGGAATCATGGAGACTTTTGGAGAGTGACTGTATATATCCAAGACAGAGTAATTTTATTAAAAGCCTTTTTTTTTTTTTCTTTCTGATTGCGTTGTTGCCCAAATGTCTTGTCACTTGTTGTGGCTGATTTCACCATCCTGCAACTTGAGAAGTGCACAAGTCGAGCCATTTGATTGGTGTTTAGTGGTAAAAAATAATAATAATGATAATAATAAAACAAAAAGTGACATATAAGAAAAAAAAATTGATTTAATTAATGAAGATATGTGTTATGAAATCCAAAGAAAAAGAAAAGCCTAGATGTACCTATTCCTCATCATCATCGTTAGGGGCCTCGACGGTCTCCAAATAGAGTGCCTCCTTGCTGCCCCGCTCAATGTCAAGATTATAAAATACTATCAAAGGGAGCACCATTAGCAGCAGCAAAAAGTAAAATGTGTAACGGATATCATGGGTTCTATCCACAATAAGACCCGAAATAAGCGGGCCAATGATAGAAGAACCTTTGTCTGTTACGCTGAAAAGCGAAAAGAAGGTCGACTCCTTGCCCTGCGGGATTAGCATTGAGAAAATGGACCGACAAAGCGTGTTAAGCCCGCCGAGCGCAAACCCGTACCAAACTGCAAGAATAAACATCTCCCACGGTGAGCGCAGACCAAGATGCGTGGTGTAAAAACCAAGAACGCCGTACGCAGGAATTAGCGACGCCAAAAGTACAACAAATGCCATACCGACGACCGGATTACCACCCGTGGATGCTAGTAGTCGCGGAACAATGACTTTCGGGATGATGGTGGCACCTGCAATGCCAGATAGTACTACCAGGACGCCAATAACTGCTAGTGACGGCGCTGACATTTGGAACTCGGTCCGTGCAAACAGAATTGCTGCTGAATTGATTGTTGTAGCCGCATCAGAAATCATAAACCACGCTAGTAAAAAGAGCGCCACGTCTTTCATCTGTCTGGCCTCCTTAAACGTAGCAAAAAGCGTCTTCCAGCCATAGATAATGTATGCATGTCCTCCATTTGTGATGCGCATCAGAAAGTGGTTAATTTTGCGCTTCAGTGAAAATTTGTGCTTGCCGCCAGGTAGTGTTGACCGCCGTTTGTGAACAGGTTTAGGCAGCGGCGGGCCCGGACGGGACCGCAGCCACCTCTGCACCGGCACCTGGAATATAAACCACCACACTCCCACAAAGAAGATTGCCAGTTTGAGCGAGAAAGTCGTCGACCCTAGCCAGGATACCAGTAAAATCGTGGAGATTTGAACAAGCAGCGCTGCAAAATAACCAATGGCTACGCCAGAACCACTGATACGGCTTGAAACTTTTGATGTTGCTGCAATCACATCGGGGTGGCTGAATGGGTTAGACTGGTGCGCAGTACCATTCTCAAGCATCAGTGGGGTGTTCTCCCCGCTGCGCGACGTAGACGAAGACTTGCTGTGCCGCACGGCTTCTAGAGTTTCCGGGTGGTTTTTGACTAGCACTGGTAGGTATGCATTGCCACACACAGTGACGGCACCAAAGCATGAGTTTGAGATGATAGCCAGTAGCGCCGGTACAAGGTAGTGATTTGCGTTCACAAATAAAAACCCGCAGGTAGAAAGCGCACCCACAGTACCAAACCATACAATCAGTTTCTTACGAAACTTGCCACGGTCAGCAGCGCCGCTCATGGAAATCACGACAAGCGTCTGCACTAGAACGCTTAGTGAGAAAGTGTAGAGCGCAAACGAAGATGTATCAATGTAAATATGACCGATAATCTCAACAACACAGCGAACACCTTTACTGGGGTCGCCAACTCCCGGTGGCAGAGGCAGCGTGCCATTCCCCGGTGGAGTCGGTGCCAGACAGGGAATAGTATGGTCATCAAGTCGTACCCCCTTTTCGCGGGCAAACTGTTCAAGCAAGATCGGGACATACGTTCCAACAGCAGACACAATGAAGGGCTCAGCTGCCCATGAGTACCCATACCAGCCCCATAGCTCATGTTTTGTCGTAGGATTGGCCTCAGATTGTGGCGTGTCTTGTTGTCCTTGCCATTGATGAGGTAAATCTGAGTCCGTAGCAACTGAATCAGATGACATAGCGGGGTTTTTTAATTGAAGGTTGCAAAAAAGAAGTGGCTAAGGCAAAATTGTCAATTGAGCTGAGAACCACTGAAAGATAGAAATGAAAGAGAGTAAAAGAGAATTAAAAGGGAAAAAAACAGGGGTAAGTGAAGAAGGTTGAGTTAATTTAAAGGGAAGACACAAAGCATGAGGCGCTATCATCACTAAGCGTGGGGTTAGGAGTGGTGTATAATTGAAAGTTGGGAGGTTTGAATAAAGTAGTCGTCCAATTCTATATTAAGAAATTCTGACAGTAATATTGATTCCCAGTCTGACACAAACACCCCACAAAGATCCAGGACATAAAAGAGTTTACCTGTCAAATTAAACTAGACAGAGTCTATTCTTAAAACAATTGAAAATAAACACCATTAGATCAATTTGATGATGATGATGTTATAAGCGGTCATATATCTACGAATGGCCCAGTAAATAAATACTTTCATTGTGTGTCACAGTTGCAATGTCGAGCTTGTACACCATTCTGCGTACCCGACGAGTTCGACTTTGGTTTTTCTCACGTATTTACCCGTGCAGAGTCTGCGAAGCGCTGTCAGTCATATCTAACGACTTTGGTGTTGGCCCGTATTGGATGCCGTTTTTGCAAAATATCTGTGACATAGTGCACGCTTTGCGCTGATCCGTGACTGTGGGTCATATCTTAACAAGCTCTCCAGCAAGCTCTCACCTTCTTTTTCAATGCCAGGAACGCATGCACCAAGGACGTGCGGTGGCCATTGTGGGAATGTTAATTTGTAATTGGCCATGCCCGTAACCCCCGGCCAGACCTTTTCGTCTGGCGTGCCCAGCACCCTGAATATTTTGAAGATCTCATCAATCTCAGAATCACCTTGAAACAATGCTTTCCTTGTAATCATTTCCGCAAATATGCAGCCAATGGCCCATATATCAATACCTAGCGAGTATTGGCGACTCCCTAGTAAAATTTCTGGTGCTCGATACCACAGAGTCACGACTTCATGCGTGTAGAGCCGCATGGGAAGACCAAACGCCCGTGCCAATCCAAAGTCAGCAATTTTGAGGTTGCCCTCCTTATCAATTAGCAAATTCTGCGGTTTCAAATCGCGATGGAGGATTCGCTGTCCGTGGCAAAACCGAATTCCACGAAGAAGTTGTACCATGAACTTACGGACAATTTCATTACCGAGTCCAAATCCCAAGGGAATACTATCCATGTAATATTTTAAATCCATGTCTAAATATTCGCACACAAGAAACAGTTTTTGGCTTTCCGTGTGAATGATGTTTAAAAGTGACAAGATATTTTCATGCTTCATCTCTTTGAGCAATGAGATTTCACGGATGGCGGTCGAGGGGATCCCTTCATCCTCAGATTCAAGTCGGATTTTCTTAAGCGCTACTACACGATTACCATTTTTGACGTCGCAGGCCTTGTAAACCACACCGTATGTGCCTACTCGCGTGGATCAGTTTCTGCAATAATCACGCACTTTCAGATAATAACAGAGCTTACCTTCACCGATCTTTTCAAGCCTTGTGTAATAATCAGACAATTCAGACATAGTGGTAATAAATAGATTCAAATATATTTGTAGAATTCTAAAACCTACTAAAGGTGTAATGTAGAGTTTTATTTGAAGCTTGTAAGAATATCAAGTTCTTTTAATTGTTGCGTATGTCCCTCAACGGAAATGTGCCTTAAATTTGTTCAGAATGATCACTAGAAGGATGCACTAAAAGAAATATGGAAAATATGATTTTTAACTGATATTGATGTATGCATTCTTTTAATGTAAAATTTAGGAGATAGTAAAAATTATAATATTCAAGTAAACAATAATAATAAAAAAATAGAAAAAAGTGGATGGTTTTGTCTAGTCACAATCATGTTTGATGAAGCTTACACCACAAAACAGTTGAAACACAAACAACATGTTGCTGCTGAGTGTACACATCAGCTGAATTCTTTTATCGCATTGAAAAAGAACAAATGCACTTTTTCAGATTATGTTTTTATAATTTAGAAAGTTAAGTTAAAACATAAATAAATGAATAATAAATAAATGGTATACATTGCTCTTGCTGGTGCTTGTAAGTGCCTGGTGTTTCCTGTCTACTTGACAATCGAGAATTAAAATTTAGACTACCCATATATATCAGCTGAAACTTGAGATAAAATAAAATAAACATCGTTAGGCTGGGTAGCATCAAAACAAACTGAAGCCATAGAAATTAGTTTGCAAGTGTTCTTTTAAGCTGTCAGTTGTTATGGTAGAGTGGGTGTGTAAGCATGTGTATCTCATTTTGTTACCACAAAAAATGTGATTGGGAACACTTGTGTGGATTACTTTTGTTCACAGAATACGAAAACCTTGTCATATATATATACATTAATAACTCGGAACAAAAAATATCTTTTTTTATATATTTAATTATTATTTTCCTTTATTTTCTTCTTAGAGTAAGTCCATCTAGAATTCCAGACTTGTTTTATTTAAAAAAAAATGAAAAAGTCTAGCTAGTCAAATACTCTTGTATTGAGATCGTTGTATTGATTTAATCGGTGCTAGACCACAAATGATAATATTCAACTGTGACGGAGAAGAATTCATAAGCCCAGCTACCATTAGCTCTTGGTGTCTTCGTTGGCCTTACAATATTCACTCTTTGCAACCAGTAATACTACATGTATGAAAGAGTCATGTTTTCTAGCCTTTGAGACAAGAATTAGTTTTATTCTATCATCTGTCTAGATGTCTATTTTTTATATTCTTTTCCTTAGCATTAATAGACCAGGAACCATATCGCATAACCTGACTAAGTATGTTCCTCTGACCAAATTGTTAAATAATACCCAATAATTACTTCTAACCATAAACTCATTAAGCATATGTTTAAGAACCCCTTCCGAGTTTTTCTGTTTATAACTAACTTGTGATAATTAGCATTGTGTGTTAGTAGGCTTTTGGTAGCCTTATCAGATTGTATATAGAGTTACATCCAATATTGTTTTCTTTCAATTTAAAAGTCCCTTTGTCACATTTAACAGCTGGGATTGAAAACTAGTGTTTTCTACAATTACACGGGTTTAAACGCTGCGATCTTGACTGCCTATCCAAAAGTCAACATGACCTGGTAATTCAGTTTCGAGATAAGTTACTCAAATAACGGAGGTGGTCCGATGGGACCAGCTACTACTGGTTTCAATTAGATCTATCAATTCTATTTCATATTAGTATTTTATGGACAATAACAACTGTGTCTTAACAGCTAGTTTTCAGCTTAGATGTATTATTCATACCAGAGAATGTATTGGTTACCCCTCGCAGAAGCCGTAGTGCATGCTTCATTCATGCATACAAACGTCTGAGATAATGATTTATTACATAACTCTTGAAACAAAATTTAGAACTTTTTCCATTACACAAGTAGTGTTGCTTTTTGTCAACTATTCAAAAAGCTGCAAACTTGCAGTATCATACACCCAAAATCAGAAAAAAAAAAAAAAAAAAAAAAAAAAAAAGCGGCTATTTTTGCTATCGTAAATTTTTAAAAAATTCAAACCGGTTTTCAATTTTAAAATATTACATTTTAATTTCACCCAATTCATGAAAA
>Ga0160505_101431_pt1 | contig 11291 bp, 7 predicted proteins | sample DIDeMG_FD_108225 | JGI IMG/M metagenome (GOLD analysis project Ga0160505, IMG submission 108225) | Enriched chicken feces microbial communities from UW Madison campus, WI, USA - DID2874_E49_Stillage MG | ecosystem: Host-associated > Birds > Digestive system > Large intestine > Fecal ...
GATATTTTTTTTTTTTTTTTTTTTTTTTTTTTTTTTTTTTTTTTTTTTTTTTTTTTTTTTTTTTTTTTTGTTTTTTTTTTTTTTTTTTGGGATTTTTAAAAATTTTAATTTTTTTTTTTTTTTTTTTTTTGTTAATTTATCTTTTGTTGATCGACTGGGCTTTGAACAAAGCCAAGTTTCCCAAAATATCAAATTGTACGACAGTAGAACGTATCCAAACATGCTAAAAATCTCCATAAAATTTGCACTTGATCAGATCTAAGTCAAGCCACGACTGTATACAGAAAATGATGCCTTCAGAAATAGCAAAGTCACTCCCCAAAAGTCTCCGTAATTAAGAGAGCTTTCTGCTCGCAAATTTTATATCTCTGATCGTATCTTTGTTGAAAGCTTACTTTGCCAGATTGCCTCAATGGGGCTTTATTGTTTAACAATCTTTGGCATATACCATGTTTGACAATTTTCTCAAAACCTTGTTCCATGTTTGACCTTATGAATAGGAATATTTTGTTGTAGAACAATAAATCTTGTAATCCACGCTGTGTGTGCTTCAATCTTAATCGGATGGGTAGTGAGAAAATAATAAAAAAGGGTGTTTTGTTTGAAAAGTCTTCACCTATTTTTAATGCTTGTTAGGCAACTTCTAGATATCAGGCCTATATATACAAATTTTCTATCCGTCCTTTCTGGATAGTATTAATGCGTGTGGTGTCAAGATGAATAAATTATCAAACATGGGTGACAATTCTTTTTTATTATTATTACGCCCACTCACAAAAACAGAAAAATAAATAAGGATTTAAAACCTTTGACTTGGCTATGGATTGGCCCAGTAGGCAGGAGCAGTCTCAAGTAAACAGTCTAAGTCAACGTTTTCTAGATACCTGCGTTGATTCTTCGCGTCTACTATACCCATACTGTTGAGCGCAGACCGCACCACCCGCCGATTATTCCCACGCTTTCCTGCCGTTCCTGAAGATGCTGAAGACGACGATGCGGCAGCCTCTGCCTCCAGGTTCTCTTTTATCTTATCAAAGCGCGCAATTTCGCGCACAAACGGGCCAATATCGGTTGCCACGACAGCAGTGGTTGCTGTATCAAGTGTGAGGTTAGAAATATTGCTGGTGAGAATAGATACATTAGAGGTCGCGAGTGAATCCATAGCAGCACGCAGTGCCATACTATGACAAGGACTAAAGTCCGTAGAGCGTGAGATAGTGATGTTAATGGGGACCTCATGGTGGGGGCTCAGGTGATGTGGAAGGGAGCGAAGGAGCTGCTGGTAGATGCATAGCTCAAAATCCAACGGGGCTTGGCGCTCAGGAAGTTCTGAGAGTTCAGCAAGTCCAATTATATGATCGTCAAGGTATTCTTCCCGGAGATCATGTGCGAACTCGCTAAATACATTAGCTTTCAAAAAATCTGCGTCAGATAGCGTTTCAGCATAGAGGCACCAGTCAGCTAATGGTAGATCGTTGCCTGTGATTTCATTTGCAGATGCAGGACCGGCCTCAATATCAAGTGTCCGAATACTATCTTCCAGAATTTTCACATCACAATCCTTGCTGCTGAGGGATGAAGATTGGAAAAGCTGGCCCGGTTGCAAAATGGTGACCAGCCCACTGTTCTTACTTACGAAACTACTGCGAAGTTGAATCTGACACCAAAATTGAAGAGCATTCAGTGAGGCTCTAAAATCACACGCATTATGCTCAACCAGTCGCGTGAGGTCCGCTTGATCGACTGCATAACCTTCGCAAAGTGCGATAGGCCATAATGCGTCGACCTGAATTGACATTTTAGCGTGTGAAAACTCAATAAATCCATTTTCACGGTAGTTTGCAACTACAGTGTCAGGCAGTAGCGCCGGGTCTTCGCAAGTAAGAATGACAGGACGACGGCAAGTTTCCACGAACTTATCCAAACCCACCCAAAATGTTTGGTCTTCATCAAAAAGAATATCAACTTCGTCGAGCAGCACTATGCTCTGTTGTTTGTAACTTTCTCCTGCAGTGGCACTGGTACCTGAAGAATCCCGGTGCACAAGATGGGACTTGCCCATTCCACCAAGTTTCTCCAAAAGCTTTTTACTAGAACGCCGCTCGCCTGGATTAAGTTCAAAAATGTAGGCACCTAGTTCTTCTGCTGCTGCATACACTGAGCTTGACTTGCCGCTACCAGGGGGACCATGCAGAATTAAGATATCTGAACAAAAATCATTGTCATTAAGATCATCATCAACATCGTCATCATCGATGAAATCATCAAATTCATTGCCGTACTCATTCTTCTTTTTTTTCTTGTGTGTCTTAAGCAGACTACGGCGCTCTTGCATATTCGTCACCCTTTTAAGCTGATCGAACCGGGTTTTGAGCCACTCTGTGACTGATTTAGCAGAGTCTATATATCTAGTAATCACATATCGTGTCTTTTTTGGTGCGTATTTGTTTGTCCACAACTGTGTGTCTATAAGGTTGGGAGTTGCAGATTTTGGTAGGCTTGCCAATCGCTCTAGTAGTGGTGTCAGGCGGATCTTACTGGCCTTCCTGTTAGAGAGGTGTTCAAGTGCATATTCTTTCAGGTTTGAAATATCGCATGCAGTCATAGAAAGGTCGACCTGCGAACTGTCTTGGTTGCGCTTGAAATGGTCTTGGTTCAATTCAGTCTTGACTCGATTAAGAAAGTTTTGAAAAAACGGGTCGGAGGTAGCACTGAATTCACGCTTATAAGAAGTTCCTTTTTTCTTTTTTGGTTTTATTGTTAATTTCGTAACAACTGATTGATATGTATGCTCTGATGGTAGTAACCCTCTAACATTCATTTGATCTAGAGTTGGGAAGGGTGCGGGAACTGGCTGCTCTTTTCTAGATAACTCAGATAAAAAAAGGGTCTGCTTTGGAAGTGCCGCTGGCCGTTTGGCGCGCGATGGCGCTGATGGAAGGGCTTCAGGTTTCACATCTAAATCATTATGATTAGTGTTTTTTCTAGCAGGTCTAGAACAAGATTTCAAAATATGATTGAATGGTTAACTTACTTTTTCGTTTCATAAAAAATGGATGCAATGGTAGAGGCGCTTTTGGGGCCGTGCTTGTTTCAACTATAGTCATGTCAGGTTCGTCGCCGATCGTTACTAATTCAACTAGAGAAGAATCAAGCTCTTGATCTACGATCTCAGTGTCAATGGGCGATGGCGACCTTGAATCCGGTATACCAAAAAAATGCTTTAGCGTCCCTGATGATTTCAGTTTTGGTTTCTGGGCCTTTGATTTTGTCATCACCGAATCACTCTTGTCTGTTAACGTCTCTAAATCCGGCTTCTTCTGCGAAGGAATCTTTTTGTTTGAATTGGTATTGTCTTTAATGTTAAGTCTATCGTTGCTTGAATCTCTTAGCGCACGACTTTTGCTTGGAACATGCTTATTTACTCCGTTTCTCTCAGTCACGTCGCTCGCGTCTTCTTCAGAATCCGATAAAAGAATATTTCGTCCGCCTCGTTTTTTCGGAGGGTTAACTACAACCACGCTGCTCTGAAGTCCAAAATATGAATCTAGTGAGCCCGTATTGCATTTCTTTAAATTTCCGACTGAGGAGGACTCAGGTTCCGACACCGGTTCCTCTTTGACAGGGAAAAAACCTTGCAAAGTTCTCTGTTTCTTCCCTGAAGAAGTCTGCTTTGCAGTCTGTTTTCGTTTCCGCTTAGTGTCAAACTCAGCCATTATTATGAGATAGTTGCTAGATCACAGTCCATATATGAATACGGACTGATCGTGCTTTCTTATCAAGTGCTAACAAAAGAGTCGTCAATGATGCTTGGTGAGATAAACGAAAAATGCATACAAAGAAAAGGGCGTGACCAAGTCGACGCGTTTTCATTACCTAACCCGGTTTATACGTGTTTTGGGAACCACACTAAGTCTCAGATTCTAAGTCTTCAAATAACTATTAATACTATATACAAAACTTTAATAAGCTACAACCACTAAGATATACAGGTTCTACATTACTCATAGTTGTCTTCAAGGTTGGAAAACTTGGTGATTACGTCCTTAATCTCCAAGGCTTCCGTCTTTCTGTTGGTTTTCGATCTGACACTCAAGTTGGCATTTTCCACCTCTCTATCACCGACCATAATAATGTAGCTATATCCCTCTGAGATAGCGCGTCTGGTTCTGGCACCGACAGTCTCATCAGAAGCAAGAATATCGACGTTAAAGTAGCGTGAGTGGAGCTTACCGGGTTGAACAGACACAGGGAAAGACTTGCTTCCACTGGCCTCATTACTGGTGATAAAGTCATTCTTACCAGACAACTTTGAGTAGATCTTGGATGCATAATCGTGGTGGCGCTCAGCAACGGGAATGATGACAGCCTGTTTGGGATTTAACCAGAAAGGCCAATTACCCTGATAATGATCCAGCAAAATGGCCATGAATCGCTCAAGAGAGCCAAAGACGGCGCGGTGAATAAGCACAGGCGTATTTTCAACTGTCTTTTCAGAACCTGTGTATTTAAGGTCAAAGTTCTTGGGCAGCTGAAAGTCGAGCTGAATCGTTGCAGTTTGGTGTTCTTTACCGTTGTTGTCCTTCACAAGAATATCAATCTTAGGACCGTAGAAAGCGCCGTCACCTTCATTAATGTGCCACTCCTTACCACTATTATCCAGGGCCATTTTTAAGTTTTCTTCTGCCTTGTTCCAGACATCGAGAGTACCAACATAGCCTTCAGGCCGGGTAGACAGTGACAGTCTGTATTCATTCAAACCAAAAACACAGTAGGAGGTCTCAATAAGAGCTAGACAAGACTCGATTTCAGACTTGATCTGCGAAGGTTCGCAGAAAATGTGGCCATCATCCTGATGAAACTTTCTCACTCTCGTAAGACCCGAAAGCGCACCGGAGGACTCATTTCTGTGAAGCGGTGAGAAATCAGCAAAACGAACGGGAAGATCTCTAAAGGATCTATCATGCTTAGAGAACATAACGCAGTGACCAGGGCAGTTCATTGGTTTCAGACCATAGTGGCTCTCATCAACTTCGCCCTCACCCTCATGGTGATGCTCACCGATGACTTCAAACATGTCTTGCTTGTAGTGTTGGTAGTGACCACTGGTTTTCCAAAGATCCTGTTTGTAGATTAGAGGCGTGATCACTTCTTCAAACCCATAAAGTCGCTGCTGAACTCTCATAAATTCGATGAGTCTGTTAAAAATTCTAGCACCATGAGGAAGAAAAAAGATAGATCCAGGCGTTAGCTGATCAATAACATAGAGCTTCTGCTTATTAGCGATGGTCTTGTTGTCAATAGCGATGCTGCTGGAGGACGGACTTGAAGCAGACGAATATAGTGCGGCCTGAGCCTTACTGCTAACTGAAAGAGAGACAGATGAAGAAACAACCTTTAGCCGGCTAGAGTTACAAAGTCTCAGGAGGCTACGAGAGCTTGGAGGGAGCCTACGGGCCAAAGCTATTCTGTTCATTAGTGCTGCTGTATGTTAGTGATAATGTCGAAAGACCCGATAGGTGGAAGATGTTAAGATCATTTTAGGATTTTTGACTTTGCAACTTAAAGTTGAGGGTTAGGGTTATTTAAAAAACGCGTTTACAACGCGCGGCTTTTGGATTAGTTACTGTCAGGACTCGGCTAGAACAATAGTATAAGTATACATATATTGAGATTATTATTCAGAGGTTGGTTATATTACCTTCAAGCAACTTCAGGCTTATACAAACAATTTCCAAAGCCAAGTGGAGAATTAGAATAAGCTACTTAAACTCTGTTAGAAAATTAAACAGTGAAAGTGGTAGAATATCTCTATTCACAATTTGATATATAAACTCCGGATTGCCTGGTATATACAGGTAGGTTTGTTGAAAGTAAAAATGAAATTTCACAAAATGCTTAAATATTAATTCTATAATACGTATAAAATAACTCATTCAACTTGCTATTGCATTAAATTGTCAATTTAAGTTGCTATTGGAATGACTGAGCAATTGCGAATGTATTTATGAAATAAGTGGTGGTTTTAACTTCACGAATTACAATATATGGGAAATCAATGGTAAGAAAACAATAACCATTAACAGAGCACTTCGAGTTAATCTGTTTCAAATTAAATTATTATAAACTTCTAGAATTAATTCTTTTTGGCGACATCTTTCAACACGTTACAAGAAGAAAAATTCGTAGACTTTGAAATTATTCAATTGAAAAAAAAAGTTGTTTAGCTCTCACGATAAAACTAAGCATTAAGCCATAAGTATCAAATCCCTTTTTTTGTATCAAGAAAAAGTTTTTGCTCAGAGTAAGTTGAATCAGGAACAAATAAATAAAAACAAAGTACAATTGTGTTATAACAATTAAAATCTGTATATGTATGAATCTTTTGCTGATAAGTATGCCTTGTCAAGCTGTGCCGCTTTATGAGAGCGCCGGTCAATTGCCCTAACCCTCTGAAACTTGATTTTTCGAATGTTTTTCTTTTGACATTTCCTCAGTACCCGCCGCCGCTGCGACAACAACAAGCAACGCCAACGAACTGTACACATTTATATTTGATCATGTCGGACCCTCTTGTAGCGTTACGTACCACCATTGCTAGCAATCTTACTCCTGAGCTACTATCCAAGGATGGTGAAGTGCTTCCTGATGCCGATCTTTCAAAGGCCGCAAGCTTGAGACTTCCCGCTAATGGTGACCGCGAAGCCCAGACATTTCCACTCACAGAACTAACCAAGTATGAGTCCAAGATCCCTAACAAGATGCAACTTGATCTGAGGGTGGTCTACAACTGTTGGTTAACTCGAGATCTCAATGTCACAGACTACATCCAAGTCAGTGACGAACGCGGAATTTTCAACCTCAAGTTTGTCGAAAGAGCTGACCTACTTGGCTGGTTAAAGGGCGAAAATGAGGAGAGTGAAAACATTTTAAACGATAAAGCTGGTAAAGCTGACGAGAGTGGTGATGGAAATGCGGCCAACCAAGCTACTGACGAGTCGAAACCGACCAAGAAAACGGTATCTTTCGACGACTCTTCGTCTGCAGAGTTAAAGCTGATCTACGAACATGAACGCAGTCTGCAGAATCACAATTCTGTGCTTAGAGGTAGCAAACTGATTGATTTTTCGACAGTCTCAAAGGAGTGTCAGAAGAGCATAATTCAAGCATTCAAGACAAAGCAATCAAGCAGCGCACGAAACAAAAAGCCGGAACCGCATGGCGCGGTTTCAAAGAGCAGCAGCAACGGTTCACAAAAAGGTGAGAGCTATTTTCCATTCAAATTTTGCGTATTTTTGTGGTTTTTTTTTTTAATGGTATTAACATTATTTTTTAGGCAAGGACCCTATTATTCTGTTGTCACCGTCAGCCTCAGCATTACTCAACATTACCAATGTTAAACAATTTCTCGAGAACGCAGTCTTTGAAAACGTGATGAAGTCTAGCAGCAGCTCGAATGTGCAAATGATTGCCCGAAAATCACCTCGCCTGGGCTACTATAAGTTTGTGGTTGTTGACAATACTGAGCGTCTTACAAGACCTGAATATTGGGACCGTGTAGTGGCAGTGTTTGTGACCGGCCAGGCATGGCAATTCAAGCAATACCTTTGGTCTGACCCGAACCAGCTTTTCCAAAAGGTTGCCGGATTCTGCCTTACGTTTAACGGCGACCCCGTGCTGCCGCAGGTTAAGCAGTGGAACGTTGATGTCGTTGGTATTGACCGTAATCAACGATTCCGTGATCGTGAGGTGTCCGAGATGATATGGACTAAGATTGAAAGGTGGATGATCGCCAAGGGCTGGCCAGTTAGAAAAAGGTAGTCATATTTCCGCTACATAAAACTATTGGATAATAATAATAATTAAGAAACAAACAAAAAAAAAACAACAAACACGATCTATAAAACAAACAAATAAACGACAAACAGAAAACATTCAACTTTTGAGAGAGGACATTGGGCCTTAGAAGCGCTCCTTCAAACGCGAAGAAATAATACGCAGGTTACCGTAGATCTTGCCCGGAGGAGCACCCAGAATAAGCGAGACAATAGTCTCTCTGGCAATCTTAATGTTTTCGAAGCCGCCGAGAATATGGATTTTGCTGTCGGCGAGGACAACTCTGGTCCGCGATGCGTTCTCAATAGCAAATTTCGTCTTACCGTCCTTACCAGCAATACGACCAATGGCTCTTGACAAATGGTCGCCAGTAAGAGTCTTAACATCCTTAACTTCAAAGGTCTCCACGAACAGATCGTTCAATCTCAGGAGTGCAATAGCGTCGTCAATGTCGAAACCGAGATTAAAGGCTCTGATGAAATCGTCACCCTTCTGAATGGCGCCAGGATCGGTGGTCAACTTGCAGGTTCTGATCTGGATCTTCTTGTTTCTGACATCCATCCGGACCTGCAAATGGAGATGCTCAACCAAGGGCTGGTAAATCTTGGCCCATGATGCTTTCAGGGGAGTGAATCTGTGAGGAGGGATTGGAATATTACGTTGGGCGAAACGCACAGCCTTGCCAGACTCAGCGACGGACGCGAAGCGAGGCTTGCCGTCCTGGTCAAGAGTAAGAGAGCCCGATGCCGGCACTGGCGCAGCAGCCTCCTCTGTGGTATCCATGGCCTCATCGACGGGTGCGGCGCCGGAGGGGTTTATTAACACTTCCTCTTCTTCTTCAATATGCTGGGGAACCGCCTGGGCGGTAGGGATGGTGGACAGTTTAGCAGTGGGGGCGCTCATGTTGCTGATATTTCTTGTGTGTGATGCTAAGTGATGTTCGGGCAGTGCGGTGAGTGTGCAAGTTACTGACAATGTCCGAGGTTGAGTGTTCCGTAGATGCGAGTTAGACGGTCAGAAAGGAAAGAAAGGAATAAAAAAAATTTTTCAGCCAAAAAAAAATATAAAAATTTTAACCTCCCAAGGTCACGTGTGATACACATGTCCCAGTTTTTGATTTCAGACCTCTCTACCGTTTTTTGTTGACATCGCCATGAAAACTTTTTTTTATTACCACCAATAACAACGGAACAGCAGCCCATAATGACTTTCCAAAAGCTGGCATATACCCCGATAAAAATCGATGCCTCACAGAACCATTCCTTACACAACAAAATAGTATTCCGCGGTTCTGAAGCGTTTTACGGCAATGAGCAAGTCGTCTACTATGAGCCTCTCGACGATTCAACCAAGACAACACAGCTGCCAATCGAGCTCGGGTTCACGATTGCCGGTCTGCAGCTCAATGATACAGGCAGCTTTTTGGCGGTATACGGTGACAATGTGGTGGTGATTGTACTGTTACCAGCGCCTGGCGTGCTGGCAGCAGCTGACAAGAAGCCCCGCGTCAAGAACTGGCGAATCGACCTGTTTGCGCAGCGGGGTGAGGAGGTTCTCAAGGCCGTGTGGAATCCGGTCAGTCGTTTTGACTCCGAACTTGTTGTTCTTACTGACGCAAACCGCATCTACTCTTTTGACGTGTTGGAGAATAACAATGTTGCTCCCGACCAAGAGATCACGCTGCAATTGAGTGACGCCGACACGAGCTTGTACGGCCAACTTGAGATAGTGTCTTTCTGTTTCGGCAAGGGTGATGCTAGACTTTCTTTATATGTCTTAGCCTCGGACGGCAACGTCTATGCACTTGCACCATTTGTGCCCAAGACATTCGTTCTTACCCGTCTCGAGCTGGAAGCGCTATTTGATCGCGTGGTACTTGCTGGCATTGATAACAAAGATAGCCCAGAACACCGTATTTATCAGAAGCAGGTCAAGTGGGTTTCGGAGCTTTGGAAACAATACTCATACGTTATTGTTGAGTCAAGAGTGCGGAGTTATGGAGCTGAGCCCGAAGAGTTTCTTGTTTTGAATCGACCAAATATCTCCAGAGCACCTATACTTCAGGGTCCATTCACAGTCCAACCTTTTCCTGAACAATTATATGACCTTGAGGGTGCTGATATCGATACCTTTGAGTTAGGCCCTGATTTGACAGGTGTGGGTGTCTTTTTGCAAGGCGGCGTATTTCTGTTGGCCCTTCAAGAGGAGGCCGTGGTATTTAACTGGACCCAAAACGATCTTGAAATGAACCTGTCACTTTTAGAATTTATTCAGACACCCCAAAATTCTTGCAGCATCTCCACGTTCCCGTGCGATCCCAACAGTGTTTATTTACAAGGTCTCACTAATGTCCAGCGACTGGATCTGACAGCATGGAAGCAGGGATTAGAAAAGGCTGTTGAAAATGGTGATGGTAATTTATCACAGCAACTAACCGTTGTCAACGACTTGACTGACAAGTCTACACCTGTTATTGGTTATGGTGTCTTAATAGACGGCGAGAATAGCCTGGTCACCTTAGTACAGACACAGAAGCGTGACGTCAGGTGGCTTGAAAACTGGACTGAGCCGAACACACAGCCTGTAATTAGTAAAATTATCCCTAACGTGGATGATTCTACTGAAGGTACCATGAGCTCTTATCTCGTTAATCCCAAAGTAGAGCGTTTGCTGGAAAATCAAACCGAAGTGCTGAAACCGGTGATGCTGCGAAAGCAAACTCCAAATGCGAATGCCAAGATTAAGGAGTTTACCTGGGACATGTTGGTGGAATTTAATGAGGCATCTAAACCTTTTACAGAAGCAGTCCCTCAGCTGCATGAACGTCAATTGGCTATTCATCAGCGGTTGGTGGAACAGCGGTCTGAGCTTGAACGCCAGCTCAATAAGATTACGGAGACAAAAAAGAAACTAAAAGAAGTGCAGACGGGCAACAATGTGGCCAAGCGGGTGAAGGAGACAGCTGAGCGCCAGGTTAAAATTCAAGATCGCATTGACAAGCTCCAGGAAGGGTTACTGGCAAAGCGTGGTGTGCAGCTATTGAATGAACATGAGAAGGCGTTTGTGGCGGAACTTGAACGCGTCAAGGCAAGCATGGTGGCCGTCACCCAGCGTGAAGCTCGGGTGTTAACCCAAAGCAGAATTTTGAAAAATGAAAGCCAATTGAAGCGGGCACCAGCAGCAGCATCGACGGGGCTTGGCTCAGCGGAACAATTACTGCGCATCCGCCAGGCAATTAATCGCGAACGGGAAATTTTGGACAAGGTAAAACAGCAGGTAGAGGAACTCCAGGAGGACAAAGTGTTTGTTTGAGTGATTGCTATACTACCATTTACAATAATCCTGTATACATGTTTAATTTCTTTTTTTTTTTTTTTTTTTATTTTTCTTTAAAATCTTGATGCTATTTTGTTTTTTTTTTTTTATGTTTGTAAAAATACTAACAAATTAGTGAA
>Ga0160505_101433_pt1 | contig 11287 bp, 5 predicted proteins | sample DIDeMG_FD_108225 | JGI IMG/M metagenome (GOLD analysis project Ga0160505, IMG submission 108225) | Enriched chicken feces microbial communities from UW Madison campus, WI, USA - DID2874_E49_Stillage MG | ecosystem: Host-associated > Birds > Digestive system > Large intestine > Fecal ...
AAAAAAAAAAAAAAAAAAAAAAAAAAAAAAAAAAAAAAAAAAAAAAAAAAAAAAAAAAAAAAAAAAAAAAAAAATGAACAGACGACAAAGAGAAAGAAGTGATAAGAATGATATTTTTTTTTTTTTCGTTGATTGGAAGAGAAAGGCAATAGTGAGATTTCGGGGACGTTTGGGTGGGGAGGTTGTGCGACGTTGGGCCATTAAAAGTGAAAGACGGGCGTAACTCGCAGGGCTACTGGCACGGGAGGGGAGCACGCAGCTAGTCCACGATAGAGAGCAATGATTAGAGCAACAGGAGTTAAGACGACATTTAGAGAAAATGGAGCCCAACAGTAAAGGTAGAAAAATAACACGGGACAAGAGTCAGATTTCGCCATTCAGGGCCTTGCTTTGGAGACCAATTTTGGGTTGTTGTTGTGGTTCTCTTTTTTTTTATTGTATTTTATTTTTCGCCAGCATGCCCGCATGGTCGCATGCCAGATATTCATTAGGCGAGCAGAATGTATCGGAGGGGATTCAAAGGAGAGACAGGGATTGATGACGGGGGGGATTTACCGCGAACAATGGGGGGAACACAACGGGCATAAACGAAGTAAGAACAGGCTGCATGTTTAGGAGATCAATTTTTTTCTATTAGCTTGCACTCTTTTGTTGAGGTGGTTGGTATAAATTATGGAGGGAGTGCGCAAAGGGAATGTGCTAGGTGAGATTTTCTGATTTCGCTAATTTCACCTTCAACTGTCTCTCTGTACATTCACTTATCATATATAGCAAATCTCTGTACACTCTCCACACTGCACCTTCACAATGGACATTTGATATTTTTTTGGGCCACATTTACCACTAGGAAATGATACAATTTCACTGGGGGCTTGGTGGAGATTGTTTGAAAATTGTTCTTCCGCCAATTACACTAGATTGTTTGGATGAATTAATATTTATGAATGTATTGGAGATGGCACTTATCTTCTGATTCTCTCCATCTGTTGAAACGTTCTATGGCTTCCAATGGATCCTCTCGTTTTAGGTACATTTATTATTTCACATTTGTATTTATTATTCACATTTGGGTTAATTTTTCATCTCAATTGTTTGGCTTCTAGAGTATTTTGCTTCACCCCTCTTTATTATTTCAATTCGTATTTCTTTCCGTGCCTTTTTCGGCATTTACCCATTTATAAGTGGAGAGATTGGCTTGTGTGTGCTTTCAAAAGTGTATTCCGCTTCTCACGTTGCTCTTCTGTGGATAGCACTATAGCCAGCACCATTTGATTTCTATTTTCTATTGAAGGATATTGTGCAAATGAGGAAAACGCCTTGAATATGGAAACTTCCATTGGGGAAATATGCCGATCGCAGATGCCCAGAGAGGCCACTGGTCGATCAAATCGCACGATGTCACCCATTGAGCAGGCAAATGCAGAAATAGAAGAGAATGACTAATCAAAACTAATGGAAACTGTGAATGGGTTTGAAAGGCGACTTTAATTGGAAATTCACAAATGAAAAATTGAATCGTGGGTTTTACATTCCTTATTTTATGAGCTAATCAATCAAAAACATAGTGACCATACTTCTCTGAGGTAACCTTGAACCCATTCAGAAAGAGCAGTCTCGGGTATTCATCTGAATCGAACACACTGTGAAAGTTGCCGTCTTGTCCTTTCTCATAGTATATTCCATGGACCATCACCAGCGAAAGCTTCGGGAAGTGCTTTTTAAAGAACTGAAGAACTGGCCGAATCTGGTGCAGAATGTAGATGGAAACAAGCAAATCCCAGTTATGCGAGTTCTCTTGACCTGAGATGGCTGCGATTTCGGCTAGGGTGTTTGGTTGACCTCTGAATAAGTGGCATTCGTTTAATCCTGTCTTTCTGTTCAATGGAGCCAACAATTTACGCTCATTTTGAAGCTTGTCTAAAACAAGGCCTATCATGAGGAAAAAGGCACTTTTGTTCAAAGCAGATATGTTTACCTCATTTTCATCATTTTCGTCAAAATGAGTATCGTTGGCATCATTTTGAACCTCTCTATTTCCTGTCTGGGTATAATTGTCATGTTCATAAGTTGCTCTCACTGTGTCATTTGAGTCAATTTCATTAAATTCATTTCCGTTTTCATTTCCATCGTAATTTTCATTTTCATTTCCAACTGCATCGTGATCATCACTTTCGTTTCCGTTGTATATCCCTATCTCGTTTCCTTCGTCATCGTCCCATTCTTCTACCTCAATAAAGTGCCTCTCAAACTCCTGTAACACCATGCCACACCCACAACATTGACAGGTATGTAGAAGCAGCTCCATGAAGTGGGGTTTGTAGAAGAAGAATGCCATTAGAAAGTCTGGCAACTCCAAATGCTCCAAAGTCGACGACACTCCACCAAGCGAGAGAAAAAACGCCTCAATGAGCCGAGTATTAATTCGGTTGAGGAGAGCAGGACTCATGCCTGTTTCCGCATACATCTTGAAGGTCTGGGTCGAAAGACCAAATGTGAGCTTTCGAAGACCAGTCAAAGTTTTGATGAAATCGCTCGCAGGTGTCACAATGACGTCTAGCAAATCATGCGGGCGGAGCCAGTCTCTTGGTGGAGGAACAGAGAGTTCGAGCTCTCGTAAGTTAGGAAGACCTTCATTGGCAGACAGGAATTGGCGCCAGCTAGTCAAAAAGTTCACGAAGCAGCAACATCCAGCCTCAATAAAGTCGACGTCATGTTCTGCGCATGAGACACGGAGATGAAGAATCGACAAGTTTGAGAGATGGATCCTCTCATCTAAAATATGAAAGTCAAGTTTGGGTACGTCTCCATGAATTGCAGCTCGATTTAATTGTTCGACTAGACTTTGTTCTCCACCATCTCCAGTACCTCTAATTTCTTCATGTTCAGATGCTTCGTGTCGATGTTCCAAAGTTAAAACAGAAGGCTCCAACTTCACGAGACCACAATGCATGGCTTTCAAAACCTCCAACCCACAACCCTGTAGGGTTGAAAATGATAGCTTTGGAACTCGGTAGACATATTCAAGTTCGTCTGCGAAAAGATCAAAAGAGCTAAGATCAGGCTGATCCACCTCGAAAGCAATTGAATCAAGTCTAATATGTTGCAATTTCGATAGCTGGTGTAGCTGATCAACCTTGACATGGCTTGTATTTTTGAGCGGTTTAGAGCCAACCGAATTTAGCTCACTCATCTCCCCGCTCTCGTACACTATACGGAGTCTCTTCAAGTTTATGGCATGCGATTCCATGTGCTCTTCGATATCTCTCTTGAAGTATTGTACCAATTCATCACCGAATCCACCATGGAAATCAAGATAGTGTATTCTCTCCGCAATTTCCGGTTTCGTCAGAAGTGTCTCAGAAAGGGCCGCAATCTTCTCAATCGTTGTGATCTGCGAGCCCTTATACACTGGGAAGTTCTTCAGACGACCATGAGTCTTGGAGTTTCTACTCTGGCATCCTCTCTGACTATAGAGATCACCAAACTCCTCTTCAGGTGCGGGATCCAGGGGAAAGATCTGGATAGAGTGATAGAGCACACTAATCGCAACCAGATAAAGTTGCGAACAAGTAACAGCAACATTGGCCACTTCTGCCTGCTCCAAGTATGAAATGATTTCGGTTATGACCGGTAGAGGAAGATTCAGAAAAACTTGTTCGGTCAGGTACATCATGTGGAGTTGAACATGGAGATGAATCTTGACTTCACTATTTGTAGTGGCCTGTATGGACCATGCGGTGAACAGAATAGGAGTAGTAATTGCTGACAGAGACAGGATTCCCCTATCTGCATAGGCTAATCGTAGAGTGGAGTGAAGCTATTTACGAGCATTAACTTACGTAACGAAGTACATCAATATGCTACGCAAGGTAAAAGAAGGAAATGTGTACTTGTTCATAAAATGTTGGTTCTTTCCTAGTGTATTCAACATTTCAGTTTTAAATGAAATTTTCGCTAATTTTGCGGGCCAATTTATCTACAGAAACGTTATCTACACTGTAAAAGTCATAATCTCCTCTCTATTATAAATATCTTACAAAACAGATCCCAAGTTCACATGGACAGCCTTGGCCTCAGTGTACATGCTAAGACCATACTCTCCCAACTCTCTGCCGACACCACTCATCTTCACACCTCCGAATGGAACATGGACGTCGGAGTCATTCGAAGAGTTGATCCAAACCTGTCCAGACTCAAGGTCCTGGGCCATTATATGGGCCACAGTGATATCCTTTGTGAAGATGGCAGCTCCCAAACCGTACTCGCAATCGTTGGCAAGCTCAATGGCCTCCTCATCGGTGGTGAACTTGCCCACAGCGACAACTGGACCGAAAATCTCCTCTCTGACGATTCTGAAGTCTGGCTTCACATCAGCAAATACAGTAGGTTCAATGAAGAATCCCTTACCAGCGTCTTTGTTGGCCTTACCTCCGAGGATCACTCTGGCACCTTCCTTCTTACCAATGTCGAGGTAAGACAAAATCTTGTCGTATTGCATCTGTGACACCTGTGGACCAACAACAGCCTCATCGTTGAACATGTCACCCTGTTTGTAGTCTGCCTTGATGTGTTCAGCGAAAGCAGTCAAGAACTTCTCGTAAACACTCTCATGCACGTAAATTCTGGAGGTGGAGGTACAGATCTGACCTTGGTTGGACATGATACCAACAGCGGCCCATTTGACAGCCTGCTCAAGGTCGGCATCTGGTCTGATAATGAATGGCGACTTACCACCACATTCTAAGGTGACAGCCTTCAAGTTGGAAGATGCCAATTGCTGAATGATCTTACCTGTAGCAGTTGAACCAGTGAAGGCGATCTTGTTCACATCCTTGTGGGCAGCCAATGCCTTACCAGCAGTAGCACCGTATCCAGACAAGATGTTAACCACACCAGGAGGGAATCCAGCCTTCTTGAACAATGTGGCAAAATACAAGATGGACAATGGAGTGATCTCAGAAGACTTCATGACAATCACATTACCAGCAGCAAGTGCTGGAGCCAACTTCCAGGCAGCCATGAGTAATGGATAGTTCCATGGAATGATTTGTCCACACACTCCAAATGGCTCGTGCACAGTGTAGGCAAACTTCTTTGGGTTGTTGTAAATAACCTTACCTTGAATCTTGTCAGCCCAGCCAGCATAGTATCTGAAAACCTCAATCACTTCATCGATGTCGTATTGAGCATTCTGCTCCTTGGTCTTTCCAGAGTCCCAAGCCTCAATTGAAGTGATCAATTCCTTTTCCTTCTCTTCCTCCAAGAGCTGAGCGACCTTGAACAAGAGCTTTCCTCTGTCGACACCAGTGGATTTTTTCCATGACTTGAAAGCAGCTCTGGCAGCAGTGACAGCAATGTCAACATCATCTTCCTCGGCAGCGTAGACAGCACCATTGACCTCACCAGTGGATGGGTTGATAGATTCCAAAGTCTTTCCAGCCTTGGACTTGACAAATTCGTTGTTGATGAACAATCCCGAAGGCTGGGTGTACTTGAGGCCGTTAGGCAAGGTGACTTCGTACTCTAATTCAAGCGACATGATAATTACCAGTATAAATTATGGGTGACGGCGGAAAAAAGTGGAGATTGTGGGGCCTTTATACTGACAAGTCGGTGTACTTATTCCCGATGTGGAAAGTGTATCCGGGGTGCACACTGGCGGAGCTGCCTAGCCGATCTGGAGAAGGGCGCGATGTTTCCGTTACTGATAACGGAATTGTAGCGCTAGAGGGCAAGTGATAAAGATGGTGCGGAGTTGGGCATAAGATAAAAGTCGTTTGGGGAACGATAAAGATTAAAATATATGGTTTTGCAACAACTGTTTAATTTGGACCCCACTTTGGAAGTATTTTCGGCAAGTGTTCAAATGTTCTTTGATCGCAGAGATTAGCGTGTAGTCACTTTATAATGCATTGCGTGGCATGAACAAAACAAATGATGGTTGGAATGGGTTCAAACATCCTTTTGGAAAGGGCAGATCATCTCCCTCGAATTGTTCTCGACACCCGATTATTAATCTTGCATTGTCATCCTTTTCAGGAACGGTACGTGTAATGTTCAATCAGTGGCTTGTAATCCTTCTTGTCCTGCATTGGTACATAACAGTCAACCATTTCTGACTCCGAACTATTTGCCATTGTAGCATTGGATCGTCTTCAAAACAATTTCGACCTTGAAAACTTTGCAATGTCCTTAGATTTATCCGTGTTCCTGTCTTCACCTGCTCACAATGAGTTCAGAAGTGACACCTTTACCACTCCTACCCAGTCCATGGTTCAGGCTTTGGCAACCACGTCCTTAGGTGACGCAGTGTATAACGAAGACTCCGTGACGTCTCAATTGGAGTCCAAGGTTGCAAAGCTTGCTGGGAAGGATGCTGGTTTGTACTGTGTATCTGGAACGTTACTGAACCAAATCGCATTAAGAACAAACTTACTTCAACCTCCACATGCGGTCCTCTGCGACCATCGCTCTCATGTGTATGTTCATGAGGCCGGAGGACTTCCAACGCTCTCACAAGCTATGGTTCAGGCCATTGCCCCCAAGAATGGTATCCATTTGACACTTGAAGATGATATCATTCCAAACTTTGTTCCTGACGACTATGAGATCCACGCATGTCCTACGAAGGTGATCAGTTTGGAGAATACTTTACATGGTATGCTCTTCCCGCTTGACGAGATCAAGAAGATCTCTGCTTTCTGTAAGGATAACAACGTTCGTTTGCACTTGGATGGTGCAAGACTTTGGAATGCCTCTGCTGAAACAGGCATTCCACTAGCAGAGTACTGCTCCTATTTTGATTCGGTTTCTCTCTGCTTATCAAAGACTTTGGGTGCACCAGTCGGATCTGTTCTTGTAAGTGACAAAAAATTCAACTTGAAGGCCAATCACTTCCGTAAGCAAAATGGTGGAGGTATCAGACAGAGTGGATTGCTCGCGCTGATGGCAATCGTTGCAATCGATGAGAACTTTCCAAAATTGAAAGCTACTCATGAGTTGGCTAAGAAGATTGCTGACTTCTGCGTTAAAGAGGGATATGTGTTGGCACACCCAACTGAGACGAATTTTGTGTTCCTCGATTTTGCAGCTAATAAGATCAACAACGATGTTTTCGTCAAGGCTTGTGAGAAGTACAACATCAAGGCGTATGGCTCGCGGTTAGCTTTTCACTACCAGATTTCCGAAGAGGCTATTGAGAATTTGAAGAAGGTTTTGAAGGTGACTATGGAGGAGGCAAAGAAAAACCCTTACGAGGAAAAGAAGAGTCTTAAGTTCTACAGTGCCGGAAATGAAGAGTAACAAATCGAGATTAGAAGGGTTTCCACTTACATTATTTCTACCTAAATAGAGTCTTTTTCCTTTTTGAACTATCGTGATTCAGATTTATGTTCGTAATTAAGTCCCCAGAAACTTGTCTATTCCAAACTCGAAGTTCTCTTATCAATAATCCGACACTGAAGCAATTATATCTTTCGCGGTCCGCTTAGTTCGCATAGCAGCTTCCACCTTTGGGATATTTTGCCGACAATGCCAGGAAAGTCTCGGAACGACGTTAGTTCCTTAGCAATTCGATTCCTCAAATTACAAAGAATCCATCCATCATGTCTTTTGACACAAGTATTCTAGTTTGGGCTTTCTCGATACTTGGACTAAGTTAGATATCGAGATCTAAAACACACTTCTACCTTTGATTTCCTGAGTCCCCAAGTCAGCTTTTCTTTCATGAACAATCAGAAACCAGTCAATTCACTACTTAAAAGGCTTTGATAGTGAAGTTGCCAACATGAGTTCTTTAAAACGGTAGGAAACATACATAACAAGGTAGGGTCGTAAACCGCGTTTGAATTCACGTGATGTGGCACGTGCACAAATATCAACAAACACTTCTGGCCTCCATTCTGTAGTAACTACAACCACAATGGCCCTTGATCCTGGAGTGGAGGCGGATGTCTCTGTTGTCAAGCCCGTGGAAATCTCTAGGTTTATTTGTCAAATTCTATTTGGCCCCGAAAATTCCAACCATCATGCCCCAGATTCCAACTCTAGTAGTATACTTTCCTCATTTGCTTCTGGATTTCAACCTGAAGCATTGCACATTGTGGTAACTGGGAAAGAGTTTGTCGTGACACAAGAATTATCACCTGAAATTGTCGATTTTGACTTTTTGGTTGTTTTGCTCAAGTTAGAGGGTCAGATCACCGCAGATCGGCCGCTCATCAGCCAGATCCATGTCTTGAACATTCCATACCACAACTCTGAAGCAGGAGAGCTGGTGTATAACGACGCATATGAACAGATTAGAAGCCTCATATCGCTTGCTGTTGCGCCCTACTTTGACTTTGTCTCGGGTAGAACTATGAGTGAAGGTTTTGTCTCCAATTCCGTATCCAATACCCGCAAAAAGTTCAACGAACTAACCCTCTCCTTGAGTCACTTGCAGCAGAAAATTCAGATTCCCGATTTATTACTCCTGGTCGGTCCTGACATCAAGGCTGTGCTAAGCAATCCAGATGCTGCTGATGAACAGTCTATAATAGGCAATACCACTTTACTCAACGAATTGACCAAGCTTGTTAACACGTGGATTCGAACAATTCAGTCCATTACATCGTTGGGAAAGTTCACCTCGGAGGATGGCTCTTTGCATGATGAAGTGCAGTATTGGAAATCCTTGGAACTGGCTTTGGTATCTGTTGAAGAGCAGGTGAATCAGCCTGAAGTGAAACGAGCCATTGAAATCCTTAACACTGCTAAGCGGTTTCAAACTACATTGGCGTTCCAGAATAATCTTGGATTGGCTGCGAAGTTGGAGGATACTAAAGTTTATAACAGCTTACTCAAAGACTTGCCCATCGAAGAATTAACAGCTTTCAAAGACTCGTCAAAGGACCTCAAGTCGTTCGAGTTTACAGTTAATGCCATTTTCTCGCATCTTAAACGCTGGAAGAGTCTGAGTGCACTTTCCTTGACCAGAATGATAGACTTAATAGAGATGTTGCTCAGGGAAATCGTGCAATCCTTGGCTCACGTCTTAGCGTCCTTGAACTTGATGAGTATACCTCTTAAAAAGTTCCAGACCTTATTTGCTGAAGAGATCAGCCCCCTTCTCTTGAGTATTGAAAATAATGTCAAGTTCATGGTTAATGTCATTCGAGAACTAATGCGCAAACGTCAAGAAAAGTTCATGATCATCAAGATCGACCAGCAAGTGCTCTCGACATTGACTGAAAGGCTCAACCAAATGTTGCAATTAAGGCAGGAACACCATTGCTTGTTGTTGGTGCTCTCGTACTTCGAGGAAAGTGAGGTGCTCTCTAACGAGCTCCAACAGTCATATACAAAGCGCATCTCATCTCTAAATGCCTTTGAATTCTCGAAGCTGGCTCAATTAATATGGGATTCCCACCAGAATATCTATCAGGAGGAATATTCTTCTATCAGAGATTCTGTAGCACTGCTTGTGAATCGGAAACTTGATGAATGTGCTACCTTTCCTGACTACATTTGCTTATTTCAAAAAGTCAAAGACAATAATGTTGATTCCTCGCAGCTCTTCTTATCTTTGGTTGATGATAAGCACAGACTTCGTATGCTTGACGTGGTGCATCAGGATATACAGAAAATTTTCAAGCTCCTGTATTTCTTGAAATCAAGCGACTCTAACGAGTTATCTGTACTAAATTTTCTGTCAAGCTTGAAAATGATTGTGTGGGATTTGTCTTTGAAATCCAAGGTGACTTTCTATTTAAACCACATTTCCCTGTTTTTGGGGCAGAATTGGAATAAATATTTTACTGGCGCACAAATTCAACAGGAGGCTGACTCATTCTACAAGAAACTAAATTTTGAACATTTTATCAAAGAATGGATTGAGCATGCTGAATCTCTTGTGCAAAAATCATATCGCTCTGGAAGGATTTTGAAAATTACAGATTCAGACGACACAGGCAGCCGAGCCACTTTGAATTTCGATTCCGACCTTTACACGTTAATCTCAGAAACTCAGGATCTTCTCAGTTTAAAGTTTGATATCCCTGTCACACTTTTGATGAGAATTGACGACCTTAAATCTGCCCAACCAATTGGCCAATCGCTTTTAGAGCATTTGGAAGTTCATGAGATACTACTAAAGAATACATTGGTCAATTCTGATCACGGACGAAAATTTGGTTTCTTACTTGAACAACAAAAGCGTGAGATTCTTCATCACTTACATGATATTATGAATATCGAGTGGTCCACGGTTTATCTGGAACTCAACATGCTTAAGTCAGAAACTACTATTGAAAACATTGACAGCCCTCTTAAGAAAATCCAAGTACTTGAACAAGAAATCTACACACTTCATACGATGAACAATCAAGTTCAAAAGCTTCACGCGTACTTACAGGAGGTATGCTATCCTCGATTACTAGCATGTGAGTACTCTCCAAGTGGAGTTTCGGAAGCTGTCGAATTAATCCAAGAAGAATTGTTCAAAGTTGCGAAAGCAAACTATTCAGATATTGATCATTTCATTGATATTATCAATAGAGATGTCCAGAATCATATGATTCAAAAGTGTAATAATCGATTGGATTTGATAAACAAGCAATTTAAGTTCTCCGCAAACTCTATGGAAAAGGCGCAATTATTTCAAAGGTCAATTCATACTATTGTGTTCGAGAACTTGAATTTTGAATTGTCTCCTCCAATAGGATACGCAAAAATGAGATGGGTGAGTGCAGTGAATGACGCTATTGCCATTCTTGAAAGTGTAGTCCCAGTTTCTGTCTCTGGAACAGTGAAGAAATATCAGAATTGGTCGTCCCTGAAATTGAGTGTTTCAACTGTCATGGAAGCTATTGAAACAAACTATTTGTCAGTGTTGAAGTATATCGAAAATTGGTTGTCTATTCTGCGCTTGTTTCATTTAGATTGCAACCTGGCTGAAGTCTTAGGTGAGTTAAACGGACCAAACACGGCAACTGGTCTTGAGGGATGGATTAGTGGTATCCTGAAAATTGCTAGTAGAAGATCACTTCTTGAGCAGGCTGAAGGGAACTTTAAGATTGGAAATGCGTTAGAAATTTCTTTCTCTCGAATTCAGTCTAATGCATTGGTGGAATTTGAAAGGTTTCAGAGAAGGTTTGTGGAACATTTCAAGTCCATAGTGCAAGAATCTACCTTAAATATTTTGAGCGACCTCAAAGATTGTCTGGTGCAGCTTGATACCTGGATCAACCTTGATCAGAGTGGTCTAAGATTGATTCAACTAGTCGATGAAGCGGAGAGTTATCGAAAT
>Ga0160505_101434_pt1 | contig 11273 bp, 9 predicted proteins | sample DIDeMG_FD_108225 | JGI IMG/M metagenome (GOLD analysis project Ga0160505, IMG submission 108225) | Enriched chicken feces microbial communities from UW Madison campus, WI, USA - DID2874_E49_Stillage MG | ecosystem: Host-associated > Birds > Digestive system > Large intestine > Fecal ...
ATGCCTTTGCTACCTCGCCACTTTGCAGTCCTCTACCACCAGCCATCAAAGGCGCAGGCGTCGGCCGCCGCCAAGGCCGAGATCCGCGCGCGCGAGGCGGAGCTTGCGGCCGAGAAGGCGCGCCTCGGTATGACGGATTAACCGGGTGATGCGTCGTAGATTGGACGCGTGTGTCGTTCGAGACAGTTTGTTTAGTTGGTGTTAGACTATGCAGTGTGTATCAGTAGTCATGTCCATGGGCATCGTCGTGAGCGGCCCTAACCACTTTCCTCTTCTTGTTCCTCCAGCCTAAGCAACTACCCGTCTTTCTGACCGCACCCATCTCGCCTCCGTGCCCAGATGCTGCAGAAAAATGCATGTCTCTACGAATACAGTATTGGTCTCAATCTTGTCTTGTCTTATTACCTCCAGTAGAAATGTATCCTCATCTACGCGTCCCATACGCCTGGCTCTCCGCCCACCCACTCGCGCCGCTGGCCAGCCGGCTCGTCTGCTGCTTCTTGGATGGCTGCTCGGGTGTCGCGCTCATGGACGCGAGGCTCGTCGAGCTCGAGTGCGACGCGAGGTGCGAGTTGCGTTTATCGCCCAGTGCTGATGGCCCGGGCGTCGTGCGGTTACGTGCGGGGCGCCCGGCCATCGGTTCCAGTCTCCGCTTGATCTCTTTGAGCGGCTTCGTGGCGGGTTTCCAGGCCGTGATGCTCGCTTTGAGGTCGCGCAGCTCGTCAGGGAAGAGGTCCTTGACTTCGGGCGAGTCGACGAGGGCGCGCATGATCCACGGCAGCTCAAAGTCGTTACGGGCATCGCGGGCCGCAAAGGACTCGACTTGGAGTGGTGGGAGGGGTTGCGCAGCGGGGCCGGTGTGGAAGAGGTAGTGCACCGCGAGGGAGTAGCACCCCAGTTCCTCGTACGGCGACGAGTGGCCGACGCCGGTGAGTGACCCCGCAGTCGCTTCCGAAAGGTGCTCGACGAGGCGCTGGTCGTCGATGCCTGCGTTCCGGAGCATGAATGCAAAGCAGATCAGGTTGGTCATAAAGTCCGAGGCAGAGTACGATGCGCCGTCGACGAACAGTGCGCGCAGGAGCAGCGGATGCGTCGCGGCGGAAAACGACGCGCCGTAAATGGGCACGACCTGGTCGTTGAGACTTGCGAGCAGGAGAACGCGCACCTCGTTGTCGAGGATCATAGCCAAAGACCGCTGGTACGCCTGCGACACGGGCGATTCAGTGTCCTGGAACTCGAACAGTTCTCGCGCGGCAGCGTTCTCGAACCAAGTCAGGTACGGTCCAATAACGCTCGACGTGCTGATGCTGAGGAAGGGACCGAGGTGGACACCGCACATGGCGAGCATGACCACCTTCTGGTATCCACCCTCAGCACCGCTCAGCCCAGCAGCAAGCTTCCTGCCCCGCTTCGAGTCCTCTGAGGGGATGATCGCAATGGGGCCAAACGCCCACTCGCAGCGCGCCACAGCGTCGCGGTTCTGCGCCGTCCGAATGTGACCCTGCGCAATCATCCGCGAGATGAGGTGCGTCGTGACGATACAGCCCTGCGAGTGCGCCGCGAACAGAATCGCGTCAGCGCGGCGCACGTCGTTGATCCAGGCGGGGTTGGAGAGATACGCTTTGTAGAGCTTGTCCACGCGGTCATCGATCACGCCTTCGCCCTCAAGGGGGATGAGCGTCAGTCGGATCTCGCTCTCGTCCACGCCCTTCTCCCTGAAGAATTGCTTGACAGCTTCGCCCATCATGTTTGCAAACTTCTGAGACGTGCCGGTCGGTTCGCCAATGACGCTGATGTCAGTTATGGGAGCGTGTGCCCAACTCACGAGTTCAAGAGCTTGGCCGGGAACCAGCCGTGAACACCGATAACGACGACGCGGTGCACATTCTTCCATCCGTCGTCGCGCGTTCCGACGCCGCCGAGGCCGATTCTCCGCGGGAGCCCAGCGCCAACGTCGCGTCCTTCCTTGAGGCCGCGCGTCTCGCCCTCGGGGTCCTTGTTGGCGCTGCCGACAACGTAGCTGAGGGCGCGCCACGCCGTGGCCGTGACGCCATCCTGGGCCGTACGGGGCATGAGGGAGCGGGGCGGGCGATCAAAGGTTGTCTCGAAGTTAGGGATGACGAGGTTGGGCTGCTTGGCCACAGGTGGAGCTGGTAACGCCGAACCCGCCTTGGCTGCCGCCTGCGCGCGGGGCGAGAGTGGAACAGCAGTGCCTGCGGACCGCACCGACGACGCGTTCGACTGGCGGCGAGTCGCGAGCGCGAGGTTTTGCGACTTCTTCTGGACAACCGTCTTGTTTGCTGGCTGGCCTTTGGCTTCGGGGCTGACGGCCGTGTCCTTGGCATCGATCTTGGAGTCCTTGGTTGACGCGGGCTTGCCGTCCTTCTCTGGAGCCACGGCTTTGTCCTTGCCTTTACCACCCTTAGTGTCCTTGGTGTCCGTCTTAGGCGCGGGGCCGCCCGCTGCGGCCCTAGGTGGAGTCGAGGGCGGCGCCTCGGCGCTCGGAAACTCAGGATCGGCGGAGAAGTCCATCACTTCCTCGCGGGTGGCATCGTCCTTCCCATCAACAGACACGGTGGAGCCGGTGATCTTTTTCTGGCTGGCGCGGAATGCGAGGTAGCTGAGCCACCCGCCTGCTGATGATGTCGAAGACGCGAGCTTGGCCTGAGCGGGGGAGGAGGAAGGTGTATCAGACTGGGCGGGCGCATTCTCGGGAGCTTGAGGCTTTGGTGGTTGCGATGCAGATGTCAATGCAGTGGAGATAGGTTGGTCGAGCGCGATAGGAGGTGCAAGGATGGGCGGAGGGCGAGCTGGCTGCTCCGGAGCAGGTCCTGGTGCTGCCTCTGGCTGGGCTACGTCCGTCGCCTCTGATGCTTGTCCCTCACCTTCTTTGAAGGTTGGTGCGGTAGGAGTCACGGGCGTCTCGGTCTTGTACACGAACGATGCGAGATAAGAACCCCAGCCCATGGGCTGCTGCTGCGCTGAAGCCAGCGCACGGTCGTTCGCTGACGCCTGAGTATCGGCATCAGGTTTGGACTTTTCTTTTGTGCTCGCTTCCTCTGTCGCGGCAGTTGTTTCTGAAGTCGGTTGCGGTGCAGGTGCTGTTGTTGTCGTTGTTGTCTCTGTCGTCGCTTGAGGCGACGCCTTCGCTGGCTCAGAGACAGGCGCCGACAAACGTGCACCACCCTCGTCGATCTTCCTGCGCTTCGAGCTCTGTGCGGACCCATTCGTCATGACTGAGTCTCGACCGTTGGCGGCCGAACCCTTCCCAGATCTGGTTTCAGGCTTGGAAACATCGGCAGTGTCGGGAGGTTGCGGTGCGTCTGCGGGAGAGGGGGTGGCGTCCTTGGGTTGTGACTTTGACGTGTCCGAAATGGCTGACGCAGTGGGGGTATCGTCGTTCTTGGGCTGCTGTTCGCTGGGACGCGGTGCTGTTGATGCACTTTCTGTCGGTGCCGAGCTGCCCCAGAACGGGATTCGCCACCCGCGCACCGATGCTGGCGGTTGCGGCGGTGGCAACTCGAGGGAAGGGTCCGGCTTGTTAGCGGCGTCGGCCGTATTGCCACTCGACGAGTCCATTGTTTTGGTGTTTTCGCGCAAGACGGACGAGTCGAGCATACGCGATACGTCTGCCTCGTCAGAGGAGCGGACTGTCGATGATGTTGATGCGTTCAATGCCAGGGTCTTTGGCTTTGCTGGAGTAGGTGTCGGGACAGGTAGTGGAGAGTGTGAAGACTTTGACGTGGCCTTTGTGTTGGTGTGTGGGGAACCGTTGGACGTGGACGTGGGTGGTGCAGTGTGTGATGGGGCGTTGGTGGGATTGATGGTGGCTGGATCTGCGACTGTGGGGTTACTAGTGTGAGTTGAGCGAGGTGGAGGTTGTGTCGGCTGTGTTGGTGGAGGTACGGCTGATGAGGATGATGTGGTGATTGCAGCAACAGCAGCTGAAGATGAAGGCTCGACCTGGGCCTGTAGAGCGCTGCCGGACACGGTTCTTGTCGATACTGTCGCCTCGACTGTCTCAGCGGGCTCCTCCTTTGCCTTGCCCTTGTCCTTCTTAGGGAACGTAGGGGCCGGGCTCGACCACCGAAGCCACGCGCTCGACGTTTTGGGGTTGAGTGAACTCCGTCGCTGCGGCGTGCCCTGGGGTGTCGTCCCGAGTGACGGTGTCGCGCATGCTGCCCCGCCTGTACGCGGAGGCGGGGTCTCAAGTCCCGAAGGGGTACAGGGAGGAGGTGCAGGCGGCAGCTGAAGCGGCGAGCTGTTCGAGCCGGCGCGGGACGGTTCTGCGTCGGGTTGTCGCTCCGTACCCCGGCGAGATTTATCCCGCACGGTCTGCGGCTCCTCCTCTTCGCTAGGCGGCGAAAGGTTATGGTTGGACGTATAGTCTGTCCGCATGCTCGCGAGCGTTGCCGCACTCGAGCGGCGCGACCGTAGCCCAAGGTGCTGCCCGGCCGTATCCCGGTCGAGTTGCCGGCTGAGCGCCTCCTCGACGGGCGACGCACCAGACACGCAGCGGCGCAGACCCTGCGGGACGCTCGCGCTCGGCGGCAGCTGGTCGCCCGTCGCGAACACGAGCGTCACATGTGCATGCGCACGGAGCGACCGCGACGCCGCACCGCGCAACGCGGGCGGAGGACGCCTCCCCGCTGATGTTGAGGCGGTGGACACCGAGCGCATCGAGCCCGGCCGCCCCCGGCCGTCGACGTACAGGTGGTGCTGGTGCTGGCTCATTCGTGACGACGACAAGATCTCATGGCAAGAGAAGGTGCGGTGGCGGGCGGTGTGACGGCGGTAACGATGGCGGGCGCGGCGGTGACGGCGACGAGGACTATGGGGTGTGGGATGAGGAACGAGCTATATAAACAAAAATATCGAGATGTTTGGTGAAGTGAGATGTTGCACCACTCGGACCAGACCTGGTTGACGCGGTTACGACAGTCGATCCATCAAAGTCACGGTCAGGTGGGGTCGATTCATGCCAGCCCATGTCCCGCCAGGAGGTGGCGTGGCTCTGGATGCGGGCATGCGGGCACCGGCCTGGCACGCGGCACGGGGGAGGCTGGCTAGGCTGGCTAGGCTGGGCGCCGGGTGGGGAGCTGTAGGCTGTAGGCTGGGTGGCAATGCCAGCCAAACTTGATTCGCGGGGCTATGACGTATTCAGAGCGATTTTTCCTAATTAGGCGATCACTAGACTTGGGCCAGATTAATACAAATTTGATAAATCTTCCTAATGAACGTGTTCTAAATGACTCAAACAGAAACAGCGACAGACCTCCACTCTCCACTCTTCGCAGTTCACCGAGATTGACAAAGTTAGGAATGGGGCAGTTACACTCTGTCGTCATCGGCATCCTGGAATCACTTCTGCCGTTGTCGCTTCCTCTTATCCTCGCTCGTCATCGCCACCTTATTACTCACTTTGCACTCAACCAAGCTACTTAAGAATGCAGACCAGGAGCCGTACAAAGAGCCTGCAACAGGATGCCGCCACTACAGGCCAAGCACAATCTCAATCTCAACAACAATCTCAACAACAACAAGCACCAGCCGCCAAGGGCCAAGACGACATGAAGTGTGAGCTGCGAAACCAATACTGTTGCTGTCGCTTGCTTCGATAGCAGGAGACACCGCGTCGCCACTCGCCAGTGACTGACTGCAGCACTCACCGATCTCGCACTCAACAGCACGGTCCGCCTCGCGTCGGGCGCGCTCATGCCTCGTCTCGGGTTCGGAGTGTACCAGGCGCGCGGGGACGAGTGCCGCGCGGCGGTCAAGACTGCTATTGAGGACGGTTACCGGCACAGTAAGTGACTATGCCAAGTTGCCCCCCAAGGATCGCTAGCTAACATGCAGTCGACAGCGCGCAGGCATACCACAACGAGCACCGTATGTCCCCCTTACATCCCCGAACTCACTGCAGACGTCGCAGCCGGCATCGCCGCCACCTCGGTTCATCGCAAGGACCTGTTTCTAACCACAAAGTTCATGCCGGGCCACAGCGTGCCGACCGAGGATGAGGTGTTCGTGCAGCTGCAAAAGTCGCTCGCGACCCTCGTGCCCGAGTCGCCGCACGACCAGTCCATCAAGGCGTACATTGACCTGTTCCTAATCCACGCGCCGCGGCCGAACGAGAAGGCGCGCGCGGTCCACTGGGCCGCGCTCGCGCGCGCGCAGAAGGAGGGCTGGGTGCGCGATATTGGCGTCTCCAACTTTTCCGTCAAGCACCTCGAGGCACTCCCCGGTCCGATTCCTGCTGTGAACCAGATTGAGCTGCACCCGTTCTGCCAGCAGCGCGATATTGTCGACTACTGCCGCAAGAAGGGCATCGTCGTGCAGGCGTACTGCCCCATTGTGCGCGCGCAGGCCGACAAGATCAATAACCCCGTGCTGGCGGATATTGCGCACAAGCATGGCAAGGAGGTCACGCAGGTGCTTATCCGCTGGAGTCTGCAGAAGGGGTAAGTGGCTGCTGCTGTTCTATCGTTGTGGTGGATCTCCGCTGACAACACAGGTTCGTCCCCCTCCCGAAGAGCGTCACCCCCGCACGCATCAAGGCCAACGCCGAGGTCTACGACTTTGTCCTCGACGACGAGGACATGCAGCGCATCGACGCGCTCGACGAGGGCGCGAAAGGCGCGGTATCGTGGAACCCCGTCGACCACGTCTAAAACGGAATGGTAAAGGAAGCAAAGAAGCAGGCATGTAAAGGCGAGAAAAAACAAAAGCAGCGCGTCAAAGAGCGCGACAATTATTCCAGCAGGAACTGTGGACAACGAAACAAGTATCAGGTAGCACATGCAAGGTTGGAGAAGACTGAATTGGGGCCATGTCGATGTTAGCGCTCCATTTGCGGACAACTTCCAGCTGATGTCTCACTTGACAACATCTTGGTGCACTGGGTACACACCACGCAACAGGCAGTAAGGTCGCTCTTCCGGATGCGTCCAAACAGCGGACACAAGAGATACTCTGCAGCCAGTATGTCCTGCATCGACCGGTCCCAACAGCTATAAGAGCCACGGATGAAGCACATTTTTTTGCCTCATCCTCTTCGTTGAACCTCGCGCCAGGACGAGCAGCCCACTTCCCGCAGCTCAAGTTGCTCCACCAGACTTTGCTCACGCTCACGGTCGACCGGCAATCAACAACCTCGACGCAAACCCCAAGCTCAACAAGCCAGGCATGAGCGGCACACACCTCCCAGCGGCAAAATGAGCGCGATCTCCCCCTCTGCGTGCGACTCTGCTTCCGACCTACAGCATAGCGACACTACCGCGAAGACCACAAGCACCACGCACACGGAGGACGCGAGCGACGAACACTACAAGCATGGCGAGGACGCAGAGGCTGGCCAGGAGGAAACAAAGGACGATACCGAGGTCGACGACATGACGCCTTCGGCCGACGATGAGGACGACGCGAGCGAGCCCAGCTTGGCTGAGCAGGTGGTTGCCCAGTCCGGTATGAGAGTCACTGCGGTCTCCACGGACGCATTCGACAGACTCATTGCTGCCCTTCTTGCCTCTCAAACGACTCCAGCGCAGGCTCAGCCCCGAGCTGAAGAGGAACGCCCTTCTGCCCAGGACGAGCACCAGTGAGCGTTGCACAGTGGTAGTCCGCCCAAGAGTCTGTACAACTTGGTATCTCTGTGCTCTGATCCCAAATGCCAACCAATGCTTCTCCCGAAACACGTCATGTCTGCATCACAACTTGGCTTAGCTATACAGGGTATGAGTATAAGTACACTATGGACTCGTTGATCCATATGCCGGTTTTAATGCTGGTGGAATGCTAATGGTGGACCTTGTCGCCAATGGGGAGGTGGATCGACGAGCCGAGCGCGCGGGCCGTACGCGCCAGCCCGCCGAAGTGCAGCGGGCGCGGACTCTCAATGTCTTGGTCGGTATTCCGGTTCCGGCCAGACTTTGTAGGGGATACGCTCAGCGCGCGCGCGAGGCGCTTGAACCCCTTCTTCACCTTGCCGGGAGACTGCTCGTGGTCATCCCGGGCTGGGTCGGATTCAGGGGACGAGGCGCGCTCGGGCGTCACGGCGACAGAAGAACGGGAGAAGAGCGGGGTCGAGAACGAGCGCGGCTGGACCGGCGTCTCGTCCTTGTTTCCGTGGAACGAGAAGAGCTTGGAGGAGCGCGAGCGCTGGGGCGTGTGTGGGTGGCTGGGGCGGCGGCGGGGTTCGAGGAACGTAGGGTGCAGCTCCTCCGCGGGTTCAGAGTGGCCGAAAGTCGAGGCGGACGCAGATGTGGACGGGGCAGTGGACGCAGCATCGTACAGCGAGGTCGAGTCGGTGCTGCCCAACGTCGCGGTCTCCATGTCGGCAGGCTCGGCGGAGAGGAAGCGAGATGCAGGCTCAGGAGCGGGAACGGGGACGGGCACGACATGGACGTTGGTAGGCTGGGTTTCGTTTGCTTGTCCGAAAAACTCGACGGTATACTCCATTTCCGTCTCCGGTGCATCGGCCCTCGACACGGTGAGTGCGAGCTCGAGGTTGCGGTCTTCTTCCTCGACCAGCTGGCGTTCAGCTTGGCGGGTGAGGGCCGTGTCGTTGGCGGTGGCAGTCTCGTTAGGCATAGTTTCCGTGTGTTTGTCCATGATACTCGTAGTTGCAGTGGTCTCCTCAAAAGTCTCGGCACCAATCTCCAGGCTCGTAGCCTCGAGGGGCACAGGAACATCGGGAGCGACCGAAGAGTCGGCAGAAACAATGGGTTCAAAACCAGCAGGAGCAGTCTCGAAATGAACGTCTTCGTAGTCGGGGATGTTGGACAGGTCGTGCGATGAAGGACAGGGCTGGATGTCGGGGTAGACGGGGGCTTCATCAATGGTGTCAAGCAGGGCCATGGCGAGCGTCTCCTCTTGGTCGTCAAGCTTGGCTGGGGCAGAGAATTTGGTGATCGCGGGAACGGGGCCCTCCACGTCCGACTTCACCGTGGGCTCCGCCTCGGTGCTCTCCGAGGTCTCCGCAAACTCCATGGAGTGAATGGATTCAGTGGAAGAAATGGTCTTCACAGAGGCGGACAAGTCAGAGGAAGGTTCCGTCAGCGGGAGGGATGTCGGGGCGGGCGCAGGGTCGAGTGCAACGGTAGCGGTGGGCGCGGCGGGGATGATAGCCGTGGTCTCGGGAGCGATGTTAACGGTCTCTGTGAGCTCGGCAGGTGCCTTGCTCTCCGTGGTCTCCGCAATCTCCGTGGTGTCGATAGCTGGCGCAGAAGCAGGCGTAGCGATGAGAACGGCGATCTCGTCACAGTCAACAGTGAGCGCGACTGTAGAGTCGATGGCAGACTCGGAGGTAGACTGGGCAGTGGACTTGACGGTAGACTCGGTGATCGACTCGGCGGTGGACTCGGCGGAGGACTGAGCAGTGGGCTTGACAGGGAACTCGACGGGGGTCTCCATGGAGGACTCGACGGTCGACTTGACAGTAGGCTCGACAATGGGCTCGACAGTAGACTCGACGATAGGCTCGACCGAAGACTCGACAATGGGCTCGACGGTGCCCTGGACGGTGGGCCCGACAGCAGACTCGACAGCAGACTCGACAATGTTGTCATCAGACTTGATCGCAGCCTCCTTGGCGGGGACAGGAACAGAGCTAGATGCGGGTTCGGAGATATCAAGCGCCTGGACAGTATGGGGCCGAGAAGGCGGGGAAACCTCGAGAGCAGGCGTCGGCTCAACAACGGGGACCTCGACAGATTCGGAAACAGGCTCATCGACGGGCTCGGCGACGGGCTCAGTGACGGCTTCCGTAGCAGTTTCCGTGGCAGGTTCGGGGACGGCTTCGAGGACGGTTTTCAGGCCGGTCCCGATGGCTGGTTCTGTGACGGATTCGGTGGTAGGCTCAACAACCGGCTCCTCAACATTGGCACTCTCCAGGACAGACTTGGACGCCGGCTCGGGAAGAGTGTTTGAGACGGGCTCGTTGGGCTCGGCGCTCAGGACAGGTGCAGCGGCTTTTTCGATGACCGGCTCGGGCGTAATCGGGCTCATAATGTCAGGTGCGGGGGCAGTTTCGACAGGTGCGATAGCCTCGACAGGTGCGATAGCCTCAACAGGTGCGATAGCCTCGACAGGAGCAATGACCTCGGTAGCCTCGATAGCGTCAACGGGAGCGGTAACCTCGATAGGGGCTATAGGAGAGATAGTTTCCACAGGCTCGACAGCCTCGACAACCTCGACAGCCTCGACACCCTCGATAACCTTGGCAGCCGTAGTAGCCTCGACAGACGCAGACTCAATAAGCAGCTCGACAGATTCGACCGGAGCCTCCGACTCGACGGTCGGATCAGGGACGGGAGCGAGGGTCAGGACGCATTCAGTCGCAAGAGCGGGGTTGGTCTCGGGCTCGATGGACTCGATGGACTCGATTGTAACAGACGAGGGCGCGAGAGGCTCAGGCTCGGAAGTCTCTGCCCCAACTGAGGCAGACTTTCCAACAGGAGGGTCGGACGGGACGATGGCCTCGGTCGATGTGTGCTCGACCTGCTCGAACTCGGGGACGAGACGGAGAACAGCGACGGGGGACGCAGGGGCAGAGACCGAGACTTCAGTTGCGAGCGCTGATACTTCCGGGGCGAGTGCGACAGGGATCATGGCGGGAGGAGGAGTGGACGGAGCAGAAACAGATTCGGGGATGCAGGCCGGGACAGACTCGGTGAGGTCCGAAGACTCCAGTGCGGGGCTGGTGTGCTCGACGACCTCGGTAGCATCGGAGATGGTCTCCGTGGCCTCGGAGACCAAGTCGTCGATATCGTTGGCCTCAACCTCGACATCAGACCTCTCGGTCTGCGCATCGGACTCGATGATGTACGCAGAATCAGGAAGCGGAACGGTGTGCACGACTGGCTACCCGGGCTCTGGCTCCACGACGGCGGGGACGGAGATGGGTGACACGGGCGCGGAGGCAGCGAAGACGTGCGCGATGTGCGCAATGTGCGGGGGTGCGGGGAACCGGGGGAGGTGGACACGGGGCTGTTCTGTGGACTCGGCTTCGATGACGGTGGGCTCTGGTGCATCGGTGTCGCGGACGGCGGGATCGTCGGGAGTGGGCATGGAGGACGGGTTAAAGGACACGGAGCGCACAGGTCCCTCCGGGGCAATGGGGCAGAGAATAGGGACGGCGGCTGGAGCGGGGGCAGAGGTGGGCGGTTGCTCATTGTCCTCTGCAGGAACCCCAGCAGAAAACTGTGCAGGGGCCTCGGAAGGGGACGAGTCCGAGCCGGAGAGTGTGGCTTGGCATTCGAGGGTATCGGGCTGGG
>Ga0160505_101435_pt1 | contig 11272 bp, 6 predicted proteins | sample DIDeMG_FD_108225 | JGI IMG/M metagenome (GOLD analysis project Ga0160505, IMG submission 108225) | Enriched chicken feces microbial communities from UW Madison campus, WI, USA - DID2874_E49_Stillage MG | ecosystem: Host-associated > Birds > Digestive system > Large intestine > Fecal ...
AAAAAAAAAAAGAGCCTAAGTAAGCTCATCAGCGCGTTTTCAATGACATCTCGTATTAACTATGGAATTTCTCTTTTACAGTCTGCTCAATACTGCCCATTTTCAGAACAAACCACAACATTGTATAATAAATGGTACCTATAACTTCTCCAGCAAAACACAATCCGCCAGTGGTAGCAAACGTCGAATCACCAGCAACGGTTCTTACTAATAAGAGTGCTGCGAAGAGTAAAGGCTTACCACGGTTTATGGCTCCCACCAAGTCAAGCCTTGCACATGCCAAGCCACCCATCTCTTACCAGGACAACCGCCTAGTTAATAAGTCTAAAACAGAACCCTCCTGCCGACCTGGAACAATATCCCACCAAGGCAAGCTTTCATTTACTTCCAACCCTGATGAATGTGGAGAGAGTATGCTACTGACACCGACTTTAAAAGAAGCTAGAAAAGAGCTAGTATTGAGAACTCGCGTGGAACTTGAAAGTGCAACACAATCCTTTGATACACCAACACAGCACTTTGATACATCAGCACAAGCCATTGATGCACCTGGTCAGGAAGCTGCCAACGAGGCCATTGTAGAAGTTTCCTCTTCGCACTCAAAAGATTCACCAGCGTCCCCAATTTCAATCAGAGAGTGTGAAGAACTAGAAATAAAGTTTATTGCTGGAAGGGAAAAAGCAGCGGACATTAAGAAAAAAAAGAAAGAAAAGAAAAAGGCAAAAAGAGAAAAAAGAAAAGCTGAAGCTCTAATTGTTCAAGCTCTACTCTCGCAAACCAGCTCTATCTCCACAAACCCAATCAATTCCGAGCAAAACTCCGATTTAAATGATCCTGCACAACCACCTGTAAACGAAAGTCAGGCTGCAAGCCAGTCCATGATGTTCAAAAACCCCAGTGTCGAACTTCCTGAAATATTTTCTAAGCCCAAGGATGATGCTAAGGTCAGCACGGTCCTTGAAGGACTCGAGTCTCTCGCTGCCCTTTATCAGCAGCTACAAGAATTTCTTGTTGCCCTTCTTTAGCAACAACAAGAGGTCCCCAACACTATCATTGTTTCTGTTACAAGAAATGGAGCAGATCTTCTATAACTCAGCACCAGGGGGGCTGAATTCAGACCCATATAGATTATTTCAGGAGTTTGGCAAATAGTCAAAGAGCCTAGGTATAAATAAGAAGGTCCTAAAGATTATTCCTTATCATAAATCTATATGTACTCCTAATAATGATTATTTAATGTATTGTAGCTGGATAAATGTTTTATTGTTATCTACAAATCATTGTATATTGCTCTAGGCCTTGCCTGCGCGGAACGTAAATTGGATATGGGTAGGTTCGAGCATGAGAGCCAAATTACAGCCGTCCATGCAATGCTAGTAGTTTCTGAGCTTGGTGTTGCACGCCGCGCGGTTTGAGTAGCATGCTACTTTAATCTCCTTTAGCGATTTAGGTTCTAAACGATAAACCCCAAGAACTATTAAATTTATTCTACCATAGTTAACAGGGTGATCAAGAAAGTCTGGGGCAAAAAATAGCCCTTGACCGTGACAGAAAATCAACTAATAGATCCACTCGTAGAAGTCATTTCTCGACCAAAAACGTGTGGCGGATCGTGTGCGGAAAGTTAGTCGAAATTATAAAAAAGCACAAAGTAATGTATAACGACACACCCAATGCGAGTTTCAAGTTGGCGACTATTAGTGGAGTACAAGCAGCGTCAGGCAAGGACCTTGAAGCAGAGCTTTCGAACTGGCTGGGCTCATACAAAGTAACCGCTAGAAAAAATGCGAAGCTGTATTAATTAGTCGCGTAACCTGACTGGGGTCTGATTAGAACCTTGCAAAGCGACGATACTGGATAACTGTTAATACTGACAACTTACTCGTTCTGCGGATCAATGCATATCTGACGATCTGATAATAACCTAACATAAGTCAAGCTTACTGAACATTTTTGCACCACCAAGAGAGTCAATTAAATCGTCACTAACAGGTAAACCATTCTTGATAGTCTATTAACTAAACAGGCAAAAAAAGAAAAGATATCTTAAAGAGAGTATATGCAATATATTTAGTTTAACCAGTCATCTCGTCATCTGCGATCCTCTCTTATTCATATCACAGTATTGCAGTGTGGTGCTGAAATCTTGCCAGTGAACATAAGAATAGAAATTCTTGATCGATTTTTTATCCGAGCTATTTAAACTGTGAGTCCGAGGGATTCCCTGTGGAATCTTTCAAACCGGGGCAAGTCAGTAGAAGATAACCTTGATAGACTTTTTGTAGAGCTAAACAAATTAATGGTAGTGATAATGACAAATGTTGAAGCAAGCGTCCACCATGGAAGCAGCCAAAGTATTATCGCGATAAGAAATCACACAAAGATTTGCAAACGCTAAAAGGCACTTTACAAGTTATTTCGCATTCATCTTTGCATAGGCCATTGCTTTCTAAGAAGGTATTTCTAAATGAGGTACATCAGCAACCAAAGCCATTATGGCAAGTGTGATCAGCTGGAAAAAGTTGAGCACACTCTCAACGAGTGTTGTTTGCATTTTGCAGAACGAAAGTTGCTGAGAAAAGTTTTCCCGAAGCTTGATCCCAAGATCCTTCTTGATACTAAGAAGGGCCTTGGTGCGGTAGCCAAGTTCTTAGACTCATTACCGCAACTTCTTTGATGATGGTTTGCTTGATTAAGCAGCTTGTTAAGGTTTTACTGAGTGCCAATGTTTAGTACTGATCTACTTGGTGTTATGTATTACAGGTTTCCCTTACTACGTGAAATTATTCATGGAGAATTCGGCGCTATCAAACATCCGACCTTACGACGTGCGCTGACACCTCTACCTTGCCAGTCTTATAGATATGAATGTTTTTAAATTTATGTCTTTTTTGTATCATTTTGTTTCATATTTTTGTACCTAAATATTTAATGTAAAGACAATAAGCTAATTATCTTTTTATCTAGTCTAGTTCATATAGCAACCTCATAACGGCTTAAATTTTTTTTAGACTGAAGTTTCTATTAAATTTATTGTAAGACATAAATTTTTCAATTACTTTAAGTACATATAAAGATTAGAAATAATTAAATTGTAGACTTGTTTATTTACGAAGAAGCTTACTAGACAAAGCTTCAAGGTCCTCCAGAGTCTCAGGCTCCTCAACCTCAAAAACATTGTTTCTAGGCTTCTTGCTCGTACGGTCTTCATCCTCCTCACTGCTAGAATAGCTACCGTCAGCCTCATCAGCCTCATCAGCGTTATCGTAGTCACTGTTGTTCTCAGCACCCTCACCACCAATGTAGACTTGGAACTTCTCCTCAGAGTCTTCGACATCCTCTTCTCTTGCAAGTCTCTCCATCTCTTGTCTCTTTCTCTTCTTCTCAAGTCGTTTATCCTTGGCAATAGCTTTATCTTCAACATCCTTTTCGAGCATAACCTCCTTTTCTTTGTCCAAGAACTTCTCTTTCTGAACTTCAGCATCACCTGCTTTCTTGAAGTCCTCCTCATTCTCCAGCTCGTAGATAGCATGAGGTTTGCCTTCATCATCAAATACAAGTTTGGTTGGGTTGCCGCGGTTCTTGGAACTCTGTTTCTTTGATAACGCTCTTTTCTGGGCACGCTTAGAAGATGGCAGTCCAGTATCATCATCTTCGTCATCTGAACTCAATGCAATGTCGTGGTTTGATCTCTTGACAGTCATAAAGTCCTCGTCATCTTCTTCATCTGCCTTATCATTACCAGTAATTTTAAGATAGTGATCTGACAAAACGGTCTGGTTCTTTCTTTCAAACATTCTGTCATATTTGGTTCTGACTTTTTCGCTCTCAAGACCAGGGATTTCACCGTCCTCATTAGCCTTCATCAGTGCCAGTAGCTGTCGGGGCGCATTTTTCAGTTCCTTGCTTCGTTTAGTATCCTTGAACTTGATCTTAGGGGCGCCCATCAAACCTAAACTAGCAGCAAATTCTTCCAATGGTAAGTCATCGACATTGAATACTGACTTATCCTTTTGCAAATAGATGGATTTGGTATATGACTGGAAAGCTTTGTGAGCTAAAAATTTGAGCTCAGGATTCTTAAAACAAAGTGCCTGGAGCTTATCTTGAATCTGTTTCCGTTTGTTTTCTCTAATTGTAAGTTTCTTGATAGGAATCTTTCTAGACTCCAGGTTGTTGACCATGCCAGGCTCTTCTTTGGGAGTAAGGAATAACAGAGCTGTACCGTTCTTGCCAAACCGAGCCGTTCGGCCCACTCTGTGAATATAGGTAGCAGCATCTTCAGGAGCATCGACTTGTACAACCCAATCGACAGTGGGAAAATCAATACCTCTGGCAACAACATCAGTTGCAAACAAACAGCAATGTCTGGACGTCGAAAACTTGCTTACTGCATCAATACGGGCCGCCTGTTTCTGCTTTCCGTGTAATTGAATAAGTGTTGTACCTGGCTGCATGGTTCTGAAGGTTTCGTAGACGTATCTAACTTGTTTTGAGGATGAAAAAAATACCAGCACTTTTGCCTTCAAATGGGTTTTGATGAAACTGTAAAGTGTACTAAGTTTATCCGGAAGGGGGGTGGTAATGTAAAACTGTTCCAAACTCTTGGGGGTGCTGGTAGCACTCTCTTCGTCGACAGAAATATATTCGGGGTTTTTGAGACTTAGTCTTGCAAGATCAGAGACAGTCTTGGTCTGGGTAGCCGAAAATAGCCAGGTCTGTCGCTCCATTGGAAGATTTTCAACAATAGCATCAAGCTCCTTCTTGAAACCCATATCTAAAATTCTATCGGCTTCGTCAAGAATAAGAACTTGTAAATTGCTCGCATCAAATTCCGCAGTTTGGTCCATGTGTTGCAAGATTCTGCCAGGGGTGCCAATAAGAATATTGAGTTTTCCCAATCGCTCAGATTCGGTTTTGACATCCTTACCACCCATAACGAGACCAGCAGAAAATCCATGAGGTCTACCGATCTTTCTCAGAACTTCAAAAATTTGGATTGCCAATTCTCTTGTAGGCGAAATGATCAAAGCTCCCAAGCCATCAAGTTGAGTCCACTTCTTTCTGTGTAGAACCTCCAGTACAGGTACCAGGAAAGCAAGTGTTTTTCCTGATCCGGTTCTGGCAGCTCCTAAAATGTCTTTACCTTTAAGGGCCGGAAGAATAGTTTTAAGTTGAATATCGGTGGTTTTGATGAAATGCGATTGTTGTAAACCATCTTTTGTGTTATCAGAGAGAGGAAGTTGGGAGAACTTAGAAATACTAGGGTCTAGCGTGAATGCATTAGTCTCCTCAATAAGAGCCTCAATCTCTTTGTTTCTGTTAGGTTTGGCCTTTTGGCTTTTATGATTTGCTCTGCCTTTTCCCTTCGCCATGGTTTTAAATGAATCGGTGATAATGCTCGTTGGTGATTTGACCTGAAAAAAATTTTAGAAATTTTAGATTGGGATAAAAGAAAAAAAAAACCTGCAAAAATTGGGAGTAATATTACCCTAACCCCAATGTGTCTCAATGAGGGCAAGTCTGAAATTAAATTTAATCTCTCCAAGGTACTCAAGAATCTGAGATTTAGCGAATGCCAATTTTCATATCCACTCGCCTATAAATTTAAACAAATTTGAAAGTTTACTTGTATCTGCTAGGCCAGTATTAGATACTGAGGACTCAAAAGTGCAACATCTAAAATAAGGGGGAAATTATATAATAGATAACTGATAACTAAATTGCTATATTTTATAGAATAAAGCAAACTTGGGCTATACTATCTGGAATAGCCATTGTCGGACACTTGAATATCGCCAACGTTGCACCAATCCTTAACGGGAATACAACTCAAATATTTACACCAACTGCAATGACCGCCTCCGTTCTCAAATTGCTTGATAAGTGTGACAAAGTAGACTATTGTTAGTGCTAAAGCCGCAACTCTGACCGCCACCCAACCATACCATAACGGTGATTTGTTCTTGAAGCTCGTCGCAGATTTCAGCAAGTGGTCATTTATACCTCCGGTTTCAACTGCATTAAGAACTTCTTGTTGGTCTTTGAAAGAGTTTCCTGTTTGCTTTTGAATGAAAAGAGGGCTTCTTAACAAAGCGATACCCAGTAAAATTCCAATAACGAAGCCGCCTATATGACTAAAATTGTCAAGGCCGGGCAGCAAGCCGATACCAAAAGAAATTATGATTTCAACTAGGAGTAAAAGTAATGCTCGTACAGGCTTTTCGTAAAGCTGCCATTTAAATAGCAGATCAAGTAATTCTAATGAAATGATTCCAAATAAAGAACCCGAAGCTCCTGTTGACACTATGCCATCGGGTGTGAAGTTGCCACCAAAAACAAATCCTCCAATTCCTGCAGCAAGATATATAATCAAGAACCGGATGTGACCGATAGTTGTTTCTATTTCACTACCCAACTTAATTTGTAGTAGCAGATTAAAACTGATATGAATGATGCCTGCGTGAAGAAAGATCGGCGTAATAAATCGCCACCATTGATTCGGAGGATCACCAAGGCCACCCATACCACAAAGCTCTTGAAGACTACAAGTATTAGTATCGGTCGTAGTCGAGTTGGGGCAGGGAAACTTGAGAGACGGCATGTCGGTAATTCCCTCAATAGCATGCATGCAAGGTGTGAATCTGGCGCCCATGTTGATCAAAAGATAGCCAGAGGGTCCAATCATGGGATTGAAAGAAGGTTGAGTTTGCACAGGCGTGCCGGTGAGAACTCCCATCTTGATGAACTCTGCAATAAATACCGCTATCTGGATGATCGAAAAAATCCATACAATCCAAGGCTTTTCCATCCATATCTCTACCTGGCTTTTTGACTGTACTATTGGCAGAATGGGAGGTGATCGGTAATCCTGCGGCATGCTATTAATAAAGTTGGTCTGAGAGTTGTCTTGGCTCTCACTGTTGCTAGCGTACCATCCGTTATTGTCATTGTTAAAGCCGCTGCTGCTGCTATTGTTCAGGTTGTTGTAACCACTGTTGTGGTTGATGCTGTTAACCGAGGGGTTGTTAAAGTTTTGCAGTCGATAGCTATCAAAGCTTTGAGAGCCGAGAACAGATTCATCAGCTTTAGCGGGACCATCATGGTAGTTGGATATGCTTCGTACACTTTGGGAAGTATTTCTACCTGTGAGATATTCTGAAGACCCATCGTTTGACCGGGATCTGAAATTCATTCTGACGAAGCAGGCTCTAAAACAAAGAGACAGAAAAATGAAAAAACAAGGGCCCCAATAAGAATGTGGAAATTTTAATTCCAGAGATGGAAGAAGAGAGAAACAAAAAATAAAACAAAATAATTAAAATACAGAAAATAAGTAGGAAAATAGCCAAGAATATAAATAAACAAATAGGTTGAACAAGGAGAGTTAACGTAGACGGAATTATATATAATTATATTTATAAATTATTTCAGACAGTTCAGAATTCTAAGCTTGAAAAAAAAATTTAAAAAAAAAACACGGCTTGCAACTTTTCTTTTCCCTACTACGTTCCTACCCCTTGGCATGGCTGTGCGGCGTTACGTCATATTACTTGAGATTTAGCACTTGAGCGTCCAATAGTCTCTTTTCATCGCTCTCTCATCGACGCAAAGCACCGATACCAACTCATCATAACTCCAAGCATTGATGTTCAGAAGGTCCTCACCCAGTAAAGCCCGTACCATCTTGTTCCCACCAATGGGGTTAGACACATCTTTATTATCAACATCGTTGAGGTCAAGTTTCTTGACCGAGGCTTGTGGGACGCTTCGGGGGGCTGTCTTAACCACATCAATAGACTGGAACGCATTTTTCAGTGTTAATGCGGGAACTGTTGAAGCTTCCCATCCTGTCTCTCCTGGTGACGTAGTAAGGTCGTCAGCTTTTTCGACCTCACCAATTTTTTTAGCTTGTTCAATTTTTTCAGGAGGGATACTCAAAGCCTCGCCCAAACTGGAAATAAAATACCCAAGAGGGTTTTGCTTTGACTCTTCCTTCTTTCGTTGAAGTTTAAGTGCAATCTCCTTGATCTTAGCTGCCTCAGATTCGTCAACTTTACCTTTCTTAATGGACTGGTTGGTATTCAATCTGAGCTCTTCTGGTGAAGTGGTAGACGACCCTAAACTATGTGTTGAAACAGCTGATGCCTTGCGTTTCCTTGTAGGCAGCTTGAGTTGATCGGCAGCAATACCAGGTTTTCCATATGTAGGCACTCCAGCTATTGTAGAGTTTTTTATTTGTGACGTATCTGGGTTGGATTTAGATGTCAGGCCAGTGTCTTTTTGAGCTTGCGGAGGCTGTTGTTGAATCTTCTTCTCCTGTGATTGACCTATTTTTGGTGACTGCTTATTCTTTTGCGATTGCGTGTTCTTGATAACTTTTAATGGCTGTGTAGCTTTCTGGGTATTTTCCCGTGCCTTTGGATCATTTTGGGCTGCTTGCGGGGCTTTCTGGGCCCAAAATGCACCTTGTTGCTGTTTTTGTTCTTGTGTTTCTTGTAGGGCATCTGGCTGCGCTTTTTTATGGGCTTGGGGTTGAGCTGACTGTCTCCTCTGTTGCACAGATGGGATTGGCTGTACCTGGTGAGCTTGTTGAAGTTGCTGATTCTGGAATTTTTGTGTCAATTGTGCCTGTGACTGTGCTTGTGACTGTGAATCTTCAACCTGCTTGGAATTTTGAGCTTGGGTACTTTGCGTCTTATAAACTTGGGCTCGTGACTGAGCAACTTGCTGAGTTTGAAGTTGTATATTTTGTGGCAAATTCTGCTGATGGTGTTGTTGATTTTGAAGTGGAGAAACTGTATTTTGCGAGAACGCCGGCTGCTGTTGCATCCCAGGTGAGGTTGATAATTTGTTCTGTGTTCGTATATTCTGACTCTTTTGTGTTTGTAGTATGTTATTTGAACCTCTAGGATCATTCTGTAAAGCTTCAGCTTCTCCTCCTTGAGACCTATTCGCTTGAGCTTGTAAACCCAGTCGATTAACAAAGCTAAAATACTGTCCAAATTCAGCGCGAATTTTTCCTGCCAACGGAACAGTAACCATAAATTTACCTTTATTAATACCATCCCATAACTGCTTGAACATTGCTTTGAGTTGGAAAAACCGAATTGAATTCTTTTCGTTTCGAGTATGCTGAAAGAAGAGGAAAATGCTTTGATCAACCCGAGAAAAGGAAACTGCAATAGGCTTTAAAAGAGTTGTAATCTGCTCTTTGTCCGACTGACTGAGAGTTGAAGTAATATCTCTTAGAGGTATCGGTTTTTTGTCAGCCTCTGCTTTCAATTCTCGTAACTTCATAATATCCTGCTGAGTAAAGCTGCTAGGTGTTTTATTAACTGAGTCGACGGTGGAATGGTTCTGTTGGCTAGATTGGTTTGTAATGCTCGATCTATTGGCTTGAATAGGTCGATCAGTTTGCCCTGCTTGATTAACTTGTTGAATATTATGGGTATTTAATACTTGGGCATAATTTTCCAAACTGGTGTTAGGCTGGTTCACTGATGGACGGGTATGGATAGAGCTTGAATTCCAATTAATGGTCTGATTTTGCGGTTTCTGCTGCATTTGAGGTGGCAACTGGTTAATATTTTGCGGGATATGCTTATTCAACTGGTTTCTCGCCATATGCTGATTGGGATTATTATTATTATTATTATTACTATTATTGTTGTTCTTCAGATCATTATTGCTTGTTGTGTTGATATCACCCGGTCCGCTTATATTGATCTGTTGTCGCTGAGTCTGTTGTCTTTGAATCATTTGTTTTTTTTGGTGTTCATATATCCTCAAATAGTAAATAAATGTCTTCTCGAATGCCATCTTGGTGGCAGCTATATGTTCCGGTTTCAATAAATTTTTAGCTTTAAAATCATTTATCTGGCTCCATTGGCTTATACCTTCAGGAAATCCAGGAATACTGGCAATAATTTGAGGAGGAATAGGAGACGACATAACCTTTCTTTGAATCTGGCGTTTCAATTCTTCGTTAACAGAATTTGTAGAGGTGCCAAAGTTTATATTAGAAGAGGGACCATTGTTGCTTGGCGTAATAGAAGCACTATTAGAAACAAAGTTGGCGCCATCATTAATTGTTATATTGCTATTATTGTTGTTGACTAAAATTGGATTCGCCGGAGGTCCACTGAAATTGGGCTGTTGTGGGTGTGATAGCAGTGGGGGCTGTTGATGGATCTGATTGTTCGTGTTGGCGCTAAACTGTGACTGCCGAATTCCATTGGCTTTCTGCTCCAGACTCTTCAACAATTCCTGAAGTTTGGTAAGATAGTTCACCTTGAACTGTGAATGTTGAAATAATGTATTTTCATACTGATAAGCAGCTTTGTTAACGAAATCTTGTTGGCTCGCCTGGGGCACTGGTAATAAACGTAATGTGTTTACGCTAGATTGAATAGTTAGAAATATAAAATAAAAAGAGAAAAGAATCTATAAAGAAATCTTATATCGCACTTACATCTGAGCCAATGCAATTCTTCGTTCTTCAATTGTTACATCAGGCGGGCCTTTTCTTATTTGAGGAGGGGGTTGTTGTTGCTGGTGCTGTTGTGGAAACTGTCTCATCGATTGCAAGTGGTGATGTTCCGATGGAAAAGGGAAAAATGTATATTAAAAAAATTTTGTGGGGTGGAAGTTGTTCACTGAAAAGTAAAGAAAAAAAAGTATTTGAGAAATGGTGAAAAAAATTAAATAAGTAAAGAATAAATGGAATACTTTGATGAGTTCGAAGTAGAAGACTTGATTAATATACTGGTATTGGTTGAAAGTTGTTATCGAATAAAACTCGAGGGAGAAGAAGAGATCGAGTACTTTCTGAGCCATAAAGACCTCGCATTAAACCAGGGGAGAGTCATTGTGAAACAGTGCACCGGTTTGAGTCTTAAATCTTAAGTTTTAAAAGGGAACTCTATCCTTGTATCTGAATAGTCAGAGTCAAGTCATATAGCTTATATATTAACTCTTTTTATTTAATTTATATTTATCTTAATTTATTTTATTTTATAAATTTTATTAATTCAATTTTATTGCCTAGGTTAAAAACACATGCCGACTCCAGATCTTTCCAGCGCTGGTACAGTACTCATCAACTAAGAATATGGCAAAATGACAAAATGTTAAATAAAGCAAACGTAAAAAAATATCAAAAAAAAAAAAAAAAAAAAAAAAATTTACTCTCCCCTTCAATTTTCTTTTTTTTTTTTTTTTTTTTTTTTTTTCTTTTTTCTTTTTTTTTTTTTTTTTTAATTCTTTTTTA
>Ga0160505_101436_pt1 | contig 11271 bp, 10 predicted proteins | sample DIDeMG_FD_108225 | JGI IMG/M metagenome (GOLD analysis project Ga0160505, IMG submission 108225) | Enriched chicken feces microbial communities from UW Madison campus, WI, USA - DID2874_E49_Stillage MG | ecosystem: Host-associated > Birds > Digestive system > Large intestine > Fecal ...
TAGTATAATTACAATATAAATTTTAATAATAATATTTATAAATTTTTTTTTTTTTTTTTTTTTTTGCTTTATTGCCAAACCTTCCTCCCCGCTTGAATAGTAGTAAAGAGTGCTCGTGTTACTACATTAATGAGCACAACCGCTTCTTCATTTCCATCTGCAGCCTCAGCTGGGGCTTTATCTATTGCTCAAACACTAATAAAGTAGAGGTATATTTTGACTATAGTAGAAATTAAGGTCATGAATGTTCAATGCTGGTACCCTTGGTTCCTTTACGTTGGTTTAATGCTGGTCCAGGAATCTCACAAGGGTAAAGAAAAAAGTTTGGCGAGACTATGCAGGAGCTAACCACTAGAAATTAACTGTTTTGCAAGCAAATGTTAATACTTATTAGTATTACTATAGTTGTCATAATCTTTTGTGCAAAGACTGTTAGATATAGGTTTTGGTTTTACCATGCAAAGGCAGATTTTGCCTGGCCTGTTTACTTCAAAGTTTGGCTTGCTCAGACTTGTTTCAAGTCCTAAGATTTTCTTATAATTGTTCATTGAGAGTGGCAGTAATGAAAATTAACGCTTGATTACAATGTGTTCCAATCCCAATATTTCATGTGCTTCATATGAGATTTGATAGATGTTTTTCGGACTTTACTGGTTTTTTCCACCTGTATTGCAAGAAGCTCAGCCTCAGTATTAGACATATCTTTTGGCTCTGGCGTAAAGCAAAGTTGCAGTACAGTCTTGCTTTTTCTTCTATTATCGCTTAATTAAAGAGGACACATTTAGATCCCTATGATTTGACTAGACCTGTTTTGCATGTTGTTTTGCTGGCAGTACATTATGATTGAAATTAGCATCAGCTTGCTCGATGTAGTTAGGTCCTAAAGCTTTGATCCTACTTGGTTGGATCGCAACTCATGTGTTGAATACAAGCTTTCAAGCTATTCACACCTTGTCTTTTGCTTTTAGGCCAGAGAGTAGTCAGGGTTATTTTGGTGCATGTTGTTGCTTTTGTAAAAGATATTTGAATCTGTCTGCTATTAGATGTCTTGTGATTGTGATTTGCTAGGCGGGTCCTGCATTTCAAATTCAGTAACACAACAGGCTTAGTAGAATCCTTGATGAGGTTAACAGTTTTTAGTTCAATATGAAGTGTTTGATTTGTACTGCGTACAACCAGTAATCTTCCATCTTTTTGTTATAAAGGTAATATCCAAGATGTGCAAACAAAAGTCAAAGCGGTGGAAAGTCACGATTTTTTGCTTTTTTTTCAACGGAATGGTTTATTTAATTTCACTTTTAAAACATAAGAGTTGATAGGTTTTGACTTGTGCAAAATAATTGTTAGGTTTTCCTACAATTTAAATACGCTGTCTCTATCATTTGTGATACCCAACAGTCGCATTGTTGTAGCCATCATCACAAAAAACAACCCACCCTTTTTAAATATATATCTTAGCCAAGCATATATATATTCTAAAGAGATTTATCATGGTTTAATCCTCACTTTTTATGGATCAATTTAATATTATCTCCGCCGCATTTTAATGTGTTGATTTGTGTCAATATTTTGTATTCCCCTTTTCAGGTATATCAATAGACATTGCCCAAAAATCCGCTGATAAGGACATGGAACACACAAGTACTGATTACCCTCAGATTCAGTCGTGGCAAGACGATTACGTCCAATTATTAAAATCGCCGCTGCTGACCCGCGTTCAAAGTATTGACGAAACAATTGAAACCCAGCATGTTCGGTCCGAACAGAGGACTGGATCACCACTATCAATGCATCCACTGCCAATTCCAATGGCAAAACAGAAATGGAAGCAGCATCAGCCATCATTAATGCTATCATATGAAGCCCACCAGTTGCCTAAAGATAGTAGTGCTCTTTTAGAGACTCCTGTCAATGTTTTGGCTGTGACTTACTCGCCGCTTGATGAGCTACGACATTCGTTAGTGACAGCTGAAACGTTTAGAGAAAGCCGGTTCATGGTACCACCACTTAAAGAGTCAGATGTGGAACGCAATCCTCAGCCAAGTAAGCCTACGATCTTGCCTGAAGCCCAACGCTCGACGCTGCATCTGGTCGATTCTAACTTGCAAGTGACAAAAAGTGCCTTACATAGTAGCAGTACCACTTCTGAAAATAAGGAAACAAGCAGAGTTGGTGAAAAAAGGAGTGAGATCCAGGTTATCGGCTTGCAGGAAAATTGCGATTTGAGAAAAAGAAACAAGTTAATTAATAGATGTCGCAGTCTGCTAAAATCGTTCTGTTCTTCTCTATTCAGGTGCCATAAGAGCCCATCTCCCGCCGCCTCTTCTTTCAGCTTTGAATACTCAGATAAACACATAAAGTGATCAGTTAACAAGGGAATTACAACTAGTAACAAGAATTTCTATACACATGTATTTTTTTTAACAATATTTACAGCTTTTTTTTTTAACTTTGGTTTTACGCATTATTTTTTTTTTTTTTCAGGAATGGTTGGTGGTGGTTGGATGTGGTGCATTCCGGGCATCGCATCCGCTCCGATCTCGTCTTCTTCGTCGTCGTCATCTCCGTTCTGCTCGTCGCATCAAGGGAGAAGAATAGTTTATTTATTTGTACACCTTCTCGGCGATAGTGATCAGCGAGTGCTCGCCAGCTAACAGCTTCTCATTAACAAATGAGCGTGCGGCGTGCTGGCCACGCTTCAGCAGGACAGCGCCGACAAGCGCATTGATGGTGGTAGCGTAAACAGTGTTGGACTTGTCGCCCACCTTAGGGGCCTTCCAGAAAATGCTCTCCGCAATACCGGTGTTCTTGCAAAGCTGACTGGTCGCAGCGGTCGCACTAAGCAGGTTCGAGATCTTGGACAGGCACACGTCAAAGTTGATGCCGTTGATGGCGGAGGGGTTAGCAGACTCCTGCTTAACGGCGTAGCTGGTCGTCTCCAGGCGCAGAAAATGCTTGCCAATGATGGCAAGGTTCTGGTTATAGGGCTTCAATCCGTGAGAAAAACTCTTGTGCGTAAGAACCTGCAGTATTAAGTCGTCGGGGAGGGCGTAGTCAGCACCAAGCAAAGATTTGACTTTAGCAAGAGTAGCCTCGTTACCAGGGTAGAGTGTACCGTTAGCCGAAAGGAAAGTCTCCGGCGCCTTTTTCAGACCAACGTTGGGTCTTAGCGGCTTTGCGTTGTTCGGCAGGGGCTGCTGTGAGATGGATTTAACGTAGACGATCGAGCGGGCAGCTCTCACGGGTCTGGCAGTCCGCAGCGCAGCCTGGGCGCAATGCTTGGAAATCTGGCGGGAGAACATGCTGCGGGGCGGGGGTGAATGTAGCGAGAAGATTCGAAGAGGGGGGGGGGTGGTAGAAGTAAGAAGAAGGACTGGAGATATTCACGCGATGATAATTGGATGGAAAGTTTTTTCAGGTTGTCGGAGCAGGTGGTGAAAATAAAAATTTTTCAGGCAGAGGGCAGGTCTCCCAAATCGGGAAATTGACGCACGTGACATGATCTCCCAAACTTTTTCAGAAAATTTTTGCATTTCAAAATCCTTGCCAGAACCAACGACCGACCCCGGAACACGACGGCATCAAGTACTACATACACACCATGGATATCTTCAAGCTACTTTCGCGCGGAGCTAACATTCAAAAGAACGGAAAGCATCAGGAACAGCTTAACATTTTTAACGGTAAAGCTGCTGTCCAAAACGTCGCTAGCGAGAACAAGAAACGCTCCGATCTCGACCGCGACATTGACTTTTTCCGGACTGAGAAAAAGTCCGACTCAAAGCAGAAACAGAAAGGGAAGAAACGTCATTCTTCTCATGATGAGAATGAGGAAGATGAGAACGATATCGAAGATGACGCTGAGGATCTCCCGCTTGTTATCTCAACGCCAGAGCTTGCCGCCGCGCAACGTAAAAAGCTTAACGTCAACATCAAGGGTGACGATTTACCGCTACCTATCGGATCCTTTGAAGATCTGAAAACGCGATTTGATTTACATAAACATTTGCTCCGCAACCTCCACCAGCAGAACTTCAACCGGCCTACTCCGATTCAGTCTGAAGCGATCCCGCTCATGCTGATGAACCGCGATATTGTTGCGTGTGCACCGACCGGTAGTGGTAAAACTCTTGCATTTTCTATTCCTATTGTACAATCGTTGAACGAGCACGACCCCAGCGGCATCCGCTGTCTGATAGTCACTCCCACAAAGGAGCTTGCCACCCAGATTTACAATGAAATTGTCAAGTTGTCACGCGGCCGCGACCTGCGAATCTGCGTGCTCACCAAGTCTCAGGCTGCCAAGTTCCACAGCAATATTGCCAACGGAAACAACCAAAGACGCAAGTATGATATTCTTATTTCGACCCCGCTCCGTCTGCTTAGTATCACCAAGACTGGCGCCATCGACCTCTCTAAGGTCCAGCACATTGTGCTTGATGAAGCCGATAAGTTGTTTGAGGAGGGCTTCATTGATCAAACCGACAGTATTATTGAACAGTGCACATCGCCCAAGCTTCAGAAAGCATTGTTTTCTGCTACTATCCCCTCTGGTGTCGAGGAGATTGCCAACAATATTATGATTTCGCCAGTGAGAGTTATTATTGGCCGCAAGGAGGGTGCGAGCACTACCATTGATCAGAAGCTAATGTACACTGGTAATGAGCAAGGTAAACTGATTGCAATTCGCCAGATGCTAAGCCATGGAGAGCTGCCACCCCCTGTTGTCATCTTCGTGCAGTCGATTCAGCGTGCCAAGGCGCTCTTCCATGAGCTGATCTACGACAAGGTTAATGTTGATGTTATTCATGGTGAGCGCACGCAGAATCAGCGTGACCAGGTTATTTCGCGTTTCAAGAATGGTGACATTTGGGTCCTCATCTGTACCGATGTCCTGTCGCGTGGTATCGACTTTCGTGGTGTCAACGTTGTTTTGAATTATGATGTGCCGCAGACCGCACAGTCATACGTTCATCGTATTGGTAGAACCGGTCGTGCCGGTCGTCAGGGTAAAAGTATTACCTTTTTCACAAAGGAAGACAGTGTAGCAGTTAAAGCTGTTGTTAATGTCATGAAGCAGTCTGGCTGCGACGTGCAGGACTGGATGCTCAAAATGGGTAAGGCCACCTCAAATGAGAAGAAGTCACTGAAGAAGAAGCCGGTTGAAAGAACACAAATTTCGTCTGTCCCATCAGTGGTGAGGCAAAAGCGCAAGAACCAGAAGGAAATGATCGAAGCTTCAAAGAAGCGCAAGCTGGAGGGCAGTGACAGCGAGGAAGAGGACGACGAGTAATATTAAAACCATTTATTTAATTCTATAGAGCAAGCATATTGTTTTTTTTTTTTACTTTAAATTTATTTAATCTCCGTGGATAAGTCAGATAGAGTTGTGTATTACTTTAAAATAGTGAAAAGTTCCTGGCGCCGATCGGGCCGACCGGTTGGGACAATGGGGTTAGGGCTCCTACTAGCGTCGAGAAAACTCAAAAAATTTTCTAATTGGATCCCTCGATCCTTCATTATCTCTTAAAGCCACGTCCCGTTACTGATACACGATCTCTCCTTTGAGCTCCGGTCCAGAGTCATACACATTTATTTCTAGCAGTGTTGTCCCTATTTAAGTCTTTTAAGAATCTACGAGTTGCTACTGTTTTTGGCGCTTCTAAGATGACTACTTCCTCTCTTCCTACCGCCGCCGGGACCGTCCCTGCTGATGACGCTGCGGCCTCAGTACCTACCACCGATGCCGCCCCTGCCCCCGCCACACTAGAGAAGATCAATTATATTGGCCGCGAGCTATTTGAGAAAATCGGCAAGCCGCGTACCGTTCTTGCCCCCATGGTCGACCAGAGCGAGCTTGCGTGGCGCATTATCTCCCGCAAGTACGGTGCCGACTTGTGTTACACGCCAATGTATCATGCTCGTCTTTTCTCCACCAGCGAGACATATCGCAACGATATGTTTAGTGAACTTGATGGCGATGAGAAGGTTGACCGCCCGCTTGTCGTTCAGTTTTGCGCCAACAAGCCCGATGAATTGCTTGCTGCTGCTCGTCTTGTGGAGGGTCGCTGCGATGCCGTTGATCTTAACATTGGCTGCCCGCAGGGCATTGCCAAGCGCGGCAAATACGGTGCTTTTCTCATGGACGACTGGGATCTGATCTGGAACCTCATTAATGTGTTGCATAAGAATCTGAAAACGCCGGTTACTGCCAAGATCCGCGTGTACGAGGACCGTGAGAAGACGCTTGCGTACGCCAAGCATGTGCTGAGCGCTGGCGCGCAGTTTCTGACTGTCCATGGTCGCACCCGTGAAATGAAGGGACAGAAGACAGGTCTTGCGGATTGGTCCATCATTAGGTACCTGCGCGACAACCTGCCACCTGAGACCGTCATGATTGCCAACGGTAATCTGCTTTACCAGGAAGACATCCCGCGCAGTCTCGAGGCTACTAAAACAGACGCAGTCATGTCTGCTGAGGGTAACCTTTACAACCCGGCCATTTTTAACCTAGGAAAGGATAAGCTGGATGACCGTTTCCCTCGCGTTGACAAGTTGTTGCGCGAATACTTTGAGATTGCTAAGACAACTCCAGGTAATGCATCACAAACGGCTATGAAGTCGCATTTTTTCAAGATCTTGCACGCCTTTTTGCCTATTCATACCGATGTGCGTGCAGAACTCGGCAGCATTCGTAAGGGCTCGTATGACGAATTTGAAAATGTTGTGCGGCACGTCGAGCAAGTTGTTGCTGATATTTACGCATCAGGCAAGCATGAGGATGTCCTAATTGAGGATAGTCATATCGAAGAGTGGGGTGGTAGTTACAAAGAGATTCCATACTGGCGTTGCCAGCCTTATTTCCGGACTGTCGATGGTGTCAAGGCCAACGGCAAGCGCAGTCTAGAGGACCGGTCTGAAAAGCAGAAAGAGAAGAAAGCCAAGAAGGAGGAGGAAGTTACCACAGAGGAGCAAAAAACTGAGTCTGTGGAAGATAAGCTGGAGCCTCAGCAGGCATAGACACTTGATAATGAATAATTACAATTGATATATGTTCTAATTTATTTTGTTTGTTTTAGTTGTTTGGTTTTGTACGATGTTTGCTTTGTGATTTATTAGAAATCTATTTGTTGATTTGATGACTTATTTAATGTATTTATTCATGAATTTGCGGTGAAAGTCGGACCGGATCGTGTCATTAATGAATCCATTGTCCTTCTTGTCGTCAACCCCCTTGGCTTGGTTCTTAAAGACAACATCATCATTCCATTTCCGCCGACTGCTGCTATGGCCAGCACTACTCGCGGCGTTAGGTTTGTTTAAAAGTGGATTGCCGAATGCAATCTCCTTTTCGCGCGCCTCGAGTTCGCGTTCCCGTTCGCGCGCTTCCTCACGGGCTTTTTGTTCAGCTCTTTCCTGTCGAATCTTTTCAAGCTCTCGTTGTAACTCATCCTCGTCATCACTTTCGCTCTCGCTTTCGCTGCCACTCTCGCTGTTGGAATCGGACGCAGCAGCATCAGCAGAATCAGCAAGGTGGTTAGGACGATTGCCATTGGAGCCGTGGTTGGCCTCATCTTCGCTACTGCTGCTGTCGTCATCTGCGTCTATGGCATTCACAAGGTCTTCCAGTCGTGCGCGCTTTTGAGGCAACTGGTCTGTCTCTTTTTCATTCTCTCCACCTTCATTATCATGACCTGGGCTCGATAACCGCCGCTTGCCTGTAAGTCTTTTTTCATTATGATTCTCCTCCCGCTGTAACAGCTGTGCCCGCAGATGAGCACGCTTCTCCTCGTTGCTCTCAGTCAGAGAGCCACTGTTTTCGGCAGCGTCCTGGTCTACCAGTCCAGCCAGACCGCCCTGACCCCGCTGTCGATACTTGAGCTTGGTATGAGCCGGTAGCGACCGGGTGTGCAGAATGGTGCCGCTGTTCTGTGAGTTTTTGCCTTTGGCAGATTCAAACGTGGGTCTGTGTGCTGTTGTCATCGTATGTATCTGCTGTTGCTAGTTGTGGTTTGGTTTTTTGGTGTGTGTAGGAGGATGCTAAGGTTGTCAAGTCTAATCAGCAGTATAATGTAGTCAAATTGAAGATGCCCATCGATGATGGCGAGCTAGAACAATTGAAGAAAAAGTTAGATTGGGAGAATCTCCCAAACAGGGTAACTTGCCATCAAGAAACATCAAGAGAAGTAAAAAAATAAATAAAAAAATAAAAGAAAAAATACTAATAGCTATCTAAATGTAAAATCCATGTATTGAAAAATGTTTAACCTTGGAGATTCTCAACATCGTCTAGTTCCAGCTCGTCGATCTCCTCCTCACTACTGGTGTAATCGTCCTGGGTAACCTGTGGCAGCTCCTTAAGGTGCTCAGTTACAGTAGGCACCAACTCGGGATCCAGGTTCTCAGAGTCCATCTGTGCAAGCTTAAGCAAATGCTCCCACGCCTCACGCGCACCGGCGACCTGTCGCGCGGCTTTGCGTGGCAGATTCTGTGCGCGCAGTCGTTTGTAGAGTTCGAACCGGGCAAGACCGTGCAAGTAGTAAGGCTCGGGAATCTCATCATCAAGACGGTTGATCTCGGCCGTAACCTGTACGGTCTGCTCCAGCTGCTCCATCTCAAACATGTTCTGTGCCAGTCGGATCAGCGCTGGGAGCAGTTGCGCGTAGTCGAGGTCGGATTGGGTTGCCGCGATCTGTGCGTGGTAAAGATCCCATGATTTTTGAAGAGCAGAGCGCGCGTCATCATTGCGCTGTTGCGATATGCGAATAGAACCGAGCACTGACCATGATTCCGGGTGTGTATCGTTGACCATTAACGATTCAGTAATAAGCGCCTCGCAACGAGACTCAGCTTCAGGCTCCATACAGAGATCCGTCATCCAGATCTCAACCATACCACAAAGAGCCTCACAAAGCTTGACTTTCTTCAGTTTCAGCTCTTCTTCTATACTGCTGGCGTTGTTGCTTGACGTCAGATTGTTGATTGCGGTCTTTAGGCCCTTGATTCCCTTTTCGTACCAGACCTCGCCATCGCGGCCGCCGGTGAGCTGGCCCAGCCAAAGAAATTTCTCAATGCCTCCCTGAATACCCTCGGCATCAAGCTGAGCACAAGTGCTAAACAGCTCATAGGCATTTTGGGGGTCGCCGGCCTCGAGAAAAGCCTCGCCGAGTAGTTGATATACCGCGAGGTACTCTGGTTGGGCCTCGTTCTGCTGCTTAAGCAGTGGCGTAAGGAGATCAATACATTCAAGGGGCGACGATGAATCAAGAAGCTCACGGCCCTGTGCGTACAATGTTGCTGGATCAGACATTGTGTTTAAATATGTAGATGTAGATGAATAACGGGGGAGAGCCTAGTTGGCAGTTAATTCGTCGTGTTTGAAAGTTTCAAATTTTTTTTTCTGGCGGTTTGAAATTTTTATTTTTCCAGAAAAAGATTTGGGAGTTTTTGAAGTCTTAACAGATAGGGCTGGAGACTCAAATAGGCGTAAAAACAGTTAATGGGCATTCAAGAAAATGAAAATGAAAATAAATTCAAAAAGTAGTTACAAAAGCAAAAATGAATAGAAAGTTAGTACATATAGATATTGAAACGACATTTAATTGATAATGAAGTATCGAAATTGACTTAGTCTGCCATTTGGCTTGAAAGATACATATTAAGACTTTGGAACTTGGGTGTCACGAATAACGTTCATAAGTCCAATTCAGATATTTTCCAGCTTGAATCAGATATCATTACTACCAGCAATCAACATGGGGAGAACTAACTGCTAAATTACAAGTAAGCGAATCAAAAACGTTATTGCAGCACATGGACTTATTATATATACGGATCTGGTTCTTGAATAGACTGAAATGAAGGTTTAGTAAATACGCTAGTAGCTGATAACCGACTAGCAACCATAATCAGCAGTTCTGTGAAAAAAAAAAAATTCTATTTATCAACAACTAAAAACAAAAATATTATTAAAATAGAGTACATAAAACCAAGTGCCATTTAGTAAAGGAACAAATTAGACAACACCAAGAACGAAATAAATAAAACCGGAACAAACCAAATAAATAGAAATAGAAAAACAAACTAAAAAGTGAACTGCGAAAGCTGAACGGAAAATTCAACCTTCATCTGGGGGTATTCGAATCTAATGTTTATCATGTAGAGTGCTGTAGTCAAAACGACATAGCGGACAGGCAGCCTTGTAGCTTGAAAACCACTCGAGGATGCATTTGCCGTGGAAGACATTTCGGCAGCACCGCATACTTCGTGTCAAGTCCATGTCGGCCATCTCTTGCAGGCAAATAATGCAGGTGTTATCAGTCTCGACCATTTGCTCGTTGCTACTGACTTTGGCGGGCGTTTTGTCATCAACGTTGCCCAGTTTTTCGTTATCGGTGCCAGGGCAAACCACGACAGTCTTACCAGTCAAAACGGTCATGACAGTCCCTAGGTTCTTGTCCTTTTCGTCAACACTAGCCTGAGTAGTTAAATCGTCGTCACCATTATCACAACTTTCATCCGTATTTGTGGTATCAAAGGACACATAGATGGCTCTTTTTTCTTGGTTTTTAAACTCAACCTCAGGGAAATAGAACTCAACCTCGCGCTCAGTGAGTAAAACTTCATTACCACTATGGTTTCCTCTTTCCCCGGTCTCGTTTGTGGGGTCTTGGTGGTGACGGTAATAATAGTAGCGCCGCGCAGGACCCTCGCCCATGACAACTTCAGTGACACGATGCCCGTACCATAAGCGAGTGGTTTGCTGGTTATTTGCCTCGCTTGTTGCCGCAGCTGCTTGTGCTTCGAGATCGGCTTGCTGCTGTTGTTGTAGGCGCTCGCGATACTGCGTATCATGCTTGGCCCTTAACTCTTGAAAAAACAGTTTCAAGGGCGCACGCTTTAGGAAAAACATGCGCAGACCAAGAAGAATAAGAACCGCTGCTATGCAGAATGTTATTATGGAGGCTGTCTGGATTGCTGGTAACATTGTATCTGGGTGTACAAGAAAGTAGTGGTAATAATAATAACAATAGTGAATGTGGCTAGTGCGTGAGTGTCTTGCACGGCTCTATCGATGTCTTGTTTTAGCAACAATGTTGTTGCTCGTAAAGGTGCCGTTAAGCTGATATCAAACGATAGAAGTTGAAAAATATATAACTTAAAGTGAAAAAAAAAAAAAAAAAAAAAAAAATTAAAGAAAAAAAAAAAAAAATAAAATATAAAAAGTTTATATTAAAAAAAAATACAAAACTATAAAAAAAATAAATAAAA
>Ga0160505_101439_pt1 | contig 11246 bp, 5 predicted proteins | sample DIDeMG_FD_108225 | JGI IMG/M metagenome (GOLD analysis project Ga0160505, IMG submission 108225) | Enriched chicken feces microbial communities from UW Madison campus, WI, USA - DID2874_E49_Stillage MG | ecosystem: Host-associated > Birds > Digestive system > Large intestine > Fecal ...
TTCAATTTTTGTCTCTCTTTTTTTTTTTTTTTTTTGGTTCTTTTTTTGGCTCTTTTTTTGGGTAGTTGATATCAATCTCTCCCAACTGTCATAACCGCAAGCATTTATTTTACTTCTTTTTTCTTTTTTATTTTTTTTTCTTTTTGTGATCCACCAGCCACGCATTAATCTTCAACCTTTTCTATCCCACAATCGCCAACAAGTCTGCCAGCCAACTGGTTGGCCGCTGAGTTTTTATTTATTTATTTATTTTTTTCCTTGCTCCTGCCAGTTCAAACTTTCTGCGCATGGGTACCTGTAGTCTAAACACATTTGGAGAAAGAAAAAAGCTGTGTTTAGTAGTTTTATAAAGAGAAAAAAAGATTCTCAATGCATTATATATTTTGTCAATGGTCCCCTTATTTTCGATTCCTTGAACCCTCTCGTTTTCCCTCTACAATCCGTGTATATTGCAAATAAAAATATTTTTTTTTCTTCCTAGTGCACACTATTAACGGGATCAGTTCATCAAATATTGGAGTATCAGAGATCAGCCAGGGAGGAGGTGAATAATAATACTCACTAGTCGCAATAGTTCTTTTTTGGTTTTTTGAGCACGACACAAGCTCACTTCAACAACTTGTCTTTTACTTTTTTTATTTCATCTTTTCTATCCAGCACTTATATTTCGGTCATTCGTTTCATTTGTTTCTACCCTTTTGACAGTCTTCCAATAGCTTAGATGCTTAATCAATAGCATCCGTTACATTTATCAACCAACTTTTCTAGAATATATTTACAGCATCTCGCTTCTGCCAGACAATCAGAAGTAAAATGAAAACTGCCAGCAGTGATAATGGCGCTTACCATAAAAATCAATCCCTTGACAGCGACGACACTCTGCGGGTGGTGAAGCGCCGCCGGAAAAGTATCAATGCAAACAACCTGGCCGGATCAAACAGCAGTGTTTCCCCTCGGTCGGCTTCAGGCAAACGTGTCACATCACTCTCAACCATGGCCAAACAGTTTTTTTTCCGTAAAGTTTCGTCATTTTTAACGATTCCTGACAAGACTTCTGTTGTTTCCGCCAATAATAGTGCAGGTAGTGTTGTTACCGCAGCACCAACCGCAATTTCTGCAGTCTCACGGGATAATACGCATTCACCTTCCACACCTGTAAGCAGGAAGCGGCCATCCATGAGTCTTCTTGAAGACTCCCCAGAAACCCCACCATCAGTATACCAGGCCGTCAAGATATCCAATCGCAAAAAGTACTGCAGCAATAACAAACGGCGGAATCTTTCCATTAAAACCTCAGGCACGCGGAGAAATAATGGCGCCAGTTTTTTTTCCACGCTATTTAGGCATCAGCACCAACAGCGGGACCAGCAGCGCCAGCAGGAGCACGAGCACCAAAAACAACAATCAGACTCACAGCCAAACCTTGATCCCCCTGCCACTGATTTTATAACCAAGGTCAACAGTAGTACCTCTAGTACAATTATTTCGGTTGACTCTAGCAGCTCTACTGTGAACGACATTAATTACTTTTTTGAAGACAACGACGCGGTCCTTGAAAACGATAAAGACGACGAGCCATCGCCAACTGGATTCACGCCCATTACTCCCACGGTAGTCCTTCCTGCACCACCACTCCATACCCCCAATATTGAACATGCCGACAACAACGCAGGCAATCAGAGTGGCAGGAAGTTGACCAAATCGGGAAGTGATGCGGCGGAAGTCCTAAGGCCAGCCTTACCGATTTATGGCGCCCAGCAGTATATGCAACCAGGGGTAGCACCTGGCGCAAACGCTAGAATCACTGGCTATTACGATGAGGAGGACAATGATTACACTGTAGTAGGGGAACACTCAGTTGAGTCTTGCTGGAGCTGCAACAGCGACAGCAGTTCGGTTCTTTTTCTCGGCGAAGAAGATGTGAGCATGCTGCCGAATGATGGTGGCCTGAGCTGTTACAGCAGCAGCTTCTTCTTCCCGCCGCCGCCAGCGCCAGTGCGCGCACAAGTCCGGATGATCCAGATTCCTGAGATTGTCAGTCTCATTGTTGAACATGTTGACGCGTTTAATCCGGCCCCACAGGAACAGCGACGCAGCCATGACCACAAGCAGGCCTCCCCGCATCAGCAGCAGCAGCCACAGTCAGCTTCCGAGAACGCCGCAACTAGGCCGAGTCATGGTGGCACAATGTTCTCATGTCTTTTGGTTAACAAACTATGGTACACAGAAACCCGTAGAATTCTCTACAAAAACATTCACTTTAGAGACGACAAATCCACCATTGACGCTTTTCTACATTCTAACGAACTACCCAACACTTATGACAACAACAACAACAACAGCAACAAGACTCTCATTAAGCCAAAATCCTTGGTATTGCATAAAACATCATCTCTGAGCCAAGCAAAAGCCGACCGACTCGCAGCGGCTGTGGCCGGCGGCTTAGAATGGCTTGAGCTCTACACATGCCCCCAGTTGATGCCCAGCGTTGCGTTCGCCACGGGCGGCCAGCTGCGCACGCTCATATTGCCCGGGTGCGCGGTGCTCACGGACAGCACGCTCGGCCACCTGGCGCGTGCCAGCCCTCTGCTGGAGACCCTTGATTTGCGTGCCTGCGAGCAGATCTCAGACAAGTCGATTCGCGTGGTCGCGCACTACTGCCCGCGGCTGGCCATGCTCAACGTGGGCCGTACGCGCCAGGGCCACCGCATCACCAACAAGGGAATTCGCAGCATTGCGCGCCACACGCAGGTCTGCGTGCTCGGCGTGGCAGGCTGCCATATCACTGACACGACTGTGTGGGAGCTAGCGCTGCACCGGGGCCCCCACCTCGAGCGCGTGTCCCTTAACAACTGCATCCTCCTTACCAACGCCTCGGTGCCCAAGGTGCTTGGCTATATAGCGCGCTCGCTCTCCGTGATTGAGGTCAAAAACCTGCCGTTGGTCACGGACCTGCTCCCCTTTGTCATGTTTAAGCGCTACCGCCAGTACCAGTTTGGCCTCACGCCGCTGATTGAAGGCTGCGAACGCTTTGATGAACGGCTGCGGGAGGCGGAATATTTGTTTGAAATGGAGGTCTCAAAACAAATTTTTTCTGATACCCTTGAGTGGATTTATGCCCCAGACGATGATATAGAATATATCTCTATTGATTGAAATAAAATCATGTCGGGGGTATTTTCGCTCTGACTATTGTCATCATCAACATTATTTTTTTTTTCTTACACGCTCTTTATTTTATCTTATTTTATTTTTAACAGGTTGGTGTATATATACATTAGAAATTAATATACATTTGGGAGTTTTGGTTTATAACAAAACATGGATTATATGATGATATATATGTAGAGAGGATTAAAAATTATTAGTATTTTTTTTTAAGAGCGAGCAGTCAAGTTAGCTACTATCTTTCCTCTGGATGATTTACAAGGTTAATCTAGTATGAGTGGTTTCTTTGAGTTAACAAACATAGCCGTTATTTCGGCAAGTTAAAGTTAGGGAAAATGAAATTCCTTACTTTTTCTTTTCTTTTGGCCTTGAGACGGCGTGTCCCCACTAGCTGGGGATGTTTTGGTCTTGGGGGATGGCCCAGTTGTCCAGGATGGCGCCAAAGGACTCTAACGTGGCGCCGTATTTCTGCCACCACACGAGGTCTGATGGTCCCACGCCGCTACTGCTGCCGTAAAGCACGTCGTTTACAAAGCCCAACAGAATCCAGGCAGCAACAGCCACAAATGCAATGGCAATGACTCGGGATTTAAGTCCCGTGCCCAAGACACCATTGTTGTCTTTGCGGGTTGCACCAATTAGAGCAATGCTGCTTTCCTTGTTGGGGAGCTCTTCCGAGTCCTTCAAAAGATCCTTAATGTAATCTTTCTGCTCTTCAATCGCAGGCAGGATCGTTTCAAAAATGCTGTTGGGGTCCATGGCCAGGCCCTGGTCTCCTTTAATTGTAGATTCATGGGTGTTGCTCGTAATCCCGTTGGGTTTAATCTTACGGAGCGTTTTAATCTCAGTCTGCAGCTCTACAAGTTGAGCTTTGAGATCATCTATGAGAGCCAGATACCCCGAGCGCTCTTCTTCCATAGACTTGAGCATTTCTTGGTAGGTGAGCTTTGCTTCTTCGAGTTTCTGCAGTCGCGAGCCCACATCAGTCCAATCCTCAGTTGAAATTTTGTTCCGCTCTTGTCGTGATGCAGCGGGTGTTGAAGACATTAACGGAGGCCCAAAGTCTGGTGGATTAAAATCTTTGAGCCCACCGTTCACTTCTTCTTTCTTTGGAGCACTGTTACTATCTTTATTATTGCCGTAGTTACCCTTCAAAAACTCCTCTCGTGCTTTTCGAATTTCTTCATTTTGTTTGACCCGGCGGTCATGCATTTCGTTACTAGCCGCCTCCAGCTTGTGTTCCATTTCTTCTATAAGCTTGGTCCGGCGCTTTTCTTCCTCCTGAGACTTTTTAACCCGGCTTTCAAAAGTCTTGACCTTGTTTTTAAGGGTATCGTTTTCGTCGCTCAAGATCGACATGTCATGCTCGTAATTTTTCAACTGCTCTTCCTGTTGTCTAATCAGTCGGATATCCTTCATGGATCGCTTGTTGCCAAGAGTTGAAGGAGATGTTGGCACTTTCCAGGGGTAATCAACATCCAGTGTAGCCAAATCTTCGTCGTTTTCCAATTCAGGGTTGTTGCTTGCAATATTATTATGGGGAGTCTGCAAAGAGACTGCTCGTCTGTCTCTGCCAAAAGTACCTAGTCTTGTTCTTGGCGGCCGAGGTTTGTTGAAATCTGTGCCTAAGGAGTATCGCGGGTGAAGTGGCGTGGATGTATGTAATGGGTTTCCTTCAGTCGCAAGCTTAGGATAATTGTTGGTTTCATTGATGTCATAAATTTTTTCATTGTCGTTTGTTGGGTCGTTAAATTTTGTTGATGCTTTGCCATTTATTGGCTCATTGAAGAGAGCTGAAATGTCGGGTTCTGCCATGATGTGTGAATAAGCCTGTGTAGTCGCGCGAGCTTCACCCAAGTTTGCATCCGGCAGTTTACCTCCCGAGAGTGCAAGGAGAAGAGACTCAAAATCACTCCGTGTAATCTGGGCCGTTCCATCGGCGTCAATAAATGTTTGTGCAGACTTTCTCGCTTCTGTGTCTAGAATTCCCCCACGAGGGAGTAACAAGAGGTCCTCCAACACATCTACCAATCCTAGCAATTTTTTGACAGGGAGCTAAACGAAAAACAGCGTGGTTAGAAGAAAAAAGTATATCCTAAATCCACTGTTCAATACATACCGAATCACTTGATCTAGTTCCATTGCTAAGACTGACCTGTTCCCAGGCTAGTTCGATAGTTGCAGACCAGTCTGTCACTGAATTGACATCTTTATTATAAGCATTTGATGAAGGAATGGAACTTCTAAAGTTGGCAGCGTCGGGCCTTGTTGGGCTCATAATCTCCATGTTAAGGATTGGAAACTCAATAAAAGGGGTAAATGGATATAGCCTTTGCCTGTTGTTCAGGTATAACGTATTGACAGGGCGTGAATGGAGCTTTCAGCACAGAAAAAAAAATTAAGAAGGGGAGCGGCAAAAAAAGAAAAGGAAAGGGCCCAATTTCAGGAGAAGATGCTTGAAAAAAAGGGATGCTGCCTAAACGAAAGCTAAAGCTCTTACCATGTGATGGTTGTTAGAAGGTTAGATGGTGGTAGAGCAGCGACAAGTTGAAAGCCTTTCTGGCGAACAAAAAAAAAATGAAAACTTGAACGGGAAGGAAAATAAACAATGGTTAAACTATTGGGTTAAATGATGGTCAAGTCTATATTTTTTTTACTGGGAAAACAGACAAAACAAAGCCAACAGGTAGGTTAATTTTCCATTTCAAGTATGGAAAGGATAATCAAAATATAAAGTAAATAAAAGACTGCAGGTAAAAAGCGCGTTTCTCATAGAGTCATGATCTGCGTTACGTTGCTCAACAGTTCTCAAAAGCTTTCAAATCAAGAGTTTCTGAAATTTCTGACATTTACACGAAATGGTGGACTGTATGTGATTCCACTTGCAGTGGGGAAAGAAAAAAAAAAGAACTTGAAAGATGAACTCAGTCCCTGATACAGCTGAGCCAAAGTCGTATAAAAATCACATGAGCAAAGCCCACAAAATATTTAGTTGTGGATTCGAGTCCTGTTGAACGCGTTCATTTTAAATATTTAAATTTTAGATTTTCAAGTCTCTACCAACGTCAAGTAAAGCAGTTTGACCCTAGTGGCCATTACTATAATATCTTAATGACAACCTCCTAGGCTGTTGAACTTGGATCTTCAGTGGAAATCGGTTCCAGCCAAGTCTATAATAAAACGCTTGATCGTACTGACCCCATTCTGGATTAGGTCCCCAACAACTAAGCTTATTTATCCAGTTCAAACTTTTTGTTATGCCCTGCACTGGCATCTCGCTAAGAGCCTTGAAGTAGAAAGTTTTAAATTTATTTCTTAACCTACAGGGAGCCCTTTCGTACCTTTATTTTGATATACATGTTTAGTTTAAACTGGGTACTGAGATGGCGGCTGTCGAAAATACAACTGAAAGCCAATTAGAAGATCTTTTTTATTTACTATTTATTTCTATTATTAATATTAATTAGTTTTTATTATCATTTTAGTAAGGTAGTCGTGGTTGACTGTTTACTATTTGAGAAACCAAACGGCTGCAGATAAGAACGTCAGTGCCACTTACTATGATATCATGAGTCTCGAATCTAAGATTGGGAGGCTGAATGCTCTTGAACCGCCAGCGATTATTTGATTTTTTCTTATTTCCTCATTATTATTTTTTTTATTTTTTTGTCTCGGCTCGACCCAATGTACAAAAGGATTAGAAATTCGCCTTTTCTAATTGATTGTTTTGCGCCTTCTATTTTCTTTCCATTTTAACCTCTGGCAAACAACTGTCCTTGAGATCCTCATCATTTTATACTGAGAATTCTCCAAGAAATTATTGATTCAGCTCATTTTCTCCAGTCAAATTAAGGCAGATTCGTTTTTGAACTGGATACCCATTTTAATCATTAAATTAACCTCTGTATAAAAAACCCCCCATCGCATTTTACAATGGTTACCTCTGAGCAAAATCCCTTGCTAGGAAACCCAGGCTCTGAATCGGACGAAAAATACTATCTCACTAGAGACATCGTTAGAGAAGCCTACAAGGTCAAAAATGCAGTCGTTGTCCAGGCTGGTCTGTTTGTCCTTCTCGTCTCCATCTTTATTGGCCTTTTTACCCACCCCATCAACGGCTATTTCATCGGCCATCCCATTCTGAATTCTTTTGGTCTTGTAGCCCTGGCTCAGGCCCTGCTCATCACCCAGCCAGCACCCTTATCACCAGAACACAAGACTCTTGGTGGTAAAATTCATGGTATCCTCAACAGTACAAGTGTTGTGCTTTTCCTCGGAGGCTACACCTCTATCTTTTACAACAAACATGTCCACAACGCAAACCACATCACCACGTGGCATGCACTCTTTGGAATCACCACCTACGTGTTCTTAGGTTTTGTTCTTCTTGTTGGTGTGGCTCAGTTCTGGACTCCCATTCTCGTGTTTGGTTCAATCGACAACGCAAAGAAGATCTACAAGTACCACCGTATTGCTGGCTACGTTACCCTTGGTCTCATTTCCTTTACGATCTTGCTGGCCTTGGACTCTGACTATAATAACAATGTATTGCACATTCCTTACTGGTCAGTTGTTCCTGCTATTGCTGCAATCTTTGGTGGACTCATTTGGGGCTTGAAGAAAGCCAAGCTTGGGTTTTAAATTATAATATAATGAGCATATATAAATGATCCTAATAATAAAGCTTTAAGTGGAGACCTTATGACAAATGACCGACCTCTGACTAGATAAGAATAATTTTGTACCTTATGCGAGTCTATAGTAGGCCCTAGATCCTTTTTAATTTCCCCATAATTTCTAATAGTAGCACTTGGAACATAAATTATATGATTTAGACTGTATAGCTCTTTTTTTCTTTGGTATTTAAGGTGTTGTGGGTACAATTTAAATAGCCCTAAAGCCCTAACTAATTTCAAAGTCACGAAAAAGCGTAACTAATATTACTCCATTCTGAATTATACTTAGGTAACTACATCACCTTCCCAATGAAGCAATCCAGACTTTTTTTTTCTCCTCCATCACAGAGGGTTACCCACGCTGAGAGCCAATACACATTTCTTACTATTTCCAAAATTCTTTTTGTCAGATTTTCGACTGTTTTCAGCTCAACTAACTAAACAACAACGAAAAGAGTATGTATTCTGTGATGTTCAGAGCCGGTTTCTTGATGAATGAGACGTTATGATGAAGATGTGAGATGTCGCGTTGCCCTCTCTGCGGTTTGTCAAATTTTTTTTTTCCTTTTGCAATTATTGTCGAGATTTGTCGAAATATGTTCTATTCGAAAGTTTTTCATTTCAGTATCACCGAAGTTCAACAACATGAAGTCGGAGCAAATTAGTTTATTATTACGTTCAACTTGCACGAAAAATCCTTAGATTCAACCAGGATATGGGGTTTATATTGCTTTCGACCGTATAAAAATTTGATCAACTCACCTGATAAAGACCCCTATGAGATTTACGGTACACACGCTTAGAACACCTTTAAATTTTTTCGATTATACTGGACTTTGCCATAAATTTTTCATCATCAAGAATCCGAATCAATGTTTAATCTATATTTTGTTTTTACTGATATACTAACATGATATCTTTAGTGGGTCGTCTCAATGAATACCAAATTATTGGCCGTCGTCTCCCTACCGAGAGCGAGCCTGAGCCCAAGCTCTACCGTATGAGAATCTTTGCTCCCAACACTGTCGTTGCCAAGTCTAGATTCTGGTACTTCCTGACCAAGCTCAGAAGAGTTAAGAAGGCTGCTGGTGAGATTGTCTCCGTCAACCAGATTCACGAGAAGAGACCCAACAAGGTCAAGAACTTCGGTATCTGGATCCGTTACGACTCTCGTTCCGGTACCCACAACATGTACAAGGAGTACCGTGAGCTCTCCCGTGCTGCTGCCGTTGACGCTCTTTACCAGGATATGGCTGCCCGCCACAGATCTAGATTTAGATCTATCCACATCCTCAAGGTTGTTGAGCTTGAGAAGACTGAGGACGTCAAGCGCCAGTACATCAAGCAGTTGACTGTCCGTGGCCTCAAGTTCCCTCTTCCCCACCGCATCCAAAAGTCCAAGGCTGTCTTCTCTGCTCAGAGACCTACCACCTTCTACTAGACTATTTATGTATTTTGTTTAAATAAAACTATTAACTAGGGAAGATGAAATTTGAGTACTACTTATGAACATTCGATGATATATCGAGAACCTGTCAAATCCTTTTTTTTTTTTTTAATAGTAAATGTGCTAAAACGATCCTTCTTCTTGAGCCGTTAAATTGGCTGCCTGATGTAGACTACTTTTAGCCCTTGTGGTACGCATAACGTATTTACTACCCTGTTCACAAAAAACTCAAAAAACCAGCACACCAGTTTTTTGCCTTCCACCTTCACTATCCTGGCCAATCTCAACACAACACATCTATTTCAACCATGTCAACCACTGATTCAATCAACAACCAATCCGCTGATGATGTGCTGAAGCTTTTGGACTCGCTGGATTCTGTCGCTGCTCCTGCCACCGGGGGATCTGCTGCCCCTGCTTCTGCGGCTGGCGCTACAAACAAGGATGATGGTGAAGATATTCTTGGATTCCTTGACTCTCTCACCAATTCCAGACAAGCCACACCTAGTTCATCTACTCCTGCTCCTGTTGAAGCTGAATCGGCTTCTAAGGAGAAACCTGTTCAGCCCGTTTCCCAGCCTAGTCAACAGCAGCAACAACCGCAGCAGCAACAGCAACAAGAGAAACAACCGCAACAACAAGAGCAGCAGCAGCAACCCCAAGAGCCCGAACAGGAACAACAAGACGAATTGCATATCCCCGATCCTATATCCTCGATTACTAGTTGGTGGTCAAACAACAAAGGAAGTATCTGGGACTCAGCTACTTCTGCTGTCAAGCAGGCAGAGGCAAAAGTCCGGGAGTTGCAACCTGAAGTCACGCAAAGAGCCGCGGCCATTGAGTCGCTTGGTGGCAGCTTTTCAAAGCTAAAGTTTGACCGCCAGGCACTGCAGAATACCCTGTCCTCCGTGTTGGACACAATTGCGCCTCCCATTTCTAGACATGAGCAGCTACAGATCCATGTTTTCCATGACATGGTCGGCTATCCTGCCATTGACAACATTGTGCTCTCTGTGTTTGAGCGTGTCATGGACCAAGTTGAAGGTGGTGGCGAACTGACTCTCGTGGTTCAAAAGGGTAAAGAGAGAAACAGAAGAGGTTCGGGAACTGTTGAGAAGCGTGAGTTGGGAATCTTCCAGGGATCTTTAGAGCAAGGCCAAAAGCTGGCGGCGGCAAGCATAGAGGAGTACCTGCGTAGCTCCAAGGCTGAAGCTGAGACTAAAAAGGAAAAGGTTGAGACTGTCGTTGATGACAACGGCAATGTCTCCACCAGAGCTATTCCTAACACTCGCGTCTCCAACATTTACCTTGCCATACAGCCCGTTTCTGCTGGTGTGGAAGAGAAATCCTCTTCTACCACTGGTACTACTCCGGCACCAACTATTATCTCATCCACTTCACCCCATGCCTTCCAGTTTATTGTTTACCTCACTGATCCTGAGCACCAGATCAAATTCTCGACTGTTTCACAGTCTTTCCCTGTACAATGGGCTGAGTGGCTTGATTCGCCTGACTCTATGTTTGAGTCAGCTGACGGTGAGTCTGGCCCTGATCCCAGAGACTGGGTCATTGATTGGGTTGAGGAGGGTCTTGGCTTATCAGTTGGCGTTGTGGCCCAGACCTATGTCTCAAAGAGAATGGGCCTAAACGTGCTCCCTCCCAGCAGAGTTGCTACTCCTAAGAAGCAATAGTGCCTTAACTAAATTACAGAGTTATCTAAAATTCTATATATATTTTTATATACATATGTTACTTCAATGATCCTAAATGTGAAATTTCCCGCTTCTAATGCTAACTAAAATATGTATATTCTTGTAATCAATAGAAGAAAATCAGTATTATACTAACGATTACATATCATGAACTTGTATTATTAAAAAAAAAAAAAAAATGGGGGTATAGAGGGGGGTTTTAGTTGTGAGAAAAGATACTATAAATAAAAAAAAGGTTAAAAA
>Ga0160505_101440_pt1 | contig 11246 bp, 14 predicted proteins | sample DIDeMG_FD_108225 | JGI IMG/M metagenome (GOLD analysis project Ga0160505, IMG submission 108225) | Enriched chicken feces microbial communities from UW Madison campus, WI, USA - DID2874_E49_Stillage MG | ecosystem: Host-associated > Birds > Digestive system > Large intestine > Fecal ...
CGACGACACGGGGAGGTCTGTGTGACGACGACCGAGATTGCAACAATTTCCACACTGGCTGAAGAGCGCGAGAGAGATCGAGGGCACGAGTGGGGTTAAAGGTAAAACGGGTGGGAGCGAGATGAGAGTTCCGGCCCAGACAACCAAAAGCCCGCTTCGTTTCGTGTTCGGGAAAGCCGTCGACACAGAATAAAGAAGTCGGAAGCCGGAGCGCGAAAGGGTCTCGACGGAAAAAACGAAAAGGACAAGGACGCGGAGAGATTGAGATGCAACCTTGGCACTTGTCGTTTATTGATCTCGCCCTGGGTTCTTGGTAATGAACAAGGACAAGAACGACGAGATGTGTGACAGAGATGCAGACAAAAAAGGTGTGGTCGGTCGATCCAGGATAAGAATAGAAATTATCGCTGGGCGGCGCTCGAGTGATGGTCGCTCGGTCCTTCAAACGGCCTCGTGGTGGTGGTGGTGGTGGTCCGAGTCTGTAGCGGTCGCGTAAGCATAAATGCCGAGTGCGAAAGGGTGAAAGTAAAGAGAGATAGAGAGAGAGAGAGAGATGGTGGTTATGGATAGAGAGTGAATGGCAAGATAGATGTGACGGGGACGAGAGGTGGAGAGGTGGGTGAGACAGCCTGCAGTGGAGAGGAGAGACAGACACAAGACCAGGCAGCCAGCAGCCAGCAGAGAGAGTTGACTAGAATTCCAAGGTGGCCGAGATTATGCAGTCACTGTGACGACGACAGACCTCCCACCGCCGCGATCGCACCCGCGAGGAATGAAGCAGAAGACTTTCAGCGTTCAGCCGTCGCCTTCGGCCACCGAACATGACATTGTTTGTTGATCATTGCAAGCTTGCCACGGCGGCCCCCTCGGCTCCCATTTCGCATCAGCCCTAGAACTACCCTCCCCCCTCCGTCCCTCGGTCCCTCATAGTCCGGCAGTGTCCCTGGCTCATGTCTCTCCTACGCATTTCACCTCGGCCGGCCCCGCTCCCCTCGCTCTTGTCTTCTGCAGGCACAGTGAGATGTAACTGTTACACTGCTCTTGCTCTTGCTCTCCTTGTTTTGCTGCACTGCGATGCCACTGCACAGGGTCACAAACTCAATTCTGTAGCCTCTGGCACCCAGAGGCCCCACCCAGGAGAGCCGAGAGACGAAATCAGAAATAATAAAGCCCCAGTGTCGTCAGGAGCTTGCAATCCAGGCTCCAGGCTCTCGTCCAGGCTCAGGCTCAGGCTTCAGGCTCAGTGCCGAGCGGCACGCCTGTTGCTCCTGGATTTAGTTCCGTAATGGGTTGGATCGGATACGAGTGGATACAGTGGAGACAGTGGGATACAGTGCGTTAACCCCACCCTGGAGGCTGGCCGCAGGCAACAGTCCCACTGCAGACGGCGGCCGAGCTCGTTATGCACGAGAAATAAACGGCCACTTTTGACTCTGCTTTCATCATCGTCATCATCAGCCAAGGCTTCTGGGACCTTGGAGCCACACGCCCAGGGCCAGGTCGATGATGCCAATGACGATGAGGGCACAAGACAAAGCATGCAGATGGGGATGGGATAGCACGGCCCGCCTCCGATCCCCACCGAGTCCAGTCCATCTACAGCCGCAGCACAATCAAAATCCACATGTCCACAACATGGCCCCTAAGGAAAAAGCATACCACGTACCTTGTTCAGATGTCCAGAGCCGAACGACAGGGGTAGCTGGGCAAGCTGGTGGCGATGGAGAGGCTGATGACGATAACGTTGACGTTGGTAGGTCGACGAAAAACAAAAAATGGGATGTGCGGGCGCCCGGGTGTTTATTGTTTATCAATGCAGAGGCAGATATCCCATGCAAAGGTTGTAACCATTCCATCCGCAATGCACACGTCCCATCAAACGACTGCGCAGCGCCGGCAAATGCAAAGGCTGCAGCTAATGGACCCAGAGTGGATTCCGATAAAAAGGACAGAATAGTGGAACCCGCGCGTTCTAGCTTCAGACGCCGGTGCTCGGTAGCTTGTCTAGCACCTAGTGCAGCGGTGGTCGTGGGCTGTTACAGTACGGTGGTCGTACGAGCTCGGTGGGTAGGAACCCGATGGGACGATTTACGATTAGGGCGGTAAAAAAGTCGCGGAGCAGAGTTTCAAGGCCAGGCAGGCTGGCAGGCGATCTCGGGAAAAATTGGGCCAGGGATAAATTAGGTCAGCCCAGCGGGCAGCGGGCAGCGGGCTACGGGCAGTGAATCCAGCACCCCAGATCACAAGCCCTATCTATGGCCGAAGGGCAGTCGCCGTGGCCGAGCCAAAGGTCACGAGCAAACAGCCTCAAAGAGTCGGACTCGGGAATGCCGTTCGGTTCAAACTTACGACGCGGTTGCCGTTGCGGTTGCTCTCCAAATCGACCAACCTGGAGACAAGAGGCAGGGATATTCGGAAAGCAAGGGCGGCGCGGAGAAAGAGGTCCTGAGGCGACAGACAGAGTTTACTGTTAGATGCCGAGAGGGAGAGCGGGCGGGAGAGAGGAGAATAAAAGGAAAAAAAGAGCAGCCGGCGGGTAATTCCCAGTGGGCTTGTATACGCTCGTACTGCATACAACGGAGCGCGGTCGTCTTAGTGGATGTAGATGTGTCGCTGTGAGTGGCACAGAGAGCTCGCTGCTGAACGTGAGATCCGAGTTCACTCGAGACGTGAATAACCCGTTTGATCCCTTGTCCTTGTCAGAGATAACGGGGATTCCAGTAGTGCCCTGAGACGTTCCCGAATCCACGATAGCGACGATGCACGATGAGCGTCAAGAGTCCGGAACAGGTCCCACGTTTCCACAGGAAATCCGTGTGCAGCAGCCTAGACGTAAACACGTCCTGCCGAGCCCAAAAAGTACTCGTAAATAGAACAAGCGGTCTTGGTGGTGTAACAGGGCGCGGCGGTCAGGGGATGGGACGATGGGCGCGGTGGCACGATGGGTGTGTGCGTGGCGGCGGACGGGGGCGTCCAACGTGAGGACGCCGTGTGCGTGCGTGTGCGGACGTGCGTGCGCAGTGTGCGCGTGGATCAGTGTGAGACGATGGAACGTGCCCGATCGTGGCGAGTGGCGATTCGATTAAGAGCCTCGAGGCGGTGATAAATGTAAGGACGAGGCTGTGCTGCAGGTAGCTGAGGCGGTGGTCAGTGTCGGAGTGTGCTCCAGGTGTGCTCCAAGGTCGAAGGTCGAAGGTCGGAGGGGATGCCTGGGTGTAGGACAGTGAAACAGTGCATACATCGTTCTCGGTCCTATGTATTCATCGGTGCCCAGCACTCGGCCTGACGGCGGAATGTGATGGAGCATGCACAGCAGTGGCCGGGACAAGGAACACGGTGACTTGCAAGCGCACAGTGACATCGGACAAGCAGTGCACGGTATTTCGCTTGACCGCCACCTGCAAACAGGAGGTTGCGCCTCGTCTCTCTCTCTGGCTCTTCATGGCCGCGCTCCTCTCCACTAGAGTCGAGACGACACCATCACGCGACCCGCAGACGAGGCACAGGCACAAGATCACTGACGCATTGATCACCATGGTCTACTTGGAGCTCATCGCATTGTATCATTCCAGATGCCAACTGTGACGTTTAATAAACAAGAATAACAAGGTTCGTATGGCACTATCGGCGTTGGAGCACACCTCTCGCGCGTGGGTGGTGTCAGAAATAGAACGCGTTCGGGCTCGGACGTCATTGTCGGAATCTGCAGTACATGGATGCCGGCGCGCGCTGACAGCACAGGGCACGCGGAATGCAGCCCGTTAAGCTGGTAATAATGGGGAATGAAGTTCGGTGCGAAGACAAGTCCGCCACCCTCGGACGTATGGGTGCGAGTCGCCGCCAAGCCAAGCGAGCTGACCATGTGAGCACCACACAGCATGTACAGTACACAAGGGATCACTTCTCCGATGTGGGGCGGATATCGTCCTGCATCGGTAAATATCGCGTCGTCCCTGTCAGGATTCGGTGTCTGGGTGGACGGGGACGGGGACGGGGACGCAGGACACAGGGTGGATCTCGAGCGTAGGGTAGGGTGAATAGGCGGCCTTGTGAGACAAAAAGGCTGACGAGAACGGCTGGCGATGGATAGTGTCGGACGCCGTTGTTTGTGCTTGTCCTTGTCCTTGCTTTGTCATATCCGGCGTCTGTCGGTGCCACTGTTGTGCCACATCAGTCATGGGCCCCATTCACTTCGGAATCAGCTCACTTCGGAATGCGCTCAATATCAACCCACCCCGGCGCACCCGCTCAGCTCAGATACCGTATCTCACATCATCTCTCTCACCTCTCGAGCCTAGACCGCTAGCCTGGGAACCCATGACGATGGCACTGCAATGTTGCACCAAGTCAGATAGCGCTGAACCGGGACGTAAATAACTCGTGGGACTGACCGGGGCTGTAGAATGGACAGTAGCACCTCTTTGCAACTGGCCTAGCGAGCATAGTGTCCAGAATACGTGGTTTCCAGTTGTGGCCAGCCTCTAGTGTAGTCGACTACAGTTATCCATGGTGGCAGCAGTGATGCATTGGTAGGCGAACACACTAGTCTAGTCCGATCTTGTTCTCGCCCATGACGGCCGCACTAATCTCCATGCTACCGTAGCAACCATGGTCAATGTTGCAATGTCCAGATGTCCTATTCTTTCCGAGATCTGCAACAACGTCAAGATTCGATTCGCATTCGCTCGCATTCAAAGGCCGTGAGCGACATCAACGGCGACTGACACAGCCCGTGATGGACATGCCTGCCAGAGCGACAGAGAACGCTGAATAACGTCTCAGTGCCCGACCCCGAGCCCGCTCCCACTTCCGAATACACACGGCCTGCTGCCGACTGCAGCCGATACAGACACCGATGCCGAGCGATGCCGATGCCGATAGCGATGCCGGTGGCAGTGGTAGTGGCAGAAAAGTGGGCGGGCGCCAAATTCATAATCAAGGGATAGGCAAGGGAAGACACAGGAGACAGGGATGTGGCGCCACGCTACGTCGTCCTGCAGGACAACGATGGATTGAAGGTTTGAGAGAGAGGTCTTGAAAGTCTGATTTATGGGCGGTGGCGGCTGTGGGCGGCGGGCGGCGCCTGTGCATCACTCAGCCATAGCCATGAGGTGCCACCTCGCCAATTCATGCGCCACAACGGTGATGGATACTGGGGTGCGCGTCAACTGTGTGATCTGCCTCGTTGATTTTGGCAGACTTGACTTTCCTATCTCCGATCTCCGGCCCGCACGGACGTGCTGGACTTTGCGGCTGAGATTCTGGAAGCGTAATCACTCCAGAGGTAGAACATTCAGATTCAGATCAAAACGAGAGCCAGCCAGATCCAGATCCGGATCCATGATCCAGTCACGAAGCACAGCAGCGGGCAGACAGGCCCGGACCGAGAGGAAGGACTGAGATCCGAGCGCAAGAGCAAGAGCGAGAACCAGAACCAGCACCCATAACCGGCAACCGTGTCGCAGAACCAGAACCCGGACGCGACACAGAACCACAGAAGGCAGAACAGGAATCGCCTCACCGCCTCACCGAAAGCCACGCCACGAGCCAGGCTGTGCCGATTGAGTGTCATCGCCTCGGCTGCGCACGGCGAAGCCTTTGGGGGGAAACCGATCGCCCGGGAACTCCATGTTCCACTGATGGCACTGACGCGTCGTGCTGGTCACATGTAAGACATGGAGCTGCGGACGGGCAACGGCCTCATTGACACATCAGCTAGGACCGTCGACCGGGACGGGGGCGGGGGTGGGGACGGGGATGCTGGTGATCGCTGACACGGCTTGCTGACGAGATTCTCGATCGAGCGGGGGAGCGGAATGGTCCGATACCACGTGGTGTGACATCGGAACAGCCCGGAAGACAAGTGGGACAGTGACCAGTCTCTGGGAACATGGAGTGCGTGGGCTGGGCGTGATCGGGGTATGCATGTGCTATGCATATGCTACACACTGCCAGCTGCCAGCTGCCAGCTGCCAGGGACTCGGCGTGGGATGACGGAGGCGGGGTCAAGCCGTGGGTCCCGGACCAGCGTGCATGTGCAGAGCATGCACAGGACTACGCAGTACGTGGCAACCACGGTGTTGACGTGTGCTGCCCTGCATTGCCGGGGTTGAGCGTACAGTACAGTATCTCCGTCGCTGGGGCCGAGTCTGCGTTGGCGCGTTGGTTCTGGGGACTGCGTGAGGTTTCGGCGACATGTTGTGAGCTAACTGATCAGGTTACATGGTAACGAATGACCCACGACTCACATGCGCTTTCGGCCAGGTTGAGCACTGCGCACTACGTCCTCTGCTGTGCTGAATTGGCTGAATGGGCGGCGTCGACCTGGCGTCGCCCCGCCACACCGAGGCCGCGGCCTCGGTAGCCGCCACGGCCACGGGGTACCTCTCCGGCCGTACGGAGGCGTACCGCAACTCCCTAGCACCGCTCCCGTATAAGGCGGCGTTAGCGTACCGGTTCTCGGCCTCGGAACGGTCTCGCTCTCAGGAGACCGCTCACCGCTCTCGGTAACGCTTCACTGACCGTTCCCCACCCCCGGGGTCTTGATTACGTGTCTGGATCACCAGATGGGCGGTGTACATGTTCTGTGGCAAGTTTTGTGGCACGTTCTGTGGCATGTTCTGTGGCACGGTCGCTGGTATCGTTTCTGGTACGATCTCTGGCATGGCCTCGAGCAAGTTCCGTCTCGCGAATCCCTACCCTGGACATGGCTCGAGCGCTCGAGATCGCCTGTGAGTTATGAATGCCACTATATCTCAATTTCTCCTTCATTGAACCTGGTATCATCTCCAGTCTCCCGCCGGCCACGAGTGAGTACACGGCAACACGAGGGCCTACAGCGGTTGAGGATGAAGGGAGCGTGTGCTGAGAGAGAGTGGCAATGAGAAAGGTCGGGAGGCCAATAGGCCCGTGTGTCCTACGTCTCCTTGCCTCTGTCAGCCTGTACGGTGAGAATGCCGCACGTGAGCCAACAGACTGGTGACCGACTCGTCGTACCTCATGCCAGGTTCCGTGTTCAAGCTCACCGATAAGTGGTGGAGATAAAGACATCAATTTCCACCACTGACGGAGGTCTGAGCCAGCAACCCCCAAACTAATTTCATGGCTGACGTCCGACGAGCGCATGGCGGCAAGTATGGAAGGAGCCAGTGCCGTTGTCTCCTCCATCAGCGAGACGGTGGCAGCGTGTATTTACCTGCGCAGTAGAGTCGTGTCGCCTGGAACGCACGGGACGTCAGTCTCGTCGTCTACGCCCGGAATCTTCAGGAACCCCGCGCGTCGTTCCAGTCTACTCGGCAGAGGTTGATCTAGGCCGTGTCTCGCAGTGCTATCGTAAGTGATAGCGAGATACCGAGTGAGCGGGCACCGAGGATTGTAGGGCAAGAAGTGACCTCCAGGCTCTGGTAGTTGAGAGGAGAGGACGTGTGAGTACGATCAGGACAAGGCTGTATCGTCAAGATCTGGACGAAGACCGGATAAAGACAAGCACGACGGACCGGCCGGCATGAACCACAGTACAATCACGATATGAGCAAGGTCAAAGACTTGTTTCTCGATGGCTGGAGATCGACTGCCCAGCCATTGACCGGGTATGAGGCTGACAGATGCCTTGCGTGGTCCAGTTGCCCGACACCCTCTGTCCACCGGGTCTCGACACTGGGATAGCCTCAAAACTCATAATCCGATTGACGGGCGCGTCCTGGTCAGATCAGCCGGACACTTCGAGGTACACTTCGGTAGGATATGAAGGAACCCGGAGAGGAGACGACACCAGAAGGAGCCGACATGCCCCTTGTCCCAGTGTGAGGAGTCGGAGTGCAAGTGGAGTCAAAGTGAGTGAGGGGGGAGCCTCCATGTTAGTCATGTTGCGCGGGGCTGGGGATGGATCGCCAGGGGCGACACTGCGATGGAGTGGGGATGAGAGATAGGAGAGTTAGCGAAGGTCGGCAGCTATGACCAAGACCCAAACCTGAGATCTTCCTTTGGAGAAGACGGCCAATGAAACGCGCATGGACACAGAGCTGGGAGGTGCGATGGCTAGGTGGAAGGAGGCAGGAACATGCGATGGTCTAACCAAGGCCGATGCGGCACTGTGTGGACACCTGGAGGACACTCACAACCTACATTCACCTGCTCTCCGCACCACCCGGTGCGCGAATCAACGACACAGCCAGCAAGACCAAGGCCACACAATCAGATAGGTTACTCATTTCTCTCGTGGATCCCGCCAGTCTTCGGAGCGTCGGAGAAGACCAGTTAGACACGTGCGCAGCGGTAACCATTACGGGCACACATCGTCATGGTCCAGGACAATGACGATGGGTGGAACGAGGCTTCGCTAGCGTTCTTGAGGGTTCTCCTCCGAGGGCTCGGCTCCCGAGCTAGCTTCTGGCGGCAGCACCGTTTGTCTCGCTTGCGTTCTTGGCACGTTCCGCAGCAGCCCGGTGGTGGCGAAGTGGAGCGCGGCGCGCAACGCGTGCGGAATGCGAGTGGGCGTTGCAGAGATGATGGCAATGAGATCATAAGAGACGATAGGGAGCATGCAAATTATGCAAAAGACGGCACAAACAAAGAACCAGAAATACTCAACTGCACGCGACCAATGAATAGTCCTGGATCCTGGACCATGCCGCTATGACGCCACGCCACGCGGCCAAGTCTCGGCGATATAGGCGCTATTATCAGATAAAAATGGTTTTCTGGTTGCCCACCAAAAATCTCAAATTTATCAGATTAGGATCGAAGTGTTCGGAACGAGCGCAAGGAACCGCTTACAATGCATGGATCGCAGGGCTGCTGGCCAGTGGGGAGGGAGAGCAGACGTATCTGATTGGGGAGGGGCGGATGCGTCCGTGTAATCCCGATCTCGAGGCAGTGGTGTCCTGTTTCCACGTCGAGCTCGTTGGGTCCAACTTGGAAGAGGGCAGGTTGAGTTGCGATTGAAGTCGTTGACTGGGTGGCAAGATTCTCAGATGGAAGATGGTTCTCGCTGCTGTAGACGACAAGTGATGAGTGACAGAACTCAGCAGCAGAGTAAACAGCGGAATCGGTTGATGGTTTGTTTGGTTGTCACGACGTACGTACGCATGTTACTCCTTCGTGTCTAGATGGACGGGACACTCTCGAGACTCGTTTATGGCTACATGAACCCAGACCTATGTGGCTGCCACGATGCATGTCAAATGTCAAATGCAGCCATTCCTATAAGAACAACTCGATGCATGGACGAACGGGGAGATATCGAACGACTCGAGGTGCAGACACGTGAGCCGAAATCTGATTACTGCTCCACCAACCACAACTTGGAATTTCCCGCCGGACTTGCCCTACAACCCAAAGCCTGGCTGGACCTCGTGACAAAAAACCCGGCCAAACCATCCATCGTCGTCGTCTGCCCTTCTTGTCACCCACTTCACTTGCTCTCCTTCTTGTCTTCTTAAAGCTCTCTTCACTGTTGATACCTCCGCCGACTTCGACACTGCCCCATATCTTCCCTGTACCTGCTTATTTCTTCTTGCCCGTCTTGACTGCTGTGCGCTTGTCGTCTCATCCCACGGTAACCGGTTAGACTGCTGGTTATCCCTCGTCCCTCGTCTCCTCCACCTGGCATCCGTGCACCGATACCATCATGCCCGGGTCCATGTCCCGATCGGTCGAGTCGATCCGCTCAACACGGTCAACAGAGACAAACGAGACTAGCGAGCTCCTCTCCAACGAGTTGAGCAATCCCAGGCGGTCGTCGCCGCCACCGTATTCGGTCTTGTTCGGCACCAACGGGCCGTCAACAGCACCAGTGCCTACTTACAGCTATACCGGGATCAATGCGCCCAAGGACGGCGGACCACCATCACCACGACTCGGTCGCGGTGGAGATGGCTATCTCGCTCCCGACCACCACCTCCGTACACCGCCCCGTAACCCTTCCCGCCCTATGGACCCCACTCTGGCGCGCCGCGCGTCTATCTCGCTGTCTCCGCAGTTGCGCGGGCGGAGACTGAGCAACGCCTCGCTCGTCCGCAGTCGGAGTATTGCGGATCTCGCGGACGGCGAAGGATCGTTCAGCAGAGATCGCATCCTTGCGCTCTTGTGTGTCTGCACGCTGAGCATCGGAAGCCATTTGTGAGTTCCTCCGGCAGAACCAAACTTTGAGCCGAGTGTAGATGTTCGAGGTCAACCCATCTACAGCTACGAACACATGCTCACACACGCAGCACCTCCAACATTCTCGGTCCGATCAAGTCGCAGCTGCATCGCGAGCTGGGCTCGAACAACTCGCAGTTCTCGCTCCTGATTTCGGCGTTGAGGTGAGTGATCCTGAGTGTCTCTGTTGACCGATCACTAATTCTCCAGTCTCAACTCGACATGGACGCCATTGGTCGGCGGTATCCTCGTCTCGCGCTTCGGCACCGCGTGGTCATCGGTCGTCTGCACGGGTCTCGTCCTCCTCGGCGAGATCATTCTCTACGCGGGTACGATGCACCACAGCCTCACGACGATGGCGAGCGGTCTCTTCCTCTTCGGCATGGGCGTGAGTCCGCTGGCGGTCGTGCAGGAGACGCTACTTGCGCGCCTATCTCCCGGCGGCCACCTCGGACTGTCCCTCGCGCTCGGCCTCGTCTCTGGTAAATCCGCAAGCTTCATGTCCGCCCTCATCTCCAAGCCGCTCGCCGAGCATGGTGGAAGCGGGCTCCCCTTCTTCGTCGCCCTCCTCCTCTGCGCCGGCTCCTTTGCGGCCAACCTCGCCCGCCTGGCGTTCAACTGGGGAGAAACGCGCACCCGGCACGAGCACGTCCACACCAAGAGGATCGTCAAGTGGGACGGGCTGTCGCGTCTCGGAGACGTCTTCTATCTGTTCATCGCTGTGTGAGTGAACAGCTTGGGAGACTGGGCTGTAAGCTGACCGAAACAGTAACATGCTCTGCGGCATGATCTGGAGCCCGTTCATGCACCTCAGCGCAAACGTAAGTCCCCACACGCGGTATCGCTGCTGACACCGCCAGATCATCCAGGTCCGGTTCAATCTCAACGAGGAGACGGCCGCGATCCAGGCCTCGGTTCTTCTTTCTGGCGCGATGCTGCTGTACCCCATCGTGGGCCACATCACCGACCGCCATGGCTCGACGACACCGCGCACCACGTTCCAGATGTTCTTCATCACCACGGCCCTCACCCTCCTCGGCTACATTGCGCTCTCGCTCCCCGTGAGCATTGTTCGCTCGGCATGGCCTGGCCTGATCCCCTGGGCG
>Ga0160505_101441_pt1 | contig 11245 bp, 6 predicted proteins | sample DIDeMG_FD_108225 | JGI IMG/M metagenome (GOLD analysis project Ga0160505, IMG submission 108225) | Enriched chicken feces microbial communities from UW Madison campus, WI, USA - DID2874_E49_Stillage MG | ecosystem: Host-associated > Birds > Digestive system > Large intestine > Fecal ...
AAAAAAAAAAAAAAAAAAGAAAAAAAATAAAAGAAAGAGAAAAAAAAAAAAAAAAAAAAAAAAAAAAAAAAAAAAAAAAAAAAAAAAAAAAAAAAAAAGATTTCCAGAAAGGAAAAAAAAAAAGGTAAAAATAAATTGTAAATTATAAGGATATTTTCCTGGTTTTGAGGTTGTAGATTTGCGCATTGTTTCAGCTTTTGTGCTGCCGCTGCTGATATTTTCCTGTCAAATATCGTCGTTGATAAGAGACAAGATAAACTATCCAATGAAATCTCTCGTTATCGAGCGGCCAGGCCCAACGCTAAGAGATAAGATTTTGTGTTTTTAGCTGGAAACAATCATTACACAGTTGAGTCACAAGGTCAGCATGATGTAATGCTTAGTCATGCCAAGTCATGACATGAACCAAAAAACATGTACCTTAAAACAAAGTATATAAACCAAAATACAAAACATATATGACTACAATTATAGAACATATAGTATAAAACATATTAGTATGGATATAAAACATAGACAATAAACTTAACCCCTGCCCTTTCTGTTTCTCACTCCTTCTCCTGGCCCGATTTCTATCGTCGCACATTGACAAGTATCAACTTACTCTGGTGTCCAACAGCAAACACCGACCTCCTGCGCTCAACATTTCCTTCTCTCCCGTTCGCTCTTACCACCATGTCGCAGCCCATGAAAGGCCTGGTCCGCTTCATTGCGGATCTTCGAAATGCTCGTGCAAGAGACCTCGAGACAAAGCGCGTTAACCAGGAGCTCGCCAACATTCGTCTCAAATTCAAGGACGCAAGCCTCAGCGGTTACCAAAAGAAAAAGTACATTTGCAAGCTCATCTACATTTATATTCTTGGCTACGACGTCAATTTTGGCCATCTTGAGTCTATCTCACTTATTTCCTCCAATACCTTTTCCGAGAAGCAGATCGGCTATCTTGCTGTCTCAGTGCTGCTTAACGAAAAGAGCGATATGCTACACCTCGTCATCAACAGCATTCAAAAGGACCTAAACGATCTCAATGACTACTTTACCTGTCTTGCTCTTCACTGTGTTGCCACTGTGGGTGGGACTACTATGTGTGACGCCCTCGCCAACGACGTGTTCAAGCTGCTCATTTCTCCTACCTCCCAGGATTTTGTCCGTAAAAAGGCCGCGCTGACAGTTTTGCGTCTTTATCGCAAGGACCCCAAAATCATCCCACCGTCCAAAGCCGATAGAATTGTTGCGCTTCTTGATGATACTAGTTTTGGTGTAGCCACATCAGCCGCGTCGCTTGTCATTGCGCTTGTTCAGGACGACCCAGACAGCTACAAGTTATCATACTCTAAGGTCGTCCGCCGACTTCAACAGCTGGTATTCGACCGTGCATGCCCTGAGGAGTACCTTTACTATAAGGTTCCCGTCCCTTGGTTTTTTGTCAAGCTATTCAAGCTCTTGCAGTACTATCCACCGTCGACTGATGAGACGGTCCAAATTGCCATCTCCAAGGTGATCCACAAAGTCATTGATCTCAATGCAACACCATCAAAGAATGTTCAACAGAACAATGCGCAAAATGCCGTGCTCTTTGAGGTCATCAATTTGGCCATTCATCTTGACATTGATCCCAAGCTTATGGAGCGTATTGTCAACATCCTTGGCCAATTCCTTACTGCGCGCGAGACCAACATTCGCTATCTCGCGCTCAATGCCATGGCCAATCTCGCTGCACGGTATGAACATATTCCTATTGGAAAATACCTCATCACTGTTATTCAGTCACTTCGAGACCGGGATATTTCTGTTCGCCGCAAAGCAATTGATTTGCTCTATTCTATTTGTAACGCCGACAACGTGAGGGTCATTGTCACCGAGCTGCTTAAGTATCTCCAGGCTGCTGATTTTGCCATTCGTTCAGAAATGGTAATTAGAATTGCCATTCTTGTGGAGAAATATGCCAATGAGTACCAGTGGTATGTAGACATTTCTCTTAATTTGATTTCAATTGCTGGCTCTCATGTCAGTGATGAAGTCTGGCAGCGTGTGGTTCAGATTGTTGTCAACAACGAAAGTCTACAAGCCTATTCTGTGAGAACTATTATGAAGTATTTAAAGGAGCCCTCTTGCAACGAAAACATGGTCAAGATTGGTGGTTATCTGCTAGGTGAATACGGCCATCTTGCAGCAGAGGAGCCTGGCAACTCGCCCATTGAACAATTTTTAGCATTACACGATCGATTCCCTTCGTGCTCTCCTTTCACCAAGGGACTGCTGCTTACAACTTATATTAAATTTTTGAACCTGTTTGCAGAGATTAGGCCGCAATTGTTACAGGTGTTTGAATTCCATCTTACGTCGATTGATTCAGAACTGCAACAGCGAGCCTTTGAGTATCTGAACATGGCAAAGCCCGAAAACGCAAATATCTTGCCGTCCATTTGGGACGAGATGCCACCATTCCCCGAGCGCACGTCAGCGCTCCTGACCCGACTGCACTCGAAACATGCTCGGTCAGAGGATAAACGCGTATGGATGCTTGGAAACCATTCGTCGCAGCAGGATAAAACGGCACTTGACTCTCAGACCAAACCTGAGACACCAACACTTTTAAGCACGCTTGGTGACAAACCACCACCACCACCTCCCATGTCTCGTAAGGGTAATGTTGTTCCAAGCGCTCTGACGAGCCAGCCCACGGGAGCTGTTAACCCCAACAAGGACAGTAATCACCCACTGCTGACGTCTGGTTGGGAGCGCAACTTTAAAAAGTTACTCACAACAACAGAGGGCATCTTTTACGAAGATTCCCTTATCCAAATTGGTCTGCGGTCCGAATATCGTAAGCATTTGGGCTGCGTGATCCTCTACTTTCGCAACATCTCTGGCTCACTTTTACAGTCTCTCTCGGTCGAACTGATCAACCCCGCCGGCGACGATGTACTTGGAGTATCAACAAAGAATTTCCCCGAATCCACCGTCAAGGATGGAATGACGACCCAGCAGGTTATCATTGTGAATGCAAAGCAGCCGTTTAGCGAGTCACCGATGATTAAGATTACATACATGGCCGGCACGCTCAAGGTAATCACGCTTAAATTACCAGTTATCCTTGAAAAGTACATGGATCCCGCCGTACTCACAGCAGAAGATTACTTTAAAAAATGGGCTCTGATTGGCAATGAGGGCGGACTTGAAGCGCAAAAGATCTTCAAAAACGTTTCCTATTCCTCGTCCGACACCCAGCGACCCACCGACGACCGGCGTAATTTTGCGGCCTTGAATTACAGTAATGTCAAGAATGCTGATCCCAATTCCAATAACTTGGTCGGTGCTAGCATTTTGCATACGAGCGACGGTGGTAGCTTTGGCTGCCTTGTGCGCTTGGAACCGGACCCCAACCATGTCAATTACCGCATTACTGTGCGTGCAACTGACAAACGGATTCCGGCGATTCTGGCCAAGAATATTTCTCTATTGTATCAGTTATAAATATAATTGGAAAAAAAAGGGGACATGTATTCATAATAATTAAAGTAATAATAATAAAAAAAAAAAATAGAATTTACACACTCACACATGATAAAGTGGACCAGGAGACTTCAACTAGAAACAAATTCGTGCTTTTTGTGCTCTTTAATTTTTTTTGGGTTTTTTATGGTTGGAGATTTGAAAATTTCAACTTCACAGTGGACCAAGTATAGTTTTATCAATCAGGACACTTGTAGAGCCCTGCCGGATGGCCTCTAAATAGTTGATATTATTGCCCATGCTGAGCTCGAGTGGGCGATTGAGCATCCGGGACACTCGCTCACCAATAACAGACAGTTTCTAGTCAAAAGCAAAAGTTAGCAAATGATCCAACAACGTGCTATGTGTTGTTTTTCTTACCCGAAAGTCTTCGTTTTCGCCAGAATGGTAGCCCTTGCTCGTGTCTCCAAAGGTCATGAGGCCACAGAGCCAAAGCCCAGGACAAAATTTAACAATATAGTTAGCGATAGTGAAAATAGCATGCTCGTCTCGAAGCCCTGGTGCATGCATGCCGGCGGAAAGATGAGAGATGGTGTTGACCTGAAGGAAAATGCGAAGTGGAGGCAAGCTCGGGTAGGCACGCATCCGCGCCAGCCGGTGCATATTAAGGGATTGTGCCGCCAGCTGTGTGTCCACGGTTTCAATAGAGTGCAAATTGGGTACCGCCAGCAATGGCACAACTACGTCTTCCGATACCACGCCCAAATAATGCCAACTGCAATCTTCCGGCAGCTAAAGGAAAACCAAAAAACAAAGGTTAATTTCACGCACAAGGAAAAAAAAAAAAAAATTCAAAGACCACCCCACTTCGGAGAACCAAAAAAGAAAGAGAGGGGGCCGAACAAAGCAGGGTGAGGAGGAGATGTAGCCACCGCCAGGGTTACTTGAAGGCAACTTACCATGCTTGACATTTTTATCAGTTCGTATGCGTTATATTCAGCAAAGTGACGGTGGCCCAGGGCATAGAGGGCTTGCGCATCTGCAAACGGGCGGCTCGTGATGTTTACGACAAGCTGCACCGAGCCCGGGTCATTGTAGTGCACATCGAGCTCACATTCAATAGCATCGGTCACGGCTTGATAGCAGAACTTGATGTAGTTGAAGCGTGATGGCGCCATGTGCTGTGTAATGGTATCCATCGTAGGCACGTACGCGGAGTCCGGAAGTGATACCGGCGAGGCTGGCAATACCGCTGTCATTGTCTGTAAATATTTGAAGAAAATTCAACCCAAGCGAAGGATTAGATGCCGGTATATCCAGTATAACGACGGTTTCTGGGAAAGAAGAAGAAGAAGAAGAAGAAGAAAGAAAGAGGCAGCAAAGCTAACTGATAAACAAGAAAAGGTCAGGGAGGATCAGGTTTTATTTCTCGGATAAGTTGGGAGAAAACCTTGATAGTCTTGTTTTCCCGCATTGACTTTTATTATGATTATTATTGTTTTATATTAGATTATATACATGTTCGAGAAGACGTTTTGCATTATCATTTGGTCATGATTTGCATGCTAATTGGATGTCAAAAGCAGGGCCTTTTTTCAATGTACCCCCTTGAACTGGTTTTGAAAAGGTTCCACGGTTGCCATAATTTCCTGTCTTATCTGAATGCTGGTGCCCCTCCTTCCAAAGCGGTTATATTGTTAATTATCATTATTATTATTAAAAAAATTTTTTTTTTTTTTCAGAATACAACTGTCCACCGGATTTAGATTATGATCACACTGGGCCCAATGTAGACTCGGGAAATGCAGAGCCCGTGAAATTTACGGAGACGTGGGAAATCAACTGGTCATTTGGCATCCTCCGAGACTCACAACAACAGACTTAGGACTCCGTGGTCGACAGCAACGTAAAATGTCAAATTGAAAAACTTTTGATTTTTCTGTATTTACAAGTTTGCTATATACATGAAACGATAAACTAAACTACCTGATACCATCATTCCTTTGCGCTGAGCTGGCTCGCGTCCCATCCGTGCTCAAATCGGTGGCAGTTACCCACATCGTACAGAAAGCTGTACTTATCCTTACCCCGGGCCACGCTGCGACTGAGAACTCTGTCTTTTGGAAAGTCCTGGTAAGTGCTGCGCAGCGCCTCGGGCGCGCGTAAAAGTGCCATAAGCCGTCCGTCACCGGCCTGCTCAAAAGTGCGCCGCAGATGGCTGACAAAGTACCCGGGTAAAACCGTCTCTGGCTTCCCCGTGATCTGACTCACATAAAATAATGTTGTTTCTAGCTCGCGTCCCGGGAGCGACGCGCGAATTAGATACATTAGCGTTATCGCTGTTGGCGTAAACCCATAGCCGGTGCATTCGCGGAAAATCATGTACGAGAGCTTCTTTGAATTCTTTAATCGAAATGCCGCAAGGGCTAAAAACTCAAATGTAGACGCACTGGGCTTTACTTTCTTATTGACAAAACTGCGGTAAAAGTTGAGACAGTCTGATGCATGGCCGTGCGCACTGGTAGAATAAAGCACAAGATTCATGGCCGTTGTGAGAAACCGCTGTTCACTTGCATGATCCGAGTTCTCATTGCTTACGGCCATAATAGTGTCCACAAGCTGCTCAGCGGGCGTCGCGACAATGGTTTTATGCAGGATATCATGGGTGGCCGCAAGGTCTTGCAGCTCCGCCGAGGGTAAGTAATCAAGCAGAGCCTGTAAGCCTTTAAAATAGACCTCAGCCGTGACGGGGCTGCTGCGCTGTGCAGCATTTAGATGCAAGTAGAAAACGTTAACGACATCAGAATTAGAAGCCACCCCCGTGGGATCTTGTAGAGACAGTCGCTGCAATGCTTCTGCTGCTACCGAGCTCGACGAATCAGAAAAGAGATCAACAATTGCTTTGAGAGAGTAGATGGACGGCGAGAACTTGCCTGGCTGCACCGCCTGGTGCCAAACATACTTGATTGTCTCTTCATTTCGCGCCTTGAGACCCGCTTCCAACAGCGCTGACCAATACTTTGCACCAATGTCGATGTCCAGCGTGACCATAGCATCAATAATAACGCAGCCAAATTCAACGTCGTTCCATTTAGCCACAAACGTCTGGAACATATTCTCTATAGGGAGAACTTTGAGCGCGCTTTCCTGAATATTGACATCCTTTTCAGCCGCGAGAGCCGCGACCAACCGCGTAAAGACGGTCCTGGCTTCCTCAAACTCACCATTCTCAAGCAGAGAGTGCATGTAGCTGATTTCGACACTCAGAAAATGCTTTTGTTTCTTTTTGGCGTACTTGAAGTAGTCTTGGAACAGCTCGTAATACGCAGTTCGTGCAAACGGGTCGACGGTGCTGCGCAGAATCCAGATAAGCGAATCCAGCGCGCTATCGCTGAGATATATCTGTCGCTCCACAATGTCTTCAAACATTCGTAGCACTACTGGCGCAATTAGCCGCTGGTCCTGGTCCGAGAGTATGCGTAGAATCGAGCCGGTGATCTTGGGCGGCGGAGGTAGCTTTGATTCGGCTATCCGCGTCGCCAGTAGCAGCCCGCTGGCGTGATCCCGTTGTGCAGCATACCGGTCAAACGCAATACCAACCTTATCCCAGTTGACAACGTCCTTGCCAAAAGCTTTGTCAATAGATACCAGGTGAAGGTCCTTTTGGTCGTGCTTGCCAAGAGTGTTAGGCACGTCGATTTTGCGAGTTTTCCTTAGACTGGCGCTCCACGCAGAAAAGGTGCGGGCCGAGAAGCAGGCACAGGCAGCGTGAGTTCTTGTCCTCAGGCTGTTCGATAGCATTCTTGGTGGAATTTCAGGTTTTCTATTAGTCCTCCAAAGCTGCGAATACAAGTTGATGTATTAGTTGAGCTGAGTAGTGCCCTGGGACAACTGAATTGGATTATATTATATTTATTTTATTTTATTTTTTTTTATTTTTATTTTTATTTTTATTTTCATTTTTTGCTTTTGCTCATCAGAACGTCCTTGCAATTTTTTTTTTCTCTCTCTGAACCTGCACCTACCAACAACACTAATGATCCACTTCCGCCCGCCCTCCCTTCTCCGCGGGACGCTGCTGCATGCACGCGCGTTCTCAATATCCTGCAATGCTCAACTGGCTGATATGAAGTCAGGTTTCCAGGTTTTTAATAAAACCACCAAGCTCCAGCAGCGTCAGCGTGCTGCTAAAAACGTGACCGAGTCGCGCCAGGTTGAGTACCTGCGGGATGAAGTAGCGCTACGCATGATTGAACGTCTGGCTTTTATTTCGCGTGAATTCCCCCGTGTGCTTGATTTTGGCAGTGGCGCTGGCAACCTTGAGAAGATGCTGTGTGAGAACGACACGCCCGATCGCGAACTTGTTCAGAGCCGACTGAAGCATATCACCATGTTTGACAGCTGCAAGGAAATGCTGTACCGCGATAGCAACCCCGATGAGTTTATTTTCAACTCGACTCTTGATATCGACCGCGTGGTTGGTGATGAGGAGTCTTTTGTGCTTGCGAACGGATCGCGACTGCAGTCCAACTCGTTTGATGCTGTCCTGTCAAACATGTCTATGCACTGGATCAACGACTTACCGGGGGTGCTGAGCCGGATCCAAGATGTACTTGTGCCTGACGGCATGTTTATGGCATCAATGCTTGGTGGTGACACGCTCTTTGAGCTACGTACATCCCTTCAGCTTGCCGAGCTTGAGCGCCAGGGCGGTGTGTCGCCGCGGGTTTCGCCACTCGCTGACGTCAAGGATATGGGCGCACTCATGCAAAAAGCCAAGTACAACTTGCTTACTGTTGATGTTGATGATATCATTGTCTCATATCCCGACATCTTTACGCTGATCAATGACCTTCAGGCAATGGGCGAATCCAACTCGGTATTGTCGCGCCAACCCTTTATTCACCGAGACGTGCTGCTAGCGGCCGAGGCCATCTACCGTTCGCTTCATGGCAATGACGACGGTTCAATCCCCGCCACATTTAGAATCATCTATCTCATTGGCTGGAAGCCAAGTGAGAACCAGCCCAAGCCTCTCAAGCGTGGTGTCGGCCAGGTCAACCTTAAGGACGCCCTTGGTAAAACCCCCGAGGAACTTGAAATTTCCTTGAAGAACAAATAACTGTACATAACTGCCAATCTAATTTATTCTACTGCTATTAAAAGTCGTCGGACAACCAGTCCAGTCATGAATTTGAATCAAAGGTCCATTTACGTTACTGCCCCTCCCCTACACAGATTCGTTTTGGTTACTATTGTGGGGGATTTAGTTGGACGGCGTAAAACATGATCATGAATACATTGAGAGACAGCATTAGATAAATATAAACAACAAGAACATTAAAAAAACTACATTAACATGCCCATACGCCAATGGTACCGTCCTCACGTCCCTCGACCAAATAACCCTCCTTAGACATGGCGGTTTCAATGGTAGAGGCTCCATCTGAGTCGGGGTCACCCGAAGCACCGGGACCACAGGTCCAGTGGCGGCCGGTCTCACGGTCGTAGACTTTAACTGTTGTCTCCATGTTGGTCGAAATGATGCGGCGCGAATCAAAGTGTAGTGATGTGATGGGATGGTCGTAGGCAAAAGCGTCCACAATTGATCCAGTACGAAGATCCCAAATCCGAATGCTTCTGTCCATGCTGCCCGTGGTCAGGTGCACGTCGTCAAACTGCAGACAGGTCACTGGGCCCGTATGACCAACTAGGGATCGCTGCACCTGACCGCTACGTAGATCCCACAATCGAACCACTCCGTCAGCAGTACCACTGGCTAGTGCTGCATCAAAGCATTGAAGCGCACCTACAAATGGGGCTGCCGCTTGGTCCATCGATGAGTAGCTAGACGACTGTCTCCATCGCGACTCGTCGCCAAAGGGGTTGGAATAGTTCTGGGCAGCGGCCCAAAGAACATCCAGGGTTTGTAGGCATCTGCCCGACTGAATGTCCCACTGGCGAATGGTCTTATCTCCAGAACCAGTAACTAAAGTGTCATATGAAAAATGCAATGCTGTGATCTCGCGCAAATGTGACTCGTATACCTGAACACACTTGTCCTCTGAGTCCAGGTCGTCGTCGACGCTGTTTCTTGAAAGATCCCATAGACGTGCCGTCGCATCAGTCGAGCCTGTGGCAACAATATTATTGTCCATTTGTAGGCACTTGACTGACGCCTGATGACCGCGCAGCTGACCCACGAGTTGGCCTCTGCTTAGGTCCCAGACCTTGACGGTGTCGTCTAATGACGCGGACACCATAGTGCCAAATGGGATATCAAAGTCTAGGGCAGTGACACTGTCCTGGTGTGCGTCGATAGTTCGAATAGCTTCGCCCGGAGCGTAGTACTGTTGCAGCGTTGGCATCGTCTTTCTGTGTGATCCCGACACTCGCCGGATCTTGGATTTTTGCTGAACATTTTCTTCAAACTTGCCAAAGATGCTCTGTGACATCAGTGGCTCACCGTCACCATCGCCAGATGTGGAAACTTGCGATGGGGTTGTACTGTTGACGGCTTTTTCTTTTTTACTAGCCTTGTCAGGGTTTGAGTTTTTACTCTTTTTATCGGCCTTGCCATTGGCGACAGTAACGGGCTCCTCTTCTTCGTCGTCTTCATCCTCGCCAACCTGCTCAAGCTGCATGTCCAAATGTCGAATTTTCTTTTCCAAATGAAATTCCTCTTGCTCGAGACTAGCAACGCGCTCAAACACAATAGATCGAGTCGATTGTAAATGCGCAACTTTTCTATCAATCTCTGTAATCTCATTAGCAGCAAGCCCCTTGCGAATTTCCAGAAGATCAAGAGTATGGCTTATAGCCTCCTTTTCTCTAAGAATCTGCTTTCTGGTGGGTGGTTTTAACTCTTTTGGGGTATTACTATCAGGCAGTGCTCGTTTTAAATCATCAATGCCAGGAGACACAGTATAGTCTGAAGTGGTGGTGAGCGCCTGGAAGCCCTGAAAAAGGGAAAAGTTGCTTGCTCCACGCGGGAGATTTGAGAAAAGCTCGTCGGGGATTGTGGTAAGTGCGCGATAGCGGATATCATCCTTAGAGGCCAGAGTACTTCTGACAACCTCCGAAGGCGCGCGCCGCTTGTTGAACGAAAAGAATCGCTTCTGAAATGCAGGCTTACGGATAATGTCCTTCATGGCGTCATGATAATAAGTTCCAGACAGATCACTGTACTGCGAGGATACGAATGTGCTTGCAGTGGCCGAGACGGTCTTTGAGAACCGGGTGATATTTTGGTTGGTATTTGCTAGCGTGGATGAAAGCGATTCGTCCTTCTTTCTGTGGCTCCCGTTACTACCAGAGGTCCGCGAAACGCTGTTCATAGTACAGGCTGAAGTGAGCTAACAGAAAAAGCCGTGGAGGTTTCTGTGCGCGGATGAGTCGGGATGCTAAAGTAGTGGTTTGGCCCTCCAATGAGAGATATTTTGAGCTTACTCAGTCGAGGAAAATTAACAAAACAAAAAAAGAAACCAAAACAGAATTACACGCAATATTTGTCTGCTTCTGCCAATTAGTAGTGTCGGCGAGCGTGCAATGTAAAGGTGTTGGTGGGTATGCGATAAGACGTGGAGTAATGGCGATGGGTCTGAGCCTTTGTGGAGGAGAGAAATCAGGGAAGGAAGAAAAAGCCGAATGAGAAGGCAGAGAAATTTTTGATAAAAAAACAACAACATTGGGTTAGGGCCTTTTTTTTTTTTTCACAAAAATGAAATAAAAAGACAAATAATTCCTACAAAAAGCTCATTAAAAACACCGAAAGATCCAACTGCTCCCC
>Ga0160505_101443_pt1 | contig 11230 bp, 4 predicted proteins | sample DIDeMG_FD_108225 | JGI IMG/M metagenome (GOLD analysis project Ga0160505, IMG submission 108225) | Enriched chicken feces microbial communities from UW Madison campus, WI, USA - DID2874_E49_Stillage MG | ecosystem: Host-associated > Birds > Digestive system > Large intestine > Fecal ...
AAGAGTAGTTGATGTGGAAAGAACATCAGTGACTCTCACATATGTAGTACCACTCTCAGTAACAGTCTCAGTACCAGACAGTGGTCCAAGAGTAGTCGAAGTCGAAAGAACATCAGTAACTCTCACATATGTAGTACCACTCTCAGTAACAGTCTCAGTACCAGACAGTGGTCCAAGAGTAGTCGAAGTCGAAAGAACATCAGTGACTCTCACATATGTGGTTCCACTCTCAGTAACAGTCTCAGTACCAGACAGTGGTCCAAGAGTAGTCGAAGTCGAGAGAACATCAGTGATTCTAACATATGTGGTTCCACTCTCAGTCACAGTTTCAGTACCAGACAGTGGTCCAATAGTAGTGGAGGTAGAGTAAGGAACTTGAATTTCCACAATTCTAATTCCGCTTGAGTCTGTTGTAGTTGTTTCCGAAGAGTATGGGTTGGTCCATGTAGTGGTGACTGTGGTGACTGATCTTGGAACTAAGACTTCAATTGTATTGGTTGAAACGCCTATGGCAGTGGTAAGCGAAGGAGTATTTATGTCATCTCTAGTGATGGTGGTGACGACAATCGGCTTGACGTTACCAGTTCCATTGGGGTCTAGATCGTTGTAAGACAGCCATGTGACTGTCTGGGAAAATGCCTGCTTACCGCAGATTCCACTGCCCGAGTATATATCTTGATACTGACCTGTAAAGACGTTGGAAAAACCCACGATGTATGGCCTGTATCCAGGAGGTAGGTCGGTGAAAGTCGCGACGATGGAAGAAGGGCTACAGGTGTAAGTGATGCTACCACCACCTGCAGTGGTCAAAGCCTGTGATGGGAATTGCCATGCGTTGAAACTGTTGGACAAGTAGGCACCAGATTGCGAACAATCGAATTGAACTTGACCGCCCAGCGCCATTGTGATCGTTCCGGACATCGGTTGGTCACACTTGGGACCCTGGTAGTAATGTTCCATCTGCTGTAAACGAGTCAACTTTCTGGTCATATAAGAACCCTGGTCAGGATTTGACTGAATAGAGTATGCTCCAGCACTCATTGTCACTGTGAAAGTAAGGTCTGCACCGTCCTGGAAAGTTACTAAATTTTGGCCAGGAGTCCATAGGGTGGCGGCTGCCAAATCCTGTGGAGAATTCGTCATTCCTGGGTTGAAAGTGAAAGGGAAAGTTATGGTACCATCAGCCTCTGCTACAGTTGTGACAGCTGGCAATGCCGTACAAGAAATCAGTGAGTATGGAAGTAAATTTTCTCCTGAGGTCAAGGTACATGTGGCATAGTTGGTGCCCCCTGAAGACAACGCAAGAGTGTTTGTCGTGGAAGTAAACTTGAACACATTAGGAAGTGTTAACGTAAATGTATCGCCAGGTGCGACTTGTGAGGAATCAATTTTCCATGCAACAGTTGCTTGCCATGAAGGTATATGAGGCTGCTGGTTGCTAGGAGGCACGATGTTGTTGATGGCTGTAAACACCCCGGTGACTTGCGCCGAAAGAACGGTGGATGCAAGCCACAAGAGCAGCAAAAACTGAAAAATCAGCATGAGTTTTGAACAAAATTTTGGCAAATATGCGGAATGCGGCTTGCTTATGGCCTTTTATTCTTGGGATGCCCATCCTAATACCAGTCATGGACGTTTTTTCCTCATTTGCATCTGGCCGCAATGCACCAAATTAACAAAAGCAAATGCACCTTCTTTCCATGCATGCGTTATGTGTCCTGCGGAGAGGTAGCCCCATAAACTTCGACGTATAACGTATGTGAGGTGCTTGTATATCCTCGCAATATTGAGTGGCCGAGACTTCTTTCGAGTACCGCCTCAAGGTTTTTGAAATCAATTCACACTCACCCTAAGTCTCTGGATACCTTATACTTGATTGCCTGAATAACTTTGGGCGGAATAGCTGCAGGAACTGATGTATTTGAGAGGCTTTATCCGGCACCGAGGCAATATATGTACAGGACCTCGAAACTTTATGTCCCCCCTCAACTATAGGCTTGTCTTGCTTGACGCTCAAACCCTTGTGGGACACTTCTATGCTGCCCAATATGCCTGTATGTGTGTATAATGACAAATCCCGTTGTGGTCAATTGGTACCTTCTGCTGCAGCTATCTGAATGGGCCACTGGTGTGCAATGCTAGATTCACACAACGTTTGTTCTCTTCCTCTAACAAAGGGGCCCGACAAACTGCAGACTTCGTATAAAATGACAGCATTCGATCCCTGTAGATCTCACAAAATCTTGGTGTTGAGATTTAATCTTGTACTGGCATGGTAAATGCTGCCCGATTGGACATATACGCTGATTGGGCTACTCTTCCTCCCCGTAAGGCGTGGGGCATCGATTACAAATGAAAAAGAAACCTCAATTGTGACCATAACGATGACGTCGAGTAGGTTAATTCTTGGATTGCTTCATGCAGCAATATGCATAATTTATGCAGAGTCGCTTACTTAAACAGTTTTTCCTCAGAATACTGTAATAGGCATTGCCAGAGATGTCTCCATTATGAAACAAAAACCATACATTGGACGACAATACTCTCGGATCTCATTGCGGTGGTATCAATATGGTCCAATGTGAAGTTCTTACATGTACGGAAACAACATAAGACCATAGAAAGAATGGTGGCAGGTGGCAACCGTCAAATGGCTCTTCCCACTTAACGCATTACACGTGCAATTTAAGCGACATGCTTTTCAGAAGAAACTCTAAGTGGATGGGCGAATTGATATAGCCGACGTACATGAATGTGGTAGTATTCTGAGTTGAACCTTGCTGGTGGTGTTTAGAAAATATTGGTCACAAGTGTGTTTTCAAAATCAGGCTTGTATACCCAATTAATATTGTTCTATTTTTTTTTTTCACTTACATAAAGAATTTTCCGAAGTATGCTGAACAAAGAGATCTTTTGTAAATTCGGTCCTCCCTGCGCCATTCAGTACATTGTAACATTTTTCTCAGAACATAACCTTAAATTACCTCCGTAATTCGGTACATTAGCCGCAAATGAAGTTTTGGGCGGCCACCGTCGTAAACGAAGAGGGTATTGTTGTTTCAGCAAATCTGGGTAGACGGTATTCTACTGCCTATAATTTTATTCATGTGATGTGCTCCCGTCCCTATGGATGCACAACGTCCCTATGATCGAACCAGAAAATCTGAAGCCGAGAAATCCTGTGTAGTCTCCCAAAAATATTGCGATTGTGAGCACTTCCCACCCTTGAAAAGTTCGCGAACATGCTTCCATGGGTCGCGCAATTTATAGGTAACCATGAGTTGCGCAATTTGTAGGTGGGCTTGAGGCGAGAATTAGGGGAATCTTATTTCAGAAGTCTTCCATTTTGATTAAATATTCATATCCTTGACTGTTCTCTGGAAGTACTGCCCCTATCTGCAAGGTAATGTGTGAGTGTGAGATAGCATGTCGATATATGCATCTGTGATGATGAGAGAGGCAGACTGAAACTCCAACTGATAGGATCGAATGTTTGGACCGGCCAGGGTATGCATAAATGGCTCGACCGTTTTTTTCCCGTTTCATGGTTTTGTGTCACACGGCCTTTCAAACACCGATTACTATCGTTGGTTTACTTGAGGTTGTTGTTTGCCTTCTTTGACAGATTCCCATAACATTGCATACTTGGATAACTCGGACTTTAATATGGGTATCTATGATGGCTCCCACGTGGTTAAGAATAGTTGTGGGTAACAATGAGAACCCGCCGAAAAGGAAGGTGGGTTTCCGCTGATGAGCGCCACTATCAGAGACATGTAGGAGCATTGATTGTAGACATGCGGTGGCTGATTAGACTAAACATGCGCACTATTGTAGTGAGTGAGAAATCTGGAGTTTTTGGATAATGCACAATATATCACGGAAACACTGTTGGAGGTATAGTATAACTTTGAAGGATTTGGGGGTTTGCATTCATTGAAATTATTAGCAAAGATTCTGAAAAATTAGAAAAGCATTTAAGTTTTTTAAAATCAGAAAGTAGTAAATTAGAAAAAGAAGTAGATCTAATGATTTTATGTTATATGTTCGACTGTTGGCTTGGAAAATTTATTACCCGGTTTTAATTGAAGCTTACGTTCTCATTCGTATGTACATTCACTGCCAACCAAAATCCCTCAAACAACCTCTTTAAAATTAGTTGGATGTATTAAAAATAATCCAAAACTATTTACTAATAATTTCGTGTGTTTGATTTTTATTGACAGTTTTTGTTATTTTGAGAATTTGACATACGACTGCGAATTTGTACATACTTGAAATTCTTGCTTAGAAATCCAAAAAACATTAAACTACGAGATTCAAAATATCAACTGGTCTCTTATCGATCCACAATATCCACACCTACATCATTCCGGAAGTGACGCCTACAGTTACTGAAACTTTTTTTCACCCCTGATGAGAGCAGTTTAGAAAGGCAGGGAATGAAAGCTTCAACAGCTCACGAGCCCGAGATATCGAATCATGAGAAGCACAATCGTATCCAAATCGAAAGGGTTCGGATCGCTCCAAGACGGAAGTTCTGAAGATGTCGACAATGGGAGCATCTCTCGCACGAAGAAACGCAAAAGTGAATAATTCCTAAAGGTGGCATAAAAGCTACCAAAACAAATTACGATGCTGGCCACAGAAACATATGAGGGAATATTAATAAATATTCACTGAAATCACAATTGAATTATGAATAGTTGACCAAGAATAAGGGAGCCTTGCAATGAAACATATCTCAGTGGCTGCCTACTCTCCACTGAAACATACATTCATCGTGCTTGCTTCAGACCTCTAAAGTGGCGAGAAGTTCACCCCAACAATTCTCCTATAGGCTCTCTATGTATATATTCTTGGTCTCCGCCACCTTTCTTGCCACACTCTCATTAAACGTGGTATTGTGCATTGGAATGTTCTTGGTGGGGTGAGTGGGGAAAACCATGCAAAGCTATGCATTTCGCAACATCATTGTCACATCTCCGATTTCTTTATTATCCATCTCCATCTCATGATTTCCTTTCAACCAACCATCCCTGAAGAGAACTAATATGGTTCCAAGAGGAATTTATACTCCTATTCCAACTTTCTTCAAGAAAGACTGTAAGACCATTGACTTCGACACTCAAACAAAGCATGCCCAATTCTTGAAGGATAATGGCATCTCAGGAGTAGTCGTCATGGGTTCCACTGGAGAGCTTGCACACCTTACCCGGGATGAAAGGGCACTGGTTGTGTCTAACATTCACAAAACCGTACCTGGTCTCGTGATCATGGGCGGTGTTGGTCAACACTGTTTAGAGGATGCTTTAGCTGAAATTCTGTCTTTGAAGAATGCTGGGGCTACCCATGCACTTGTATTACCCAGCTCTTACTATGGTGCTTCACTCAAGCAGCAGGGAATCATTGACTGGTACACGGAGGTGGCAGACAAGTCTGAGTTGCCCGTGCTTGTGTACATTTACCCCGGAGTGTGCAACAATGTAGTGGTGGAGCCAACAACAATTGTTACGCTTTCCAAACATCCCAAAATTGTTGGCACCAAGCTTTCCCACGGAGACATATCTCACTATATCTCTATTGGACTAAACGAAGAAGTGAAGAAGAATGTTTTTGCATGTTTTACAGGGTTGGGACAAATCTTACTTCCAGCCCTCTCTGTAGGATTCCAAGGCACAGTGGATGCCTTGAGTGGAGCCTTCCCAAAACTTTATGTGAACATAATGAAAAGCTATGATGCTGGAGACTTGGAAACTGCCCGTAAATTGCAATACGTGGCGACTAGAGGTGAAGAGTTGGTTGTGAGATACGGAGTTGTGGGGATCAAGAAGGCTATCTACACTGCAACGGGATTTGGAGAAACCTACTTGGGCCGGGCCCCATTAAACCAGGATGTTGCTCTTGACTGGGATGTATATGCCCACTATTTGGTTGCTTGTGCTGAAGTGGAGGCAACTTTGTAAGTACAAGCCGGGACAAGCACGCCTTTGGAAAGTAGAAGGCAATTGCCAGACATAAAAAGCTATGAAGATATGAATGTAGTAGTGAAATGATCTAATTAAAATCAGGAGTTGAAGAATGACGAAAACAGAACGTAGATAATGCATACTGTTATGGAAGTTTCTTGCCTCCAATATTACAACTTATGTGGGCGCACAATCATCCTTGCGCACTTCTTATAAAGCATCCACAATAGCAATGTCCAAGTCTCCATGTATTCCATCTTAGACACCCATGTCCATTTGATGGCAGATGTCCACGACTACTGGAATTGGAATTGCCCACATCCATTGGCAGGAAACCACCGTCTTGACGAATATGCTGCCGAATCCCATGATCTTTCAATCAAGTCAAGATTCACTGTTGATGGCTTGATCTGGATCGAGGCAGACGCCAAATATGAACTTGATAAAGGTTTGGAAGGCGTTAGAAACCCTATAGAAGAATGCCAGTTTGTACTGAGATATATTAGTGGAACCAGATCGGGAGAAGGAACTACCAATGCAGAATTCATCAAAGCATTGGTTCCGTGGGCACCGATTCCATGGGGTTATAAGGTGCAATTATACGTTGACGAGTTGAAAAAGGAGCTTGGACAAGAATTCAGTCATGTGAAGGCATTTCGTTTTCTCGTTCAGGACAAACCTTCTGGAACAATTGTTGACTCTGCGTTTATTGATGGATTGAGATGGATGGATGCACACAATTATGCTTTTGATTGGGGAATCGATGTACACAACAGCGGCTTGTGGCAATTTCGAGAATCGTTGGAAGTGTTCAATCAGGTGCCCCATTTGAGGTATATAATTAACCATTTGACAAAACCTAATCTTGAGTTGGGTTTGGACGTCGAAAGCACTGAGCAGTTCATACTTTGGAAGTCATACATGAAGAAAATATTCGAAGCGACTCCAAATTCATATATGAAGCTCTCTGGTGGATTTTCTGAACTAGAAGAGAAACTCACTAGCGAAGAGATCGTGGATCGAGTTTACCCGTGGTTCAAGGTGACTTTTGACCTCTGGGGTGTTGACAGAACGATATGGGCCAGCAACTGGCCCGTATGCGCCATCAATTCAGGACCAAATTTGGTTGCCAAGTGGTTTACTATAACTGAGAGACTATTCGACAAAGTAGGGGTTGAAGAAGATGATAGGCAGAAGATATATAACGGCAATTGGCTCAAAGCATATAGGTGATTGAATTCCAGGATTCTAAGTTGCAGTTTCTCAGTTAATCGGTCAGTCGGTCAATCGGTACTCGTTACGAGTTTTTTGCTACGTTATGCTAGATTCAAGTCTCTATGCCTATATAGCCTCTATTGGAAATTCACAAACGCTCCTCCGTCCACCAAAAGTTGTGCTCCACTCATATACTTTGACATGTCACTAGCCAAGAACACTGCTGGTCCGGCAAGATCCTCGGGCTCGCCTAGCCTTCCCAAAGGAATCCGACCTTCCATATATACTCTCTTTTCCGGATCGCTCAAATCCTCTTCATTCAACGCCGTCTTGATGGTGCCTGGGAGTAATGCATTGCATCTGATTCCATACTTACCAAGTGCACATGCTGTCAGCTGAATCAAGGAGAGAATGCCTGCCTTGGTTGGTGTGTAATGAGTCTGAAAGGCTCCACCAACAAGCGCAGAGATGGACAGCACTGCTATTATACTTCCACCTTTACCTTGCAACTTCATCTGCTTGGCAGCAGCCTGTATGGCAAAGAATGCTCCGTTGAGGTTGATATCTATCGTGCGGTAGTAAGTTTCCCTGTTGATCTCCGTGAACTCAGCGAATTCGCAAATCCCAGCGTTGGATACAAATACATCAAGGTGGCCAAACCTAGCGACAGTTTCCTTAACCAAATTATCCGAGGTTTCGGGTTTAGAAATATCACCAACCACTCCCAAAAAATTTTCCTTTCCCATTTGTTTTTCAAGTTCCATTGCAAGCTGAGTCTGTGATTCAAGATGGTTAACCACAACTTTAGCGCCGTTGGCAGCCATTCCAACGGCAATTGCACGTCCAATTCCCGTAACACCACCTGTAATCGCAACTACCTTTCCCAGAAGCATCTGGTGAATGTTCAAATGATTCTTCTTATTCTGTTTTAGAGGATGATCGTGGTGTATTTATATGCCCCGCCTTGGCAAATGATTTCTGCGGGGGCGGATCTCGCGACAAAGATATTGCGTGAAAGTATCCACGCTGATACCCCACCACTCCGATCTGATCTCTCCATCCTCTACATTTCAAAGAAAATAAGAAAATTCATTCGGTGCTTGATTAGTATATGTCATACACTACCGTTCTTCTCTTTCTCCACCTTCAATGGCCTCTCTGGGTTAGGAGATAAAATGTACTCAGCATCAATCAACTCGACCTTAGGGTTCAAGGTCAAACCAAAACCCGGCTTGTCGAACATTGTGGCATCCAAAAATCCCTTTGTTGGAACCGGCTCATCAATAAACAAGTTGCCAAAAACTGGCAACACCGCGGTTGAGTCGGGAGAGTTGGCAAGGTACTCTTGGAATGGAGTATTCTGCTGGGAAATCACAAAATGGTACGAGTATGGACCTGAAGCGTGAGGAACTACTGGGATATCGTAAGCAGCAGCTTGTGCTGCCACTTTCAAAATCTCCGTCATACCTCCAACCCACATGACATCAGGTTGTAAGATGTCGATGTTTCTGCCCTCAATGAGCTTTCTGAAGCCGTAACGAGTATATTCATGCTCACCAGTAGTCCACTTCATGCGTGGATGTGCTCTTTTCAACAATTCAAAGCCCTCAATGTCGTCAGGATGCAAAACTTCCTCAAACCAGTTGATGTTTAATGACTCAGTAGCGCTGGCTAACTCAATGGCGTATGGGACCGTCAACGACATGTAGCAATCTACCATTAGTGGGAAGTCTTGACCCACAGCTTCTCGGTGTTTTCTCAAGAATTCTACGTTTTTCTTGAGCCCCACATGTCCCTCATCTGGACCATATGGAAGTGCAACCTTACCTCCCCAGAATCCCATCTCCTTCGCGGCAACAGGGTTGCACCCAGTACAGTAAAAGTCAATGCGTTCCTTGGTAGCACCTCCAATCATCTTGTAAACTGGTTCATTTCTTATCTTGCCCAACAAGTCCCAGAGAGCCAAGTCTACCACAGATATGACTGCGATTGGCAACCCTTTTCTGCCATAGAACATCAGTGCTCGAAACATCTTATCCCACAAGATGTTATAGTCTCTAGGGTCTGCCCCTTCTAAGAATCTGAGAAAGTGGTGCTTAACGAGCCAACAGGCTGGTGGACCTCCAAAACCTGTAGCAAATCCCTTGGTTCCATCAGTGGCCTCAATTTCCACACAAAAAGATCCCAAAACATTGATTCCCCAGCTTACTCGGGAGGACCTGTACTCTTTGTACTTGGACATAGGGTTTGAAATGGGACTATCAATGAGCCAATGTCCAGACTCGACATTGTGATAATCACCTCCGATTCCTTTTCCGTCCAATAGGAACGTTCTAACAGTTTTGATAGTTGGAAATTTGGACATTGTTATGCTGTTTAAAACATGTCCAGCCAATGGTTTAAGTATACGTGGAGTGCGGGCGAAAGATGATGCGGCCCTGGTGGGGGTAATTGAGAATGCGGGACTTGGTAAAAGCTTTCGCACCGAAAAAATATGGGGTATCTTTCTGTCGTCGACAACAGTGGAAATTCGTGGGAGCTATATGTTCTCTTTGGTGGTCGTTATATTCCACGTTTAAATTTGAGTAAGCATAAATAAGTTGCATTGATTTTTTATCAACAAGATTTTTGCCCTTTTATTGAGACTATTAATATGAGGACTGATTTGTGGTTCTAAGACCTCTCTTGAGCTATTTGGCCCCAAGAGCCTGTGAAGTGAATACATCATCGTACAAATAAACAAATATATTGAAAAGTTGAAAGTTATCCTTACAATAACATGAATCTCCATGAATATAAACAAATGAAAGTGATTAAACCAAAATGACAAAAAGGGCCGCAACAACAGCAAGGAATCCGAAGGTGGTAGTATGTGCCTTACTCTCGGTAACTGCTGTTGGTACCTGGCCATGCAAAGTTGTGGAGTTTGAGCTCGACGACATCGTTTCAATTGAATTGACACTGTTGGATACGACGGACGAAAATGTCAGCTCCACATAAGGTATCGATGAGGTCTTCTCCACCATATACTCGAAGTCTTGCGAGTAGTTCAGGTCGCTTGTAGTTGTTTGCGAGCCTGACAACGGACAATAAGTGGTGTAGGAGGTAACCACATCATTCTCGGTAACGGTGACAATAGTAACTCCAGTGGTGATCGAGCTGGTGCTACAGATATTGTCGCTGTTGCAGGAAGTGGTTGCAATAACCGTCTCCTGAATTGTATCAGCGCCCGGCATTGATTGCAGTAAGGGGCAGTATGTTGTGAAGGAAGTAGCAACTCCATTGACAGAGGTTGTGACAATTGCCACTCCTGTGGTGAAAACTGTCTCTGAGATCTTATTCTCATCTGTCAATGGACAATATGTGGTGTATGAAGTTACAACTCCTTGTACCGTAGTGGTCAAGACAGCAACTCCAGTACTGACTGTAGCAGTCAGAATGGGTGATAACGTCGATGGACTGGCCCTTGGTACCACGGAAGCTTCCGTAAGCGGGCAGTATGTGGTGTAAGAGGTGACTTTACCATGAACAGTGGTAGTAACAACGGAGACGCCAGTGGTGATGACTGTTGACTTCTTAGAATCGGATAATGGACAGTAAGTAGTGTATGATGTCACATGACCATTGATAGTGGTAGTGACAATTGTAGCTCCAGTAGTGATTGTCGTTTTCAGAACAGAAGATGAATACACGGAAATATGAGCTGTTTCATGAGCATCTGTACTTTCAGTATCAGTTCCGACAGTGTTAATTCCAGCGGTGTTAGTTTCAGCGGTGTTCGTTCCAATTGTGTTGGTACCAGCGGTGTTAGTACTGTCAGTATCTGTGCCAACAGTGTTCGTTCCAATTGTGTTGGTACCAGCGGTGTTCGTTCCATCGGTGTTAGTTCCAGCGGTGTTAGTTCCAGCGGTGTTAGTTCCAGCGGTGTTCGTTCCAGCTGAGTTAGTTCCAACTGAGTTAGTTTCAGCGGTGTTAGTTCCAGCGGTGTTGGTACCGGCAGTATCTGTGCCAACAGTGTTCGTTCCAATTGTGTTGGTACCAGCGGT
>Ga0160505_101444_pt1 | contig 11218 bp, 9 predicted proteins | sample DIDeMG_FD_108225 | JGI IMG/M metagenome (GOLD analysis project Ga0160505, IMG submission 108225) | Enriched chicken feces microbial communities from UW Madison campus, WI, USA - DID2874_E49_Stillage MG | ecosystem: Host-associated > Birds > Digestive system > Large intestine > Fecal ...
CACAGGCAGGATATCGACCGATTCATTTACGAATTCTCCTTGATAGGTTGGTTCCCTCAGTGTTACCCCTTCTTCATCTATGTGATTGATCTTGATGTTCGATGGCACGCGATCAAATAAAAAAGTCACCTCCTGATGGAACGGCTGCGGCATAATGTCAAATGTATCTGGGTCAAAGTGTTCTGCTTCATACTCAACACCATAATAGTCATACCCTAACTGATAGGGTTCATCGCTCTCTCGGTTCTTGGGGTCCAGTGTATGAAGAAAACGTAACGGCAGATCCAGTGTATCAGCAGGAAGAATAGGCTCTCCTGTCTCTCGATCCAGATAGTTTACATGGACGGTTCCGGTACCAATGTAGTAGTTCATTTCTTCAAAATAAAAGGTATGGCGATCACTTCTCGCTCCCGTACTGCCGGCTATAATAAATGCCATTGCAGAAACATCAGCGGGCTGCCAATCACTAATATCACGTCGCCAAATCCGATCTCTATACGTAACTTGAAACCAGCGACCTTCATTATTTGGCTGATATTCAATCAAGATCGGATCATCTGCCCCATTTCTGGCACCCGTTCTTGCTGCTGGAGCATCATTTCCCATATATGTTTCCAGTAATACTGGTGTCCTATGATAGATAAAGCCAGCAAAGGGTGCATCGCCGACTTGTATTGGATCCCTTTCAACGGTAAACCTATTACTATCAAAAAGACCTCGAGTATCATTATAATTATTATCTAGTTTAAAAGCGAAGGCATCTCTCAGTCCGCCGATCCCAAATGCATTGCCCTCATGACCTCTTATGTGGGTCTCAGAATTATGAAAGCCAAATGCCATCCCATCAGCACCACGTGGTTTAGACCCTATATTGGCTCTACCTTTAAGCGTAAATGGCTGATCCAGACTAATTCTGTCTTTTAAGGTAACATAACCGACTGACCAAGTGATATCTTCTGTCAAGACTAATAGACCCGTTTCTTCATTGTAAGTAGCAGTGCCTTGGACATCAAAGTGTTCTCTAAAATTGTTTTTGTCAATCGTCACTTCGACCATCTGCTCACTTCTATCATCCACTTCCGCCTCTTTCGCTGCCGCATCCGAAGCCTCGTCTCCTTCTTCCTCTTGTGCAGCTTCCGCAGAATCATTTTCATCTTCGTCTTGATCAGTATCTTCGATCACCGTGTTTTCCACTATCAGAAGCCGTTGTGACGCAGACTCGGCAACGATGAGCTCATATTCTCCGATCGTATCCACAATAATCGGTAAGACAAAGGTGGTTTGTGGGACCTCGCTGATCAGCTGCCACACCCCTTCGTTTTCTGTTTTTACAGCAGTTAGCCCCTCCATCAATGCTTCCTGATCGATGATTACTTCTTCAGGCAAAGCGAGGTCCACCGTTTCAAGGGCATCTTCTGAGTAAAAGATAAAATCTAGTACATAATCGACTTCTCCTTGGATCAATTCTTCTGGAAAGAAGATTTCTCCGATTACTTCTTCAGCTGATTTCTCCTCTTGCTCATTCTCTGGGGTCCACGAATAAATCGTCTCGGCATTCATGATCGTGAACGTCATAATCAGAGGGAGTAAGATAAGCAAAACCAATAATTCTTTATTTTTTTTACGAAAAAATGAGTTCATCCCATTCACTCCTAAATGTCATTCTCTTGTTTGTTAAATGGACGCTATTCTCACTTTGGGGAAGTAGCTTTTCCTTTTCGAATGATTTGTTTTAGTACATATAAGTCAAGCGCGATAATTATCAAAAGACAGCCTAGAATCACCCAATCCAATCGCTGAACGGTGTTAGTCTGAGGCAGTTCTCCCCCCGGCTTCACCGTGTCTTGCGGCGGGCGTAGGACTGGTCCTGTTGGCGGTGATGGTTCTGGAGGATCTAGCGGTTCATATACTCCTGTAAACTGCACGGTTCCATCTGTTTCGGTTGATCGCAGCTCATCGCTGAAGCTTGTTATTGGAAAACTGCAAGCGACCCATAAGGCGAGACAGCCTTTTAGAAGTTTTGCTAAAAAACGCGCACCTTTGATGTTCATTCTCCCTCCTCCTTTTATAGAATTCACTTCAAAAACCATCGTTTTTGAGATATGTTATTTTATTTTGAGTGATATTTTTAATAAGGCTGATAAACCATGCTTTAAAATGGTTTTCTTCCACATTTCTTGCAAATCCTTTTATAATCTCAAAAACGATGGTTTTCAAACATGTTCTATTTATTATATCGTTGATTGACTTTTGATAAAATTCACATTCTTCATCAAATGGTGAATATTGTGAATCTCCGTTATCTTTCATGGCTCATTTCTTCCAAAATACGCGTCATTCTATAAAAATCTATTGAAAACGACACGAATTCAGGTCATTCTTGCTGCACACATTGTCTCGCCCCTCAGTTCCTCTTGCTAGTCGCTTTACTTTTTTTAAAAACAGCAAACTTTTCAAGTCGATTCCCATCGATACCTACACCTATTTTTTTCACAATAAAAAAACAAACAGCCAAATCATTCCATCAAAGGAATCCCTTTTGATGGAATGAAGCTGTTTGTTGATTTACGTGTGAATAAAGAGAAAAATCCGTTTACAATTCTTCTGCTGTTAACGAAAACTGACGAACCGTCTCTGATAAAGCTTCCACTAAGAAAAGACAAGGAATTTGCGTCGTCAAATCTTCATACTTGTTGATGCGTTTTACATCAACTGAATAGTCCAAGACATAATCGGACATTCGTCCCAGAGTGCTATTGGCGTCACTGGTGATCGCTACCGTAGTGAAGTCTGGATTGTTACGAAACCCATTGACGACTTCAATAATCTCGGTAGTCGTTCCCGTGATGGACAAGACGACGATCATATTATCCGAAGTATGCTTCAACTTAGCAAAAATGGGGTACGTATTATCCACTAATGCATAGCTATTAAACCCAATCGTAGCAAAACGGCGGGCAGCGTATTCACACATGGAACCAGAGGCACCGATGCCATAAAAAATGATGTTGTCGCATTCCAACATTCTTTCTGCGATCCGACGAATCTTTCCTTCAATATCTCGCGGAAAATGTTCAGCATTCAGGACATTCATGCTGCTATAAAAACTAACGGCATCTAATTCAGGGACTTTAAATTGGGTGCGGAACTCCGTAAAGCTTTCGTACCCTAATTTACGGATAAAGCGCATGACCGAAGAAGCTGAAGTGTGGGATTCAAGCGCGATCTCACGGACACGCATGTAAGGAATTTTATCACTTTGGCTGGACATGTAATGATAGATTGCACGATCGGTCTCTGATAACTCATTGAAATCGATTTTTCCAAAAAAAGACATCTTAAACGCTCCTATTTTTTTGTTCTCCTATCAATGTACCATAAGCTGGCAGAAACATCACAACTGTTTGACAAGAAACAATTCCATCGGCTGTTCAAATCCAGGACTTGTCAAAAGTAACCCACCGGCATCTTGGTAACCGAGTTTGCGATAGAAATGCTGTGCCTGCTCGTCGACTTGTGTGGAAGTCAAGCAAAGCGCATGGCCAGCTGCTTTTTGCTGTTGTTCCCAATAAGTAACCAACCGTTTCCCGATTCCCTTGCCTTGATGCGCTTTTGCGATCACTAACATGGTACAAAAAGGAATCGTGTCCCAGAAAAAATTGTAGCGCAGCAACCCTACTGGCTGGTCGTCTGCAACTACAACATAAGCAGTTTTTTCCATTATCTTTTTGGCGAAGACTTCCGTTGGTAAGTGAGTATCCAAAGAAAACCAAAATGCTTGATCTGCAGCTACTGCCGGTCGAATCGTAATCACTGATGTTTCCTCACTTCCTGCTGTCTTTTTTGTCTTATCTTTGAAAAATGGTCTATTTTAGTCACTTTCCGTCTTTTCGTATTCAGAAATCAATGCTAAAAAGGCGTCGCCATACTTATCCAACTTGTTTTGGCCAACTCCTTTGATCTGTAAAAACTCGATCGGCGTTTTTGGCTGAACTTCTGCCAGCTCTCGCAGTGTTTTATCAGAAAAAACCACATACGGCGGCAAATTTTGTTCTTGTGCGAGATTCAATCGTAAGGTGCGCAGTTGATCGAATAGCTCATCATCCACCACTAACTGTTTGACTTTGGTTTGTTTTCGATAAACTTTTGCTTTTCCAAGCAACACATCAATCCCCGCATTGGTCACACTTAACAACGGGTATTGCCCTTCAGAAGGCAAAAGATACCCTGATGCTGTTAAATAATCGATCAGCTGATTGACTTCCTTTTGGGACCAATCTTTCATTAATCCATAAGTCGGTAATTTTTCAAAGCCCCACTGTTTGACTTTTTGATCGCCTGAGCCAGTTAGCACTTTCCCCACCAGGGCTTTCCCAAAGCGTTCGCCCATTCGTTTCACACATGACAACACTTTTTGTGTATCCACTGTGATATCCACTTGTTCTCTTTCATCAAGACAATTGCTGCAACGACCGCAATCGGGACCATCTTCTCCGAAATAACGCAAAATATAGCGCTGCAAACACAATTGGGTATGTCCGTATTGGCTCATCTCCCGCAACTTCAAGTATTCGTTTTGGCGATAAAGAATGTCTGATTCGGATTGATCGATAAAGAATTGCTGGATCTGCATGTCTTGCGGCGCATAAAGCAAGATCGCATCACTGGGTTCCCCATCTCGTCCAGCACGCCCTGCTTCTTGATAATAAGACTCCAAATTACCTGGTATCTGGGCATGGATCACGAAGCGGACGTTGCTTTTGTTGATTCCCATTCCGAATGCATTGGTGGCTACCATCACTTGCAGGCGGTCATAGAGAAATTCTTCTTGGAAAAAGGAGCGCTCTTCTTCTGAAAGCCCGCCATGGTAATACCCGACTGACACGTGTTCATGCTTCAACAGGTGATAGATTCGTTCCACTTCTTTGCGGGTGCTGGCGTAAATAATACCTGATTGTCCTTGGTTCATTTTCAAATACGTCGTTATGTAGGTATCTTTTTGATCCTTGACGACTTGAAAAGCCAAATTTTCCCGCGCAAAGCCGGTCTTGACTTGATTTTCAGCTGGAATCGAAAGTAAGTTTTCGATATCTTCGGCAACTTTGGGCGTAGCTGTTGCGGTAAGGGCTACGATCGTGGGCTTTTGTTCCCAATTGTCGATCGTTTCGGCGAGCCGCAGATAGCTCGGGCGAAAATCGTGGCCCCATTGGGAAATACAGTGGGCCTCATCAACGGCTAACAAAGCGATCGGCATCTGCCGCAGCGAATAGCGAAAAGCTTCTGAGTCCAGACGTTCTGGAGAAACGTACAGCAGCTTGATTCGTCCTTGGCGAGCTTCTTGCAAGCGTTGATTGATCTGTGCTCCTGTCAAGGAAGAATTGATGTAAGCAGCGGGGATCCCCATATCAACGAGGCTGTCTACTTGATCTTTCATTAAAGAAATCAAAGGTGAAATGACCAAGGTGACCCCATCCAGCAAGAGCGCTGGCAACTGATAACAAATCGATTTCCCGCCACCAGTAGGCATGATTCCCAAAACATTTTGTTGTGTTAAAATAGATTGAATAATCGTCTCTTGACCTTCACGAAACTGTGAATAGCCAAAATGTTCTTTTAAGACTGTTTGAATAGTTTGCATAATACCCTCTTTTCCATTTCCTTATTATACGCAATTAAGTACGCAAAGAAAACGGCATTAAGAGAACTTTCGCTTTTTATTCGCTTTTCATTGAAATCAACCAAAGGAGTCTTCTACTATGAAAAAACTTGTGATTATCGGCGGTGGGATCATTGGAATGACCCTCGCCAATTATCTTGATAAAACCAAATTTGACGTGACTGTCGTTGATTCCCTTATCGGGCAAGCAACGTCTGCTAGTGCTGGCATCATCTCCCCTTGGCTCTCCAAACGCCGCAATAAAAAATGGTACTAGCTTGCATAAGACGGTGCCGCGTTTTTCCCACAATTGGTGCGGGATTTTGCATTAGATGAATCCATCTATGCCCCCTGTGGCACGTTGGTGGTGCGTCCCGAAAACGCGCTTCAGGAGCTAGCAGATCTGGCTGTAAGTCGCCGCAAAGAAGCGCCAGAAATCGGCGAGATCGAGTTACTGACAGGACCACAAACCAAAGAGGCACTGCCATTATTGAAGGAAATGCCCTCATTACGGATCTCAGGAGGTGGTCGTTTAGATGGTCGTGCTTATCTTGCGCACGTGAAAAGAGTTGCCTTACAGCAGCAAGTCACTTTTATCGAAGAAAAAGCCGAGATTTTAAGAAAGGACAGCCATTGGCAAATCAAAGCAAAGGATCAACTCCTTGAGGCAGAGGTTCTTTGTCTGACAGCTGGACCTGGATTGTTAGACTTGTTATCACCTTTGGGGTATCACGTTGATATTCGTCCGCAAAAAGGCCAATTGCTTTCCTTTGCTGCCAACTTGCCGACAGATAATTGGCCAGTCGCCATGCTAGAGGGTGAAGGCGACTTGATCCCCTTCTCAAATGGTCAAATTTTATTAGGCGCTACGCATGAAAATGATGCGGGTTGGGATCTGACGCCTACGGAAGCTGCCAAGCAGCAATTGATGACAGGAATCGGTGCTTTTCTTGAAGATTCCGAAGCACTCTTTGCCACGCCTGTGACCATGCGCGTTGGCACACGTGCCTATACTTCTGATTTTGCGCCGTTCTTTGGGGAAGTACCTGATGAAACGAATTTGTTCGCCGCCAGTGGACTTGGTTCTTCTGGGTTAACAACCGGGCCTTATATCGGTTATCTCCTAGCCAATCGGATCAATGATGGACGATCTCAAACCAAAAACTTCTCGAGCTACACAAAACCGATGACAGAATATATCAAGAAGCGTCTTTGACAGAAGACTAAAAAACCACCAGAACCGCTAGGGTCTGGTGGTTGTCATTGATAGTCTTGCAGAGTTACGATACAGTCTTCTAGCTGATCGCTAAACATATTCTCCTGTTTCCCAATAATCGAGTAACATTTCATTGATGATCTCGCGATCCAGTGGTTCTCGGAAATCGTCATCAAAGGCATCTTCAATTGGAACATCGCCAACAGCTTTGATACAAACTGGAACGACGGGATCTGGGTGATCTTCTGTGGTCAACACTTTTTCAATTTTGATCTTATGTGTCCAATCTGCCCCCATATCATAAATGTAGGTCATGGACTTGCAATACTGAAAATCTTGGTCAATACCGGAAGCATCCGTTGGTACGGAATTGCCTAAGCCGATCGATTTCGAACCGGCAATAAACAAGTACAAATGTTGATTCATCCACTCAAAGGCAATCTGGATCAACATATGCAGCTGCTCATAAGTCAGCCCTGCAGGAATGATCAAACGACGCCAAATTGGCGGACGGTATCCTTCTAAATCAATACGGATCTGATAGGCGACTGGTCTATTCGCCGCTTCATCAAAGGCCGTATGTTTCGTTGGAAATGGGACGATTTTTGGCGAGATTGCAGCAATACGCGGGTCATCAACGGGCAATAGTTCATGTTCTTCAGGATCGGTGTCTTGAATCATCGCTAACATCGCTTCTTTCTTTTCAGCTGACCAAAACTGGGGTTTGGACATCCGTGCGAAAAAGATAGGTTGTTTTTCAGCCAATACAAAGGCGATTTCTTGGTATTGTGATTTGGTGATATGCTTTTCTTTATACATGCAGTAATAAAAGTCTTCAATGGCTGTTTTGGCAAACGGAAGAAAATTTAAACTGTACGGTACTTCTTGAGGCAGCATTTCGGTGTACACCGATTCGACAAAGACTTTGTCTTTTAATTTAGTCATGCCACCATCTGTTTCCGCGCAAAAGATCAAGTAAAAAACAGGATCTAAGTAGTGTTCAAGATCGTCGTCACTAACCACACTTGGTCCGCCATACAAATCAACGTGATCCATCATACGGTCAATCACTTTCGCTAATTTCTTCAATGTTTTTTCCAAAAAAATTCTCGCTCCTTCCTATCAAGTTTACTTTGACGAAAAGAGCGAGGATTGTCAATCTTTTTTTTAATGGGAAAGCATTTCCTGTGCAATTTCTAATCCGCTCATCCCAGTTGGGTAATAGGTTGGCCAATGATCCATTTCTTCTAATAAGGCTTCATGACTATCATTGCCGAAGTAGATATGGAAATGATGGGACGCACTTGGTGCGATCATATGGTCGCTGAATTGGATGTATTTGAATGCCGCATCTTCGTCAGTGCTTTCAAACAAGAAACGTACGCCACGATTACCAGCGGAATAGTTCAAAATCTCTTTGCCAGTATACACATAATTTGCTTCTTTCTTCGTACCATCATCGAAGATGAACGTCATTGTATTGTCTGTGATCTTGATCTGAGCAACATCTGTTTGATAACCGGTCGTATAATACTCTTTGTATTCGTCAGCCGTCATTTTCTTGTCCATTTTTGCTTTATAATCAAACACTTGGTCTAATGTTCCGTCTTGTAAAAATGGATACACGGATTGCCATTCTCCTGCCCAATCAGATAAGGGACGATCTTGAACATCTGCATCCTCGAAATAGCCGTTATAAACCGTTTTTTCTTTTTCGGCTTCCGCTATTTCTTTGTCATTTGCTACATCGGTCGTTTTTCTCAAGGCATCGCGGTTTTGTTCCATGATCGAAATATAGTCTTCCCCGTTATCCATTTGTTCTTGGGTCAATCCTTCTAATGGATTCAAGACAGCCAGTTCAACACCTGCTTCTGAAGCTAACGTTCGTGCAATGCTGTCTTTGGCATTTTCTTCAAAGTAAATCGTTTGGATACCTGTTTCTTGAACGAACTCTTTTAGTTCTGCGATTCGTGAAGCGGAAGGTTCCTCGCTTGGTGAAAGACCAGAGATCGGTACTTGGGTCAACCCGTATTCCAATGCCAAATAACCAAAAGCTGCGTGCTGGGTCACGAAGTGATTTTGCGCTGGATTGCTAAACGCTTCTTCATAAGACGCATGAAGCTCTTGTAACTTCGCTAAATAATTCGCAGCATTTTCAGCAAAGGCTGTCGCTTTCGCTGGATATGCCTCACTTAGTTGGTCACGGATCGCCTCTACTTGTTTCATGGCTAAGCTTGGTGCTAACCAAACATGGGGATCCAATTCATGGGAATGACCATCATCGCCATGATCGTGGTCATGGTCATGATCCTCGTCTCCTGGAAGTAAGACCATTCCTTCTGTGGCTTTGACCACTGTCACATCGCCATCATTTAACGTAGCTTCAATCGAAGGAACCCACATTTCCATGTTTTCATTGTTGTAGACAAAGACATCCGCATCTTGGATCTTTGCCATGTCCTTTGCAGAAGGTTCGTAGTCGTGGGAATCAGTGCCTGCGGGCATCAATAATTCCACCTGCCCTTCATCCCCTACGACTTGGCGTGTAAAATCATACATCGGATAAAACGTGGCCATGACCTGAATTTGTTCATTCTCAGAAGAGGCGTTTCCTGACTGCTCCGTAGCGTCAGATCCACCTTGACCACAAGCAGCCAATGCGAGGGCTACTGCTGATAACATCGTTATTTTAAAAAACTTTTTCATTTTCTAACTACACTCCTTTTATTTTTCCTCTTTTTCTTTCCCTTGGTAAAATGCTGATAAATCAATTACGATTTACAAAATCAAAACGTAACGTTTACGTTTTACCATCGGTTTTATACTTTACACAACTATTTGCAACCTGTCAACCGCTTTTTCACTTGTTTTTTTATATGTAAAAACCTTCATATGTACCGCCACAGATATCAGTGAAGAAATTTCCTTGAAAGACTTGCTCTACTGATTTTTTTCAATCGTTGAACATCTCTTTTTATTGTCCTTTGCTGGGTCCTGTGCTACACTCGAGGGGTAATTGAATAGAAGATTATCCACTAGGGGCGCTTTATGCTGAGATAGACGTAAGTCTGGTCCCTTAGAACCTGATTTGGTTAGTACCAACGTAGGGAAGTGGCAGCGCATGATTTTTCGCGTTCCCATTTTTTCTGTCTACGTGTGGATAGAAAAAGGAGGAACGCTTTTTTTGTAGACAGAAAAACCATCGAGAGGAGAAGAGAAAATGACAAATGAACCAATCGCCTGTGCCGTAGGCGGGATCGATATCACTGGGTGCCGAGTAAGTTTGTACCCCATGAAAGACCACTTTGCGCAACAAATCGTAACGAGCATTGAGCGGACGGATACAACAGCTGTTTGGCAGCAAACCGATCTGTTCAGCACCCTTTTCCGAGGGGAAGCCCCAAGTGTTGTCGATGCGGCAGCTGGGCTATTTATCAACGCTTACGAATCCAAGACACACCTCGTGGGTGAGTTTACTTTTTCTAAGGGCTGTCCTGGCGATTCTGCAGGTGACTCGTTTTTGAATGGAGAACAGGCACAACCCAATAAAGCAAGCAATCTTATGAATGGTACGTTTGACGTGGATTGTAAATACTCGTTTTATGTATTTGGGGAAAACAATTATATGGAAGAGATCGCCACCATCGTCCAACTGGCAGAAACCTATGGTTTGGCGCCTCGCTCCGCCCATTATGTCACGATGCTGACGGGCACGGCCAACCAACTCTTTGGGTATTTTGAAGCGGCATTAGCGTATGCCCATGACCATCTTCCCCATTATGTGTTAGAAGCAACGGTCTCAGTCAACAGTCCTTCCAAAAAGAAGGCGGTGTCGCATGACTAAATGGGTCTTAAAAGATGTCATTATGGTGGGGATCGCTTCGTTGATTTTTGGCGTGATCTATTTGGGCGCTGTTCATTTTGGGCTGTTGTTAGGTACGCTTTTAACCCCCTTTGGTTTGTCTGTTTTAGCAAATGAGTTTATTTTCGGGGTTTGGTTCATGGCAGCGGCTTTTGCTGGCTATGTGCTGCGCAAACCGGGCGCAGCGACGATCACTGAGATGATCGCCGCACTTTTAGAAGTGTTTATGGGGAATTTTTATGGACCGATTATTTTTATCAGCGGGTTTGTACAAGGGATTGGAACAGAAGCTGGCTTTGCATTAGGTGGCTACCGTCGCTATGGCTGGTTCCCTTTGATCACTGGTGCCATTGGCGCCACGATCACGAGTTTTCTTTGGGGGATCATTCGGTCAAATTTCGTTGACTTGCAATGGCAGTTGTTGGTGGTGATTTTTATTATTCGCTTGCTTTCTTCTTTATTCTTTTCCGCCTTTTTGGTCAAG
>Ga0160505_101445_pt1 | contig 11217 bp, 5 predicted proteins | sample DIDeMG_FD_108225 | JGI IMG/M metagenome (GOLD analysis project Ga0160505, IMG submission 108225) | Enriched chicken feces microbial communities from UW Madison campus, WI, USA - DID2874_E49_Stillage MG | ecosystem: Host-associated > Birds > Digestive system > Large intestine > Fecal ...
AAGAAATTTTTAAAAGGGTGAATAAAAAAAAAAAAAAAAAAAAAAAAAAAAAAAAAAAAGGAAAAAAAAAGAAAACTTTGAGTTTTTTTTTTTTTTTTTTTTTTTGGTTTGAGGCTGGCTCAAGGCTGTCAAGGAGAGAAACGCAATCAAGGCATACTCACGTGATTAGACTCAGATTATGTCATTCTGGCACGGCTCTTTTTATCATGTGTGAGCCCCCAGCAGCACAAGCGTAGTTGTTATTTATAGTGTCACGTTAAATAATGATGATGTTTGCCTGTTATAATCATCCATGGCTCAAGCCCTGCTAACGACCTCAGATCTCATTAGACTGGTGTACTGGAGGCAGCTGGTTACCACAAAGTACAGGTCCAAATCAGGACATGAAAATCACAATTTAGGATACCAACGGTTGCCCCCTTTTACTGAAAGAATTGTGTTGTCAAACAGGGATAAAATATATGATTTAACGCTTGTGACTTTGAACTTCAGTACTTTTATTGTTGCTTAAAAGTGCAAGACCTAAAGCAGATATAGTATGTTTCAACTTAGTTGTTGTCGCCAATACTAGAAAAAGAACGCTGTGGCAAAGCTTTGTCTTGAATTTATAACACGAGCCGTTGACCATGAAAGAACCGCTCCTTTGCCTCCCCAAAAAGCACATCTTCCTAGAGAAAACAGTTTGTATTTATTACTAATTTTTTTGTCTTGCTATTGAAACCGAGATACCAGTCTCAACTGGTACAATAACCATTTAGTGTTGTATTGTCAAATCGGCTAGCAATCTGTTGTGTAACTTTTATTATAATCAACACCAAAAGGAAAACAATAACGTCTTATTGTTAACAAACATCAGTGCAAATATACAGTTTGCTCTTTTATACCAATGTTTTCCATTATCGTATTTCGAATACTGTAAATCACCTATTAGTTAGCCCGTTAATACATGTTGTATCCATGTTCCTTTTTTCAAGCAATGTTGGTGAGTCAATTGTAGCTTTGTTTTTGTTGGTTGAAAAAAATTTTCAATTTTCAATTTTCATTTGTATGGATTTATTACTTCTCCACTCAATACTTCCAAAACCTGTGTTCCTGGAATGTTCACAATGAAAATATTTTATTTCATAAAATCCTTTTTAAACAGTCATGATTTGAAAAATCTAACAGTTTTGGATGATCACTATCCCAATATAGCTTCACATTCATGCAATTGTACTAAAAAACCAACTACATCATTCCATTTACAGTCTCCTCTTCCAACCTTCTAGTAGTAGTAGTTAATTTATTGTTTATTTAGATGCCTAGTTTCAACATTTTATTCTTTTCTTTTTTTTCTTTATAAAGAATAAACAATAAGAATAACAAATATGCAGATAAAATATGGTTACATTGTTGTCATCCAAGGCTTAATTATTCTGGTTGTAACAATTGTTATTTTACAAGTTTGAAATCTTGCCAGGTGTGAATTTGATGAATCGGTCTCATGTCCTGTAGCCAGTTGGTAGTTACATTCGGAACTATACCGAGACCAGGTACAAGGGGGTATATATCGTAGTACTTGGATGGATGAAAAGCGGGTAGCGTAACCCTGGCCGAGGATGTTCAAGGGAAGCGCAGGTACGCACTTGTGATACTTAGAAGAATCGAGGATTGCATGGTCCCACCTATAATATCAGTACCTACTTCCCTTGCAACGGGCTGCAACAAAAAAGAAATAATAAAAAAAATGGTCCTATTCATGTTTTATAATAAAAAAAAAAGATACTGATTGAATCTGTTTCTGCTGTTGAAGGGCTATAGTTCCGAGGAAGATAGGTGGGTCGGCCATACAACTACAATACAGTCAGCACCATTGTGTTGTTGTACTTGTCCAATCTGAAAGCTTAATGAAGTAGCCACGCACAAACCTTTTTCTTTTTTTTTTTTTCCTTTTTTTTGGAGTCGCTCGCTTAGGTTTATCTCATTTATTAGGCTCGGCGCAGATCACAAGATTCTATGAAAACCAAAAGAGCAAACTGAAACAGCCGTCAAGCCCTGATCTCCTGACAGTCGCTAACGACGACTAAGTTATCATAATATCAATAAGTATTATACAGAGTCATTGTCTGTTTTGAAACTACAAATACCAGCCCATTTCCCTTCATTTACAGAGCCTCTTTTACTTTTTTATTTATTATTATTCTCTAATACCTTGAGATTTCTACTCTAATTTTTAATACACCATGGCTGAAAAAGTTATTACCAACGAGCCTGAGGCTAACAACTTCTTCCTCCATCCTACCCAGGATGTCAATTCCAAATCGATTATGAGCAGCGCCCAGCCTACCATTGATAGTCTTAAGCTCAACGGTAATGGCCTGCATCGGGATCTCCCACCGCGAAAATTCCAGACTGGGCTTTTTGATTGTTTCACCGATATCCCAACGTGCTTGTGCGCCGCATGCTGTGGCCCATGCCTCTTCCACCGCACCTACCACGTCTTGAACCGACCTAACCCTAATGAGCTCAACGACGACGAGTGGGTTGGTGGTACCTGTCTTGCTTACTGCCTTGTCGGCTCCTGTACAGGCATTGGTGCCTGGTTCTGGTCATTCCTTCGTCGTGGTGCCATCAGAGAAAAATACAACATTGATGGTAATACCAGAATGGATCTTGTGCTGACTTGTTGTTGTGCCCCCTGTACCCTTGCTCAAGAGGACATTGAGGTCAGAAAGCTTGAAAAGGAGCGCATTCTTGAGTACCAGCGCAGCCAGCAGTCCGTTGCTAATCAAACTCTGTAACTTGACAATGAATCAACATGGCTAGTTGCGAGGTGTTTGGGTTGTTCTTATTTTTTATTTTTATTTTTTACTTTTTCTGATTCTCCGTTGTTTTATTTTAATCATGTAAACCTTTTAATTAATCATGTAACGTTGAGACCATACATTCTTTTGTGCACAGTTTCAGGTTGCACCTTAGCTCTGATTTGAAAATACTAGGGGAGAGAAATCGGTCATTAAAGCTTAGATCGGCAAAGTTACCAAGACTGCGCCTGATTCTACTGTAAGTACAACAACGCCTGGCCTGAGACGTAGACTGGTGGAATTGCATGGGGTCCGACTAGGCGGCTAACAACTCTTTCTAAGCGGCTACCCAGCACGGCCTGCCAGATACAATCCGGATACAGGGCCAGGGTGGCTATGGACGATTTTAAATTTTTATTTATTTCTATTTATTTTTATTTTTGGGCACGGTACAAATCTGAGCCCCGTGATCAAGCATGGATAGGGGAAAAGATATATTCCAGCTCCATCCCAGGTCAGTTATTTTAAAATGAAACTTGAGAAAAAAAAAAAAGGCCATGAGCAGTTAAGTGCTGAAGCTGAGATTACAAAGTAGAAATCTTTTTTGGTTTTCAGACTTACGTTCAAACTCCTCATCATTTGGGTAATTGGCAAACCTAAAAATATAATCCAATACCCAAAGGGCCATGCAAGGTACTATAAAGATTTAAATGCCTAAAGAGCAATTGAGTAACAGTCACTTTTTAAGGTTTTTGATAGTAAAGCTATAAAAATATATTTATTTTTATCTATTTTTTCTATTATAAATGTCTATACATTGAGGCTGGTCTAAGGACAACTTTTTTCATCTTTTTGCTAGTGCTTTGATAATGAAGACAATAGAAATGATATATCATGGCACTGAAAATCATTTTTTTTATAAACTTGGCAATATGTTTAGCGTCGTGGTGAACAAGCTGTTGGATCCCTGCGCCTAAAACAAATCACAGACATTCTGTGCGAGACTGATAGCGAACAAATGCTGAAACACGAACGCAGCCTTATCAAGTTTACATCCCATTAACTCTATCTTATTGTGAACGGGTTATCAACTTTAACTTAAATCCCGCAACTTACAAAAGAATAGAAGATAAGAAACGTCGTTTAGCAAGGTAGTGAAAAGAGAGAGATAATGATGCTGGCTGGATGGTCCCAATCACCAGCCCTTTGCAAACTAAAGCACAACCGAATCAATACAAGACTGCGTTATTATAATGGGCAATACTTGGTTGTTAATCTTAAACCCACAGGATGATGAGATAAAGCACTTGTATAGCTGACAAGCAGGACTGGCCATCTCACTAACACAGAGCAATATAGGCCTTGGTATAAAGGTCATCAATAACCAGAGCCTTGTAACCGATCCAATCAGAACGAGCGTAGAAGAGATCAACACTGCAACCAATCTTCATTATCCAGTTCCTAGCTCATAATAGAAAGCCTGAGAAACTTGTTTACCGACGTTACTAAAACCCAGCTGAGGTGGTCCACTGCACTGCAGAACCACCCCCAACTTGACCATTTCTTTCGTTACACTATGTGCTTGAGTTCGCGCTTTCAATGACCCTCAAGATGAAAACAAATGATCACTGATATTTGCTACAAACTGCATCATCTCTGTCTGCCAAAACGTTTGCCGAGTCCGACTTGTTTATTGAGGGCATTTAAAGGGCCCCGTAAACCCAGCTTGAACAAATGATGGCCCGCACTGAGCCTAATGAACTAGTAAATCAGTGTGCTGAAGATCAACACAAGCCACTAAAACTATCATTTTCGCAATGCCAATATATATTGAATTGATCTACAACTTCCAAGAACGGCCTTGTGGAATTGTCTGGCACCCTCGGCTGAGCTAAATCACCGGGGTGACAGGTTAGGGTTGATTTCCCCAGGCTAAACGGGAAGGAGGAAAATTGCTGATTAGCGAAAGCACTGTCGACTATTAGCACCGCAAAGCGACCAAAGTCAATATTACCTGGCATAACGATGCCAAAGACCGTCAATGCGCTCTATTACAAGGTATGGGACCCCGTGGCGTTGACTGTCTGAAATTCCATATTGAACATTCAAGCTGTTTTTTTTTTTTTTTTTAAATTTAAAGTATCTGACATATAAAAAAATTTAAGTTCACAAGCATTTTTGTTTACTTTTTCAGATTCCAAAAATTTTCTCGTTTTTCCCTATTTCCTCCTTCATTCAGCATTTTGTATCTAGACTCTTTTAGAGCACCACTCGCGCCCATACACCCCTACCTGACATCACCATGGCTTCGCTCGAAGACTTGATCCCCTTGGTCAACAAGCTCCAGGACCTTGTGTTCAACACCATCGGCTCCGACACCTTGGACTTGCCTCAGGTCGTCGTCGTTGGATCCCAGTCCTGTGGCAAATCTTCTGTTCTGGAAAACATTGTTGGCAGAGACTTCCTTCCCCGGGGTACCGGTATCGTTACCCGGAGACCGCTCATTCTTCAGCTCGTCAACATCCCGTCGCATGCACCGCCCAAATCAGCTCATCCGACCGTCCCCGAGCCCTTATCTACGTCATCCTTTGAGCTCGGCGCCGCCGCTACGACCGAGATCCACCCGCACACCCGCATCAACCAGCCCGGTCAGTATGAGGAATGGGGTGAGTTTTTGCATGTCCCGGGCCAGCGTTACTACGACTTTTCGCAGATTCGCCGTGAAATTGAGATTGAAACGTCGCGCATTGCCGGTAACAACAAGGGTATCAACCGCTTGCCCATTAATCTTAAAATTTACTCCCCCCACGTCTTGAATCTGACACTCGTTGACTTGCCCGGTTTGACCAAGATCCCTATCGGAGATCAGCCTACTGACATTGAACGCCAGACTAGAAACTTGATTCTTGAGTACATTGCCAAGCCCAACTCTATCATTCTGGCCGTGTCGCCCGCCAACGTTGATATCGTCAACTCTGAGTCACTCAAACTTGCCAGACAGGTTGATCCCCAGGGAAAGAGAACTATTGGTATCCTTACAAAGCTCGATCTTATGGATCACGGCACCAACGCGCTTGATATCCTTTCCGGAAATGTATACCCCTTGAAGCTCGGATTTATCGGTGTCGTCAACCGCTCACAGCAGGATATTCATGCCAACAAGGCGCTCTCGGACTCACTTGTTGCGGAGCGTGAATTCTTTTCATCTCACCCCGCTTACAAAAACATCTCGCACCGTTGTGGCACTGCCTTTTTGGCCAAGTCGCTGAACCAGACGCTCATGGGCCACATTAGAGAGCGCCTGCCCGACATCAAGGCGCGCTTAAATACGCTCATGGGCCAGACCGAGCAAGAACTGGCCTCGTACGGCGATGCAACTTTCACCGGCCCCGAGAATAGGGGTGCGCTCGTCTTGCAGCTCATGACCAAGTTTGCTACATCGTTTGTTACTTCGATAGAAGGTACTTCATCTCAGATCTCTACAAAGGAACTTTGCGGTGGTGCCAGAATCTACTACATTTTCAAGCAGGTGTTTGGCCATTCGCTGTCAACTCTTGACCCCGTTGCAAATCTTTCTATTAGAGATATCCGCACTGCTATTAGAAACTCCACTGGCCCTCGTCCGTCGCTCTTTGTCCCCGAGCTTGCGTTTGATTTACTTGTCAAACCTCAGATCAAGATGCTGGAACCTCCCTCGCAGAGATGCGTGGAGCTCGTCTACGAAGAGCTCATGAAAATTTGCCACAACTGTGGTTCGCCTGAGCTGTCTAGATACCCTCGTCTCCAGGCCAAGCTGATTGAGGTTGTGAGCGACCTGTTGCGCGAACGCCTTGGCCCTACCTCGTCCTACGTGACGAGTCTGATTGCTATTCAGCGCGCTTACATCAACACCAACCACCCCAACTTTCTGGGGGCTGCTACTGCCATGACTTCAATCATGGAGGAGAGAAAGCAGAAAGACAAGCTCGATGCGATAGAAGAACTGAGACTCAAGTCGATTGAGGAGAGCAGGCAGGCAGCAGAGGCCGCTGAAAATGATAAGAACAGCAGCAACAGCAATGACAAGAACAATGATAAGAACAAAAAGGCATCCAAACACAGCAAGTCAACGTCATCCGACACCATCGCTTCGACCACTGCCAATGGCAGCAGCAACGCTGTCAACGGCAGCATCATCCCCGACTCGCCTATTTCAACTGCCAGCAACCTTTCATCGGCAGCTGCGAATGGCACTGCCAACAGCACAAGCAATAGCGCTAATGGCGGCAAGGATTCATTCTTAAACTACTTCTTTGGCAAGGATAACACTAGCAACAATGGTGGTGCCAGCGCTACCAGTGCAGCATCGAGCCGTACCCTTGCGTCCGCGAATGCCAACGCTGCTGGTGCCGGCAGCAGCGGGTTTGACTACCTCAAGAAGCAGCCTGATCTGACAGAAGAGGACCTTGAGAATGGTGAGGAGAGCTTAAGCGAAAAGGAACTCTTTGAGTGTGAGTTAATCCGCCGTTTAATCATCTCTTATTTCCACATTGTGCGTGAATCAATCCAGGACCAAGTCCCTAAAGCGGTGATGCATTTACTTGTCAACTTTTCCAAGGAAAGCACCCAAAACCGTCTCGTGTCAAAGCTTTACAAGGAGTCCATGTTCAGCGAGCTCCTCTACGAAGATGAGGCCCTGGCCCAGGAGCGTAAGAAATGCGAAAACATGCTGGCCACGTATCGCGAGGCAGCCAAGATCATTGGCGAGGTGGTCTAACCAAGAACGGAGCTGGAGAGAGTTTATCTTTTTTTTTTTTTTTTTACATTAAAAGTTGTATAGCCAGAAAAAAAATTAAAAAAATACAAAATAATAGAAAAATTGTAAAAAAATAATCAGTCAATATTTGTTTTATTTAAAAAATTATTTTTTTTTCCGTTGGTCTATATGCTGTTGGGGGCGGTTTCGTTTGATTGGTCATTAGATTCGTGGCATTACAAAAGGATGTACAGAAAAGAAAAAACAAGATGTAAGTTTATCAGAACAAAAAAAAAACCATGCTGAACAATCACCAAACCGGTGATATGAAAATAATTGTAAAACAAAAAAAAAAAAAAACCATTGTGAGAAAAGAAAGAATTGAAAAAAAAAGAAAAAGAATGCATGAGAGCTAGCGTCCATAAGAAGGCGACATGGCTGTTGCTGCCGCCGCCGCCGCATTAGACTGGGTAATGGGAAACTGGCTCGCCGGCTCAAACCGCGGGATAGTGGCGGCACCACCACCACCACCACCCCCAGTACCAAGGAGGCGGCCGGCAGGTGTGCGTGCGCGGCGCCAGCGGCCCAGCGACGTGTATGGCACAGTCTTGCGCACGTGTGGGCGTGTTGGCGTCTCGGGCGCGTACTCTTCATCCGTGGCCGGGCCGGCCGGTGTCTCCGCCTGATCAGGTGGCTCTGCTGGGGCCAGCGCGGGCTCGGGCGCCGTGAACGCGACCAGCTGCGGCACCGGCCGCGGGTTTGTGGCGGTTGCGTTTACCAGCGGCCGGCGCAAAATCGAGTATGACCGCATAACGCTCTCCCGCTGCTGCAAGAAATTGGCAGCCGGTGGGTGCTGCTGTTTTTGCGGCTGGCGCTGCGACATGGTCGGCATGAGAGCCCGCTCGTTTTGCAGCTCCCAGGTACGCAGTTTCCAATACCGCCACACGGCTTTGAAGCGCTGCTCTCCCAGTTGCTTGTTAAAGTCGTCGGCGTCGCGCGCCTTGGTCCGCACTTTGAACATGCGCATCCGCCACGCACGGTAGGTGCGCTCAACCAGCTGCAGGTTGCTCGCAAGCACAAAGTCGTCGGCGTCGGTCTCCAGCTGGGCAACTCGCTCATGACTCTCGTGCCAGCGCACTAGCGCGCGCGCGGCCACTTGCCGGTCTGCCTCACGCGCATTTTCTGCCACTGTACGCGCGCGCTCGGCCCACACCACCAGCGCCTCGCGCTTCATGGCCATTTCGCGCTCAGCAGCAAGCTCGTCCCCGGTGGTTTCGAGCTCTTCAACATCCACATAGCGGCCAAACCACAGATTGAGGTATTTGTCCGCCAGTCGAGTCGCCTGCTCTTTCTGGAATGTCGCCAATGCGGCTTCACGGCGCTGGGTCTTTAAGTGTACCAAAGCGCCACGCCATTGCGCCAAGTGGGCTTTAAGCGTTGCCAGTCGATACTGCTTATCGGCAGTATTGGCCTGGTCAATCAATTGATCATCGCGATACATTAGTGAGTAAAACGCGTGCCGCACAATACCTTGGTTGTACACACTTGTAGCTTCGGCCTCGCGCTCCGCCTGCACTGCGTTGCGGGTGCGCCAAACCGCCAAGAACTTTTTTGCTAACCGCGTGTTTTTCACTGCCTGGTACTCATCGTAGCGATCATACGTGCGTACTTCAACTTTGTCAAGCGCGTCACACCAATGACTCAATATCCCAGCTGCTAGTGATGTGTTGCGTAGAGTTGTGAAGAGATTTAAGCGGGCTTGTAACCGCCACTTGGCAAAATATCGCTGTGACAATTCTTCATTGCGCACTGCTGTGACTTGATTCGCTCGCGTGCCCAGGCGCCAGATTTTCAAAGAATGGCTAAGTGTATGGTATTTGTTAAGTTCCCGCGCACGTCGGTAGTCCGTTGACTTACTCAGCCAACTTGTAAAAATCGATTTTAAGCTATTTGTTTCCTTTTTGTTTAGTAGCTCACGCAATGCTGTGTCGTGCTTGGTGCGGCGCTTCCAAGTGGCAAGTGTGTGCTTAAGTACGAGTGTGTCCGAGGCCAGCTCTGCGTGCGCATACATGTCGTCAACAATGTCGAACGATCGTGCCCACTGCTGAAAAACATCGTTTATTAGTATTGCGCGGTCTTCCTCCGCGGCCTGGTTGTCCATCTGCACAATGCGCTTCGTGCGGTTGATCCAGCCAGTAAGCACTTCTTCCGCGAGTCTGCGATTGTAAACGCGATCCGTCTGAACCTCAACTTTAGCGTGGTCAATTGCTAACAAATATCGCTCTTTAAGGCTGCGATTATACACGAGCTGCGCAACTTGGCTGCGTTCAACCTCGCCCCGGTAGCGCTGCATCCAGCGGCGCAGAACCCACCCCTTGGTAAGGCGATCGGCCTTTTCTTCGGCAACGGTGACAGCCTGACACCGCGCAAGCAGCCGATCAAACATTCGCCGTTTTAACCGCAGGTCCGCTTTGGCGCCCGCGGCAGCTTCACGCGCGCGCTGCTCTGTCAGTCGCGTAAACCACAATTGGAGCGGCGCGGCTACGACCCGGCACCAGTTATACTGTGCTGCAATCTCGCCTAGCTTTTTATCACGCTCGGTCTGAGCTGAATATGATTCATACCACAACCCGAGAAATCGGTCACGTGTGCGATTATCGAAGCTGTGCAGACGCGCGCGTAACAGCGTGTTGTTTGCGCGCCGCAGCTCTGCGGCCGAATAGGTTTGCAAGTAAGCCGAAAGCCGGGTACTCCAGGTATCGCGTTCTTGCGGCAGAGGCGCCTGCCCACATAGATTGATTAGAATATTAAGCACTGTGAAAAAGTTTCGGTAATTGTTGCGTGTTAGATTGTTTAATTCGGTGAACGCTTCGAATGCCTGGAATGCATCGACAAAGTCCAGGTCATCGTCTTCTTCCTTTTCCTTGCCGTTATAGTTATATCTACCGCTATAGTCGTTTTGTCGCTGTTGCTCAATTCGTGCGCGAGTACGCGTATGTGCACGCTGGTCAGCCAGCCCTGCGATGATTCGCAGAATTTCAACGTCAACCTTTTTGAGCACGGACTGCTCAGTAGCCTGCTGCGCTACACTTTTATGTGAATGGGATTGTCGGTGGTGATGCCCGTGCGGTAATGTCACGCCCACAGGCCGGTCGGAGTCATTTTCGTCATCGGTCGACGCGTTTTCAGGCTCGTACCGTGTCAGCGTTCGCATTCGCTGGCGGAGGCCCTGGGTCCGCCGTTTGCGCGCCGAGCTCTGTCGTAGGGGCATTGGGAATTTGTTTTTTGTGTGCTGTGCTATATCCTTTTATACGTGTATAAAGTCGTAGAAAAAAAACGGATACATTTATTTCATGAGCTTGCTTGATTTTGTCACTCGTCGGGTATGGTTTTGCCTAGTCACGTTGGCGGCTTCAACAACAACAACAAAAAGTTTGAACAAATTTGAGGCTCGCGATCTCACGACGTGCAAAGACTTTCATGTTGTAAAAATTCAATCGGCGGTTGCAAAAAAAAGAAACCAAAAACGTAAACAAGCCAAACGAGAATTTCTTCTTTAGGCAAAACAACGTGTATAGGGTTCGGGTATGACTAGGAATGGATTTTTCAACGCGTTGATTGCCAAAGCGTGATTTTCTCGCGAATGTCGACAAAAACGCGTCTCTGATACCAAAGATATACGATTACCGACTTAACAAA
>Ga0160505_101446_pt1 | contig 11212 bp, 7 predicted proteins | sample DIDeMG_FD_108225 | JGI IMG/M metagenome (GOLD analysis project Ga0160505, IMG submission 108225) | Enriched chicken feces microbial communities from UW Madison campus, WI, USA - DID2874_E49_Stillage MG | ecosystem: Host-associated > Birds > Digestive system > Large intestine > Fecal ...
GAAGCAGCAAAGGGGGAAGTTGGGTTTAATAAAAAAAAAAAAAAAAAATGAATCGCGATCCATGCTTTTGGTCAGTACAGACCAAAATAGAGTTTTGGTGGGGGCTACATGATGTAACGAGTGGTTCAAATGCGGTAAAAGAGGGGTTATGGTTAAGAAATACCAAGAAAAAAAAGAAAAAAAGTTTTAAAAAGTTTTAAAATTTTTTTTCCGACATAGAAAGTGGCAGCAAAAGAAAAATTTGACAACGTCAACAAATTTGCAGAATCTAATAAAAAACGGATACTCCTCCTTCAAAAAGCTTCATAATCAGTAAGAGGCGGACTTGTAGGTGATGTCTTATAAATAACATAGCTTTCCCCCCTGCATCTTTCTACTAAATCTTTTCCTTCCTTCTCTTACTTCCCCAAATAAACAATCTTTTCTACATTAATAGCTTAATAACAGCTCAAACATAAATAATAACAACTTCTACAATGACTGACGATATTGAAAAGCAACAAGTTGAAGAGAACTCCAACTCTTCTTTCTTCCTGCGCACTAATTCGGGAAACAAAATCGCCCGTGTCACTACATCTGGCGACGATGACGAGATTTTGCACATTGGAGACACTAAGATGTTCAAGCACGAACTCATTGCGGCGTTCGGTGGTGACTTGAACCCCGGTCTCCATGCGCCACCTTCTCGTAAATTTGGTAACCCATCCCCCCTCGGTCTGTGCGGATTTGCTCTCACAACTTTCGTGCTATCTCTTGTTAATATTAACGCCCGTGGTGTGACAAACGCATCGGGTGTTATTGGACTTGCATACTTCTACGGTGGTGTTATTCAGCTTCTTGCAGGTATGTGGGAGATTGTCGTCGAGAACTCTTTCGGTGCCACTGCTCTTTCTTCTTACGGAGGTTTCTGGCTCTCTTGGGCAGCCCTCGAGACAAAGTCGTTTGGTATTGCTGAAGCCTATGCCGATCCTAAAGATATGGAAAATGTCGTTGGCTATTTCCTTCTTGGATGGTTTTTCTTTACTTTCATCATGGCCCTGTGTACCCTGCGGTCAACTGTGGCGTTTTTCGGACTTTTCTTTTCTCTTGACATCACATTTCTCTTCCTCACTATCCAAAAACTGGGTAACTCTCCTGTTTGCGGCAAAATCGGTGGATACTTTGGTCTCCTCACTGCTCTGATTGCATGGTACAATGCTTATGCTGGTCTGGCGACTAAGGAGAATTCATACTTTGTCGTTAAGCCCATTTTCATGCCAGGTGCTGCTCATGCTTAAAGCTGGCAGTGAAATATCATCTGTGTTGCTTCCTTTTTTTTTTTGTTTGTATAGTTTCTATCATTTAATATAAGTTTTCAAGAATATGTTTTTTAAAAAAGTGAAAGAAAAGGAAAAGTCCAAGTTAATATATAAAAACATTAAATCTAGAAGGACGGCAATGAATTCCGTTTGACTGAGGCGTCTGGCCCCTGGGGCTGGTGGAAAAATGATTTTATTGGGTGTTATTACTGTGTTTCGCGATGTTTAAGATTATCTTTTGTTTATTTAACGCGGTTAAAGCGGAATTCACACTACGGCTCGAGCTTCCACACCACACAAAATTTGTGAATTCTCGTTACATTTCAAGCCATAAAACAACTCAACTTCACTACTTGCATTGTCAAACTGAATTTTAATAATAATTCTTTTGTTTTTACTGTTTTCTTAATTATTCGTGAGGTTGTCAAGCTCAATATTGGAGGTTCAAAAGCCCTCACCAAGTAAATAACACTTAAGAGAAGGAAACCCGCTGTGATAAAAGTGAAATGTGCGCACAAAATAGTTATTTACAAAGCTAATATGACAAAAATCAGCCCAAAAACATTAATTAGTGTGACCCTTTTTTTTTCTGGATTTATTTTTATTTAGTTTATTTTTTACTTAATGTTAATAGGTTTGATTGTAAATACACTGTCATTATACTTAATATTTCTCAAAATGTAATCAAAAATAAATATGAGCCTCACAAGGGCTAATGAAGTATTACTTGCCATCGAATTATTATTAAAAACTAGTCTTTGGATCTCTGGCAACTATCCGGTGCGGCTTATGAAGCCATAAACACTCTCAGTATTAATTTTCAACCCAGGTGCCATAAAGCCGCCTAAATAACAAAACGCTAGTCCAGAACAATTTACTAGTCTCATGAATGAAATACGTGAAACTTTTGAGTAATAGAAATAACAAAAATTGAATTTGAAAGGGGGGCTTTGAATTCCTAAGTTTGCTTTTAAAAAGACAGCCACCTCAATCTGTGAAGACAGAGGGAACTTATAATGCGTGCCGAGGAAATAACGCTTGCCACATGTATTTTTCTCTCTTTTTAATTTCAAATAAAAAACATTCTTACTCTGCATATATCCCAAAGGTATGATCAGGCTCACATGTTGACCAGCTCTTCTAATATCTAATGGCTTTTCAATGATAGCCTCTGATCGATACAGGGTTTTAAGTTATCAAGCGACAACCAACTGAAATTTATTAAGCGAAAAGTCCAGGCGGTTTTTTTTTTTTTTTTGGAATTCTTTTTTAATAAATAACTCTAAACTTTTTTGTGCCAGCCGTTTTTGTTTTCATGGTAGAATGCCGAAGGATTTCTGACAGAGGAGAATCCCTTGTTCAAACAAACCTGACAAAGATTTAAAAACATCTGTATTTATCTTTTTAAAAAGATCACCCGCAATTATTTTATTAAGCTTTAAGTTACATAATACACTTACTGTAAGTAATGAAAATGAATACAAATAAACGACATTCTCTCTCTCTCTCGTTTATTCTTTTTTTTTAAAGAATTTTTTTTAACCAGATAGATCAAATTTGTGTTTGTTGTCCCAATATCTAAAAGTTATACAAAAAAACTCGACACGACTATTTTAATTATAAGCCCCAGCTGTGAATCATGCAGCAAGGTTGAATACAATCAAGAAATTGTATTATGGTGATGTGAGCTTTTGAATTAGCTCAATATGGTTTCTTTTTGAGTCTCGTCAGAGTAACTTGCTAGTAATCCATTTTCAAACTATGTTAAAATACGGTGTTACTGCGTACAGGTAAATTTACCGTCATAGAAAAGCACCGATTCAAATTAAAGACTGATAATAATCATAAATTTATTAGTTTAACAATATGTGAAACAATTTGTACAACTGTATTGTTTCATGAATAATCTTCAGCTGGTAATGGTATTTATTCTAGAAAAGCTTTTTTCTTTATATATATATATACTTGACAAAAAAAATAGAAGAAAAGCTCCCCATTTATATAGTCATCTAAACACGGCCACAGTTTCTGGCATTTTTGTGGCCATGGTTTGGGGTTGTGACAATTACAAAATGGGTAACTATGGAGGGACAGAAATTATATTACAAGTTCAAAGTCAAAAGTCACAAGTTTCAACGCCATAGACAGCTTCAAGACCCGAACCACAACTGACTCGGTTAACAGCTTTCCCCATAAACAAAGCTAGAATAAATAAATAAAATAAAAAACAAACTAGATAACAGAACTGAGTAGCTAACGTCTACTTTTCTACATCTATTTTAGAGATAGCTTGTTTGGTTGATTGTTACTATTACCAGTCACACGAAAAATTCCCGCTCTACATGTCATTCCCAAGTACAGCGTCTACGTAGCCCCAAGTTCAAACCCGCAACAGCTCTTAGCCCAGCAATGACCAGATCACCAAAAGAAACTCTGCCAATAAAAATACTGGGCTTTTTCGTATTTGTCGCAATTGAATAATCTGGTGTTAAAAGCCAAAAGACCGGATTCTTGTTAATGGGTTAGGGCCAATTGACCAACCAGAGGTCGGATCCCCAACCACCAAGAAAAAAAAAAAACCAACCAACGACAACAACACCCAACTTCCTCGAGTCCTCAGAGCACAAAAAAAAAAACCCAAATGTAAATCGAAAAGATATTCAAATCATGTATATTATAATTTACCAATATGAGCGTAAAGAGTAGTTCCATAGAAAAACTGACATTAGACTTAGTTCTTCTTGGTGCCAATGGGGACAGGGTCAGACTCTGCAAAAAAAAAAAAGCGAACGTTAGTACCAAATGACAACAACAACAACCACATGAACAAGCTACTTACGGACACCCTTCTCCCAGATAGCGGACTTAGCCTCGTTAATGTTACGGCGCTGAGCAAGAACCTTCTTCTCGTCCTTCAAAGCGTTACGGGTAGTACGGGCAGCAATGGCCAAGTATCTGTTGAAACTGTGAAACAAGAGAAAAGCGATTGTTAGCAACTGAATTTTATAGTCAATGAGCGAAAAAAAATTAAAAAAAAGGCGACATACGTGATTCCGGCGTTCTTCCAGGCAGCAGACATTGTGATAATATTATATGTGTGGTTGGGGTGTATGAAAACAGGGTGGAGGAGGGAAAAAGAGAAGAAGAGAGGAAAAGGGAAGAAAAAATGTATGGGAAATCTGAAATCACCATGAGTTTTGGAAAAAAAAGTTTACCATAGTGGTGGTTGTGGGATTTTTCGACTTTACCGGTTGCGGGTTTTCATTGGCTGAAGCGCTTGGACGGAACAGAAGGGAAAAAAAAACTTGAAAAAGCTGCCCTAGCCCTGAAAATATTTTACTCTTCAAAAAAGTAACTTCCAAGTGCTATGTTTTATTTGTTATTTTCCCGAGGACCTAATGTACTATGGTGCCTAGATATACGCAGTTGCCAAACGGCTTTTTTTTTCTTGCTTAATTTTTTCTATCAATCGTCCCAGTAAAACTTTTCACTTGTATGTTGATACAGTCTCTCTTTCCCACTCGAAGCTAAGAGCTATTCCAATAGTATACTAATCGCTAATATAGACTATTGAGCTATAGACCCTAATGAACAAAAAACTTCTTGATTTTTTTTGGCAGCTAGCCAAGGACAACGAGGATGTCCGCGTCGAAGCAGCTGTTGGCCTTCTCGACACATTGATCCAGAGTAACTCTGAGGAGGACTGGGATTATACTTTCAACAGACTGATCAGAGGTCTTCCTAGTCCCAACGGCTCGAGTAGAATTGGTTTTTCGATGGCTCTGACCGAGTTGCTCAATGTTAGAGCTGAGAACATCACTATTTCCAAGTACATCGAAACCTTAAAGGAGCACACTAATGCTTCTGGCAACCTCAAGGGCCACGAAGAACGCGCCCAGAATTTTGGTCGCTTGTTTGGCATTCAATCTCTGACCAACTCGCAGCTTATTCAGCAGAAATCTACGACATTAGAAGATTTTGAGAATGTAGTCATCCTAATTCTCGAGCTGGCGAAGAGTAAAGCGTGGCTTAGAGAGTCATGCTTCTTTTCACTTTGCTTGTTGATTGAAAAGCTGCCGGAGACTTCCTTTGACACTGACAAGGCTATAGAATTCATACTCAAGTCCGTCGACGACTTTAAATTTACAACGACTAGCGAGGGTGTCGCGCTATATCTGCTGGTGCCGCAGGAAAAGCGTCAGGCTTTACCTGAACTCCCAAACGGCTGGAAACAGAATGATCCGTTAGCCAAGGGTAATCTTTCTCTTTTGACAAAAGCATTGAAGGAGATTGACACTTCACAAAACAATTCTATCGATGAAATTAGCGACGAATCCGCCAAAAATAAAGACACTAAAGACGCTAAGGACAACAAGAAGGAGAACAACAAAAAGCAGAAGGGAAACTGGAAAGCCCGGCTGCATTTCGTCTGGACCAAACTTGCATTATATTTTCAGTCATCAGGTTCGCAAACTAGCGACCAGTCAGAACACAAGTCAAAGAAGCACAAGTCAAAGAAGTCAAAGAAGGAGTCTTCTTCCGACTCGGGCTTCATTACTCTTGACGAATTCTGGAAAGCTGTCATCGACGAAGGTTTCTTTTCCGCATCTGCATCAAACGAGCGCAAATATTGGGGTTTCGAGGTGCACTCATTGTTTTTACAAGTTCTCACCAATCCTGCAGATGTTAAGTCTTTGTTCAGTCCTAATTTCATGCGGAGTCTTGTCAATCAACTCTCGCAAAAGGACAGATTTCTGCATAAGATTGCACAAAAGACTGTTGCAACAATTAATGAAGTTGGTACCAAGCGCCCTGAGCTTATCCCGGTTTTACTTACTAGCCTTTTGCTCTCCAAACAAGGCTCAACCAACTTTGATCAATTAACCAAGACCAAGACTACTCAGAAGCTGTTTAATTCAATCCAGATTGAGCAAGTTCCGTCAATTGTTGATATTCTTATTTCGGTTCTTGCCAATCCTGGCGAAACAGAGCAAAAGCCCAGTGACGCTCGCCGACAATGGGCCTTGGACCATCTTTTGCATCTTGTTAAGACCCACAGCAATAACAAAGAGAAATCTACCGATTGGATTGATGATATTCTTGTAATCCTCATTAGAGAAGGTTACTTTATTTTCAGCAGCTCCTCTAGCTCTAAGAAGGACAAGAAGAGAAAGCACGAGGAAGACATTGCCACTATCGAGGTCAACCCTCCATTTTCAGAAAGAACTGTTGAGCAGTGCCAGCAACGTTTGACGTCTATCATCACGGCTACTGTTGGTGTTAAGCGCTCAGATAGAACTTCTTGGGCATACCGCGCTCTGAGTACCATTCTCAAGTTTGAGAAGGATTTGAAGTTGCGGACTCCATTTGAGGGCGATTTGTTGAAGGCTAAGGATAAGGCTGTCAAGACTGTGGAAAAGGTACGCAAGAAGCGTCTTTCTTCACCTCATGCTGATAACCCTCAACTTGAGGCTTTTGAGCTACTTTTTTCCCTGGTGCTGCTTCAGGTCTATTCTACAGACTCTGAGGCTGCTTCCGTGCTTGAGGAGCTCCAGCTTTGTTACAATACTATCATTGGTAAGTCAAAGGTCGAGGAAGGTGCTGACGAGCAGGAGGAGATTGATGCCAGTCAAGTTTTGACTGAGATTATTCTCTCTTTTGTGTCAAGACAGTCCAACTTGCTTAGAAAGATCTCTGAAACTGTTTGGGAGACCTTTTCTTCTGAAATTACTGCCGACAGTTTCCAGCTTCTTTTTGACGTTTTGGCTACCAAGGAGTCTGCTGAAGGCCAAGAGGAAATGTTTGAGGACGACGAAGATGAAGAAGATGAGGAGGACCAAGAAGATGACGATGATGCTGAAGATAGCTCTTCTGATGAGGATGACGATGAGGACGACTCTGCTGATGACAGGGTCGCTGAACTGGAGCGTGTCGCCAACAAGGCTCTTGCTGAAGCACTCGGTATTAACGGTCAAGAGGATGATGCTGATGATAGCGATGGTGATGACGAAGAGTCCATGGATGATGAGCAAATGATGGCTCTTGACGGCCAGCTCGCCACAATTTTCAAGGAACGCCAAAAGGCATTGACAGAGCATGGCACCGGCGCCACACGCAAACGTTCGCTTGAGGCCAAAATCAACATGGTCAACTTCAAAGCACGCGTGATTGATCTTATCGAGATTTATGTCAAGGCTCAGCCAAGTTCACCCCTAATTTTGCTGACAGTTTTGCCTCTGCTTAATATCCTCAAGTCATCCAATGACAAGACGCTGACTGACCGGGCGCACAACCTGTTAAAGACCAAGATTTGCAAGCTTAAGGCCATTTCACTTGAGGGTGAGGGTCGTTCTCATGGTGTGGCTCCCGACACTCTTGTTGAACAAATTGTCAGTGTTCATACACTTGCGCGCCGCAGCCCGCGCCAGATTCTTTCGCAAGCTTGTAACCAAGCAAGTGTGTTTTTGGCCAAGATTCTGATTATCCATGACACGAGCTACATTGAGCATGTTGTCAACATCTACTCTCAATCAATGATTGAGTGGCTCGCCCGTCCCAGCAGTAAAACCCAAGCCGGTCTTTTCTTTGAATTTGTGAACTGGGCCAACGCGGTAAGAGGCCAGCTTAAAAAACAACAACAGCAGAAGGCCAAAAAGGCTGATAATGAAAAGGATACGGAAAAGGATGATGAAGAAGATGATGAAAAATAGATTTATAGAAAATAGGTTGTAAATAGTATAGTTCCTGTATATTGGTTATTTTAGCTTCTTTTAATTTATTGTTTACTATTTATTGAACCCTACTATGGCTTAGAACATAGCTCCATCAACTCATAAAAGACCTGATTCTTTGCAAAGATAAGACAAAATTATAAAACATACACTAAATATCTGGATCAACACGTTTTTAATATTATATGCTTTTTCTAAACAATTTTGAATTACACTATATATATGAAATAAATTAAGATATGAATGACAGTTATATGTAAAACACCATAACAAAAAAGAAAAGTTTTTTTCTAAAACAGAATAAATGAACAACAATGATAAGCGTGCTATGAATATAATAATACTAGAATACCGGGGCAGTTGTTTAGCGCCCATCCAAACCGTTGTTATCATCATCATCTTCGCCAAGATCAATGTTACGTTTACCACTAAGGCGGAGGCCTGCAAGGGTCTCATTGGTGACCTGTTTGCGGACCTTCTTCTCCATGCGCGCAATCTCTTCTTCAGCGTTAACAGCATCGGCCTGGGCGTATTCCATAACAAGACGTCTACCAAGCAAATGCGTGCCCTGTAGCGAAGCCATTGCATTCTCGGCTTCCTTGGCAGTGATGAACTCAGCAAAAGCGAAACCACGGCCCGAGCCACCAGCACTGTGGAACTTCTTGGGCATACGAACCGAGCGCAGCTGTCCAAAAGTACCAAAAAGCTGGTAAATATCCTTCTTGGTAGCCTCAAAGGGAATATTCTTGATGAGAATCTTGGAAGAAGCCTTACCCTTCTTGCCGCTGGCAGCCGCATTAGATGAAGCACCAGAGTCCTGACCACGATGAGACAGCTTGAGCTGCAGCTTGTGACCATCAAGGTTGTAGCCATCCATGGCAGCAATGGCGACGTTGGCGGCCTCCTTGCTGGTAAATTCAACGAAACCAAAACCCATACTGAGAAGCTTTCCAGGGGCCTTGGGGTTAGGCTTCATCTTCACCTGAGCAACAGCAAAGCCGTCCAGCGCCTTGAATGCATCAGTGAGATCAGCAGAAGTTGTATCAAAGTTGAGGTTCTTGACAAACACGGAGGTTCTGCCCTCCTTGCCATTGTCATCCTCGTCAGCAGTGGTCTTTGCAAGCAGGTCGGAGCCAGACAGTTTGGCTTCCTTGGGCTTTTCGACTGGTGCAGCACCGACGGTGTCTTCGTTTTCGTTCTCGTTCTCAATGCTCTCGTCCTCAAACAGACCCTTGGGTCCCTTTTCCAGATACAGAATTGAAGACTTGAAGCGCTTGTAAGCCAGCTTAGTAAATGCAGCTCTGGCTTGAGGAGTATGCTTGAAAACAACCATCGCGATACCACCATCCTTGGGCATCAACACTTTTCTCAGATCGCCGTACTCGCTAAACAGGTTAGCAATTTCTTCCACACTAGTGTTGTAAGGAAAGTTCTTAACCAAAATGACCTTATCATTCTTTTCCTTCGTTTTGTTGAACGCAAGAAGATCGACACCCTTGGACTCAAAGTACTGACGCACGTTACCGATAACACTGGCCTCAGCTAACGCTTGCTTAACGGCACCATCAGAAGACTCGGGGTCATACAGTTGAGATTTCTTAACACCCAATCTGCTAGCAACAGACTCCATTACTGCATCCGTGCTTAAATAAAGCGTGTTCCAGCTAAACTGCTGCTTAGCTGCTGCAGCCTTACGCTTGAGCTCGTTCTGCTTTTTCAGTGGCAGGTTCTTCATCTCAAATTCGTCTAACTTTTGGTTTGCATCCTTTTTCACGTTGGCAGGAAGCACATGCAAAAGTCTACCTTGGAAAATCTGTCGGTCGACGCTCTTGTAGGCTCTGACAGCGTCTTCAGGATCCTTGAATTGGATGTAGGCAAAACCCTTAGACTTGCCGTTTCTGGTATCAATGGCAAGATGAACCTCCTCGAGCTCGCCGTATTTAGAAAATAAGTTTCTGAAGTCGTCTTCAGTGGAGGAGTAAAGCAGATTTCTAAGGAACAGTCTACCCGAGCTGCGAACCTTGTCCTCGTTAATTTCCTGCTCAGACTTTTCGTAAACAGGCTCCGCAGCCTCCACGGTTTCCGAGAATACAGACTCCTCAGGCTCGTCAGATTTAATGGTTTCGGGGCCCTTGCCAGTTGTAGTGGAATCTTCTCCAGCGGCCAATTCCTTGATGCGCTTCTGACGCTGCTTAAGCCAGTCAAAGTCGGAAACAGCCGTATTAGCAGCCAGGCCATCATCCTCAATTGGCGCATCATCCATATCTTCGTCAAAATCATTATTCTGAGGAGCGACAGGCGTAGGGGCGGTCATATCTGACAGCGACATCATTTTCTCCTCGCCCTCGTCTTCGTTCTCATCGTTGTTAGGCAGGTTTTCGTATTCGTCGTCACTTTCACGCTCAGCCTCTTCCACAAGCTGCTTAGGAATGGCCGCTTGCTCTTCAGCCACTGTGTTTACATCCTTGAGCACGTCGTCGTTCGCCCACGACTGAACCTCCTTTCTAGTATCAAACACCTCCAAAAACTCTTTCAGCTTGGAATTACTTTCGTCCACCACAACAGCTTTCTGTTTTTGCTTTTTCCGTTTGGCCTCCTCGGCTGCTTCTGCTTTCCGTTTAAACTCTTGTTCTCTGGCATCTGCCAGTCTTTTCTTTTCCTTGAATGAGATCGGGGCCGTGGATCCTTCGCCGAAAGTCTGGGCAACCTCAACAGATATCCTAGCGGTGTTGATGAAACTGCCGTTAAAGTACTTGACAACCTTGGTAGCATCTTCATCAGATTTGAAACCGAGGAAACCAAATCTTCTGGACTTGCCAGATCGGGTCTTCATCAGTTTGACATCGGTTACCGGCGCCTGGGCTTCGAAATGCTTTTTGAGCTTCTCCTCGTCAATATTCAAAGGAAGATTCTTCACAATTACTCTAGACCTAAAAAATGGGTTAACATATGAAAAGAATGAATGTAATAACATATATTAAACAGATTAAACCTTACATTGTAATTAATTGTATGACCGGTACTTGGTGATCTAAGTATTGGACAAATACTGAATAAAATTTTTTGATCCCAAAAGTATTTCATTCAAAAAAAAAAAAAAAAAAAAAAAAAAAAAAAACATATGCGCACCCTCCCCCACATTGCACAACACCCATTAAAACAAAAACAAAAAAAAAAAAAAAA
>Ga0160505_101447_pt1 | contig 11212 bp, 7 predicted proteins | sample DIDeMG_FD_108225 | JGI IMG/M metagenome (GOLD analysis project Ga0160505, IMG submission 108225) | Enriched chicken feces microbial communities from UW Madison campus, WI, USA - DID2874_E49_Stillage MG | ecosystem: Host-associated > Birds > Digestive system > Large intestine > Fecal ...
AAAAAAAAAAACAAAAAACAAAAAAAAAATTAATATGTTTTTTTTTTTTGTAATAATGAACAGTAAAAAAATAACCTTTTTTTTTTTTTTTTTTTTTTTTTTTGCTTCATGGCAATGCTCTTCCTCCCCCTTATTGCCAAGGCTCACATTGTCTACCAACTTTTTTTTTCAGGGAGAGAAGGTAAACAAACGAGTCAAATTATCAAACCAACTATAATGCTGTTTACTTCCAAAAGGGAAAGAAAAAAGATCTTGGAAAACATTTGGGCAGGGGTGGATGCGCCGGCCAGGTCTTTTCATCTTTTATTTTGCATGATTTGACACTTGAGTCCACTGGAACTGGACAAGAAGGAGGAATGTTTAAATAGCCTTGTAGGAGCCTTTTTTCTCCTTCCTTCCCTTTTTTCTTCTTTCTCTATGAGATTTTTATCTGAAGGCACCGACCGGGTTACAAGAAAAAATTTCCCAGGATTTGCATAAACCACATTTTTTTTTGTTCTTTACCTTTTATAAGTATTGTTTACAGTTCATTCCAGCCACACAACAAAATGGAGCCTAAACTCTTAAAATATTTATATATATATATTATATTTTTAGAATATAAATATCATATACACTCCTAAGAATAACTTTGGGGGAGAGTTAGAAATCTTTTTTTTTTAAACCAAGTTCAAATACTTTGAAACCCAAAAAAAAAAAGTTCAAAGCTTGCTGCTATCGAAACGAGAAGCTAACCCAAGAACACCGAGGTCTATGACGTCACAGTTGGAAAGTACATATTGGAAGAACGAAAAACAAAAAAATTTATCAATCATGATAGGCCTGGATGATCCAATTTAGATTTAACAGAAGCAAAAGGTTCATATTTTTGGTACTATAATTGGATACAAAATTTTTTACTTCACGTATTTTTCTTCCCAATCTAGTTATATAATAAAATATTATTGGACGGCTAAGAAATCACAAGCTGAATTTAAAGCCAGTTATTTATACATAACTTAAAAAAACAGCCTTAAAGTAAATGATTAGGCAGAAAACATGTGCTAATATTAGAATGTATAGACTAGCTATATAAATTTATATTTTCAATAATGAATTAAGTGGGACAAATGGGTATCTAGTATGAATGACAATAGACAGGAAAGCATTATGGGTTTATCTATGGATCATTTTGGTGGCGGTTGGATTGTTGTTTAGTTGATAGGAATAAGTCTCGACTATCAGTGCATTTACAACACCATGAGGGCACCAAAAATAGTGGAGGAAAGGACGACAGCAAGGGGAGCCGCAACAATAAGACCCACGGGAGCAGGGGCAATAGCACCAGCAGCATTTCCACTAGCAGAAGCACTGGCACTGGCACCAGAAGCAGCAGCAGCAGTGGCAGAACCGGAGCCGGTGGCACTGGCAGCCTTGGAAGAGGTCTTGGCAGTCAAAGCCGCCTCAGCAGCAGCCTTGTTGTCTTCAATATCACCCTCGTCACCGTAGGAAGTGTTGGGGCCGTTGGTGCCAAGAGCCTTACCAGCACCAGCAGTCAAGAAAGCAGAAGCACGCTTGGGCATGCTGGGAACAGAAGAATCGGGATCGACCTCCCAGACACCCTCCTCGTAGGCAGGGCACTTGGAAGCATCGGTTTTAGTGCTAGCACCCGCATCTCCACTGGGAATCTGAACCTTGGCAAGCTCGGACTTGAGATTGTTGTAGTCAGTCTTCTTAGTGATCTTACCGTCCTTGGAAATCTCAACCAGACCATACTTGTTGTCCTCTTCGGAGTACTCGTAGACGAGACCTCCAGAAAAGACGGAGCTCATATCTTCGGAGTAGATAGACTCAACTTCGGTAAAAGGTCTAGGAGTAATTTCATTGCAGCCAAACTCGGAGAGGAACATGGGCTTGGTGTAACCGGAGTACGTCTCAACCTTCTTGTCGTAACCGGAGAGACTGAAAGAAGACTTGCCACACCAAGAGTAATCGTTCATACCAAACATATCCAAGCGCTCATCATCAGAACCACAGTTAAAGTACTCAGCCTGCTGCTGACGGTTGGTGGAAATATCGGCAGCAGAGTAACCAACAGGAATAGCACGGCTAGCCTGGGCCTTGATGTAGGCCTTCATGTCGCGAATAGTAGCCTTGACGTAGGGAGCAGAGGAAGTAGTGTTTTCATCATTGATGACCTCGTTAGCAGCAAAGAAACCGAGCAGGTTATCGTAGTCCTTGAAAGCATCGATAGTAGCGAAAACATGTTGAAGATAGGCAGTGTTGTAGGAATTGGCAGGGCTGGCACGGTTGATAGAGTTTTTAGGAGTGTTGACGTCGAGAATAAGGTAGATGCCTGCATCGTCCAGCAGCTTCATACACTTGCTATGGTCGCCTGAGTTGTCAACAGAGTAGACTCTGATAGAGTTTAGACCAAGGTCCTTGAAGTATTCGATATCACGTTTACAAACGTCAATGTCGAGAAGGGGATCCGAAAAGTCGGAAGAGCCACCAGGAAGGTAGTCAACACCTTTGATGAAAAACCGTTTATTGGTCTTGGAGTCGTAAAAGGCGTTACCCTTGACGGTGATAGGGTTGAGAGCCGCGGAAACGAGGGAGGAGGCGGCTAGAAGAGAAAGAAGGAACTTCATGGTGGTAAGCGAATGTGTAGAATACGGGGGCAACGAGTAGAAAGAGAAAAGAAAGAAATAAAAAAAGGAAAAAGTAACAAAAGTAAAAGGAGATGAGAGGGTTTTATAATAAATTTTTTTGGAAATTTCTAAGATGATTTATTATTATTTTCATTATTGGTTTGCCGATTTTCCAAGAGAATCAATGAGGTTTGTGATCTTGGAAATTAACCACGCCTGCCCAGCTAATGTGGTCTTGTTTAGAAGTTTTCCGGATTGGGCCGTATTTTAAGACATTTTTGGTTTAGGTCTGTATTTATCTACCAAAGGTTGAGTTGGGGTTGGCCGTACGGTGGATTTTCACTTGCCAAAAAGGGATAAGAACGGTTCAAATGGTGCGTTTTTGTGGCCCTTGAGAAAACCAAAACAGGTAATATGAGATCCTTCAGTCAGACATTACAGAGATGACCTCCTGGCTAAAAGGTCAAAACACCAAAAAAAGAATGAAATTAGAGATGGGCATCAATGACGGGGCATCACTATGAAACAAGTTCTTTCATTATATAAAATCTCAATAAAAATTCCAAAAAAAAAAGAGAAAAAGCTGACTGACTGGTTGAACTTTTTGAGTCTGATGGTGTGTGGAGTAGCCTTCTGCACTACAGAGATTTGATTACTGTGAATAATAGAAATAGTGAAGGAAAAGAAGGGGAGAAAATAAGGTTGGTGGTTAATCAAGGTTAAACGAGGGTTTTATAGTGGTTAGATATTTTAGGCTACGAAAATAAGCGGTTACAAGCTTCAGTCAAATAAATTACTAAGGCCCAAAGCGCATAAAAAAAAAATCAAATAAAACCAAACTGCTGTTTTTATTTTAAATTTGATGTGTATATGCTTGGTTATCGAATAATTGCCAAAAAATAGTCGATTTACAAATTGACTCCGCCTCTATTAGTTTCTTGGTTTTACCTAAAGACTGCAAAAGGATTAACAGATCAGGTCCATCCGGGGTCAGGAGCATGTGCAACATGTACTCACAAAGTCATGAACTGTACACAATTTTAATCATAATTAAATGAGTATTGAAGTCTTTTGAGTCTACCAGTTTTAAGCCATTAAAACGTTGCCTCAATATTGTTACTTTAATATGAATGCCGATGATGGAATTGCTACTTTCTGTTATATTTTGGCATTATATGATATAACTGTTGTTTATGGGTCGTTTTAGAAATGAAATAGCCATCACCCAACTTTCTGTAATGATTTATTGCATGTGGAAGCCGAGAAAAACATGGATATACTAGGTATCACATCATAGGGGGTTGCTCTGCTGATTTACAAACTCTTGGAGATAAAACCAGTCACCATTTTAGATGAACATATTTCTATCAGATCCCTGATTAAAAAAAAAAATTGCAAAAACTATTCATTGTTTTTCATAAATTCCATACATTGTGGTACTTGGGTGGTTCTCTGATTAACTGATTGTTTTATGATTCTCCGATCTACAGCTGTTACACTTGCACCTCTACATTTTTATTTTGTAGTTTATTCATTGTGTTTGTAGCTGCCTGGTATATACATGTTACAGCGATACGTAAAAATTACTTCATGACTTTGACGCATTGGCGCAAAAGTTGGAAATGGAAAAAAGGGGGTGGGCCAAAAAAAAAAAAAAAAAAAGCCTCCTGAAAACAAAACAATAAAAAAAACAATAAAACCTCCTTACTTAAAAATATCCATGAATGAAAACTTCACAAGGAGAGGTTAAGAAAACTACTCTTGAGGCCTGTTCTTGGATTCTTGGGAGAGTTGCATTGCCATCCTTTGGTTTTTTATTACTTGGCCTTCTCATAAATGGTGATTGTCAGTATTCATTGTTAAGGTGGCTATGCCTTCAGGAGATTAACCAAATCCAAGTAAATGTTTATTTATTTAATAATCATCACTATGGACTTGGGAATATGCGTGAATCGCTTGGCTGACCTAGGCCAAGAACATCAAACCCACCAGCAGCGGCAATACCAAAAGCATAGGAAAAGGGATGATTATTTCCAAGTCTTGGTATTTTTCTTCAATTCTAAAGTCAAGGCTATGTTCATGAAATGGCTCAAGATGTCCTTATCGTTGTCAACGCTTGGGTGAGAATAGTAACAGATATCTGTAATGTTTAAGCTTGAAACATTAACAGCGTTTTTGAGCTCGTTAGTTAGTTGCTGGAGAGTGGCAGTAAACAAAGAGGAGAATGCAGGTGCCTGAAGACAATAGGATAGGGGCCTGTTTTGCCAGAGCCTTGTATAGACGATCAGCTCTTTTTTTCCATGTTTGCATCGTTTAGACCATAAAAACAGGGAGATACGCCTCTCTAAATCCTGTATATCAGTTTAATAGTGTTGAGAAGTAGCAAAGATTGTACTTTTACAAAACCCGGTAATGTGCTAATAATAATCGCTGATTGTGCCTATGAAAAAGTATGGGCATTAAAAAGTACCATAATTGTCTGCTTGTAGCAACAGGTTTAATGTAGTTCTTCTAGGTAATTTAAGTAACGCAATATGTAGATGCTTAGATTCTCAGGAATTTTTACAAATTTTGACAAAGACTTGAGGATATTATGTTTCCATTCAATATGTCCTTGTAAAGGCGCCTATCACACTACAGGACTGTTATTAATTATATATATATATTATATTTACTTGAACAAATCCTGGGCAGGAAGAATAATGACATAAAACGTCAAGGTTAGACTATTTCCATTGTCGTACAAACTCAGGCGTCGAGTCAAATGGAGACTGACAGCTACCATTACGTTTCTAATGTATCCACCAGCGCGTCATCGCCGTTGACAGTTTAGGGTGGGAAAGGGGTATATATCAATGCACTTGTCGTGTGAGTTGGTATATAATTGGCTCTTGATAATCAAAAGATTTGAACATCTGTTTTCAGTATAAATATCGGCCTTTGGGTCTTCCTCTTTGATTCTGGTTTGATTTAATTTCTCATTACTTGTATTTATTTATTGTAATTATTTTTATTATTTATTATTACTTTTATTTTTATTATTTTTGTTATTATTATTATTTTTATTTATTTCTATTTTTTTTATTTATTTATTTCTGTCGCCGTCTTTGTTCAATGTGTCAAGGGCCCCACATGAATCTGCGATATCCTGCATATTTATAGTGATATTTTTGTATCATGGCCCTATACCCCTTAAAATATAACCACTTTTCCCACCACTATAGATGGGGCTACCATAGAAACCATATAACGATACCGACGTAAAATAAGCCCAAAGGCTGATATTTTTCATTTTTTCTTTTAATTTCCATCCATGCCCTTCTTTTCTTCCCTCTTTCCACTTCCTTTACCCTTCGTTTTGTTCAAACGAATCGCTTACCCAATACCTCGCAGCTTCAATTTGCTCCTGTCATTCATTTCTTTTTGTCTATCATGGGTCTGTCTATGTCGAAAATTCTTGTAAGTTCTCCACTACCCACTACCCCTATCACCAACTAACACCATTCCTTCCAGTCAAAGCTCTTTGGCAGCAGAGAAATCAGGTATTGACTGCTCTTCCCCAGGTCACGCCGTGCCTATAACCGCTAACATTTATTACTTGACAGAATTCTCATGCTGGGTTTAGATGCCGCTGGTAAAACCAGTATGTACTGACCAACCTTCCTCTTTATCTTGGCCCTCACTAACATCTATTCCTCCTTAGCTATTCTATACAAACTTAAACTCAATCAAGGGTACGCATAAACTCATTCGTCTATCTAGATAAGGACGGCGCTCCAAGCTGCTGATGTAACCTGAATCAACCATCCTGGCCAGTCGCTAACTCTTCTTTAGCATTTCAACAGTTCCCACAGTTGGCTTTAATGTCGAAACTCTTACATACAAAAACATTCGGTTCAACGTTTGGGACGTCGGTGGACAGGAGAAGATTAGACCTCTTTGGCGCCATTACTTCACCGGCACTCAGGGTCTTATCTTTGTTGTTGACTCGGCAGACAAGGCCAGAATTGATGAGGCCAGACAGGAGCTGCACCGCATCATCAACGACCGTGAGATGAAGGACGCGCTCCTTCTCGTTTTTGCCAACAAGCAGGATCTGCCAGACGCCATGCATCCAAAGGAGGTCACCGAGAAACTCCAGCTTGACACGCTCAAGGGTAGGACGTGGTGTGTCGTCGCCTCAACTGCCAAGACGGGCGAGGGTCTCGTAGAGGGTCTCTCCTGGCTGTCAACAAACATCCCCGAGGAGAAGAAGTAACCACTGCTACATCTCCTGCCGCACACTGATGTTTTTTTTTAATTGTTTCCCAGACTAATTTTTTTTTCTTTCCATCCGTTTCTCCCTTTTTTTCTTGTTGTCTTTTCTTTTATTTAATCATCTACACAAAAGGACGTATAATACATTCCCTCAATAAAGCCCATCGTTAATTCCCGAGTACATGCTACGTGCGTGAAGCTCTAAAATCTGTTCGTAGCTCTCTGGCAGCTCTTCCACGACCTGCGCGGGGCTGCCGCAGACACGCGAGAAAGGTGGGATCACTTGATAGTCGGGTATCACAGTATTGTCCTCTACGTAGACGCACTCCTTGATGATAGTAAAGCGGCCAACTGTGCAGTTGCGGCCAATAAAGACGTGCGATCCAATGGCAGCAGCCTCGACCGTAGTACCCACCCCAATATGCACATAACTACCTATTTTGATGGGCAAATGCACCAGCCCCGTCTCAGCGCAGGTGTGTGACTCGGTCGCGGCGGTAGGCTCACGTCCTGGCGGCGCAACCGTCACGTCACGCTCAAGAATGCAATAGCGGCCAATGGCAATTGCAGTATGAGAACCGGTGCTGCTGCTGCCATGGTGTCCAGATTTCGATGGGGAGGAGGGGGATTTGTCGGAAGGTCGCCGCAGGTCGCCGCGTAGCGTGACGTTGTGGTCAATAAAGGTGTTGCGTTTGATGATGATGCTACGTGCATCAAGAATGTTTGCGTGTTTGGAGATGCGGTTTCCAGACTCAGTCTCAATATACTCGGCCTTGGACCGTGAAGAGTGGTGATGACGGCGTTTACTGGACGTGGTTTTAGAGGACATGGTTAAAAGGAATCAAGAAGACGCTTGGATTGGCGTCAGAGTGATTTGGGTTGTGGGTGAATTGGTTGATTCCTAAAGGATACGGGGCTTATTAAAAACGTGTAGCCGTCTGGAAAAAGCCTTTCGCAGGAGCTGCTTTGTTTGAATTCTTTCATTTTTTCTTTTTTTTCTTTTTTTTTTTTATATTTAAATCACCATCTTCCTCTTGGATATTTTCTTGGTTGACTTCTTCCCCTTTTTCTTCTCCTCCTTTGACACAAACACTACCAACACCATCCTTGAAGAGCATTACAATGTCTAATCTCAATTTATTCGAACTGTCCTGTGGTAAGCATCATCGATTCCCTGGCCACCCACTGCTGGCACCACTAACCTAACCCCTTAGGCGCACAATCCTACGATTGGGGTAAGCTGGGCCAGTCCTCTGCTGTTGCCCGATACGCCGCTGCCTCTAACCCGGATTTTTCTGTCAATGAGGACCAGCCCTATGCTGAGCTTTGGATGGGTACGCACCCGTCTGTGCCTTCCAAAAATATCGCTTCGGGTGAGACGCTTCGCGACCTTGTCACCACCCATCCTGAATTGCTTGGCCCCGCCGTCTCGGGTGCCTTTGGTGCTGGCGAGCTTCCCTTCTTGTTCAAGGTTCTTTCAATTCGTAAAGCTCTTTCTATTCAGGCGCATCCGGACAAGGCGCTTGGTGCACAACTGCATGCTGCGGACCCCAAGAACTATCCTGACGACAACCACAAGCCTGAAATGGCCATTGCAGTGACGGCATTTGAAGGTTTCTGCGGATTCCGCCCACTCGAGCAGATCTCCGCGCTGCTTGAATCTGTGCCTGAGTTTAAGGAGATTATTGGTGACGCCGAGGCCAAGGCGTTTGAGACAGCAGTCGCGGGCCAGGAGCACGCGGCGGAGGGATCCCCCGAAGACAAGGCCAACCGCAAGGCCCTGCAGGCCCTCTTTAGCAAGCTGATGAATGCTTCCGCAGACCGCGTCGAAGATACTGCCCGCCGTCTGGTGGAGCGTGCTGCTTCCCAATCTGAGACTTTTGCCGCCGGCTTTGCATACTTTGATGAGCTGGCTGAGGACAATGGTGTGCGACGTGGCACCGACGTGGCACATTTGATCACGCGCCTCAACACACAATTCCCCAATGACATTGGCCTGTTTTGTGGTGGCCTGTTGCTTAACTACGTCAGACTATATCCGGGCGAGGCCATGTTCTTGCGCGCTAAAGACCCGCATGCGTATATTTCCGGCGACATTATCGAGTGCATGGCTGCCAGTGACAACGTCGTGCGTGCTGGTTTCACCCCCAAGTTTAAGGACGTTGATAATCTGGTGTCCATGCTGACTTACTCGTATAACCCTGTGCTGGAGCAAAAAATGAAGCCACTTCCATTCCCGCGGGCGCATGCTACTAATGGCAGTACTGAGTTCATTCTTTACGATCCTCCTATTGCTGAGTTTGCCGTGCTTGAGGGCAAGCTTGAGCCTACCGCAACTGCGGCCGTTGAGGGGCTCGCGGGACCTTCGATCCTGATTACGACAGAGGGTGCCGGCAAGATTTCTACCCAGGGTACTGAGATCACTCTGCATGCGGGCTCTGTTATCTTCATTGCCCCTGGCACTCCTGTGGATATTGAGGCATCTGAGCGCTTGGTCACGTACCGCGCCTTTGTAGAGGTGTCTCCTGAGACCAAGCTGTAAGCTAGTGCTCTCTCTTTTTTTATTATTGTTGTTTTTTCGTACATGGGGGTACTATGACTTTGTTTACTCCGTTTATGTGAGCCCTGAATTATTTCGCTCTTTTTTTTTCCCCTTCATTTTATTATAAATATACATATAGTATATATTACTTTTCCTTCTATAAGTAGTTAGTTTTTTTAATATTTAATGTTATTGTTTCTTATTTTGAATCCTATGGGTTTTGAAAGGGCTCTAGTTTACACAAACACGAGACTAGAAAGCAGGCACTCAAGTCAATTGGATTACTTTATGCTGATTGTTGTTGGGTAAAAAAGCAGATTCAAATGCTGTTTACAAATGGGGAATTAGAAAGCTACATCATATCTTTTTTTTTTCTCTTTCTCGGAAAAATTTGTCCATGGCACAGAATCCATTCGCTTTATTCTGTTGAGCAGCTTCATCAGTGGTGGGCGCCAGTGATGATTTCAGCCTGAACATCTTTAATTAGTAGCATCCTCCCTCGGCGGCAAAAATCCGTCTGACATCATCCAGAATCGTTGTAATGCAGTTGGGCATTTTGCTGAGCTATACCCACTCTACCGTAGCAACGGTGTTGATCTTGTGAATCGTTTGATTCTCCGATACCTCATAGCTACTAACCCCCTCCATCCCATAACAACGGTCCCGCTCAGCTTTAATACCCGGACAACGGGCATGACCAGAGGCACCAAAGCATAAATTCTTGTACACCCAAGCTGCATAATACTTGCTATTGTTCTCACAATGTCAACCTCTAGCCACGGCCTGGATCCTTTGCGAACTAAACCCCTCTTGGGTGAAATTTCCCTCAGGAAGCGGACTCCCATCAGTGGTCCCAACGAATGGCTGGCAATTCACCACCATTGTATCCATGACTCATAAAATACAAAAGCTGCACAGGGGGGAGGGTCAATACCCATTTGGCAAGCTTAATAGAGAAGTCCTGTTCCCGGCATTCTGGTGCCCTTATATCCTGTGGATGTCGCGATACTTTTACCATCGTCGGGTCACCAGCGTGGATTACAATCATTATGGTCATTAACTTGCGCAAAAAAAAAAAAGTCATCTAGGCCTGGTACTGGTAGCATCGACTACATCCTTTCTGCGTCCTCTAGGTCAAGAACTGCGGGGCCAAAAAATTTTCAACAATGTTGCGTTTAGACATGTTTAAGACTGATTAAAAAGCAAAATGGAATGATTACAATAAATAAGCTATACAAAGAAAAGACTATTGTGAGCCGTGAGAATGATAATTATCATGTGAAGCCAAGCAAATAACCGATGCTAAAATCGCATCATGGTAGTAATAGCAGTGATGATGATGGTGGTAATGATGGAAGAATCATGGTGATTGTTTTCGGCAGGGTCCATTTCCCGGAACCTGAAAAAATTAATCCGATGATACGTGTGGCGCTACCAAAACTCCAGTAGGTGCCAGGCTGGCCGTTTATTTAGTTTCATTTTTGGACTTAGTTTACTTTTTTATTAATTAATATTTTTTAAAAAATGACTTAGATGTTAACACATCTGATTTGAACTAAATATTTATTTATCAGCCTAGAAAACATATCACATGATACTTTGGGAGTTTGGAGGCTTGTCGCTTCATACCAAAATTTTATCCCAAGAAGTTTTTTTTTTTTTTTTTTTTTTTTTCTTTTATTTTTAAAACAAAAAAAAAAAACCTTTTTTTTTTTTTTTTTACCTTCTTTTCCCTTTTTTTTTTTTTTTTTATAATTTTATATTTTTTTTTTAATATATTTCT
>Ga0160505_101448_pt1 | contig 11208 bp, 6 predicted proteins | sample DIDeMG_FD_108225 | JGI IMG/M metagenome (GOLD analysis project Ga0160505, IMG submission 108225) | Enriched chicken feces microbial communities from UW Madison campus, WI, USA - DID2874_E49_Stillage MG | ecosystem: Host-associated > Birds > Digestive system > Large intestine > Fecal ...
GAAGAAGCTGAAAGAAGTGACAGAATGTTAAAAAAAAAAAGCAAAAAATAGGACGTCTAAACAGACGATATGTAAAAAAAAAAAAAAAAAAAAAAAAAAAAAAAAAAAAAAAAATGCAAATTGAATTATTATTAAAATAAATAAGCAGAAGAGAAAAGAAATATGCTAAAGATAATAAACAAACGACTAACAAATAAATTAATGTGCAATTGACATACATTGCAAGCAATCATTGAACGTATCCCAGAAGACTACCAATGCACGCCTTCTCCTCGTCTAACAGAGATGGATAGACCGCCGAGCCAAACTCCCCCACATCCAAGACCACAACCTGCGTAAGCCAGTCTGCAATTTCAGCTTGTACTTCTGGTGATTTGCCTGCGGCACTACCATCACTGCCGCCTCCCAAAATTAGTTCGCGCAACAACAACCGAATGATCTGCGTTGGCACTGTCAAGTTTTGCATGGGAAAGCCAGGTAGCGGGTCGACTGTCAATGACTTAATGCGGTCATCATTTAGGTGATACAACTGACCTAAAGATAGAATGCTAAAAAAAAACAAATAGAGCCGTTAGAATAAATAAAAAATCAAGCGGTAACAGCACAGGACAAACCTTTTTTGAATATCGGTGTAGCTATGAAGGGCATCAAAGTTGGTCAACCATTTGGACAAGACCCGCTTCAACCCAGACTCTCCGTGCACCTCGATATTAGAAAGTGCTGATACAACGCACTTTGCTGACGAGTCAATCAACTTGATAAACACTGACAGTAGACTTTCTATCAGCTTCGATGAGTCCGTCGTCACCAACTTCTCCACGTTTGCGGTAATCATGGGCATCAGCGACTCACCCATAGCTGAGCCAAAGTTGCGGATGATTGGAAGCACCAACAAACCAATATTACCGCAACACACCTCAGCTGAAAGTAGATGGTCAACGATACGTATCAGCATATCAATGTCATCATTGCTACCGTCTTTGGTTAGAATGAAACAAGTGGGTGAATTATTGGTAATTGCAGCTAAAATTTCAGTACTAAGTTCCAACACCTGTTCATCAGTTGACTTCAATGCGATGTAGCATATAGGTGCAAAAAATGTCGCTTTTATTTTGTCGGCTGCAGGTATTGGGTGGTCTTGAATATTGATGGAGGCGCTCAGTACGCTCAATGCAAAAATTAGCTCAGGATTAGATTCGACTGTTGTTGCACTACTTCTAGCGCCTGCATTAACTATATTTGAAGCAATGGGGTTCAAGCAGTTGTCTAAAAACTGGGGATAGACGCCTTCATCAATAGCCACCTCACCAATTTCTGCAATCAAGTCTAATACCTCGTTGGTAAGCATTACGTTGTTGATGTCTTTGTATACCGTCATGTAGAGCAGATTAAAAAGACGGGGGCTTCGGGCGGCGCGAGCAAGGTCGCATTGTGCAATAGAAAAGAGCAGCTCTGCGACTGTAAATGACGCTGAGCTTTGAACCTTATCGGATATGAGCTCAACAACTTCGTATAGTTTATTTTCAAAGCGTAAAAAAAGGTCGTGTGGTAGCTCAAGACAATATTTTTGGATAGCTATGATGCAACTGATTCGGACGGTGTCGCTAGGGTCCGAGAGGGCGGCACTAACAGCTGCTTCAAATAAGGGAACTTTGATCTTGTTAGTGTCAATCACGCTGGAAAGAGATCTACACACGGACGCTGCAGACAGGAACGCGCGCGATTTGAGCAGCGGCGGTTGATGATCGAGCTGGCACTCGGAAATGAAGTTGATCAATTGCTCCACAAATTTGGGGTTGACATTGGCGGAATTTTGATATCCTTCTGCGAGTAACCTGGTTAAGATAAACAAGCTACTTTCAAGAAGCTTCCAGGAATGGGGGTTGAAGATGTCGTCTACTGAGGAATGGAGTCTTACTAAATGCTGAACTCTGTTCCAGACAAGGTCAAGCAAGTCATAGGGATAAAACTTGCGGATGATGACAAAGATTTCCAAAACTTGAGCACGCAAAATATTGGCGTCAGTATCGTTAGTATTTTCGAAAATGAATTCATTCTGTTTATATTTCATGTACTCCATGTTGTTGGTAATTTGAGCAGATTGAATAAGCCGGTCAATAAAGTTGGGTAAGGCTGTGCAGACTTGTTTGGCTATGTGGTTAAGTTCCACTGCTATGCTGAGGTAGTCGACAAATTCCATGGTGAGGAAGTCAGTAGCTTGAGTGTTTTGTGAATGAAAACAGATTTGACGATAGAGAATCAGTGGTTGCAGTCAACCGAAGACACCTTCGAATAGAAACTCAGAGGAGTTGAAAAACAAAAAATTGAGTAAGATTCGAAGAAATTCTTATAATTGAGGCAACAATAGTGATATATATACATATACATTTATACATATTTTCAAAGGCGAGAAAGAGGAAACATGTGTTGTTGAATGATGCAGTAAACAAAGCCATGTAATAGGTTTCAGCTAAGTTTGGCAGCGCAGTTAAAATCGCCTTAAAAGTATCAATGCTTTTGACCTTCACATTAATATATCCATTTTTGTAAACAGACGATGAGTACCAACAGGAAGTTTCTGTTTTGATAAGGCACGCAAGTTTACTCTATAATCTCAAAAAGTAGGGGGGTCAGAAGAGATCGTGCAGTTCGGTAAAAATACCCAGCATGTCTGCAATGGACAAGCCACTCTTCTTTCAAACTCGTAGTCTATTTACAGGTAATTTACCCAAGTACCAATGGCACCTAGCTTGCAATTAGCTCTGTTAATAAAAAAATAATAAAAATTAAACAGGTTCACTTAATGTTTCTGTTGATGTTATGCTCGTTTCTGCAGTGGTACCAGCGGTAGTAGTAATGTTGTGCTTTGAAGATGCATCAATTTCAGATGAGAATGTTCTCGACCAGCTGCTTAAATTAAGTGTTTAACATCTGCCTTTCAAAAGCTCCTTTAAGAGTGGAAACAAATCATACATTTGACATTGGTGACCACTTTTGGGTAAATAAAGAGGTCGATCGACAAGATCGGACCAGTCGGTAATGGCTGATACTGTTCTTTTTGTTGTTGTTGTTGTTGTTGTTTTTGTTTTACTTTGTGTTGTTGTGGTTAGGGCTACTAATATAGTTTTAACGACAAGCATTGGAACTAAGCATCTAGTCTTACTTCTCGTGTCTTGAAAATAATCAAACAAAGCAAATTTTTGCATTGACTTTGAAAAGATCACGGAGATGGAAATAAGCTCTCCAATTTTGTAAAAAATGTTAACTTAAAAACTTCCAGCATTGTCTAAGTGCAGAAACTGTGCTAGAATTAGCATCATGTGTAGTCCAATTGTCATTCAATGCGCCAAGCAACAACAGCATGGGTCCATTTAGGTCTGGCTTTTCCTGAAAATCCAATGACACATCTGGTTCTTTCCAAAGCCCTTAGTCTGTATGCAAATCAACAATCATAAGGTGCTTACCACTACAGAACAAACATTGAAAATAATTATATAATGAGATCGACAAAACAGGTGTATACATATTAATTGTCTTAGACGTGGAGATGATTTTATTTCTTTCTTTTCATTTAAGATTTAGACCTATTATAAGTGTACATTAAGATGAAATAAAGAATTTTCAAAAATAACCAGATTTTCTTAATTGATTTATGATCTTTGATCATTACTGCCACAGAAAAATGTAGAATGCTAATGTTTTCTAAAGTGTTGAGTGTATAGTGTGACAGTAGTTGAATTTGAGATCAAGGCAAGGACTTTTCAAAGAAAAAAAAAAAAGGAAAATTTCCCAAATTTATGCATATATTTCTATTATTAAATTGACTTCGAAAACCTTTGAAAGGATTATAACCCTAAAGTATAGGGTTTTAACGCTTTGAAACCGGCCGTTTGATTGTATTAATTTTTCTCTTTATTTTTTCCCTTTATTTCTATTTTTGATCTCTCAATTTGTATTGTTTGGCTATTGGCACACGCTGCAGAAAGAAGGTGCAAAATCAGTATTGATATCTACTTCTCCAAATATTTTGCATCATGTTTATTTCATTTCACGCAATAGAGAGCAGAAGGTTTAATGTTGATTACTGTATACCAGTCTTAGATTTGAGCCAGTAATCACTTATTTGCTATTGTTGAAAAGTTTTTCAATATTTGCGGATAAATGTTCGGGCCATAGAGATAACCGCTATTTTGACATGATTCCAGTAATCATTAACCGTGATCACCAATATAATGAATAGCTAGACAAATTTTATATAGATCAGAAATAAGAATTAGAAATGAAAAGAAGACCTTGAGATTAGAATTAGGGTTATATCTCCAGGATGTTTTCAAAGATTGAAAAGCGAAAATTTTCAAATTCAGTCGAATTATGCAAGATCAAGTGTAGTAATGGTGTACCAAGCTTGAACAGTCGGAGGTTTATCCAGTAGTATACACTGAACAATCAAAGTGGGTGCAGTCAAGCTAACTCTTGTACATTTTCTGCTCAAACAGTTATTAAACACTTAGAATTACTTTGTATTTTAAGTTTTAAGCATTCGTAATTTTTCTCATATTATAAGCACAAACTATTATGTCTTATTATGACAAAGGCTTGTTTGAACGGATTGTTTTTCTATGGTTCGGAGGTTTGCACGCTCAACAGCGACTGGCCAAATAAACCTATAAACCAATTAAAAACCTATTGCAGTATCATATTGATATATATATTCACATCAACCAAAAATCAAATAGCCCTCTTTTTCACTGACACTTTTCATTTGACTATGTCACTGTTGATGGTGATGTTCTTGCTGCAACTAGTTTGCTATATACTTCTTTTTTTGTCACTCATCAGATAGCTATCTTGATTGCTCAATCTTTTCGCTTTGCGGTATCGCTAATAGTTTTACTGTATTATAACCACAAAACAGTCATTTCTATAGATATCTATTTATTATTGTTTTTATTGTATATCAACTTTTCATTTAATAATATTTTTAGAGCCTTAGCAACTTCGGATGACTGTCGATAGCGCCCGCTATATTGTTTACAAAGCGTTTATCGCAGCAGATTTTCAGTGTCATATACCCTAACCCGTAAACTTTTTTTCCTCCCCACAGTCACTAACTGGCTATACTTCATCATCGTCTTCGAGACTTCAAAACTGAACAACATCGGGAATTTCCTTTTCTTCCTTCTTCCTTTTTCCTTCTCTTTTTTCCCTCATCCTTTTTTTTTTCTTCCTAATTCTCCATCAACTTATTGAGATCCTTCGGCCATTCTCTGTTCAGGAATCTCTTTGTGCTGGTTTTTATAACTATTCTCACCCCTTCCCTGTAGGAATTAATTCAAATGCTTCGTTCTGCTGGACGCCGCACTTCTTCACTGCTTAGAGCTAGTACTCTTCGCTCCGTCGCCAGATCTTCTGCTGTTGTCAGATCTTCTGCCATTGCCAGGGCCTCTGGCAGCGTCGTTTCCTCTTCGGTCACCCCTGCTACTAGATTCTACTCCACTAGATCTACCGTTATCCAGCTTCTTGATAACATCGGCTCCAAGCGTGAGGTCGAGCAGTACCTCAAATATTTCACTTCCGTTTCTAGGTATGTCTAAACATGATTTTGATTCAATTGATCTTTCTGCTGGTGTTGTGTTATGGGTTTCCCAAATTTGCATTGCATTTCCGGATGTTTTCGTCCATGAAAATTTTTTAAGATTTTGTTCGAATTTGACTCATTCTATCTACAAAGATTAAACACCAAGCAACTTTTTTTATGGTTCACACGTCAATACTAACTTTTTGTCTACAGTCAACAGTTCGCTGTTATCAAAGTTGGCGGTGCTATCATCACTGACTCATTGGATCAGCTTGCCTCTTCCTTAGCTTTCCTCTACCATGTTGGTCTCTACCCTGTCGTGCTTCACGGTACTGGCCCCCAGATCAACGAAATCCTGGAAAACGAGGGAATCATTCCTGACTACATTGACGGTATTCGTATCACTGACTCCCGCACTATGAGTGTGGTCCGTCGCTGCTTCCTTGAGCAAAACCTGAAGCTTGTTGAAGCTCTCGAGAAGCTTGGCGTTCGCGCTCGTCCCATCACCGGTGGTGTCTTTTCTGCCGAGTACCTGGACAAGGAAAAGTACCACCTTGTTGGCAAGATCACTTCCGTCGACAAGACTCCCATCGAGGCTTCTATTGCTGCTGGCGCTCTTCCCATCCTCACTTCTCTTGCCGAGACTACCGATGGTCAAATCTTGAACGTCAACGCTGACGTTGCTGCTGGTGAGCTCGCCAGAGTTATTGAGCCTTTGAAGATTGTCTACCTTAATGAAAAGGGAGGCCTCATTAATGGTAGCACCAAGGAAAAGATCTCTGTTATCAACCTCGACGAGGAGTACGACGATCTGATGAAGGAACCTTGGGTCAAATACGGAACTAAGTTGAAGATCAAGGAGATCAAAGAGCTTTTGACTTATCTTCCCAGATCTTCTTCTGTTGCCATTATCTCAGTCAACGATTTGCAGAAGGAGCTGTTTACTGACTCTGGTGCTGGTACCCTGATCCGCAGAGGTTACAAGCTGCTTTCCCGCGACAACCTCGACCAATTCCCCTCTAAGGAGGCTTTGAGAACTGCTCTCCAGAGAGATCCTGATATTGCTGAAAACAAGATCTCCGTTGCTTCTTACTTGAGAGAGCTTGAGGGAGCTAAGTTCAAGGCTTACGGTGATGAACCCTTGGAGGTTCTTGCCATTGTCCGTGACTCCGAGTCTGACGTTCCTGTTTTGGACAAGTTCCTTTCAAGCAAGAACGGCTGGTTGAACAATGTCACTGACAACATCTGGTCTGCTATTAGAAAGGACTACCCTAAGCTTCAGTGGGAAGTTTCCGAGGCTGACGAAAACTCTGGCTGGCATTTCGATAAGGCTGATGGTTCTTTTGCTAAGAACGGCCGGATTTTGTTCTGGTATGGCATTGAGTCTCCTGAGGAAATTTCTAAGCTTATCAAGCAGTTCTCCACTCGTGTTCAGCAAGCTACTCTCACCGGTAAAGCTAGCAGTGTCTCTGGCCCCAAGATCCAGACTCGTGCATTCTCTACTTTTAGATCCCAGGTTTCACCTTTTGCCAAGTTTACTCCTGGCCTCAGAGGTGTCAGAGCTTATTCCACCAACCCCAACCCCCCTTTGAAAGAAGGTACCAATACTAAGCCTGCCAAGGTTGCTCTTATCGGTGCCCGTGGTTACACTGGTCAAGCTCTCATTGATCTGATCGACTCTCACCCTTACCTGGAAATTTCCCATGTTTCCTCTAGAGAGTTGGCTGGTCAGAAGCTGACTGGCTACAAGAAAGCTGATATCGTTTACGACAACCTGCAGGTTGAAGATATCAAGCGCTTGGAAGAGAGAGGCGATGTTGACGTCTGGGTCATGGCTCTTCCCAACGGTGTTTGCAAGCCGTTTGTTGAGGCTATTGAGACTGCCCAGTCTGCCAAGACTTCCAAGATCATTGACCTCTCTGCCGACTACAGATTTGACGACACCAACGAGTGGTTGTACGGTTTGCCCGAGCTTGGAGATCGTTCCAAGTACGAGGCTGCCCGTAAGATCTCCAATCCCGGCTGTTACGCTACTGCCGCTCAGATCGGTATTGCCCCCATCCTCGAGCATGTTGCTGAAGGCCAGCAACCCACCATCTTTGGTGTTTCCGGTTACAGTGGTGCCGGCACCAAGCCCTCTCCCAAGAACGATATTGAGAACCTTAGAGACAACCTGATTCCTTACTCCCTAACAGACCACATCCACGAGCGCGAGGTGTCTCGCCAGCTGAATACCCAGGTTGCTTTCACCCCTCATGTGGCTCAGTGGTTCCAGGGTATCTCCCACACCATCTCTATTCCCCTGAAGACCAAGCTGTCTGCCCGTGACATCCGCAATCTCTACCAGGATCGCTACGCAGGCGAAAAGCTGATCCATGTCACTGGTGAGGCACCTCTTGTCAAGGATATTTCCGGCAAGCATGGTGTTGTTGTTGGTGGCTTTGGTGTTTCTTCTAGACAGGACCGTGTTGTTGTGGTTGCTACCATTGATAACTTGCTGAAGGGTGCGGCCACCCAGTGTCTGCAGAACATTAACCTGGCTATGGGCTATGGTGAATACGATGGTATTCCCCTGGAGCTGACTATCCGTGGTTAAGCTTTCTGTATTGCTTGAAAACAAGTAATAATATATATTGATAAATTTGAATTTTACAATCTGAACAACTTAAATTGAATAACACAGCCTGCCAAGATCTTAACATAATGGCCTTGTCGTTAAGTTAAACGAATTCACATTGGTGGTATTAAAACTTGTCTAGATACTTCGACTGATTTTGTGAAGAAATCAAAATCATAAGTTGTATAATCATCTGATCTAGGTCCACTGTTCTGGTCAGTTTCGTAAAGATGAGTTCTTTAGAAACTAATTGATTTTGTTCTTTTTCCATCCATCCTGTAAATTTTTCTATAATCTGTGACTTTAAGATATGAAAAGAATGAATAAATCTTTAGTTAACCTTAATTGCAATATTGGGTTGGATGTACGGCTTTATGCAAGCTTTAGCCATGAGGTTGTAAGCGTTCACAAGATAGTGGAAGGTTTTTATGTCACAACTTGTTTTTTGTTTTTTTTTGTGAAATCTTTGCCAGAAAATCCAGACACTAAGTGAAGGTTTCCCCTTTTTACTCAAATAACTATTTTTGACAACTGCATTAGTTGATATTGCGGCCGAGTTATATTATACTGGATTATAACCTAACACACCGGAGTCAGTGTAGAAATAATGTTAGTCTTAAACGGGGTTGGATTGATAAAAAATGGGCAACATGTTCCAGTGTATTTAAAAATAAAAGTGAATTAGAAAGAAGATAATAATAACGAGCAAACAAGAAATGATATGAGTGGAATATACCATTTGCAAAGAGTTTAGTTAAATGAAAAAAAAAAATTGGTGTTTAATAAAGTATTATTGCTGTTGTGTTTGGCGTCATTTGTGTTGCAATTTTCAATATTTAACAGCGGAAAGGGAAAAAAAAATTTGAATTCAACTCTGAAATTTTGAAACCATGTCATTTTGCATGAGGTTCTATTTCAAAATCCCGCCAAAGAATTCATGGTGTGATTTAGCAATCTAGAGAATTTCCAAAGATATGCGGCAGTAATAATTAGCAAAGCCTAAGAAACCAACATCCTTTTAATCATCGAACGACAACACTGGCCTTTCCGTCAACAGAATGTGGTCTACATAAAATCCCACAAAATCATTTCAAATTGGCACTAAGATTTATTTTACTGATATATAAAAAAGCGACTGGATCATTTGTCAGCCTGAATACCACAGTTCTCAACTGATTATGATATTGAAAGGCGTTTACAGTCAGGTTTGAATTTACACAAATTTTGCAATAACCGGACTTGAGATCTATTTTGAAAAGCCATTTACCCATTTTTATAAAGCTAAGACTTATACTATACCAGGAAAGAAAAACTTAGTTTTGACAAGTTTCTTGTTTTCAATTTGACTAGCAAAAGTCTCTTTTAAGATAAGACAACCATGTATAGTATTACTGATATCGTGGAAAAGAAAAAAATAAAAAGAAAAAAAGTAATAGCATTGAATCGATAATTTATCCGTTATGGCAATGGCAACACAGAATTGTTAAAAGAAATAATTCTGGCATTTTTATAAGTCAAGATATCTTTATGAAATTATTTTTAGCTCAATACCTCTGCTATTCAACTTGGGTAGTATATACCAAGCTTAACTGGTCTGAATACTGTAAGTCTATAGTTCTGCAGAAAGGCTTGTTCACATATAGCTTTTAGCAACAAAACAGTCAGTATTAATTTTTCTAAGAGATGAGTTTGGTAAAATGTTGTAGGTATTGGTGGTGTACTAAATTTATCTAGATATTGTGATCTAAATACTTGTGCTAGGGTTTCATTAGCCCATGTTATACATAGGAAGAAATACCCAGGTTATGATTCGGCTATGATTTTCAAGACATCATAGCCATTAGATTTAAAAACAACGTATTACGTTCATTGCATTAATTTGTGTATAACTGTTACACAAACTAGTTAAAAAAAAAAAAAAAACCAAGACTATATGTAGACTAAAATTGTCTATCATTAGAGCCAATTCAGAGAAAATGCACAGGACTCCAAACCGGTTAAGATGAGATAAGCCTGACAATACTAAATACTAGTAAAAGAGCAATCCAAAAAAACATGTAGCGGGTCAGATGGGGTCTTTAATTATATGCTCAAGATCAAGTGTGACGAAATTCTCCAAAAGCTATTTCTTCTTATCTATTTAATCGTCCAGATAGTTGACTAACTAAAAGGGTAACTTGAGTTAATAAACAAGACCTAAAGCCGTCGACGCTATGAACTCACCATTTTATACTAATATCAACCAAGTATTAAGGTATATAAAGAACTTTGACTGATGAAACTTCTCCAAAAAAAAAAATGAATTCTAGTTATACTTCCTGGGCCATCAGGAGATTTCATTTTAGTTTTAATAATCACTGAAAATTACCCAAGGTTTTTCTTGAGAGATAACAAATTTTATTGCTTTTGGCTCGCTTACATTAATAGATAAACAAAATATATGATGATAACTTTCCAAGCTAGCTTATCAGGTTGATTTATACATAGCAAACATGCTCAAGTTGTATGATATAGTTGATTGATGTTACTCAAGGTTTGAATTGCCCTTTATCATAAAGAACTAGCATAAATAAAATTAATCAACTAAAAGTTTTCTCTTTACATGAATAGAGTAAAGTTTTTTTTTTTTGAAAAAAAAAAAAGATTTCAAATACTAGCTGATACGTCTGAACTCATAACGCGCGCTGACACCGCTACCTTGACAGTCTCATAGAGACAAACGCCTTTGAAAACACATGTCTTCTTTATATGTCATTTTGTTATATAATTTATTTGTAACCATTTGATGTAAGGACAATAAACTGATGTTCTATTCTATTCTACTAGCTGATATCCGTAGTATTTTTTTTTTCTCCAGCCCTTGTCTAAAACTTTTGGAGAACCAGATCTATTCTATTAATTTTCTTAAATGAGTTTTTCAAATAGAAAAAGCCTCTGGATAAATAAAAATATTTGAAAAAAAAAAAAAAAAAAAAAAAAAAAAAAAAAAAAAAAAAAAAAAAACGGAAAAAAA
>Ga0160505_101449_pt1 | contig 11204 bp, 7 predicted proteins | sample DIDeMG_FD_108225 | JGI IMG/M metagenome (GOLD analysis project Ga0160505, IMG submission 108225) | Enriched chicken feces microbial communities from UW Madison campus, WI, USA - DID2874_E49_Stillage MG | ecosystem: Host-associated > Birds > Digestive system > Large intestine > Fecal ...
AAAAAAAAAAAAAAAAAAATAAAAAAAAAAAAAAAAAAAAAAAAAAAAAAAAAAAAAAAAAAAAAAAAAAATAAAAAAAAAAAAAAAAAAAAAAAAAAAAAAAAAAAAAAAAAAAAAAAAATTTAAAAAAAGTTTGGCTGAGGTAATTGCTTACGTGTGGGATATTACTAATTTTAATTGACTATTTTACGCGACGCGTTTGTGTCTATTTCGCGTGCAAACATTGCTGCACGTGTTTGGGCAAGGGATCCTACATGCCTATATAAAGCCTCTCAGCGTCTCTTTGCTTATCCCATTTGTTATCTGGTATCGATAGCAATAGCAACATGTCCAACTCATATACAGACATCCCTTCTCAAACCAATTACAGCTCATACGATTCAGATATTGATGACCCGGGCATTGATCCCAGCGAGGTTTACCAAGACGAGGGCATTAAGATGCTCACGCGCAGCGCATCCACCCACTTTTCGTACGCCGAGGAGAAGGCCATCTCGGACCTCCAGGCCAAAATGCGGGCTCTGAACTCTGCAACTGAGAATACACCAGACACGTCAGCATCTGCAATTGATGATGAACCTGGGATTCATCGTGTGCGGTCCCGGAAGGGCTCTTTTGTAAAGGCTGAGATGTCTTTACCACCGCCGCCGCCCCCGGGTTATGGCACCGAGACCCTGCAGCAACCCCAAGTGAGCACGTTCGACCAACAGAACTCGGAGGGGAACTTTGTTGTTGAAAACTTGGAGATTACAACCGAGTTGAGTAACATGTACTCGAAAGTGAAAAGCTGCATTGATAAGCGTAGAAAGTATCAACGCGTGTCATTGCAGCGCCCGGATGACAACCCCAAGGACAGTGAAGACTGGCGCATTTACCCCAAGCCGCCTCAGCCTGTCTGGAACCCCGAGACGAAAGATTTTGAAAAATCTGATACTGAAGAGGTTGAATTTGATATTAAACAATGTGACATTCCTGGGATCGATCACAAGTTCAACTTTAAAGAAGACTATAATGGTGTATTCCAAGTGCTTGATGAAAATAACAAACCTCTAGTTGAAGTTCCAACACTGCGTGATTACTATATGGACCTTGACGAAATCATCACCGTTTCCGCTGAAGGTCCAGCCAAGTCGTTTGCGTTTCGACGCCTTCAGTACCTCGAAGCCAAGTGGAACTTGTATTCCTTGCTCAATGAGTATAAGGAAATTTCGGACAACAAGCGTGTGTCCCATCGCGACTTTTATAATGTCCGTAAGGTCGATACTCACGTTCACCACAGTGCATGCATGAATCAAAAACATTTACTCCGGTTTATCAAGTACAAGATGAAAACATCGCCAGATGAGGAGGTCATCTACAGAGACGGCAAAGTTCTGACCCTAAGTGAGGTGTTCAAGTCGCTGCAACTAACTGCCTATGACTTGAGTATAGACACGCTGGATATGCATGCACACAAGGACTCCTTTCATCGCTTTGACAAGTTTAACTTGAAGTATAATCCAATTGGAGAATCTCGTCTTAGGGAGATTTTTCTGAAAACCGACAACTACATCCAGGGTCGCTACCTCGCGGAGCTCACAAAGGAAGTCTTTGAAGATTTGAAACAGAGCAAGTACCAAATGGCTGAGTACCGTATCTCTATCTACGGACGCTCCGAGGATGAGTGGGACAAGCTTGCTAGCTGGGTGATTGACAACAAGCTGTTTTGTAATAACGTACGCTGGTTGATTCAAGTACCACGTCTTTACAACGTTTACCGTCAAAGTGGCATTGTCGATAATTTTCAGCAAGTGGTAAACAACGTCTTTAAACCACTGTTCGAAGTGACAAAGGACCCTTCTAGTCATCCCAAGCTCCACATTTTTCTACAGCGTGTAATTGGGTTTGATTCAGTCGACGATGAGTCTAAGATTGGTCGCCGCATTCACCGTAAGTTTCCCGTACCACGACTGTGGGACTCAGGCCACAACCCACCTTACTCGTACTACATCTACTACTTGTACTCGAACATGACTTCGCTCAATAACTGGCGCAGGGAGCGTGGATTCAATACATTTGTGCTCCGCCCCCATGCTGGCGAAGCCGGTGATCCGGAGCACCTTGTCTCAGCATTCCTGACATCCCAGGGTATTAATCATGGCATCCTTTTGCGTAAGATTCCTTTTGTGCAATACTTGTATTACCTCGAACAGATTGGCATCGCCATGTCACCATTGTCTAACAATGCGCTCTTTTTGACGTATGACAAAAACCCGTTTTATAGCTACTTCAAGCGCGGACTTAATGTATCACTTTCGACCGACGATCCACTGCAGTTTGCATACACGAAGGAGCCGTTGATCGAGGAGTACTCTGTAGCAGCACAAATTTACAAGCTATCGAACGTGGACATGTGTGAGCTCGCACGCAACTCAGTGCTCCAGTCTGGATTTGAGCATAATGTCAAAAAACACTGGCTGGGCGAGGACTATGTTGTGGACGGTCCCCTGGGCAATGATATGGAAAAGACAAACGTACCGGATATCCGGTTGTCGTTTAGACAGGAAACAAGAGAGCACGAAATTGGACTTATGAACCAGTATGCTCAAATCTCTAGTAGTTCTACCTTCTCTTCCACTTAAGGTAAATAGTGAACATGTGTACTGGTTATATATGCTACATACGTTTCATTGATAATAATTTATTCTCTTTAGTTGATCTCCTGTTGTCATAAATGACTCCAAATGCGACTTGCTATTTAGGTTTTGTACTTTGTAACTTATGGTTTGAGTGTATGACTAAAACCCCACCTGGGCTAGGGGCATCCCCCACCTAATATCAGGGCTAGGGTTTATATTTCTCCGAGACGTTGCTCACCAAAGTGACAACGTCGAGTCCAGGTCGTCGCCGATGTTTCAACCAGCTATCCCATCCTTGGTTATAAATATAGGATACCTCCCCCGTTGGAATTCTTCTCTTTCTCCTTTTTACTTTTTCATCTACCATTAGCACCCCTTACTCCACCCAATTGATCTCACATCTATTGAAACCATGCCTTTCCCCATTGTCTACTCCTACGCCGACTCCGCCGATGTGGCCAAGGCCGTTGCCAAAACCGTGATTAAGCAGCAGAACGACGCCATCAAGGCCCACGGAACCTTCGACATTGCCATTTCTGGCGGCTCACTTGTGAGCGTACTGCGCAAGGGTCTGCTTGACCACCCAGAGATTGATTGGGCCAAGTGGCAGATCTTTTTTGCCGACGAGCGCATTGTGCCGCTTGACCACGCTGACTCAAACTATGGCCTCACCAAGCGCGAGCTCTTGGACCATCTGCCAGTGCAGCCACGCGTGTTCACAATTGACCCCAAACTTGTGGATGCCGGCGCTCCCTCTGATAAGATTGCTAGCCAGTACGCCCAGGTGCTTGATAACAACCTTTGCACCGTGTCAGTGTTTGTCGATAAAACCAACTCAACTTCGCGCACTGTCCCCAAGTTTGACCTTGTTCTTTTGGGATGTGGACCCGATGGTCACACATGCTCTCTGTTCCCCGGTCACCCGTTGCTGAACGAAAACAAGTTGACGGTTGCGCCCATTGAGGACTCCCCCAAGCCTCCTCCTCGCCGTATTACTCTGACCAAGCCGGTGCTGCAGGGTGCCGCCCAGATTGCCTTTGTAGCCGAGGGCGCTGGTAAAGCGGAGATTTTAAAGCGTATTTTTGATGAGCATGATGTGACTTTGCCATCGGCGCAGGTCAATGTTTTGGCCCACAAGAGCGTTCTGTGGTTTGTTAATGATGCGGCCATTGAGGGCGTCAATGTCTCTCGTCACCAGTTGTAAACCTGATACTTTTGGGTATGAATGTAATTAAATTGAAAAGCACAATTGTATGATTTTTTGTTGCTACCGAAAGGTATAGGCAGCTGGCAGTCCAATACTGCATCGCTGCGTCTGTAACAAATGTGAGTGTTTTTTTTTCCGGACAGATCGGGAGGGCATTACCGCTGAACTGTATGTAAACACTTGGAGTATCTCATCTATAGTCAAAGCTTGATAGCAGAAGAAAGTCTCATGTTGTAGTTATTACTCCATACTTTTTTTTTTGTTTCTTGAGTTCCCTATCGTGACTCGTTGGTTGTTGATGTATGGATTCCTCTGTGATTTATCGGCGGAACAATTTTGATCTCATTGGGATCAGCTTTTTATTCTGCATCTAAACGCGAGGTAATTTCAAGAATGGTTTAAATAGTTTACTTTGGAATCAATTTGATTCTTTTTTTTTTTTTTTTTTTTTTTTTTTTTTTTTTTTTTTTTTTTGTTTTTTTTTTTTTTTTTTTTTTTTTTTTTTTTTTTTTGCAGATCCTGCTTTGGGCATGCTTGGTTGTGCACTGGATCCATTCCGATGGGTCTCAAAGATATTGCATTTGTTTTTTCTTCTTTTTCTTTGAAGGGACAGCACTGCCAATAAAGCGTTTATACTACAATAAGTTATCAAATGTCGTGCCCCTGTGCTAGCTACCTGCTGGCTTTTTTGGAGTGGTGTGTCTCGGATAATTTTTGACACCTGGTGAACATCCCCTTGTCATGAGTGACATTACGCAGGGTGGTGATTTTATCACCCTTGTATAAACCAGCAGCCAAAAAAAAAAAAAAAAAATCTTTCACCTGAGTAGAGATAGACGAGATTTCTCCAAAAAGTCACAAGATGATCACTGATTATAAACCTGCAGAAAAGTTATTAACACTATCGGAAACTGCAAAACAAGCAGGAGAAAAAACCAAATATTTTACAAAAAGCCTGACGATCCAGGTCCTTCCCCGGTTCATATAGTTTGCGGGCTGCATTTCTACAAGGCCGAAAAGTAGTATGGGTCTTCGATACGAGCAGTTTGTGTAAGTTTTCAGCTTTCCAGTCTTTTGATATTATATGTTGGTTATTGAAATATTATTTCTGAAATTTTTCATCTTTATTTTTATGGAAATGTCGCGTATTCCCTATTTGGGTGAAAGAACTGACTTAACAAATTTTTCTAAGACTCACTATACCAATCTGGCTGCTTTTTTTGGAAATTAGTATGCCAAAGCATTTACAAGTTTTAAGAACTTTGGGTGCTCGATTTTTGTCGTTGGAATATTCACGAAGGTTTCATAATGGTTGACTGATTCAGTTTCATTTTTAACACCAAATGGCCAAATCCCATTCAATACGGTGACAAATATTTCTTGCTCTATTTCCACAGCTTGTCGTAGCCCTAAATAATAGTATTTTGGAAGCAAAGAGTCTGGGGGTCTTTAAGTCAGTAAACCCTCTCCATGGGCATCAATACTTGAGTTTAATCCAATATCCTTTAGTTTTTGGTTTTTGTATTCGCATCCAGCTCTGTACCAAAAACCTGACTCTGATATTGGCGTGCTTAAAGCCAACTACTCGTTAGATTCATCCTCAACTTTGGTTTCATGTATCTTTTTTTATGGAATATGCAAGTTCTGCTCTGCAACTGCGTCTATGCAAAATTCTACTGTAAAACCACTCATCTAGAGACCTGGTCTCCTGCCAGTTATTAATGATCTCATGGTCTGATGCTTGGATTAGGCCCTGGTCAAGAACCAGTTTGTACCTCTACTTTCCAAGAGATTTAGAGTAGGAAATTGGGAGAAAGTCAGAAAGATGCAGCCGCATGTGTCGGAAACCAAGAACTTGTACAGTTGGATGCAGGCCCAGCTCTGGGTGCGGCGTTTGCTAAAATGGTCAAACCGCAGGTAAAAAAATATTGGCATTAACAATGGAGGGTATTCTCGAAACAGGGCAGGAGTTCTGCAGAACTGTCGAAATGTATCGGTAATTAGTTTACAAAAAGAAAACAATCATTTTTATTTAAGGAAAAATACTGTACGTATAATCACGAAGATTTGACTAATGTCATTCTTCATTCATCATATCGATGAACCAGAATAAAAATACGTGAAAACAGTGTTTCGTATTGAAAAACAGCATGTAGTTAATATGTGATAATCTTGAAATTAACGGGAATGCAGATTTTTCTTTTTTCTCACTTCTGAGATTATCTTTTTGGGTCTATCATAAAGTATCCAACAGTCAGTATATAGATGTATAACGGCTCTTCGGAGCTCCGTTAGATTCAAGACTAAGCCTTGACGGTGTTAGCAGTGCTTTGCTAGACTAGAAAACTACAAACCTGTTAGCGATGTTCGTTCTGATTTATTTTGAACAGTATTTTGCCTTCTCAAGATTCTATTCCTAACCATTTTTATTAGATAGCCAAACCCAAGAGCTACTCTAATGGGTAATGACCTTCGATGATGTTCCTGGGCACGGTGGCAAATTTTCATGAAAACTGCACTTATTAAGGGCCCTTTTGAAAAATGTCATTTCAGCCGCGTCAGTGCCTATTACGGATCGAAAAAAAAAATTAGATCAACCCTAGCCCCTGTCATGGGCAACGCGGTGAAAGACTTTGCAGCCCAGGATTGCTGTCCAAGACATTTACAATAGCAACTGAGCAGCTAAAGTTGCTGTCAAAGTTTCTAGTATGAGTTTGAAATGCGAATGAAACCTAGTGGCTTTTTTTCGACGAAATTATATGTCTACTAAATATTTGGATCGGGGTGGGTTTGTACGGTTATGACTAACACAAGCTCTACGGTTGCGGCGGGTCGAAATAGCTGTCCCGTCATCAACAGATTCAAACGACACAACATGTCAGTAGTCTTCACCTTTCTATCCCTACTACTGCTTATGTCGTTAACAACATCTACAGCGTCATAAACCACTTTAACGGGCTCCGATGGTCCCGAGATCGCCACTTGCTCGAGCGAGCACATCTGCGGCTGAGATTTGATCACGTGTATATCACATGACTATAATAACTATTTCCCGATTAAGAAGTCCCAAACCCCATAATTCTGATCCCGTGCGTATATCTCGGTCCTAACGTTTTCCACCATAGTTTTGCCCGTGTCGCTTGTTTTTTTTTTCAACGTCCCAAAGTCAAACTTTTTTTTGGAAATAAATTTTTTTAAAAATTTTTATGATGAAAATTTTTTTTTCTTCTTCTTCTTCTCTTTTCCCTTTTCTTTTCTTCAAGAAACTCTTCACCCTTTATCCCCACTTCTCATCAAATATTTACAAAAATGTCTACAGCTGGTGACGGAACTTTCCCTGGTGCCATTGGTATCGATTTGGGTACTACCTACTCTTGTGTTGCTACTTACGATAGCGCCGTTGAGATTATTGCCAACGAGCAGGGTAACCGTGTTACTCCCTCTTTCGTTGCTTTCTCTGACAAGGAGAGATTGATCGGTGATGCCGCTAAGAACCAGGCTGCCCTCAACCCCAAGAACACCGTTTTCGACGCTAAGCGTTTGATCGGTAGACGTTTCGACGACGAGTCTGTCCAGAAGGACATCAAGACTTGGCCCTTCAAGGTCATCGACTCCAACGGTGCCCCCCTCATTGAGGTCTCTTACCTCAACGAGACCAAGACTTTCTCCCCCCAGGAGATCTCTTCCATGGTTCTTACCAAGATGAAGGAGATTGCTGAGGCCAAGATTGGCAAGAAGGTCGAGAAGGCTGTCATCACTGTCCCCGCCTACTTCAACGACGCTCAGCGTCAGGCTACCAAGGACGCTGGTGCCATTTCTGGTCTTAACGTCCTCCGTATCATCAACGAGCCCACTGCCGCTGCTATTGCTTACGGTCTTGGTGCCGGTAAGACCGAGGATGAGAAGCACGTTCTCATTTTCGATCTTGGTGGTGGTACTTTCGATGTCTCCCTCCTCTCTATCCAGGGTGGTGTCTTCAACGTTAAGGCCACTGCTGGTGACACCCATTTGGGTGGTCAGGATTTCGACACCAACTTGCTTGAGTTCTTCAAGTCCGACTTCAAGAAGAAGACCGGTGTTGATATCTCTGACGATCCCCGTGCTCTCAGAAGACTCAGAACCGCTGCTGAGCGTGCTAAGAGATCTCTTTCTTCCGTCTCCCAGACCACTGCCGAGATTGACTCTCTTGCCCAGGGTGAGGACTTTTCCATCAACATCACCCGTGCTCGTTTCGAGGAGATCAACTCTGCTCTCTTCAAGTCCACTCTTGCTCCTGTTGAGCAGGTTCTCAAGGACGCCAAGATCGACAAGTCTAAGGTCGACGAGGTTGTCCTTGTTGGTGGTTCCACCCGTATCCCCAAGGTCCAGAAGCTCCTTTCCGACTTCTTTGACGGTAAGCAGCTCGAGAAGTCCATCAACCCCGATGAGGCTGTTGCTTACGGTGCTGCCGTCCAGGGTGCTCTTTTGACCAACCAGGCCACCTCTGAGGAGTCCCAGGACCTCCTCCTCCTCGATGTTGTTCCCCTTTCCCTTGGTGTTGCCATGGAGGGTAACGTTTTCGCCCCCGTTGTTCCCCGTAACACCACTGTTCCTACTCTTAAGAGAAGAACTTTCACCACTGTTGCTGACCACCAGACCACCGTCAAGTTCCCCGTCTACCAGGGTGAGCGTGTCAACTGTGCTGAGAACACTCTTCTCGGTGAGTTCGACCTTAACGGTATCCCTCCCTTGAAGGCTGGTGAGCCCGTCCTTGAGGCTATCTTCGAGGTCGATGCCAACGGTATCCTCAAGGTCACCGCCGTTGAGAAGTCCACCGGCAAGTCCGCTAACATCACCATCTCTAACTCTGTCGGTCGTCTTAACTCTGCTGACATTGAGAAGATGATCAACGACGCCGAGAACTTCAAGGCTGCCGATGAGGCTTTCTCCAAGCGCCACGAGGCCAAGCAGCACCTCGAGTCCTACATCTCCCAGATCGAGGCCACTGTCTCTGACCCCACCGTTACCTCCAAGGTTAAGCGTGGTGGCAAGGACAGAATCGAGACTGCCCTCTCTGAGGCTCTCGGTGCCCTTGAGATCAAGGATGCCTCTGCTGATGACCTCAGAAAGGCTGAGCTGAACCTCAAGCGTGTTGTCACCAGAGCCTTTGCCACCCGTTAAATTTCTTTAACACAACGCAAGGTATGGTAATAACAACAAAAATACAAAAGAAAAAGAATAAAAAAATTTGAATAAAGGGTTTTTTTTTTTATTTTTTTAATTATATATAATTTTGTATAATGTAATAGCATTTGATGAGAAAAGTTTGTTTATTAACCAGTGTTATTCTTTGAACGCTAAACAAGTGAATAAAATCTCGGAGGTTATATGTCAGATCCTGGACTGTAGATTATGCTGAAATTTCTTATAATTCTGCGATGGTGATTGGTCACGTCCGGTTTTTGTGTTGTCAGTAGTTGAAAGTTTTCATTGCTGTTAAGTATAAGCTTTATGATTTAGTAAATAGTACTTATATAGTTTAAATATATCCTTGTTGTTATGAGCGTTGTTTTTCAAGTGCATATACTGACTGATTTTTTTTTTTTGCATGTTGATCAGTCCCAAAATCATGGGTTTGTCACCTTGGCTTGTTTTTCCATCCCCATGGTGGCTGTTCAAACCCCAATCTGGATTTCACAACGCCTAGGTTTTTCTGCGCGTCCATCTTAAACAAATTCCGTATATCAGGTAGCAATTGTAGCAACAGTTGGCAATGCTGCTTGGAACACACAGGAGTGCCCAATAAACAAACCCAGTGAACACAAATTAAGGACAAAGCTCTTTTTTGGACAGCCGATATTTGTTTCCAAGACCCTATTTTCTCAATAGTTATAACCTCGACTCGCTTGCGATTATAATGACGTACGGCACACCAGTGTCTACAAGCTCGACAGGCCGCAGATATGGCCGTGCTGACGATGTCGGGGCTTTCAACAGCGGGCGGATCTACGACCGAACCAGGCGCAGCAATACCAACGATAATGGCAAAAGTCAAACCCAGGGCGGCGAGGCCCTAGAACTACTTTACCGGTCTTCGGCCATCGATACCATTGTATTCAATGATGACTATGACACTAGTGGTGGTGGGTGGACCCCCAGCACATTTCGCTCGAGCCGAACCAACAAGGCCTCTCGCGGAAATAACAAAAGTACTACCAGCAATGGCAAGACCCAGCGGGGTCTGGGCCTGGAGGACCTTATGGACAGTGAGGATCTTGCTGAATTTGAGCGGCGCCGCGTGCTTGTTCCAGTACGGGGCCGTTATCTTGCTCAAATGTTGGCTCGTCCATTTTCAGGAGATCATAATGACAATATTCTGGTTCAGTTTAGCCATGCGCTGATTGACCTTGGCACGCGAGGATTGGGATACGGGATTGTACTTACAACACATTCTATTACCACTAATCACCCTTCATTAGAAGGTACAGACGCGGGCGCGAGTGCTGTTAACATATCTAAAAAGAGACCGCTTGTAAGGCCCACAAGCAAGAAACGCCTCAAATTGAGTATATCATCATACGGAGAGGATGACGAGGATGAAGATACTGTTACCCTTAAACCCAAAAAACTTCGGGCTCTTGGTAATTTCCCAACTAGCGGGGCTGGAATCACACAAAAACCGGCTCCCACAGCTAATGAAAGGCCTACCACGGGGGCCATCAAGTTTGTGGGTAAAAGTCAACGCACTGCAGCAGCGGCAGCTTTGGCTGTCAAAAACTCGGTCATAAAGGGCGGTAATGAAGCTGCTGTTTTTATAAGGGCAGGCTCCGACCTTGTTGGTTATACTACTATTATTGATAGTGGGGTTGTTACCCGTGATGGTGCCGACTCCAAAGAGAAGAAGTTCAACACCAAACCCGTAAACCCAGCACGGTCTCTTGCCGATCGGACTAGCGTACCACTTGTTGATACCAGCCGGCCCGAACACAAGTTTCTTGCGCAGCTTTCTGAGGAGCTTTCTAACCGATTCCATACTGCGACTTCATCGACCATGGGATCCGATGGATTGGATGAGCCCAAACTTGATGCCCTTGATCAGCAGCAGCTGGCGCGGGAAGTGAAACCTTATGTTTTCAACCCGCTCTTGCTTAAAAGATTTGGAATCAACCCCTCTTCGTCTAGCCAGCAGCAGAAACGGCATAAGCTCCAGGGCAATGATCAACAAGATCAGCCTGATGAGGTGGTGAATAATAGTAGCATTCATGTTAATCTTCATCGCAACGAAAGCTTTTTACGAAAACCTGCGGATAGAGAGCTTTTCAATCGCATCTTTGGATAGATTTCCCATAATTTAATATCCGGAAAAAAAAATTACATCCTTATGACACTAATTCCACGGC
>Ga0160505_101450_pt1 | contig 11195 bp, 11 predicted proteins | sample DIDeMG_FD_108225 | JGI IMG/M metagenome (GOLD analysis project Ga0160505, IMG submission 108225) | Enriched chicken feces microbial communities from UW Madison campus, WI, USA - DID2874_E49_Stillage MG | ecosystem: Host-associated > Birds > Digestive system > Large intestine > Fecal ...
ACAAGAGGATCTGTATACCGATGGTCAAGCTTTAAGACCGGATCGGCCCCGGCGTACATACCACCCCGATACGATCTCGGCGAGGTGTCTGGATCTGTCTTTGCTGCGGCCATTCTGTAGATGATTGTGTTCAGGACTTTGGATTTCATAAGGGTGAGCTGCTTACATACAGATTTCTCAGCGCGGTGCAAGCCAGCATACGGCACCAGACTGACGGCTGTTCATCGAGGCGGTGAGAGCGCGGACTGTGACGCAGGGAATTGCGAACCGGTAAATCCAGTCCTCGCACTGATGCCAGCCTCAGATGGCCGGCCACTGAACAGAAAGGAGTCGTGTGTGAAGCATTGTTGGCGATCTGACTTCTGATCACGATAGGCTTGGTACACACCTCGTACACGGTGCTGACACACGCGCCCGTCTATCTCATGCAGTCATCGGCGGTCAGCATCGTCTCCGTAGTGAAAGCGATGGGTGTGCCATCTCCATCGCCAACTAACGCCTCCGCTCCCCCTTGGTGCTGATTATCGCCAACTGCACAAACGGCAAGGTCCCTGCAACGCACTCGACACCCTTCTTCCCCATCACAGTCATATTCGCCCGCTGGTATCTCAAAGCAGTACCGCCCAGCGAGAGAGGCCCTCCTCGAGAAGGGAACCAAGCGGAAGCTGCTCACCAGAAGTCGCAGGTCGTCTTGTGATCCCACGCCGAGGATGGATGCCTGCGGAGTATGTCTGAAGCTTACGTTTCGCGCGTCAGGCTCGGACAGCTCCCTGCGTTGGGTCGTCATGGTACCTGCGGAGGGAGCAGACGTTGCGACAGTCGCTCTACTTTGGAAATTCGTGGATAGGTTGCAGCATACAGCCTGTTGGTGAGCTAACAGACCTCCTCGTCGCCCAGGACTGCCGCTTCTTGTACCAAGACATTTCTGTGACCCTTGGTCAGCCACGGTGTTTGTGATAAAGTGTCGTCCCCGCGGACTTGACCCCGCGGCCATAGAGCACGGCTAGCACAGACAACTGTCAGGTGACATTCTGCACTGACGTTCCCATTGTTCGTACCTGTTTTGAGAGGATCCCTACAAGCCTTGACGAACTTGTGGCGCTGAAACACCAATTGGTCCCTTTCTGCAAACCCGTAGGGTCAGTTAAGAGCTTAATGACATCCGCAGCCCTTGCGGCGATGATTATGATAAACAATCCTGTCTAGGCACGGTTCCCGTCCGCCGAACACCAGGAACATCACCTATGGTTGTTCCACCAGACAAGCTGTACTACTGATAAATGTTGGTAGAGAGCTGCAGCCTCGGCGCGACGGCGACGGCGCGCCGTCGCGCCCCTGACTCAACTCGTTTTTCTCTTCGTACTCTCTCATGCAATCGTACTCTACAACATCTATCAGCCTCATGCATGGCCGAAACTTCTATTTTGCTCATCCTTATGTTGTACGCCTGCCCATGGACGTCTGCATCGGCAGCTATCTCTCCATATGGGGTAAACGTACGTTGGTCGGCGCGCCGACGCCATGTCTTCGAGACGCGTACGTTTGCGTGGCCTGCACCGAGCGTTCCACCTCTGTGTGCCGTACGCCGGTCCCCGCTGTGGGCCAGTATGGTGGCCAGCCGGTGTCCTGACAAAAGTGCCGTACTCGTCCGCATTCCTTTTCTCGCTGGCCGTCGTGCTTGTCGTAGAGTACGATGCATGGGATAGAGTACGAACGAGAAATCAACTCAGGGACGGCACCGTCGCGCCGTCGACCGAGGCTACAGCTCTCTACCAACAGGGCTCACCTCAACTACTGACGTGTGCTGCTGACTCTCCATATGCCTGGTAGATAACTCGATTTAGGCGCCTGGCGGCAGAGACAAAGATTGGCAACGCTCCGGCTCGGTTCTCTTCAGTTCTGCCCATACTGTGAACTCAGCCGCCAGGCTAGGTTGCGATCTGGGTCACATGGCGGTATGTTGTACACCGTGGTATGAGCTCTTATGCCTTTGCCAGAGCCGGCGAGACCGAGCGACTGGACAACCATCGACCTTGTGTACCGTCGTAGGGCCCAAGTGGGAGTTATACGATGTTCACCGAGCTCGGGGCGTACTGCTATGCTCCGGCGTCCGGCACATGCATAGCCTTGGCGCTGACGATGGTAGAGCCGAGAGAACGGTGGTGACAGGACGGACATGCCGGCTATCCACGGTACCATTTAGCTTTCGGACCTGCATTCTCCGGCCGATGAGCTAATATCCGCATGCCGGGGGTAACTGACGGACTAGTTGGCCTCCGACTGATGGCGCAGGATCTGTGCAGAAACAGCTACGCGTATCAATGCCCAAAGAACACTGTGATACTGTAACAAAATACTCACAAGCCTGTACTTGCGGTGCACATGGTCATGGAACTTTTTTGTGGCGCGGAGCTGCCCCATTGGCCACATGCGGGCAGCCTGCCCATACTGCACCTCGGCGTCTATTTCGTTTGGCACCGACGTGGAAGCCACAAGAATGTAACCGCTTCCCAAGCATTGGGCGCATAGGCCTTGAGGTAGTGGATGCACCGATCTCAGACAGAGGGTGCCACCATCTGGCTGACCGCACTGCGCTAACTCGCACCAGCACCAAAGCTCGATCATAATCCATGCCGAATGCGGTAGTCCCATTCACTTTGTCACTGACGTTGCTCGCCCATCATCTCACACCTACGCCCGCCACTCACCCGTCACCTCCAACGCGTCGATAAAGCACTGTTGGCCCGCATTACCATCCAGCCACTCATTTCCATCATAGCCATTTCCTCCATTCATTCATCACCCCTTCCATCCATCCACTTGCCTACTCCGGAAACAACATGCCGCCTCCAAGCTATAAACCACTCCCTCACCCGGTTCTTGCAAGTCCCAGGAAGAGATGCGCTGACACCCCGTAACAGCCCAAAGGCAACACGATTCTTCTGATTCTACCACCTCATCGCGAGCTTTCTCAAGACTCTGGCAAGGACATTAAGAGAACGTTCCGCGCCGCCGAATGCATTGTCGACTCCGTCACCTGTTTTGTCAACGGCCTAAACTACGGTCCCAGTCGCACGGCCAAGGTCACCTTCGCGTCGGCCAAGGAGGGTGTGTGCCCACCAGTTAAATCTACTGACTTTAGCCGAGAAAGCTTTCGCCATCGCCGAGGGTCTGCATTTCCCATTCGGCTCCCGCTGCCGTCCGCTGCCGTACCCGGGCTACATTGCAAAGCATGAGACGATGGCTACACCCCGTATCCTCAAGTCGCAGAACAACGACTACCTTCCACTGTCCGATATCCCGGCCGCTGGCCGGCTGTGGGGAGCACTGCGCCCCTGGGGACCCATCCAGAACCTTGAGATTGAAGAAGTGGGGCAGCCGCGCGAGTCGGATGCGGACGAGTCGACACTCCGGGGCCGGTCTCCTCCGATGGTTTCCTGGTTCATTAGGATCAAGTTTTACTACGAGCAGGACGCGCGCAATCTTGAGCAGGAGCTTCCCATGGCAGGCTATGAATTGTAAGGTCGACTTTGTGCGGCTACTATGCTGATGAGAGCACGGTGCGCCCCATTCGAATTGCTCGATCAACGTCGCTGCCGGTCACACGCCACGCTTTGACCAATACGAGTCCCAACACGGCCCAGTCAGCCACAAGCGAATCCCTCGCACCAAACCTCGGGCCTTATGACAAATTGTATGACTGGGCGACTGGTACTACTTGGGTCCGCGGGTCGGAAGCTGCTCGTGAAGGTGCCGACCAAGTTCCGGGTCATACTACACGCGTCGGCATCCACTATCCTGTCGTACCTGACCGTCATCGGAGACGTAGACATGGTCTCAAGAAGAAACTCTCGGGGCTTTTCCGATGTTGTGTTCTGTCCGTTGCTTAGAATAGGAAATGCAGACGCGCTGCCCTGCCTCGGACAACGGTATTAATCGACAAACTGATGAGTAACCCAAATGTGACGACGGAGACAGTCCTACTGAAACAAAGCGCCGCGATCTCGGCGTCGGCGGCGTGCGGCCGTTACGTGTGTGCCGAACGAAACAGCACAGGCACGCCGCATGCTTTGGGCGACCTACAGCATGGCCTGAAGAACTTGCCAATGCCGTGGAACCGAACCCGCCGGCGGCAGCACTTCCGCGAACGTACGACCAGCGTCCACGTTACCTGTCTGACCGTTAGTGACAGTGGACCCCAGTTCACCAGGCCGTAGACCGTCGGTCAAGACTTTCCAAGACACACGGCGCCAAAGCGCAACACTTCGCACGGACAAGAGTCCAAGTCGTGGGCACACACTCACATTTTGCGTGGAACTGTATCCAGGCCTCAGGACCACACTGTGACGACCTGCACGATGAAAGAGTGTGCCTGTGATATATGCATGGCCCATTGACATGGAGGCAGCGCACCAGGAAAAAAAATGTAGGGTTGGGACGGTCGCAGATTGTTAAGCTCGGCCGACGCGTGAGGCGAACAACGTAAGACGGATGCACCGGCGGGATATAAGGGTGGCAACAACGGCTGCTTCTCACCTCCTCGACCCCCTCATTGACCCGCTGGAGGGCTTGGGGTAGCAGCACTGAAGCCTACCGCGATAACCTCACGATCCCGTATCTGACGTCCCGTTGATCAAAGCGTGTAATATGTCAAACTAGAGCGCACGACGACTGAAGTTGACTGTATGCATCATTATTACCATTATATCCTTCCTTGTCGACAGCAGGTTCCGGCATTGCTTAATCACGATTCATCCCACTCCGCTCTCAAAGAGCAATCGTAGTGTTGATCAAAGGGCCATAGCACATCTGGTCCCAGACGCTGGGGACCTGCTGGGCAAAGCTCTGCGCGGCGACAAAGGCATCGAGCGAGCAGTATCCGTCCTCAATACCCTCCTTGCCACAGCCGGGAAGGGTGAGGGGGAGGACGGCGTCGTTGACGAGCACGCGGACGTACTTTTTGCCCTTCTTGTCCGCGAGGCGCTCAAAGACGATGCGGCCCGAGAAGGGGACCTGCGACGAAACGACAAACCTAATGTCAGCAGGGTACAGCTTTCACGCACTTGTGAGGAGGGATCGCCGCGGGGTTGGGCTTGGTGGGCAGGGGGCTCTCCCAGTTGAGGCCGAGGGCGGGGAGGAGCGAGACCATGTTGTTGTCGTGCGAAAAGTCGGCGTACACCTTGCGGTCGAGCGGGAGGGGGTGGGTCGAGTTGGTGCCGCTGCCCTGGAGCAGGGGCTTGCCGGTCAGGCGCGCAATGACCTCGTTGGCGAGGCCGGTGCCGAGAACGCGCGAGTAGGGAGTGCCCCATCCGTTGTTGCTACTGTCAGCAAACGCCAGTATGTCGTACTCACTAAAACTTGGAGAGGTCGTACCAGTACTCGTTCTGGCGCATCTCGTCGTTGGTCCAGACCTTGCACCACGGCGACTCGACCCACTCGGCGCCCTTGATGCTGTCAAAGGCGCAGAGCGAGATGAGCGCGGTGACCGTCTCGTCTGCGATGGTGAGGTTGGTGCCGAGGGCGGCATTGAGGCGCTTGACAATGGCCGGGCCGAACGTCGCGGTCCAGTTCTCCTCGGCCACCTCCGACGGGTCAACCTCCTGATTCTCGTACGTGTCGCAGGTGCCAATGTCAAGAGTCATGTTCTTGCCCATCTGGATAACGTCCGGGAGGGCCTTGGGCGCAGTGGTGCTGAACGCGTCTCCGTTCCAGCCCTGGAGGAAAAAGGAGGCCGACTCGACCACACGGGCGCTCTCGTCGGCACGGACAAAGGTCTCCTTGCCGAGCGACGCGTACTGCTTGGCATAGCGCGCGCCGGCATTGTACACCTCGTGACGGCCAAAGTCGGTGAGCGCGTCGGCCTCGACCTCGGGGTACGTCCAGGTCTCGATAAACTTGAGCTTGGGGTCCGAGGTCTTGGCGCTGGAAAGCTGTGAAATGGTCTTCTTGAGCTTCTTGAGTGCGTTTGCGGTTGGATTGCGCGCACCGTGGCGGGATACAATCTGCACCTGGTCGACCTGCATGCCTAGTGGTCAGCGTACTGCGGCTCTGGGACGTACCCTTGGGAAGATCGCGCGAGATGGTCGACTCGGCCGAGAGGAACGGCGAGTAGGGGCCGAGGTTGGCGAGGACCTCAATCGGGGTGGTCTTGAGCGCAGCCGACGCCTCGGGCGAGAGGATGGGCTTGGTCTCGTGGTATTTGAACACATCCTTGCCGCCCTTGTCACGGCTGCGGTCAGCGAAAACGATTGCGTGAAAGATCACTCACGCAGTGGGCTGAGCAGCCGCAAGGAGGGGAAGGAGCGTAAGGAGCGTGGCGATCTGCATCGTAGCTGGTCGTTGGTAGTGTGTAAGGGGAGTTGGGTTAGTGCTCAGTGCTTCCCATGCCCGTCTACTTAAATACTTCACCGCGAGCCGAAACGTTTCTGCAAACGACTTCGGAACTCGAAGACCGATCACAAGACCGACCAGTCTCCGAAAAAGTTATCGCGTGAGGCCGATAATGCGTTATCAGAAGCAGTTGAGACAGGCACGATGGACCGTGGACGGTTGGAACCTTGCTGCAGACCTCACACGTGCGTGTTCAGCAACGTGCCGCAGGGTCTCGTTAAGGATTGCGGTTCGATTCGCTAGACTACCCATTTCCATTTCCGGCCGCCGCGCGTGAGGCCATTAGTAACCGAGATGGACCTGATCCGCCTTGATAGGATCCAGAAACCCTCACTGGATATAAATCGCCGGCCATCATCCGGTTATCTTCCGAGGCACGTTTGTTTATTCTCGTTTCGTGTTCGTTGCCGAGAACCCGTGGCGCTGTCTTGGCGCACAGATCCAAGGTGTTAACAATGAGTTGGGTTCAAGCGGCTGTCAGTGTTGATCAGGAATGGGAGTGCACAAGCATGCGTGCACCTCCAATTCGGGCCGAAAGTCGACAAAACGCAAAGGCGCAAGCTAGCAAGTACGGGGGGACTGGGACACATCCGCCATCCGCGCTTGTGGAGCGTCGCTCTGGGGAAGTGAGAAGAGCTCGAGCGGCATCGAAGGCATTTCCTGCTCAGTCGTCAAGTAAGCCGGGGCGACCTGTTAGCATTTCGCACGCGGGCCTGGGTGCCGAGACTTTTACGACTTGATTCGTCCCGCTCCGTGGACCCCACGCCGGTTCCGGCCGTAACTGGATTATGCGACAGTGAATGTGGTCGACTAGAGGAGAGTTAAAAGGAAAGACCATCGTTGTCGTGTCGCTGTCATGAACATCGCGGTGCCTCAGTGTCCAAGTTGAGGGAAACGAGTGTCAACATTGAGATCACGCGAAAGGTTTCGACCTGCCAGGCTGATAGGAGCTCGGCCCGAAGCAGCCCGCTTTTCGGCCAATACTCACTGTGTATTCGGTCCCCCCATCTTAATCATTGCACGCCTATTTGTTTATTGACCTGTGTTTGGGGACGCCTTCCTGGAATACAGGCGAGGTAGGCGTGCGGATGCGATGCACGGTCTTTGCAGGTGCTTGGTGGAGAGCATGGCTTCGGTGGAGTGCAAGCACACTTCTGCAGAGTGGCTATGAGAGAGACTTCAGTAGACGGTGCCGATCAGCAGAAGCAATTCGGCTTTACCAGACTGGTCACCGTATCATTACCTCATAAGGTACGAGACACGTCGTTATCTCGTGCTTCGGTCAGGTACACGACGGAGGTGTACGAGACATGGTTTCTGCATCTGACTGTCGCCAGTCCTGCGGGCCGCGTCTCAAACGTTCGAGGCCAGGCCCGTTCTGGCGGTCCTTGTCCTGGTTCGAATCCCGATCGCTTACTGTGAACGCGAGCAACGTGCCCCAACCTTAAATTCCACCTGATCGCAGCTCACCACCACTTCCCGGCGTCCTGTTCGGGGCTCTCCCGACAACCTGCTCAGGCTGTGCGGCCGAAACGGATGGAATGTGGCTGAGAGATCAGCCCGCGGGTGCCAGTGGTCTGCATGGCCGTGCGCGCTGAAGGTTTGCTGCTGCCCAGAGTTGGGGAGTTGCGCGGTTAGTTTACCCGCGATCGCACTGACGCGGCACTTTTGGTCTTGGGGCGCCAGAGTCCAACAATGTGGAGGTCCTTACCCTCAACCCTGGAGTAATTTTGTTTATCGGCCGCCCCGCTGATCGCCGTTGACAGTCACAATCGTCGCCATCGCATTGAATCCCGCTGTGAGCTGTAAGCAGCTCACCGTGGACCCTCTCGCGATCCTCACCCCGGACATTGCGTTCCTCGTCTTTTCGCTCTTGCCCATCAAGGACCTCCGCGTCGCCGCGACCGTGTCCAGATCATGGCGTTCTTTTATCGACGACAACATCCACAACCTGTGGCGCAAAGCCTACTTTGCCCGCACGGACACCCCCACGGAGGTCAGGCGCTTGCGCCGGCTTGAAAAGGAGGTGGACTGGCGGTACATCTGTACGTGACGGCTCTGATGTTGTGCTCCAGACGGACGTCGCAGGCCTCGACGTTGACAACCTAGAGTACAACTGGGACCACGGTATTGCAGAGCGCGAGAGGCTGCCATTTGTCCTTATTGGCCAAGGAGAGATCACTGCCGATCCGATCCACAACAAAGTCTTCATTGCCACTCCACTGGCAACGTGCTGCTACGACCTCAACGAGCGCCGCCTTGAATGGGACAAGGGGGACAGACAGCCACTGATGAATCAATATGTTCCGGGCGTAGGGACCCTTCTCCACAGACTTCGCCGTGATGCTGCAGGATGTGTCCTCGATATCTGGATCCCAACCAAGGCTGTCGACACAATGGGCATTACCCCACGCAAGGACATTCAGCCGGGTGCCGCCAGTGTACCCCGGCTATACTCAGGTTATCACAATCCCGCTTGCGCGGCGGGCAACTCTGATGCACCCCGTATTTTACCTCAATGTCCGTGGCTTTGTCATGGCTCACTGCCGTGTGGGTTCTGGGACACTCAATGTGTTACGCTTGAGGGGTCGCCCGATGTCGAGCTCCTAGTATCGTTCTACGGACTTTACAGCCCTACTATAGACGACAAGTACGTTCTCGGTGTAGACTGCCCGGGGACGACGACTCGGTGGAATCCGAGTGAGTGGTCACGACTCTGCTGTTCACTGACATCTAGCGGCACTCGAATTGTGGTGTACTCGCGCGCAGAGCAGAAGACACTGTTTACCTTCATCCCGTGCCCCAGCTCCACGCTGGTCATGAACAATTGGGACATGTCGGACGATGGGGACGCCATTCGAGTTTTACTGCCGTACAACAAAGTAGACTCGACTTTACATTACATTATAGGGTGAGGCGTACTGAAATCGACAGTGTTGACCAACAGTCTTGCGGATCGTCGGTCCAAACCTCGTCATTGAGGTGTGGACGGAGCAGAGTGCGGAGCGGCCCGCCGTCTTTGTGGTGTGCGATTACCAGGCCGTGTTCCAGAACGCTGCGGGTCTGGCCGACAAGGCACGGGACGGCTATATCTGCGAGCGAACGCTGGCTATCCGGCCCGAGGACCCTGAACCTGAGGATGGCGAGGATGAAGTCGAAACAGTGGGCGAGTTGCCCCCAAGCTCGTCCACTGCGGGCACCGCTTTGCTTTTGTCATGGTACGCCGAGCTGAACCCCTCTCGCTGACGACAGCCTGGAAGGATCTGGGTGTTTGACAAAATGCCACAACTTCCTCTCCCTCCAGGAGTTACCGAACTCCTAATGGATCCGTCCGATGAATTCATCCAGCTGTCACCGATGACGAGGAAACGCACTTGCCCGTGATTGTCCTGATCCGCGACATTGGCGACTCAAAGGATGTGTACATGACCGATTCTGGCTTCTACGGCCTTGTGGACACTCATGAAAACCAATGCAAGTGTCGATACCCGGCCGAGCTAACAACACAGATACCATGCACAGCCTGTCTCCTGCCAGCCAGAGCGAGCAACCGCGCCCCGCAGTCACCCAAAGCCCCTTGGCGCCTGGCCCAGGGGAACACTTTGCTAGGGGGAGGGCCGAGTCTGCCGCGCAGACGGCCGCTACGTTGCCTCACAAGGTGATATCGGAATGGTGTCCCGTGCGCGAACACGCAGGCCGCTGCCCCCCGACATGCGACCATTGACACAAAGTGTCGAGGCTGTGTTGGCGGTATTCTTATGCACCGATGTCGCAACACGTATGCGCCATTCTTCGGGTTACCCTCCTCGTTGACAGAGGCGGTCGCAGTCACGTAACCTTCTAAGCGGGACACACAACACGCTCATCCTCGGTGTTAATCGCCGGCGGCAATCGGGATCGACAGCAGGGGCCTCGGAAAATTGCGCATAACTGGCCATTTAGCTCAGTTGGTTAGAGCGTATGCTTAACAGACGGTCTTCTGATACGCATAAGGTCGGCGGTTCGACCCCGCCAAAGGTCAAGAAGCTCGCGAGGATGACTCCCGAGTCCTTTTTGGTGACAGGCAGCGGCGAGCGGGCATGGAGAGGCTTCGGGGCTGGTGTTGTGGCTGACGGCGCGTGCTTGCGCGGACCACTGGTAACGATAAACAATTACTGATAACATTCATGAACTCATTTGGCTGCTCAGAAGCGGAGCGTAGCGTTCTACACCTCGGTGGGTACTGTGATCATACCCTGCCGCAGGTCGTTGTCAAGATTGGTGTGCATTGACTAAGCCGGTGAGCAAGTACACGGGTCGGCGACGACGTCCAAACGCGTCATCGGCACAAGGCTTAACGGCCCTTTGCAAACTCATCTCTGAGATTCTGACCTGAAGGGGACAAAGTGGGGCCTCCCACCTAAACGTTATGAGTGTCCTGAGGTTGGACTCACAATGGCTGAAGCAAGGTGGGACTGACGAACTTGGGCACCGGCTGGGTTTCTGCTCCCGCGCTCGCTTCAACGCCACTTCGTTCTTGCAGCGGTCTCCGTCTCTGATGCACACGGGAACGACGTTGTCATGGACATGAGTACACTCCATTAGACAAGGTGACGACCAGCTACTGAATGCCCGACCGCCGATACACATAGATAGTGTCTAGTTTAACAAAATGACATACATGCGCAACGCCAGGTGTCCTACTAGGTAAGTGCGTTGCGGCCGGTTGCTTGGCTTATAGCAGCTCCAAACTCCTACCACGGCTGTGACTTCCTCCGATCTTAGCGGCGCTTCTCAAGTCCAGCATAGGAGCGCTGGCTGACACG